>Ga0307515_10004414_pt1 | contig 29129 bp, 27 predicted proteins | sample 17_EM_MG_FD_194513 | JGI IMG/M metagenome (GOLD analysis project Ga0307515, IMG submission 194513) | Populus trichocarpa ectomycorrhiza microbial communities from riparian zone in the Pacific Northwest, United States - 17_EM | ecosystem: Host-associated > Plants > Roots > Unclassified | place... | reverse complement strand
ATGCCACTACACCTCAGGCATCAATGGAGCCTCCACAATGTTTGGTCTTGTAAATAAGGTAATTGGTAAGTTATTTGCTCGCTGCTATCCATAACCAATGTATTGCCATCCACTATGTGCAAAAGAGCGAGTGACACGGTCACGGCACCATTCTGAGAATATCTGTCAACTCAGCATCATCCGAGGGTCATGAATTGCTGGTGATGCAGATCGGGTAATGAAGTTATCGAATGGATATTTGAGTTTATAATTGAACTATTGACCTCCTCCCTGGTCAAAAATACATATCATTAAAAGAAGAACATGAATTAAAATATTATTGATCTCGCAATAAGCAAAACATGCAAAATGTGATTACTGGATGTCAAATGATCGATTTTGATTGAGTACTATAATCGAATAGCAAAGTCAAGCAAGTTATATGAATTGACAGATTGACCCGCTGTACAACCAGCGGGGAACCCGCCCAATTCGGATGGGTAGGGAGCTGTCGATGGAACCGTACCCGAATCGACAGTTCCGGTTTATTGACTACCCGGACCGCCAATCTGGCTCCGGTTCAGTTCTGACCCGTACCCGGACCCGAAGTGACGGTCCAGACCGATTGCTAACACTAGCTATAGCAGTAACTGATATATGCTGTTGCTCCAATTGACCTGGGTACTAGATCAACATTACTTAAACATCCATGTTAAGGTGCTAACATCTTGGGCCAGAATGCCAATTGAAGAGAAGCGAAAGAAATGGAAACAAAGAATGAAACAATTTCCATGTATATACAAGTGTACATTGGCAAAATGTATTGCAGTTACTGGGAGCCTGCGGGGGAATGAGAGAGGAGGTGTAGTGTAAACTTAACAGGGTCAATGTCATGAGCAATTTAGACACTACGTGCGCAGTCTGGCCACTGCCTTTGGACTAAATTGGATCTCTGATGACTTGTAATGGGAGTATTATGAAAGTAGAGGTGATAGGTATGGGAGCATGTCGGAGTACCAAAGAGAATGCTGTGAGCAGCTGAGACTGTCACCCAAGCAGTGCAGGAATTCCAAACTAATATTGAGTGATATATGGGGTCTGAAGAATATTCATTTGGAGGACTCTGCGAGGTATCTGAGACTATCCAGATGTACACAAGCGATAGAATCCCCTCCACAGCCAACATGATACATGTGTTCTTCACTATCAACTTCTAAATCATACCATGCTACCCAACTTCTCATTCAACATTCTATTGTTTGAATTGCCACAGTTAGGAACCAAAGACAATGGCAAGAGATTCAAAAATGCAAGCTGGAATACAGAGACAATAACCTTCCTATGTGATCGAATGAGATCAATCGAAGATTGCATCAATATCATCCACTGAATCTCAACTTCAAGATGGCCGATAAATAGAGGAACATACAGTTCGTCAAAAGTGAAAAGCAGCTGGTGTTGCCATTGGTATTTGCGATTGATTCGGGCCTGCCAACTCGGTGAAATTGAATCTAAATATCATTTGGCTTGATTTGAGATATCAAGGAATGGTGGTATTGAGATCTAAGTTACCCATGGATCGAAATGAAGGATAAAAGGCAATAATGATGAATTCGGGGGAAAAATGGATAAACCACAAGGAAAAGAGGAGCGCCTCAATGGAGTGAGTACTGGGCGGACAACCGGAGTACAAATGGTGATGGGGAAGAGTGGAATGAAATACAGGGTGTGATTCTAAGTCAAGGAGCACCAACAGGGATTGAGGAGGGCAGATTCAAGCAGAGCAGCCCCGAAAGGGGTCACAGTGTCTGCAATAACATATTGGTACTCAAATTGGAGAAACGCTAACAGGATTGAGGAGCACCAAAAGACAATGGGGTATGGAATATGGAATGAAATATGAAAGTGCCAATTCAGATAGTGGAGTACTGACATGTATCGAGAAGGGTCTAACATAGGAGAGGAGCACTATTGGGGTCTAATGCCGCCCACCATGTGCAATTGGTGTAAGCCATAGCTTCCACAGTAATAAAATCTATCACTGTAGAAGGACAACATTTACCTCGATATTCATCTTGAGAAAACATTACCAAATCCTTCATTTCAGTGGCATAGTCAGGTAGCTTAGAATGAAGAGCAACAGCCACTACATCAGCAAAAAATATTTCCGTCCGGGTGAAATGGCTGCGTCAGAGTGGACGTGCTCCATCAGAGCCGTCAGAGACACCCCGGTGGCGGATTACTCCGTGCCTGTGGGCAATACCACCCGTCGCAGTGTATATTGCCCTCTGAAGGCCGTTTCGCCGTTTCTTCTCATTCTGTCGGTCTGCGATTCACTCTGGCATTGGGGCCAACTGTGCCCATACTTCAGAATGGGTTCATTGGGTACACGCTTGCATTGGGATTCCAATGGGTGACGCTGTGAAAATGACTTCTCACTTTCCTTCTACATTAAGCTCGAGGGGTGTAGAAAGAGATCCACACAATAGCGTGGATCCACGAAATCTCGGAAAGAGTGAGTGGGAGCAAAAGTTGGGAAAGATAGAGTGTGTATTATCGTTGTATGACAAGATGAGATGAAAATGAGATGCTGTCTATCTACCCCGGGGTCTCCCGAATATATACTCCGCATCACTCATTCCACCTCTGTTATCCCTGTATCTCCATACACCCACCGTGGTTCCTTAACAATTTACTTGGAGGTTGTAATCGAGCTAGTTTGGAGATGCACTTGGAGGCTGAAATCGAGTGAACTCGGAGATGCACTTGGAGGCCATGATTGATCGAGTTTGGAGATTCACTGGGAGGCCGTGATTGAGCGAGTTTGGAGATGCACTGGGAGGCCGTGATGGAATGAAGTCAGAGATGCACTTGGAGACCGAGATCAAGTGAACTCAGTGATGCACTTGGAGACTCAGATCGAGTGAACTCAGCGATGCCCTTGGAGGCCGTGGTCGAGCGAGTTTGGATATTCACTTGGAGGCCAAGATCGAGTGAACTCAGATGCACTGTGAGACTTTGACCGAGCGAGTTTGGAAATACACTTGCAGGCTATGATCGGGCGAGATTGGAGCAGTACTTGGAGGCGTTCAATTTGGAGGGAGCCGCGATGGCAGCTGAGACTCTATTCATTGGTTAACTTGTAATTGTCGGAATGTAGAGAGTTGAGTACAACATACGCCGAGAGATGAGAAACTTGCTGGGACCGAGAGACTGTCGATCTTTGGATGATGCTGTTCTTGGTGAATGCTGTACTTGGTGTTAACTCATGATTATGGTATGAAGAGATAGAGAGGGATGACTTAACTTCGTGTTCTTAGAGAGATCAGAGGAGATGGGGGAAATCATCATGAGAAACTGGGACTTGAGAGAATTTCGTGTGCGAGTCAATTGACCATCCGCGATTCGGCAGGTAGGAGTCCCGATCCGGTAAATAATAACACCGATGTGCGGTCTTCTAAACCCAATCAGGCAAGTCGTACTCCTGAATTCTCATAGCCGCTCGTATCCTCCATATCATTCTCATCTTTATCCCCCATCTCTCTCTTTCTTGTCCACAACTCTACCATCATTGCAAGGACACAATGTTAAGTCATCCCTCTCTATCTCTCCATGCCATCATCATGAGTTAACACTGAGTGCAGCATAAACCGGGTACAGCATACACCTAAGATTGTCTGTCGTCCCTTCATTCTAACGATTTCGAGGTGACCGCTGAATGTCTGGCACACCGCCCTAACGATCCACTGCCACCAGCCAGTTCTCCATAAGAGCTTCAAAGGTAAAGTCACCTCGTCACATTCCCACGGTTTCAAGTTAACTAAACGATGAATAGAGTCTCAGCACCTGGCTCGCCTCCTATCGACCGCCTTCCGATCTCCCAACTCCAAGTACTCCTCCAATCTCGCTCGATCATAGCATGCTACAAGTGCATCTCCAAACTCGCTCGATCACGGCCTCTGCATGAATCTCTGAGTTCACTCAAACACGGTCTCCAATTGCATCTCAAAACTCGCTCGATCACAGCCTCAAAGTGCATCTCTGAGTTCACTCGACCTCGGCCACCAAGTGCATCTCCAAACTCGCTCGATCAGGGCGTCCAAGTGCTTCTCTCAGTTCACTCGACCTCGGCCTCCAAGTGCATCTCCAAACTCACTCAATCACAGCCTCGCAGTGCATCTCTGAGTTCACTCAATCTTGGTTTCCAATTGGATCTCCAAACTCGCTCGATCACAGCCTCAAAGTTCATCTTCAAACTCGCTTGATCACGTTGATCATGGCCTCCCAGTGCATCTCTGAGTTCACTCAATCTCGGCCTCCAAGTGCATCTCCAAATTCGCTCTATCACGGCCTCCAAGTCCATCTCCAAAGTCGCTCGAACACGGCCTTCGAGCGTATCTCTGAGTTCACTCGATCGCCATCTTCAGGCGCACCTCGAATTGCTCTCAATCACTGTGTGCTGGCAGTCCAGATTTACCGTGTGTAGATAGGTAGCTATATAGATACATAGATACATAGATGAGAATACAAACTATGATTTCCAGGCGCACCAGCAGCATTCCCAAAGAAGATGTTTTTCCCAGACTGCTCTACAGTGATTCAACGTGCTCCCAGGTGCTCCCACGTGCACCTGAAGGCCACTACATCAGTCCAGTAAACACGGAGCCGTCGCCTGGGCGACGGGCAGCGTGTAATTCTCCGTCAGAGAGTACGAGGTTCCGTCAGAGCCGTCAGCGCCGTCCGGAACACCCGGGCGTTTTAGACCGAAACCAGAGTTGTTGCTGATGTAGCACTGATATTTGTGGAGTGAGAGGAAAAAAGAACTGAGAAGTTGTAGGCTGGTGCTCAAAACTATTGGTGGTGAAGACAAATTGATGTTAAATTAGATCAAGCACTTCTTGTTGCATGAACCAGGATTTCTTATTGTCCCTGACCTTTGAGAGACTAGCATGGTCAAATGTGAGTTCCTTTACATCAATTCGAAAATCAATCCCTAACCATCAATCCAACCGGTTTCTACAAACTGCAGTTTGATGAGCTTCATCTGCCTATTACGCGTGCATGGTATGAATCATTTGTTTGAGGTATAAATATATTGGGCTTTAGTCAATGTTAGAAGTCCAATAGAGGAGCATTAAACATAATACTAACACACTTACAGATTCTTGTGTTTGCGGATCTATTTTGTGAGTTTGACCACCAGGGAATTGACACACAAATGGTGCACCTATAGAAGCACCTGCTAATGGGCTCTGATGTTCCTGAGCTTGATTGGCAAGTTTCCAATCCTTGTCAACGATCAAGTACCTCTCACCGGAAATGATTGGCAATGTAGTCTCTGTGAGTTTGATTGTTTCCAAGAACTATTTGGTTACCTCAAATATAGTCTGTTGGTGTTTCGGAACATTCTGATCTCCACTGGTCTTGAGTTCAGGAACATTCTGGTCTTCAGTAGCCCTGTAAAGTGGAAGTACCTAGGCAGGTACAAGGTCAGACTCAAGTAATCTATTATTCATTGACTTTTGGTGTTTGGGCCAACAGGAGCTCCTACATCTAGGCGTGGAATGTGGCGATAAGGCACTACTATTTAAAAAGGTTTCACCACCAAAGAAACCAAGCCGTGCGGATACTGTTATTGGACACACTCCATTTCCAAATTTGCGAAGCCCCGCCACAGCCACCACACCTCTTTTCTGATCCAGATCTTCTATGATATCGAAAGAAAACCTGTACTCTACGGGATGTTGCCTGTCATCATTTGTGATCATGGGATCGGTATTTTTGTCATCCTGCTTCATAAGGATTATAGTATGCATATTGGCCTTCCACCATACAATCGTCAAAAGCTGGGTTGGAAGATGAAAAATCTGATCGGAAACGCAGATTGGCTGTGTTTTTGAGTTTCAGTCCTTGTTTCGGATGTGCTTCCAGGGTTTTCAGTTAATAGTAATTCCTCACCCAACTGGCCGTATGATCCATTGGATGTAATTGGACAATGTAGGGACAAGTATGTATAGGTAAATATAGTATGAAGTTTAACAGAATAATGTGAAAATGGTGCATTGAAGTATAATACTCAGTGGAGGTGGACACTAGTAGAGGTGAGCCTGGTCACAAGTCTGAAAGACATTTCAGTGGTTCATATTTACACAGTGGATGAAAATGGTTTGTCATACCAAAATGCAGAATGATAGCACTCTGGAATCCATGTATGCTATTGATGCAGCAATGTACCTAGAGTTGAAGCAGATGCATCAGAATTGCTGGAGAGATTACCATGGTTGTTGTTACAATCAAACTTTCATGACCAGCTATATGGAGTACTGAGAAATCTATTGATTATAATTGCCCCTGTATTTGACTTCATCAAAAGTAATCAGCATGCCTGTAGTTAAAGCATATGAGAGTAGACCGCGTGGAACTGAATTGTTGGCGTGTTGAGAGACCGCTGCACTCGGATACAGTTTGGGAACCTTGGGGATTGGCAGGAGTGTAAGTTACAAGGGTTCGAACCATGTGTGTTTTTGCTGGTGGTGGATGAATATGAATCTCCGAATAGGGTATATCAGTCAGAAGAACACTCTATTTTCATAATCCTCTGATGTTTTAGGATTCTGCAGCACAGTTTCTGGTTGAATAGGAAATATCATGTACAGAATATCGCTTTGAGCTGCTGATGACAGCTGATTTCACAATAACTATTGCCCTTCAGTGTAAGAGGGAGAGACTTTGTGTGTACAAAGGAGGGATTCACCATAGAGAAAGAACGGAAATGTAGAATGATGAAGATTCATGGGAAATCGAAATAACTCCAGTTCTTGTCAATCCTCAGATGGCTAGCAAGGTGGTCACCCTCACTATTGCTGTGGCCATTTTCCATTATTAAAATCCTTTCAATTTCATTGCGGTTACTCTTGCCACCAATTACATCATCCTGAGCTATGGTAACTGATCCAATGGGAAGATATGTAACTCCACAGACTGGAGATCTTAGTTTATCCATTGTAGAATGTATACTTAACAAGCACACTTGGCCTCTGGCAACTTTCTTAATAAGCTTATTGGGAAGATTATCTGTAAATATCCAAGCAGAGAATTTGTGTTTGTCAGTTGTGTCATTCATCAGCACAAACTAACATCAGCAAAATGTAATTATGTCACTGGGAGCCTCTGAGAGTGTCTGAGAGTTGTCAGACCAGAATCCAAGGGTGGTCAAATCCCAGAGTTGACTGGACTGACGCCGTGGCCATTAGGCACATGTGGGAGCACCAGGGAGCGACGACGACAAGGGTGAGAGCGCCGGCGACAAGTCTGGGAGCACTTTGAATCACAGTAGAGCAGTCTGGGAGAAACAACATCTTCTTTGGGAACACTGCAGGTGCACCTGAAAATCACAGCTACAACTTATTTTTCAAAGGTTTTTAACATTCATGTATTCAATGTGTATTCTCATCTATGTATCTATGCAACTATATAGCTACACAACCACACATGGGATATCACGACTGGCTGCAGGCGGTGCATGAGACCAATTCGGGGTGCGCCTAAAGATGACAATCGAGTGAACTCAGAGTTGCACCTGGTGGCAGTTATTGTGTGATCATACATAGGCACTTGGAGGCCGTAATGGAGCGAGTTTTGAGATACACTGGGAAGCCGGGATCAGGTGAACTGAGAGATGCACTTGGAAGCTGTAATCAAACGAATTTGGAGATGCACTTTGAGGCCATGATCAAGCCAGTTTGGAGATACATTTGGAGGCCATAATCATGTGACTCGGAGATTCACTTGGAGCCTGGGATTGAGCAAGGTTGGAGATGCTCTTGGAGGCCGAGATTGTGTCACTCAGGGATCCACTTGGAGGCCATGATCGAGTGAGTTAGGCGATGCATTTGGAGGCCGTGATCGTGTAACTCAGAGATGTACTTGGAGGCCGGAAGTAAGCAAGTTTCGAGATGCACTTGGAGGCCATAATCAACGGAGATTGGAGTAGTTGGAGGTAGTCGATAGGGGGCGCACTGGGCACTGAAACTCTATCTATTAGTTAGTTAACTCGCAACTGTGGGAATATGACTTAGGTGACTTCACCTTTGAGCTCTTGTGGAGAGCTGGCTGGTGGCGATCGATCTTTTAGAGAGGTACACCGGAAGCTGAAGCTGCATTCAGGGGTCAACTTGGAATCGTGAAAAGGAAGGGAAGACAAACAATCCTGTGTGTATACAGTACTAAGTGTGCACTGTACCCGGTGAATGCTGTACTCGGTGTATGCTGTACCCGGTGAATGCTGTACTCGGTGTATGCTGTACTCGGTGCATACTGTACTCGGTGTATGCTGAATTCGGTGTATGCTGTACTCGGTGTATGCTGTACTCGGTGTATGCTGTACTCGGTGTATGCTGTTGTCAGTGTATGCTCTACTTGGTGTATGCTGTACTCGGTGTATGCTCTACCTGGTGTATGCTGTATTGGGTGTATGCAGTACTCGGTGTGTGCTCTACCCGGTGTATGCTGTGCTCGGTGTATGCAGTACTCGATGTATGTTGTACTCGGTGTATGCTGTACTAGGTGTACGTTGTACTCGGTGTATGCTGTACTCGGTGTACGCTGTACTTGGTGTATGCTGTACTTGGTGTATGTTGTACTTGGTGTATGCTGTACTTGGTGTATGCTGTACTCGGTGTATGCTGTACTCGGTATATGCGGTGCTAGGTGTATATTGTACTCGGTGCATACTGTACTCGGTGCATGCTGAATTCGGTGTATGATGTACTCGGTGTATGCTGTACTCGGTGTATGCTGTACTTGGTGCATACTGTACTCGGTGTATGCTGAATTCGGTGTATGCTGTACTCGGTGTATGCTGTACTCGGTGAATGCTGTACTCGGTGAATGCTGTACTCGGTGTATGCTGTACTCGGTGTTAACTCATGATCAATGAATGGACATATAGGGAGGTATGACTCAACTTTGGGTTCTGGAATGATGGTAGAGAAAGAGAGATTGGGAAAGAAGATGGTAACAAATATGGAGGATACAAGGGGATATCAGAAGTCAGGGATACGACTTGCCTGATTGGGTTTATAGGACTTCCTATCAGTGCGTTTACCCACCATATCAGGAGTAGTACCTGCTGTATCCGGAATGGTAAAGTGAGTTGCACACGAAACTCTCTAAAGTCCCAGTCTCTTATCAAGATTTCCCCTATCTCCACTCATCTCTCTCTTTCTCTACTATCACCTAAGAACACGAAGTTAAATCATCCCTATCGATCTCTCCATGCAATGATCATGAGTTAACAACCAGTACAGCTTACACCGAGTACTGCATCATCCCATGATTGACTGTCTTCCGCTCCCAGCCAGTGTCTCATATTTCGGCAAACCTAATTGTACCCAACCCTCTACATTCCCAAGATTACGAGTGATGCAATGAATACAGTCACAGCTGCTGTCGCACCTCTTTTCCGATCTACCGCCTTCAGATCAATCTCCTTCACATACTCCTCCACTCTCGATTGATCATGGCCTCCAGGTGTATCTCCAACCACACTCTATCACGGCCTTCAAGTGCATCACCAAACCCGCTCAAACCCGGCCTCCAAGTACATCTATAAGTTACACGTTCTCAGCCTCCAAGTCCATCTCCAAACTCCCTTGATCACGGCTTCCAAGCGCATCCCTTAGCCACTAGATCAGGGCTACCAAATGCATCGTGAACCCCACTCGATGGCAGTCTGTCACGGCGCAAGAAGGTACTTAGGAAATATAGAAGAAAGATACGGAAGGTGTGGAAGGAATTGTGTTACGGAAAGGCGGAGACGTTGGAAGACGCGGAGGAAGCGGTGAGATAGTGGCGGTATAATTTAGTATAGATAAAGAAGTGAGCTGAGGTGTTGCGACGTCAGGAGAGGTGGCGTGGTTGTTACGATAAGGAACAATGGAGTGGTGTGTAAGATCATGGGATAAGATTCGGATGGTACATCGGAGCATGAAGAGTGGTTCGAGGGTGGCAGACGATTTGTATATAAAGAGAGTGTTGATAGTGTTGGAGGATTTCCTTTTCTTCTCTCTTTACTCGTTCTCTTGTATAGCAAGCAATAGTACGACTTTGAAAGATCTCTTGATTCTTGTCTCTCGATACGCACTTCGAGTTCAGTCCTGCAACATCCATATCACCTGCGCCCGATCCCGCCCGTTACACAGTCTCCAAGTCCATCTCTGAATTCATCTCGATTTCGGCCTGCAAACACATCCTCAAACTTACTTGATCACGGCCACCATGTACATCTCCCTGTTCACATGATCACGGCCTCCAAGTGCATATCTAAGTTGTCTCAATGAGAGTCTCCAGATGCTCCGGCGATTACACTCCAGTAGCGTTTGCAGCCAGATTGGCCATATGTATATATATAGAGAGACTTAGATATATAATACATGCCATATTGTGATGTAGCAAATCTTGTGACTGTAACAAAGACGAATCTGATACAAGAAATGCCTTGTGGTTAGAGAACCCTAAGAACCACTGCTGTGAGAATACAGCAATATGTCTCCCACAGAGCTTCGCCGAGGTCTCAGCTTCTCCAATATTTGACACTGTTATAAACCAAATCTTGTCGCATCGTGGGTACACCTCCATAACTGCAGGTTTATTCAGTTGCACCTGAGAATGCTCTGGCAGAGTCTGAGGGCACATATCTTAGCTTCAGGGGTGCCCGGCAGTATCTGAAATGGCTAAGCAGCACCACGGTGGTCTACCCAAGGGTCTAGGAGCATTTCATGTGGCTTCCAGACTGATTTATATTTTGTTGATGAAATTTCCTTCATTAAATTTCTTTGTTTTACTCTACCCACAAACCCAAAAAGATAAAATGGAGGCTTGCCTGAAACATCGCATTGCTTTAAGATTCCAGCATGTTCTTTGAGTTATTACACTGCCGTGTGCAAGTGTCAAAACCAGTGTACCCACTATTGCAAATGTGACAATGAGCACTTGACGAAGGGCTCAGACTTCCTTGGCACTGTCACAAATCATCTCTTAGGATACTTCAATTTCATCCATTTCCATTTCGCCAGGCAATGATGTTAGTACTCACTCCATACCTTTAATGAAGCAGGTAGTTCTTGTTTTTCAAGACCCTCATGGCTTGATGTGGTGAATGATAGTTACAATGCCGGAGTGGTTCCCGATATTTACATTGTTGATATAAAATCATTCAGTACCTTGTAGTGTTAGCAACGGGTGCGGGTCAGACCAGAGAAACAGGTCCGTTCGGTCCCAGACCTGTCTAAAAACCCGACCCGGTGACTCTTGATGGATCAAACCCAAATCCATACCTGTCAACATGCGAGTTTCGTTGGGTTTGGTTAGACCCGTTGGTTCCAATCTCCGGTTCCGTGTTTCGGGTTTCACATTTTGTTCGCATTCAGATGTGTTACTGTTGATTATAAAATCTTGACATCAGTATGTCACAGTCCATTTTCAATGTATTGACTGCCTCAATGATCAAAACAAATTGACGCACGCGCCCTACCACATCCTAAAAATCAGTGTCAACGGATTGTCAACGATTTTGGATCTTGCATCTTCGGTAATATGAGTGGCACTTAATCAAAAGCATCCATAAACTACGTCATGGCAGCCTTTATGGGCAAATATGTAGGGAACATTCCCCCCACATCCTGTGGGACAGAATCAACTCATTTCATTTACAGAGCTACCGCTAAGTATCCGTGAGCCTTTTAGTGTACCAAAACAGTCAAAATCATGTATATAGGCACAAATGGCCACATTGCACTGTAATTAACCATAATGGAATGCCAACAATCATTGACACTCCGTTGACGCTCATTTTCATAATCGGGCAGACAGCATTTCACTATCTGGTTTGCTTATAATGGCAGCCAATAGTTTGTTTATGACTATGTGCAACCTATCCCCGACAAGATTACCCATGATACGTGACCAAGAATCATTGATGCTTTGTTGATGCTCATTTTCATGAAGGGGCTTGGGGAATGTTACTATCTCATTTGCCTATATATGTAGCCAATACTGTGGTTATGACTATATGCAACCTATCGCCCCACAGATTACCTGAGATATATGAACAAGAATCGTTGACGCTCTGTTGATGCTCATTTTCATGATAGGGCACGGAGCGCTTTACTGACTCTTTTGCCAATACAGGCAGAGTTCGTTTATGGCAATTTGCAACATATCACCCAACAGATTACCCAAGATACATGACCAAGAATCGTTGATGCTTCATTGAGGCTCATTTTGACACGGATGTATCCACACCATGACATCATTTGAAAGGGCGTAGTCCATGATTCACATTGATTTGGTAGCCTTTCAAACGGTTACATATTCTTTTTCTTGATCACTACATTATTATGTAATAATTCATATAAATATATCCTTTACAACTTACCTTACAAGATTCGTGAATTCAGGATAATAATAATATCCAAAATGCCATGCCATTCGATCAATGCTAGTCATCACTGCCAGGTTCGCTCAATAGGCTCCTCTGGTCTTCAAAATGAATATTTGCTGCATTACAACAGAGTAGATAGTGTACTAGCCAGTGGATGTTCCTTCATGAGGCAGCATATCTGAATCATACTCTGTATCGTGCTCGCTATCCTGTGCAGATATATTGAGGGTCAATGATTGGGCACTTGGAGGAGATGTATGTGAATGTGCAGATCAGGCCGGCAAGTTGACGATTTCGAGATGTAGAGCTCCGGAAGTGTTAACGGTTGAGGCAGGTGGTGTTCTGCGCAGGGATACCGTCGCCTCTGGAGTCTGCTTTCTACGTCGGTTGGGGAGTGGTACACCTGTTCCTTTGGGTTTCCACTAGATTGGGGGATTTTTTGCGGTGAGATGTTGGCAAGCAGGGTACCCGGGCATTTGGTTTTGAAGAAGCAGAGCCGGGTGTCTTTCTATCGCAGCCTTCACCTTGTTATGCGCAGGAAACTCAACACCCTGCTTCTTCTCTTCTTAGACCTCAGTGCGAGGTTTCTTGATTAGAAATTGTGTTTCCTCTATTGCGGCCTGCGAAAAGCCTCCTTTGGCCATTAGGGCCATGTTCAAGGCCAGGCGCATGTCGGACTGTTCCAGCTGTACACTACCTCTTTGCTTTGCCATTGCACCAGACATGTTGAAAACCTACAAGAAGTTAGTTGCTGCTTCAAACAATGAGATGCAGCTATTACCTCAATCATTTACGGTTGCGTAGCCTCATCTATGGTGATTAACGCCTGATTCGTCCACTCCGGGTGACATTTATCACAAAATTCGTTTGTGAAAAGCCCAGAGCTGAGGACATCATAATGTTCAATTTCGCGGACAGTGTGGACAAATGACTTGCTCAACCAAGGATGTTTCCAATTACGGGCAGTGATATATTGTTCACATAGCTCTTGGCGTACCCCTGCTATAGGGTATACCGTGAATTGCCAGCCATTGACCACAGTATAGATATACTCACATCCACCTTGATGCGGTATCTTATTTGTGCTGATTCCCCTCTTATGGATGATTTTTAAATGTGCATCCCAGGGTCATGGTTTTGGTGGATGCATTGGCAGCGTCCCGGTGGACTAACTGTTATCTGTGTTCTTGGTGTGTGCTGCTAAGTGACATATTTGATGAAGCACCTGCCTATCTGCTGCATTCGAATCCGCTCGGACCTGGCTCAGGTGGTTGTGCATCAATGATGAGCTGGTGTGGAATAGGAGAGGAAGATGATAACGAAAAGAAGTGGGAAGTCCTGAGGTTTATTTAGATAGCGGCATGTCAGAATCAAATAATTAGCAGCCAACATGTGCATTATACTCAAGATGAGTCCTGCTGCACCAAGCTGCAAGTTGCAGGGGTTTTCCACAGCCCCGAGATGTGGAATATGTCAGTTCTTATTGTTTGTATGTTCCCAGGGAGAAATGGCAGTGTACCACAGCCGAAATCGTGTGATCGTCAGCTATAAATAGGACATTGTTTGAGGGTAAAGATGTTAGCTGATGTTTGTCTCAAAGAATCCCTGGGATAATACATGAAACTGACGCTAACAATCAAGTCATGTTGTACGGTTAGCCTAACTATTCCTGATTTATTGATAGACAAAAGTGAGGTTTTGCTTTGTTCTAGATGAGTAAACGTACTAACCTTGACATAAAAGACGCATCTTGCCTCCATATTGTCCATATCGTGCAACATCCAACATCTTGCCCAACCGAAAAGTCAACACAAACTACAATGGTCAACGCTCAGAAGCAGAACATTTCGCCACTTCCAACCGGCAGTTATGGCATACCAACGAAGCAGTCTACCTAACGATGTCATCATGCTAATGATGGCAAGAGCGGCTTGTGGGCAGAAAGATTCCGAGCCCTTGAGGAGTTGCGCGGCTTAAGATCTAAAAAGAAACTTTGGGCGGAGAAACGACGAGAAACCCACTTCTTAAGCAATGAAGAGAGAGAAAAATGGATTGAGGAATGTGTTGAGAGAGAAACTGCCGTAGCAAGCACGCGAGTTAAAGACGCAGAGGCAGCGGTTCAACAAGTGCAGGAACATATGAAGCATGTTGAAATTGCGGGATTGACAAACAGAGACCCCGAAAAGACTTTTGACCAAATGATGGCTGCTATTGTAGACACACAACGTGATCTTGCATGTTCCGACGTGAGGGAGGATGGAGAGGATGAGGATGCTGAAGAGACAGAGCAGGGCAAGCTGAGTGAAGATGACAAACCTGGCTGGGTAATGCGCACAATCACCAAAACAGTACAGCAGAGCATGGAGAGGTTTCGGCAGAAGCAGATGAAGCTTGACAAATTGTCACAACCAAGATATGAGGATGCACCCAACTACTTCCCTGAAAGAGATAACAAGTACTTTACATCCCAATTGATCGTTCCGGCTGTCATTCAACTGCAATCGGATAATGATGTTTCGCCATCTGCACCAACAACATTTGGAGAGTTTATGGAATATCTTGAGATTGTCCCTAGAATATTATCAATGCTGCAAGGGACTTCTCGAGCAGGAGGTAGTCAGATGAGGATAGGATCGATGAAACCGTAGTCGAACACAACCATATCCAGTCATGTGTCCGGTGCAGAGCGTAATATGTTACAATTTTTAAAAGTGAAGCCTGATGAACCAGTAAGCTTTTACCCCTGTATATAGCATCCTGCTAATCACCAAATAGATTTCGGATTCTGACCAATTCATGGTGATGGCTACTACATCTATGGAGGAATAGATACGAAAACTGTTATTTTTGATCTTCAATCTTTGTGAAAAGCAATTTGTTTACCAATTGTACTACGTGTCAGCTTTTTGTTGATTGCCGTAACCACATTGTGAGACATGATAATTCATCTGTGCATGTGCAAGGGTCAGACGCACCATGTGCAAGTTCTAATATACAAATCATGTGGAAAAAGACCAAAACATTCGATATCTATCTGCAGGTGACTGTTAAGTGACAAAGCAAATGATAAACTACTGATGAAACATAGTCACAAAATTTAACTGAGTGATGTCATACGTGTTATAGAAAGAGCGGTCAGCGCTCAAAACAAATGTCTCTCAATGACGACCGTCATGTCATATTCATCCATGTATCCACCTGGATCACTCTCTGTCCAGACCTGGTGCACATAGTTGAGATAATTGAAATTGCTTATGGCACGTCCTGGACATCAAGGAGAAAGAGCATGAAACTGAAAGGTGATGAAGTCGAGCTGTATTTACCAAAAATTAGTGTAATAATCTACACGCCGCAAATTGCCGGCCGAAAGGGCGGCAATGTGATAGGGGCACATCAGGACTCACTCAGATAATGTGGATCGCAGTTCATCAGTAATTGACAAGTAACAAAAATCCTGGATGCAAATCATAATACATTCAAACCCAATAGGGGATGTCAATAATGTATATATCAGTGGGTACATACAATTATTGAGGGTACAAAGGGTGTTTCAATGTGATCAATATGAGCGTCAACATAATATTAACCATTTTTAGTCTTACACATTCGGCAATCAAAGGGCTACATTATCACATTAGTTCAAAGTGAATGTACTGGTCGGGTTTATATCCAAAACAGCACAAAACACGCTCGTTACCATATTCTAAAATTGAGCGACTACGTATTGTCAACGGAGTGTCAACAACTTTCGGCCTGGCATCATAGACAATGAGATGACTATGGGGCAATGTTAATCCATAATCGAACTCTCGGCCACCTTTCTAGGCGAATAGAGTTGCGACAACATCACTAATATGTTCTATAAGTCAGTCTCAATGGAGCGTCAACGATTTTTAGCGTTGTATCTTGGAGAATGCCAGGAATGTCCGGCAACATTTCGCCATAATCGACCTATCGGCCGCCTTTCTTGGCGAAAACAGTGGCGACAAGATAGCTACAATGTCCTAAAAATGAGCATCAACGAAGCGTCAATAACTTTTGGCCTTGCATCATGGAAAATGCAACGGCTGTGCAATGACATTAAGCCATAATTGAACTATCGGCCTCCTTTCTAGGCGACAGGAGTTGCACCAATATCGCTACTGTATCCTGGAAATGATCAAGAACTGAGCGTCAATGACTTTTGCCCTTACATCCTGAAAAATGCAAGGGTTGTGCAGCAACATTAAGCGATAATGGAACTATCGGCCGCCTTTCTAAGCAAAACTCCTTTCCATGACATCGTCACTATTCTTCACAAATGTCCGTCAATGCAGTGTCAACGATTTTAGGCCTTGCATCTTGGACAATCAAGAGGGTGTTCGACATTATTGATTCATAATTGAACTATCTGCCGCCTTACCTGGCAAACATCCTTGTAACATCATCGTAAACATGTCCCAAAATGAACGTCAACAGAGCATCAAAGGAGCATCAACGATTTTTAATTTTGCATCTTGGATATTATAACAGCAATAGAACGCAGATAATCCACAATGAACCTATCGGCAGCATTTATTGGCTCAAATGCTAGTGACGATATCACATGAGCCTCCTATGATTCCGCTCCCACAGAACATCAACATTTTGTGTGGAGGCTCAGAACGCTACCCAGCAATGCACTGCATTGTGCTGTTTCTAAATCGAGTTTTATAGGGTCAGTCTTTGCAATCTGTCCTTGTATACACCTTTAGAAATATGCATGCAATGTCTTACAGATCTGATTTATTTGCTTGTAGTTGTAGAGTCAATATTTAAAAGCCCGCAGACTGCTCTAATGTTACTTTACTTTCAGCAGTCTTCAGAGTTGAATTACCCAGCTGTTGAATTCTTAGTGCCATGTCAGATTGCAAATCTTTCAACACCTCTTTGCTCGAGGTTATGATTTCTTCCAAAAACAAATGTGTTTATATTTGTGATTTGAGTGACCTGACTTTGCGAATCATATTCAACGCTTGGAGGGCTTCACTGAATGTATGCTCGAAGCGGCCTATTGCCCGGAATAATTCTCGAGATGCCCCTTTGTGGTGATTGTATTTACACAGCGGAATTGAAGACACCAGCAGCCCTGGCTTCATATGTATCATTTGTCATCAAGTTCTTCGCCACGCATCAAAACATTGGACCAGCTCAACGTGTAAACATTTTCTGGCAAAAGCTCACATTGCAAATTTAAACAAATTAACAGAGTCGGAGGTTACTGAATCGACCAGTTAGATGGTTGATTAAATGGCGTTGGCCATCCTGCAGAGGGATGGTAGTCGGGGAATTACAGTGTATGTTCGCAAAGTCAAATCATTTTTGACATCCAGTGTATTCCATAACAACCAAAATGACAGACAAAATGTTGCAAACTGGCAGCTAAAGACTTTGAAACTTCCGAGTTTCACCAAGACACGTGGAATCGGTACCTGAAATTAGGATTCTTTTTGACACATAATCCATGGAACGTAATACCGAATCCGGAGCAACCACGGTCATTTAAAGCATTACGTGATGACCTATTGCTGCCATCTGCTACAACCATTACTAACATTTGCCAGAGGGAATATGCACTGACTGTGGATGCCATTAAGTAGCAGTTGCCGTTACGAAATAAAGTTAGTTTAGCTTTGGACAGATGGACATCAACGAACAAACTAGCCATACCCTCGGTTATGTAGTACTATATGGATCAATATAGGGCATTACATGAAGTTCAACCCACTTTGGATAAGGTTGATCACCAATTCTTTTCCGCTTTCGAAAGCTAACTAAGAATGACATGTCAATGGCCACCATACTGGAGGAAGGCTAGCTGTACATTGGAAGGATGTGGTTGATTGTTTTGTGCGTACCGACGGCCGTTTGCTTCATATTTGTTAGGGGTTCTCCCCGAACCAGCGATAATGATACTTGTTGTTACCAGATGCATCCACACTTCAGTGCGCATAACACCTATGCATGGGCAACAAGGGAGATCAGTGATATGCTCTTTAGCGGGGGTTCTTATCAGTCGCGCGAAGATAGGCTTCGTTCACTCCCAGACACTATGCGGGACATGCATGGTAATCATGCACGGCAGCTGATAGTCCAACGCGATTAAGAGGACTTTTCTCCTCTACCCGGAATGGGCAAGGATTCAGAGGAGCACGTTCTGGTCTACAGAATAGTCTCGACCTTAGCATGACACAGCTGAGGGATTAATGAAGTAGGAATAAGCCTAGAGCGCACACCTCTTGTTGGTTCAAGTTGTCTGGATCCCAATGTAATCTCGTATCGGGTACGAGCATACGCGTCAGTAATCTACGTTGGCATAGTATCGGTTGGTCGCCGATTAAATCCACGACGCAATTAATAACTCATTACGCATGAGGGATTAAGAGGCGATAAGCATCTTCATTGTAATTGAAGGATATTACAACTACCGACATATAGGATGGCAAGATTGTCAATGGGGAAGATGATATCTCGCAATGGATGGCCTGATTGTTATCAGGAGCGTAACGCTTTGAAACCACACTGCAGGAGAACGAATTACCTGAGGGTGTCGTGGCGAGTTATTGTCAGGCGCTAAGGGGGCATGGCCGAGATAATGCTATCATGTCGAAAAGAAAGAAAAGGCTATAAAGAGCCAGTGTTGGTCAAAGGAATTAGAGGAGCATCATCCACAAGATTAGCTTTCAGAACACCGAAGACGATCCTAAAATATTATGAAGAATTCTATCTACTTCACAATTTCCTGCCTCATTCACACACGAGACTGGGCTGTATATGCCTGGACATCGGTATACACCAGCCAAGTACGCACTGCAGAGGGTTGTCAAGAGTTTCGGCAATTTGCTTTTCAAATTGGCAGAGCACCATTTAACTCACACCTACGCTGTGGTTTCTCGTTTCTGTCAAATCGAGAATATTGATTACCTGGTGCTGAGATATCTCAACACTGGCGCTTTACCCTTGGAGAAATTTTCCGAGGGGTGGTTGTACGACGACGAAGCCTATTCATCGTCTATTTAGGCGACAGTCTCTGGCACTGTTTTGATTTGGAAAGGTTGGAAGAGGCAGCGCTGGATTTAGCACTGCGGGAACAGATTGCTCTTGCGAGACAGGCAAGAGGTTGAGTCTTACGATAAGACGAGGAAAGAAAGAGATTTAGATAGGCAGCTGTGCTTAGATTAAAATAAATTGTATTGATTATTGGGATCTAAACACCCCCGTAACAGTATTACAACTGATAATGCTTTCCCAAATTACTTGATGACATGCAAGCTGCAATCAACACTTGAGGCCTCTGGAATCGAGTGGCCTGCATTGAGGAACCATATACCATACATGGTGCACATCATGCAGCTGACTTTAGGTGCAGTCCCGCGCCGTCTCGGTGTAAAAGGCCACACCATATCTTGGGAAGCCCATGAGCAAGATCAGCAATTTGGAGAGAATGAAACAATAGTCATTGGGAAGAGTCAAAGACTTCCAAAAGAGGGCAATGCTGCAATCAATAAGGTGTCGGCCATGAAACCAGGTATATTGAAGATAATTGAGATAGTAGGTATTTCATGATATTTTGAAAGTACTGATACTGACCTTTTTATAGCAGAGAATGCTTGTGGTATTGATTACACTAACACCTGGATGCTGAAATGAGTTCATTGACTGTCAAAACGCCGAAGTCTGCATTGCAGTACTTCCAATTGTGGATTTGAAGACATGTTGGATCTCAACACTGGGATTGCTCAAGTGCACCTACTGTTTACCGGAATTCACATGCTAGTTGGTCCAAAATCCACACGGTACAGCTTACCAGCCCCTTTTCACAACTTAAGATGAATGGACAATTGTGAAGTATGTGATGGCAGTATTGAGACCATTTCAATATTGGACCCTGTGGATGTTAAAGAGGCATACAGTCATGTTGCATCATGTCAGCACAGTATATAATGACATGTTTAATTACATGGCTGGAGTGATATGAGCTTTGGCCAAGAAGAAGACTCCATTGAAGGAAGACATGTTCTTCACTCTGAAGTTAGCTCAACAGAATCTATCTAAAATCTACACTGAAATGACTCCATCAACGGGCGTACTTCTCATTGCTGCAGATATTCTCGATCCTTTCCAGACGTTGCGATCATTTAGAAACTTCTACATGGGAATGGATATTAATCCTGAGGATGAGACATCCTATACTATTCAATACCAAGAGGCCTGTCTGAAGTAAGTGGGAAATGAATGTTGTGTGAAACATTGATGTGTATCGGTCAATAAACTCAAAAACTTACTGAGCAGCAATATTGTCCCCTCTGCAATGGCTTCTGGATTCTGTCAATCATCCTTTGATCCATGTGATTTGTCCAGCAATGATGAAGAATACTTAACACCTAACAATGTGGCCGAGACGACACCCAGGTGAAGCGATCATGCAGCCTGATGATTGACCACTGCCAGGCTCCATTTGAATTTGCCACCTGAAGCGCCAATGACCTGGGGGCAAATTATTCCAAATCTCAATGATTACCACTTCGACCAAATAGAGATTAGCAGTACATTTTGGATACCGGATATAACCGACTGGTTGCGTCAACAGAAGGAAACTCACTCAATGTATGCTGATCTCTGCAATGTGGCACACCACAGATTCTCTATCATACCACATGGTGTTGGAGCGGAGGCCAGTTTTTCCCTTGGGTGATATATTATTGGCTAGAGGCAGTCAAAGACCACAGGCAAGACCCTTTGCGAACATGTCGTTGTAAGGCAGTTTGATTGAGCCAATAACTGTATCTTGGCGGGCAATAACCCAATATCGGATATGACGAACACAGAAAACGACTCGGAAATGAAAGAAGAGGCAGAAGAAAGGAAATTTCAGTGAATGGCTAAGGTCGATGACTTTTTGGATATGTGGCAGGGCACCCAGAACCTACATGCTACACAGGAGAAGAATTGTGCTCAAAACGATCAGATGACAGCTGTCCATTACATTTCGGATAGGGAAGAGATCTTCAAATCCCCCTGCTCACACTTTCACCATGATGGTGCTGCTGCATTCAAATCGTCAGAAAGATCACCTTGGCCACCAGCTTTGTCTCCAAAGGATCTTGCTGGAGGACAAACTCAAATCTTAAATGTATGCCGGATCCCGAGAATCAACTGTCCTTCAGTCGAAAGTCACATGGATAGCGTACCTGACAGTGTTTCTAACACTGATAATTGGCTAAACTGGAATGGCAACTTGGATATTCCAAATGACAGCGAAGAGGGTTGCACAGCGGATGATGAATCCAATGTAGAGCACAACAATGGCATCAAGAATCTGGAATACCCACCGCAGTAGTATGTGTGTGCCGCGCCAAATGTGCCCAGATTGGTTCCGCCTGCACACAAGTCAAAGAGACAGGCTGAAAATGTGTTGGTGACGGTCAATGCAGCTGAAATGCGGAGAAATACAGAAGGGAAAAAAACCTAGAACAGAATGCGTCAATGGTTCACCAGCTTTATGTAGCTTGACCGAGAGTTTCAGTTTGAGATATTTTATGAGCAAATGGTAAAATGTAACTTCTGAATATCGGTTCATAAATAGATGTATAGCAGGCGCAATGAATTTGTTGGCATTATATATCATTTTTAGTCGTGTGAGAGTGAACAGTACAAGATTATTATGCTGCTCTCGTTTGCCACAGGGCCCAGTCTCAATCAGGTAGAAAGACAAACAAGGAAGTGAAATGAGAATGGAAACAATTATCGACCCCTGCAGATGTTGAATGGACAATACATTAAAATAAGCATCAATGGAGCATCACTGATTTGTTGTCTTGTTTGTACAGTAATTCACCAGTGCCGTAGTCGTTACTATGCCTAACGGACGTATTAGGAGCTTTTATTTGCAAGCGAGATACCAACACAGTCACGAAACCATTCTTAGCATCAGTGACAACGGAGCGTTAACCATTTATAGCTTTGCATATTGTCTAAGTTATGTTCCGATTGGTTGCAGACATCCATTTATGCAATATTGGCAGCCTTTACTGGCAAAAACAACCACGACATGCTACCTGCGGCATCCTGAAAATGAGTGTCTATGGAGCATCAACAGCTTTAGGTCTTGAATATTTCATAAACAAGGCATCGCCCGGATCTTGGTGTGAATAACTCTATTATTAACCGCATTGATAGGCAAAAATACCATATATTGATGGTGAAACACAGATACCAAATTAACTGATATTGCAAACTGCTCAACAAGCAAAACTGCATTATTGGTTGCCGAAAATCCAATTTTGATAAGATACTATTCACACCCTGCAAATACAAGAGCCTTATATGAATCTATAGATGGACCAGCTGGGCAACCCGCTGACAACCTGCCCAATTCAGACTGGAAGGGAGTTTACCATTGAACTGTACAGAAGTGGGCAGTTTGGGTTAATTGACTACACGGACAGCCAATTTGGCAAATGTTACGTTTTAGACCCGGACCTGGACCTGAAGTAATGGCCTGGAACTGTTGCTAACACTAGTACCTTGCAGTTGTTCAACTGCCATGGTAGGGTTATACATCATCACGATTGTGATTTCACACATTTCTGATCAGACTTAAGTAAACATTGAGTTCTATTACATTTAATACAATTGTGATATATCGACGAAATCTAGAATAATGGTGCACACAAAGGAAATCCTAAATCCGATCGTTGATACCATTCCTTACCCCAAAGCAACATGGTTATCTCTACAATCGTACTTCCATCAACAAATCCTGTAATCCCAATGCGGGTGATGTTGGTGATGGCAGTGATGTCTTTGAAGTTGCGTTTGCTGTCACTGCAGGGGATGGGCCGGCTGCTGTTGGTGATGGCAGTCCTCCCTATTGGCAGAACGGCTGAGAATGGCATGCCAGTGTCAGTAGCAGCAACAATGCTGCTGCGATGTTTAAAAGAATTGTCGGGCTGCTCAATCAGCTCCTCCTGGACATAATCAAGGAAGTCCTCATCTACACTGCCCTGATCATTGTGAGGCTGTGCAATCGCTGGGTCCATACCAGTTGGGTTGATCCTTTGGTGACTCATGGAGTGGATATTGTCTATCTTTTTGGCTTGAAGCTCCTGCAAGAAAGAAGAAAAATCTGGGTTGAGACGACCAAATACATCTGTACATACATTATTAACCATGTGATTAAAGTTTCTAGTAATGCACTTAGGCTGTGCTCCACCTCCTGGACAAACTTTATTGGGACTCTAAACTCGTCTGGTTTCCAGGCACCCAGACAATGGTGGATGGCTGCTGCAGTGAGGGCAATGAATATGAGGTTGATTTTATCAATCAATGATCCCAATTTTGTTCCAATTTGTCATATGCAATAGAAGTATGTTCGGTGAATATGAACCTCATTTTCAGTTGCTCCAGATCGAAATTTGGACTCCGAAATTGATCATCAAGACAATCATGGCACATGATGGGAACTTTGAACTAACCTCACGAACAATTGTGGGGCATGTAAATGGGTGTTTGGCAAATAGCCAGGCTACCATTTTCTGGGTCGCTGTAGGTGACTTGGGTCAAAATTCGTAAATAAACAAAATTGAAGTCTTGCAACTGTGAACCATTGCTGCACGAGAGCAACCTATCATCGTTAAAGCCTAAGGCACAATGTCAGCGATGAAAACAATTGTTGAGATGATTCATTTACCACTGAAATGTAGTTACATGCAGGGTCTTAGTTTCTCTGAGCTGAATCAATCCTGGTAATTTCCTCCTTCTACAACCGATGCATGTGGTCAGTTTTCATCGCATTCATGGCAAACCGATTTACAAACATCGCATAATTGTTAGCTGGAGGCTTCACTTGTACTGTGACCATCACCAGAACTCCTAACAGAGTTGTCCAGATGTTCTATTCTGCACCGATGAAGAAGCCTAACATGTCATCAACATCGAAATCATATCACCTCAGATTTGCAGCGTTCCATCCAATGTATTGGTCACCAGCATCATTTGAATCCATCTGCACATAAATATATACATTAGTAGGCGAATTGAATGGTTTAAATGCTTCCTAGAATATCTTCTTGGATGCCTGCACCTCATGCTAACGTTCATCCACCTCCACTCAGACAATATAGACCTTACCATATACAGGATGTAGGGGTTACGGTGACAAAGGAGTGAATTGAATTACAGTGACTAATTTGACAACTTTTGATAAGAAAAATTCTCTTTATGGCAGCTTGCGCGGTGCTTTCCTCAATGGTCACTGATAAGGCTTCTCATCCAATTCTCCAATGTAATCTCAACTATCAATGTAATTTTGAGTTATCCAGCTGGGATCGTCATCGAGATCCTCATCGTGGATAGATCGTCTTCCTCTCATTGTGCAGGCCGAAACAAGAGGAGGTGGAGAAGTGCAGCACCTTGATGACATCATTTCAAAAGCATGCAAGTGATAAGTACAAAAACATTAAATGAGTGACCAAAGGAAATGTGAATGAAGGTATAATAAATGAATTAAAGAATTGTGTACAGGAAAGAAACCATTGATAAAATTGAAACAAATGTCGTGATGCGTCTTTTTATCCTGTTGACAGTTATATGGTCTCAGCTTGTCCCACAACTCATGCTTCCAATGCCTTGGATGGACAGGAACCCTGAACGAAGAATGGCAGGTAACAAGTATGCCTCAGGGTTGTTGGTTGGCTTCCTTTGACGAAAATCATTATCGCAACAAGCTAACAAGCATTAGCATGTCAGTAATCATTTGAGCTAATATCTCCTGGGTAAAGATACCAAACTACCAATTAAATGATATCCCTACACTGAGTCCTATCACTGCCAGAATTGCCAGCAGTCCAGGAATGGCGCAGTTCAGACTGGAACTGCCCCGGTCCAGTCCAGTCGAGTCGACTCAAATTTTTAGCTGCGATGGGACTGGGGTTCAATATTTGCGCACTGGTCTGGAATAATCTGGACTGGTGCGGACTGAGATCTCCAACAGTGTTATTTTTGGACCAAATCCAATCCCATCTGGAAGTGTATGTAGACTGGTGTGTGCTGCTGCGAAATCCTTGATGCCTAGCTCTCTCAATTGTCTAAGATAACACATAGTCATACCAAATGCACAGGCTAGCACGGAACCTAGGACCATAATCCAATGGCACGCAATATCCAGACTCTACTTAAATCAGGTTAAATGCCACGAACCGATGGGACTGATATCCAAAGAAAATGATTTCTGTATAGAATACTATCTGAGAAGACTTATTGCCAAGGAGAAGTCACTCTAATACCGTGTCAGGTATCACATAAATTGTTAGCACCGGACAGCTCCACACAATCCCAATGCAGTGCAACACCCTAACATTCCGGTCCAGTGCAGTGTAACTATTTTGGGCCCTGGAATGCACAGTGCCCTGCCCCAGACTGGGACCGTTCGGACCATTGGCAACACTGATTTCTGCCATTATGCTTTACCCAACAACAATCATCTCAATAATTAATGCCAACATCGTGAACTCTCAACACAGCACCTAATGCTTGAATATGACCAATGTAATAATTAAATAAACAAAACTTCAAAAAGAGTCCCAAAATATCTCCAAAAAACTCCATATTATCACCCATATGTCCACCCTCCAAAGTGCCAGAAAAATACCAACCCACACCCCAAATCCTTCCAAAACTATCCAGCCAGTAAATTCCATCATTACAACAACTAATTTGCAGCTGGGCGGCTGATTGTAAGCATTCTATTGGCTTGGGAGCAGGCAGCAGAAGGATTTACAATGTGATGGTAGTCGGATTGCCAAGCCACATCCTCATCTGCAACATTGGTTTTCTCCTAATTGGCAAAGAGACGAAGAGCCACACTGTTTCTGATGAGTTCGAGGTATAGCTGCTGTCGGATAATGCTCTTTTGAAGAATCGAATGGAAATATTGGAAGTCTGTTTCCGTTGTCGGCAAGCTTCTTCGATTTGGGTGCATCATTTCAGCATCATCATCTGATTACTCCCCAATATCATGGATCATATCCTCGGCTGGAGGAGGGATGATATCATCCAGAGGAATGTAGCTGCAGCCACCATGCATAGGCATCTGGCCACCAGGTGTGCTGTTGGCATTTTCGCGACAATATACAACGGAACAAAGCGTTGGGTTGTTTAATTTCATTGCCACCATTACCCATCTGGCAGAAGTATTGTTATTGATCTTTGGTGTAGCATTACAGGTATATGAACCAGCATCTCCATTAGGCTCCTCCCTGCACCCCTAAAGCTCTCTGATTTTCCACCTGGGGTCTCGCAGACTAGGGATTGCAGCATTGACAATGGACAAAATGATTATATCAACGATTGATGTAACTATTGGAAGTATCGATTCATCATCCGCAGGCCAGTGCCATGAGAATAGCTGAGTATGATTTTCACCCACCCTCTTCCCAGGAATGTCTGGATCCACATAGGTGATAGTAAATCTAAATGACTAGACAAGGAAATCTGTCAAAGTGGCACAAAGCATTTTGGTCAGTGAAGACCTGTGGCATAAGGTTTCTTCCTGCTCGTCTTCTGTATCTACATATTATCAAGAGCAGCAAAAGAAGAATCCTGGCGATGAAACACAAATCATCATGTACCAATTTTTTTGTCTAAGTTGGAGGTTCATTAATCCTCTTCTTCCGTTGGTGAAGGCCATTCTCTGTGAACTTCTCCAATGATGTCTTGAGTTTCTGACCATCGAAAATTGTCTTCACTACCTTGTACCAGTTCCAAAGTGGCCTGTTAGACTCCAGATAAGTGATTCGACTAACGCAATGATCTATTAGGAGATCCCATTGCTAGGGGCTGGCAGCAAGGCTGTCACTGATGCTCATGGACTGGGAAATCTTCCTGATGTACTCACTCACTTTCTTATCTTTCCGTTGTGTTGTCAAGCCAACCTTGTCCTGGAAAATCCCATAGGTTTCTGCCGCTCATTGGCTGACTCCAACACTGGCGTTCTCGGCCAAGATACAGACTTGTAGAGACTGCATCAGAATTGTATTAGCATCTGTGACGACTGATTTCAGCAACCAGAAGGTATCACAATACATTTTAGGTTCCCAGTGGTCATCAATGATTCAGTGGTGGATATCAAATCCTTGTTACTCTAAACAAGTGTCAGGAATGTTGAATATATCATCGACAGTTATGCAAAATAGTAGTAGAGGAGAGGAGTGTGTGTCGAAGGTTCTACAGATTCTTAGCATGGTGGGCAGGCAAGGCGAATATATGTCGGCTTAAAGGGATTATCTTGATTCAGCAACATCATGGTTGCAATTCAGCTAGGAAACAATATCCTGAGCATGATCTAAGCACCCTGACTTGTCAACTAAACGTGTAAATTAATCACAAAGACAACTGACCATATGCACTGCAGTCATACCTCACTCATTTGGCATTGCTCTACTTCTTGTACCCCGCAATGACGTTGCCGGGTGGGTATTTAAAGAGAATACAAAGTTCATGTATGGTACAAACATCACAAAAAGTGGCAACTGTATATCAGGCAATGGACATAGGATGATCTTCTAAGGGTGCAAAACAATCCACACAAGGAGCTTAATGTGGATGCGGTATACTTTTTGAGATCCCAGTGACGTTGAACATGAGAGCGGTTAAAGGCTTTGGAAACATCTGAAGGAAGATGAGAGATAACCTATGAGTGGAAGGACACATTTTTGGAAAAAGTAATCCAAGGCTCAGCTTTTTCCGAGGACAAGCTGGCTAGCAATTGTATTAGTAGCTAAAAACCTGTCGAGACACTACTTAACCTTGTTTCGCTATTACATTTTGCCAAAGTAACATGGATATTCACCAATAGTATGTTTGCTACTCGAAGCGGTACACCTACATTGGCTCTTACATCGCTCACCTCCATTGAGACCACACAGAAAGGGTATTTTCTGTATCAACCTAACAACGGCCAGATGATGGTTGTGCTATCGAGCACGATAGTATTCGACTTCCATTCTATAATGAACTGCATTGCGACACTATTCTAAACCCTTGCGACCATGATTGTACGGATACAGGAGCCGACTATGTAAATACATATATCGATCTAGAGCAACCTCCGGTTTGGATACGAATTTATGGTAATCCACAATTCAGCAACCATCTAGCCAGCAAGCATATTAGTAATAAGTATTTCAATATCTCTGACAATGAAATTGATTCATGGTCACCGTTTTCTTGCAAAGAGGAGTGTTGGTTAGCACACTGGTATGTCATGCACAACTTGAGTAGAGCAGCTATCAAAGAGCTTTTCCGGAACCCTATGATGGCAATTGTTAGCCACTGCTCTTCATCCCACACTTTATTCCAAATGTTGAATGAGATGTGCTACGCCATTGTCACGGCGCAGGCAGGTACGGTGATACCTGGGAATAATAGAAGACAGATACGGGTGGTGCGGAAGGAATCATGTTACGGAAAGGCGGAGACGTTGGGAGACGCGGAGGAAGCGGCGAGATGGTGGCAGTATAATTTAGTAAAGATAAAGGAGTGGTTAGAGGTGTTGTGATGTCGGACGATGTGGCGTGGTTGTTACGATAAGGAATAATGGAGTGGTGTGTAAGATCATGGGATAAGATTCGGATGGTATATCGGAACATGAAGAATGGTTCGAGAGGTGGCAGACGAATTGTATATAAAG
>Ga0307515_10004413_pt1 | contig 29132 bp, 25 predicted proteins | sample 17_EM_MG_FD_194513 | JGI IMG/M metagenome (GOLD analysis project Ga0307515, IMG submission 194513) | Populus trichocarpa ectomycorrhiza microbial communities from riparian zone in the Pacific Northwest, United States - 17_EM | ecosystem: Host-associated > Plants > Roots > Unclassified | place... | reverse complement strand
TGCGCAGTATATCCATGCAATGTCCGCACGAAGCATTCTGATTGGTGGAATCCTTTTTTCCGATGAGGCAGAGATTCTCGCCGCTTCCCATCAGCCATCTTGCCGCTTACTTAAATTTATGTACACCTACTTTAATGTCGCTCCTTCGGAGCCGCAACTCCATCGTCGTGATCCTACGCTTGGTATTGCATTCGAATTGTTTCGCGCGCCTTGCCTTTTTCCGTCACAGGCCCTTTCTATTTGTGACGTTTGTCGTTGCTTATCAAAGGTCATTCCGACACGGTTTTTTTCGAATTGTCGATGTGCATTCGCAGAATGTCGTCATCGCCATCGTTTCATTGGTACGATCGTCATGTCTGATGGATACCCTTGCAATGGTCTTGCCGCCGTGGCGACGGGGATTGAATCGGCGATTCTCGAATTGTTGACATGCCTTCGTTTCGTTTGTCATGCCTAATTGAAACTCTTGCATCAATCTCTAACGCAACGCGAGTCTTGGCAAAAACAGAAACGGCGAATTAAGCCAACAACGACGACAGCAACCAAAAAGCGGACAGCGGCAATCGACTTTTAACGTCGAATTGACCCCGGAACTAGACTCCTAGCACCTCTGGACCGCCGGAGGAGGGTGAGCACGTCAGCGTGCATAAGGATCCACGCAATTGTGTGGATTCGCGAAAAGGCTTCGCAAAAACTGGATGCGACGCGACGACCAGCGAGCAAGCGACGACGAGGGTTACCCTAGAAAGAGATTGCCTAGAGTGAGCGTGAGAAGACATGGACACGGATGGAGCGGGAGACGGGACGCGCGACGCGCCCACGGCTATGGAGATGGGGACGGCAGTGACTCCCACCGCCGCGGATACTGCCAGCACGGCTACACTTGAGCCGACGGAGAGAAACAAGAACGGGGAGCGGAGGAGGAGGAGCGAGGCCCTGCCGTCCGCCGTGGGCCGCGGGGACTGGAGGAGCTGCATGGAGCGAACAGCACAGCAGCAAGCCCGCGAGCTAGCACAGCTACACCGAACCATTGCCAAGATGGCAAACATGCTGGAGACGCAGACTGCACTGCAGGAGGCGCAGTGGCGAGGGATGGAAACGTGGTTGGAGGAACAAGAAGAGAAGCGGGACGCATACCACCAGGATGACGTACTGTGGGGCAAAGGCATCATGGACATGATCACAAGAGTGGTGTCCACAACAGAATGAGGCCAGAGAGAGGAAAGGAAAGCGGACAGTGACGGCGTCGGTCTGGAGGTCTCAATACACGCAGACTTACCACAGCCAGCTGGACCCAAGAAGCCGGAGGAGTTCCAATTGCCGCAGCCTGGAAGGCAGCTCAAATCAAAGCCACAGCCCAAACATAAGACGAACCCAGCACAGACACCAACACCAACACCAACACCAACACCAAGAACGACATCGGCTCCGAAAGGTGTGACGACATCAGGGCGGATACCGATCAGGCGATTGGAGACAGTTCCACCACGAAATCAAAAGGAATTGGCAAGCCCAGCCCCAGCCCCAGCCCCGACAACAGGCTCGAGCATGGCAGACAGACACCTTATCTTAAGGAGAGACGAGAGCATGCCACTCCCCAATAAGATGGACCATGAAATTGCATTAGCAATCTAGAGAGCGCTTTTTCACCAACAGGCTCCGGCCCACATTAGGATCATAAACGCAAGGATGAATGCGAAGGGCGCGATCACGGCAACCACATACCAGAATGCAACAGCGGAGATGGCTCTGCAATTCCACAACCTCATCATCTCAGCAGCGAGGAGTTTCCACAAAGGAGTCGTTGATGTCGAAGAAAATCAGTCTTGGGAAATGCTAATGATCCATGCAGTATCTCTCGTACGGTACATGGGAAAAGGCACAGAAGGCCTGCAGAAGATGCGAGACGAATTTGAGGCGGAGAATAAGGGCATAGCAATCCCCACCCAAGTATGATGGCTGGCGAACCGCCGCAACATCTGGGAGAGGAGGCAGAATGGAGAAATCGCCCCATCATCGGTTGTTTTTGTAATAATGGGAAGCAAGGTGGCACAGAGGTTAATCAAGAAGGGCATCAAGGCGGCGGGAGTGCAGTACCGAGTTGAGGCGTTCACAAACGCCGGCCCTGAGAGCAGGTGTGAGCTCTGCTGTGGATGAGGCCACATCGAAGCCAAGTTCCGCAGCGAGCCCAAATGCAGCTACTGCTCAGGCCTTCCCTGGCGAAGCGACTACAAATGCAATGAAGTGGTGTGTACAGCAAAGCAGGGATCACTCTGCGGCCACATGCTAGCGAAATGCCTTCACTGCAAGGAGAATCAAATTGCTTCCAGCAGCAGGTGCGCTGAAGAGGAATGAAGCCTCCAAAGATGTGTGGCAGAGCACACAAACGGAAATAGCAGGACAAGCTCCCATGAGCGGAGCAATGGACATGGCAATGGTGACAAACAGCATGGTTCATTGTCCTAGGCCCAGGGGAGAAGTGGCAGCAGATGGGGGAAGCAAAGAAGAGGAGATGGAGGATGTGGAGGAAGAGGAGGCAATAGGTGAGGCAAGAGATGTCATGATGACTGAGACCTAGATTACGACTACGACCTCGACCGGCACTGGGACTGAGATTAGCATGGGAGCCCTGGCTACGAACGATATGAGCAGTGTTCTCAACCGTCCCGTCTGCCGATCCTCACCTGGGACGGGGATGGCACGGCAAAACGCCGTCAGTCCTCGGGCAGGACGGAAACCGCGCCGTCGATTTGGAGGAGGACGTTGACGGACGGTTAGGACGGCCTTTGGCGGAGTTTTCACCGTCCCCGCCCGTCAACCACCGACATTCATGGATGTTGATTTCTCAGTGTACATAAAACATAATCTGCTCGAAACATCCATTTGTAACCCTTGTCTTTTGCAATTAGGACCCCATTATCAATCATGATTGTAAATTATCTAAATATACTCATGTCACCGAGTGCTAAGCTCGCCAAGTGATGTGGCATTAATGCTGCGCAGTCACCGTGCCACATCACGGTGCCATACCACGTAGCGAGCTTAGCACTCGGCGACATTAGTATTCTGTAATCGCCCAATGACGGTCGGGGACGGTGGATGTTAGCCGGGGACGGCGAAAATGTCGTTATCGTGTAAAGACACGTACGCCTGCGCTCGACTATGTAGGCTTACGTACGGTAATTGAGTGGATATGGTTGCAAACGTGGACTCGAGTGATTATAGGTGTAGATGTAAAGGTAAGATTATCGCGAGAGATCTAAGGCTCGTGGAGAGCCGACTATATAAAACCGGGGTTACCCGGCCCTGGACACGTCACGTGCAGCCGTGCCGTTACATTATCCCCCTCTTTAGGTGCAGACCTCCTGGGCTGCATAACCCCGTACAAGAGTAGGAAAGGAAGGAAATGGAAAGGATACAATCAAACAACCGTTCCACGTACGCAATCGTACGAACCCATAAGTCCGGCAACCGATCAGTACCGTGCAGGGTAACCTTTCGGTGGATCTGGCGCACGGGGAAAATCCACCTCCACTTGACTGACTCTGAAGGTGGTAAAAACCCATGCCGACGCCATTTGTACCGGGCCGAGATCCAAAGAAGAGAAGAAGAGAAGAGAGAAACAAGAAAACATGCAAAAGTGATCCCGTCCTCCATTTCTCCACTTCCTAACTGAACCCATACTCCTCCGACCATCCATTCCCGTAGCCCGTATATCCCGGCGTAGGTCTTTGTCGGAATTCGTCCAGGTGGTAGAGCTTCCGCTCATGACTTGGCATCAATGGGAGCTTCCGCTGCCAGCATCGGTCGTAGCCGTATACGTCACTCGCGTCTTATTCGTCGATATCTAACACGTAAGCTTCTCTAAGATGGCTATACTTACCAAGTTCAAGCGCGCTAGCGCTGTCTGAGCTCTGTGCAGTGCTTCCGCAAGCTCTATAGAGTATATCTTGCAGCTGGTAGTCATCGGAAATTGACATTGACTCGTAAGTTCATCTTGATTCGGTAATCATCTTTGGAAGTCCGCTTTGGTGACTCTCCGGTCGACTTCATGGTTGCGCTCTCGATAGGCGGCTTCAGCAGAATCTTGGTCGACTAGGTAGACTTCTCGGTCGACTCGGTGGGTGTCTCGGTAGATTGCCTCTAGGTGGGCTTTGAGTTGCTGATAGGACTTGATTGTGGAGAGGTGGTTATCTCCCCCTTTTGAAAACTCGTTGCTCCGTCGACGTCTTCTTCATCATGTCGATTGTCGATTGTCATCGTGGCTCGGTCGCAGTGTAACTTCTATCTCCGAATTGGAATTGGGATTCAATGGTGATTCGGGATTGTGATCGAATTGAAATTGGGAATCATTGATTCTTCGACACGTAATTCGGTTCGGCATTCGCTTCGTAAAGTTGATTCTAGGCATAGACCATCATCGGAATTGGCCAGTGTAAAGTCGGCGAAATAGTCAATCATCACGTGGATCCCGTGTTGACTTCGGACAATGCTGTGAGCGTCAGCTCCGGGCATCGTGACTGTGATTCGCATATAGCACTCGCGGTGACCACTCGGGGGTGGCACAATTGACGCCAATTGCATCCGGCGTGGGTGGCATATCATTGATCCATATCTAACACGTTAACATCTCGGTAGGTCATACTCACCATGTAACAAGAACGCTTCTGCTCTGGGAAAGCCGCTTTGTACATTGCATTTGTAGATCTCGCCATGTCTTGATTCGGCATTCAGTAGGGTCTCAGTGGACCGCTTCTCGGTAATCGTCATTTGGATGATAGCTTTGGTGCGTTCTTGCTCGACTTCTCTGTGGTCATCTCGGTAGGCAGCTTCGGTAGAATATCCGTTTGCTTCTCGGTAGTCATTTGGTTGGCTTCTGGTAAGGAGGATTGTCATTCAGTTCGGTATGCCGTTCGGCGATAGTTTCTTGATCCTTCGGTACGCCATTCGGTAAGCGTCTTGGTCAGTGGCTTGGTACGGTAGGGCTCCCGGTAATCCTCTCGATCTCCATGTGAAGTCCATCGGCAGTGATATCCGTCGCTGTGAGATCTCGGTGATCATCTATTGGTAGTTATCTCGACTGCCTCTCGTGATGCCATTCGGTAGGCTATTCAGTACGTTCGGTGGTCATATTCAATCTCGTTCGGGATCAATTTGGTAGCCATATCGCAGTCGTTCGGTATCTCATTCGGAACTGCTTCAGTAGCCGTGTTGGAGTCATTCGGTATCTCGTTCGGAAGCTGTATATGTAGGTACACTTGACATCCATCGTATGATGCGTGCACTTATCGTCTCCAATCGCTGGGTGCGCTCGCTGGCTTTCCTCTGGTGTGCTTGCCACTTCTTCGTCAGGTATGCTGTGGTGAAACGGCGGAGCTAGAAGGCAGAGAGCCCATCATCAACATTCCGCCGCACCTCTCGCGGAATTCCAAAGGGAATTCGTGAGAAAGAGCGGTTCTGGCTCGTGGAGCGTAGGAAGAGGGTGAGAAGATATGATACTACCCGGCCGTGAGGATCCACGCAATTGAGTGGATCTACGAAATCTCGGACAGAGCGAGTGAGATCGAAAGATGGGAAAGATAGAGTGTGTAATTCGTTGTATGATAAGATGAGATAGGATGCTATCCACCCCGGGGTCTCCCGAATATATACTCCCCGTCGCTCCGTTCATCTCCGTTATCCCTGTATCTCCGTACACCCGCCGTAGCTCAGTCCTCTGCCAAGCTGAGTGGCGGTGGTGGTGAGAAAAGGATTTTCCGCCACAATGCTTGTCGACTCTACTTCAGGTGGGTTTCTCGATTCATCTCAAGGTCTGCTGGTCGTGACTTGTCTGGGTGCACTTATCGCCATTGTTTGAGTCAAGTTTGTCGATTCTTTTCGTGGTGCGCTTGTCGCTACAAGCCATCTCAATTGGTGAATGCACTTCGCGGTGCATCGTTCCAGCACTTCCGGTATGTTGATAGTTCGCGGTAGGGGTTCTTGACTCTGGACTAATCATGACTGGCGGTAGGGGTTCTGGATTCCGGTACGGTTATCCCTCTCTTTTTGAATGTCGTTGCTCTGCCGACAAGTAATCTCATACGTCGTCTTACGGTTCCATATCAATTCGTTATCAGGCTCGATTCGTTGTTGATTTTTGTAGTAGCATCTGTCTATGTGGAGATCGCCGAGGCTGAGTCGGCATCGCATTCGGCATTGTAATTTCGTAGCTTTGTATTCCCGAAACGGATTCTGAATCGTATTCGGCCATATAACTCTGGCATCGTCTGCTTCATTCGGTATCCCTACATAGTGCTCGGGATCGTACTCGGTGGAGCCATGCCGCTGGTACATCGTGTATCTGCATAGCTGCGCTCAATTGCAACTTTCGTACCATAAATTCAATAGTGAGTGATCTTCAAAAGGGTATAACTTCACATAACCTCTATATCGTCATATAACAAATACAACCGATTGTCTCTCTCCCGTGATTGATCTCCGGTCATCTATCTCCGGCACTCCTAAGTGCGCTTCACCGTCATACGACTCCGTATCTGCTCCATCTGGGTTGGCCAAAGGAATCGAACTGCGTGGAGGCGGTGAAGGGGAAAATCCAGGAGGCCTTGTCATTAGTGGTTCACTCCAGTGGAGCCAAGCCCCACTGTCCAGTCTCTCCCTTGGGGTCTCGGCGAGCCAGTAGCAGTCATTCGAGGTTCCCATGTGGATGCTCTTCTGCCGCAACTACTGCTGCTGCTCCTGCTCACTCATCCAGCATACAAGGGTATTCACCGTTCTCATGAGTCCACTCTACCGTAGCTCCCAGTAATCTAATGCAATCCTCTACTCGTAGAGCGAAAGCCACGGCAACCTCTTATCTAGCAAGCAGATCACCAATTTTGCGGGCGAAAGCATCACGCTGCTAACACCTCTCCCTTCGGGTTGACCGAGTTGGGTATTCACAATAACGTGCGAACCTCTAAAGTTTGCAACGACAGTAATCGCTTTCACGATGGTTATATCTCCGGGTTCTCCCCTCATAATGGTGGTAGCTCTGTACCAGATAGTATGCAGATCATATCCCTCGCCCGTACATGGGTTTCTGAACGCTGACCTCGGTCTCCCTGCACGCTGGCGTGCGCACCAGTTACAGTTCCGCAGGCCCTAGAGTTCTGGATGATGGCTTGCGAACAACGTGCACGCAGTTCATCTCATATCTTTCATCTCATATCTTTCATGTCTTGGTGGTTTCCGCAGTCCCAGTCGATCTTTGTCAATGTGAAGGTCTCGACCGTAAATGTTCTTCGCAGTGTTGAATGGTTCTCATTAGTGTTAGCAACGGGTCCGCGTAACCCGCCAGCGGTCCGGGTTTGGACCGGAAAAACGGTTGGGTTCGGTTCCTGAACCGTCCAAAAACCCGACCCGCAGCTTCTTGTGGGGCCAAACCCGAACCCGTACCCATCAACCCGCGGGTTCTGCCGGGTTTGGCTAGACCCGTCAGTTCCAATCTCCGGTTCTAGTTTTCGGGTTTGTCTATTTATGGTCACATTCAGATATCCCCCTGTCTTGTGCAAAATATTAACTTTGGTACATCATTGTCTTTGTTCGATTTATTGGCTGCCTATGAAATCAAAACAAGCAGAGACACGCTCGCTGCTACATCACGAAGTTGAGTGTGAACGATTTTTCTTCTTGCATCATTAGTATGATTTGAGGTACAGAACACCCAAATTGACCGCTAATGCAGTCATTAACCCGCAATTGGATCAGTGTGCACCTGCTACTGCACAGACAACACTTGGTGAGCTGATGGAGATACACAATAGTGTAAGCAGAAAATCGCAATGCAGCATGGAACTTCACACACATAAGGAAGCCATATGAAATTGTCATCCGGGGAACCACTGTCTTAAATAGGCATATCGGCTCTGACGCCCAACGAGGTACACAATTCATCACAGATAAATAGATCGAAGCTTGTTAAACCCGCACGCTTTTACACCTGCAAGTCACCTCCCTGGCCAATTACCATTCAAGGAATTGGATTGGGACGAACATATTGTAACGGCTCGTTTATCCTCGGTTCATTATATGCACAATTACTGCCTATTGACCACTTCTCTCCGCGAAAAGTAATTGGTGTACCTTTTTTGCTACATGTCAACAGTTTTTTGATTTCACTGACCATGTTTTGAGACATGATAATTTGTCTGTGCCTGTGCAACTGTCATACGGCCCATACGAAAGTTCTAGACTCCAAACTGAGTTGATTGACCGTTGATCAACTGGATATTGTCCTGCCTCTTACAGATAAGTGACAACGCGCAATCTAAATTGCAGACAAAATTGACTAACAAAATCTGAGTCAGTGATCGCGTACCAGTCATAGAAGGAGCGGTCAATGCGCAATGCGACACTGTATGAATGTCCACCATCATGATGCATTCATCCATACATCCAACTACATCACTCTGCATTCAGACCTGCTGCACATAGTGAACATATTGAAAATTGCTTATGGTAGGTCATGAAAATCGAGGAGAAGGAACTGCATATGGCAATGTGATGAAGTTGGGCTGTATTAATTGAAAACGAGTGTATGGATCTACATGCGGTAAATTGCCAGCTGAAGGTGCTGGAATGTGACAGCGCTACGTTATCCATCGCTCAGAGATCATGTGCATTGGTGGAGGAGACATTGACATGCCACAAAGCTTTTGGATACAAGTGAGTATTCATACAAATGATAAATCGGCTGTCAATAATGACTATATGATTATTTGTACAAAATTCTGTACTAGACAACAAGTTTTAGGATATATTTATGGTTAGCGTCACTAGAGCGTCAATGATTTTTGGACTTGTTAGCAACTTACTTGGGAAGCGATTTGCTCTCTGTCATCCATGATCAATGTATTGCCAGCCTTCATAGGCAAAACTGACAGCGACACGATACCAGCATCATACTGAACATGAGACTCAATGGAGCTTCAACAACATTTCGTTTGGTAAGTGAGTTAACTGGTAAGCGATGTGCTTGCAGTTGGTCATAACTAACGTATCGGACGCGTTCATTGGCAACAGAGAAAGTGACACGCTAACAGCCCCATGCTGAGAATGAGCGTCAACAGAGGGTCAACAATTTTTGGTCTTGTAGGGAAGTTGTTTGGGACGCCAATTGCTCGCTGTTATCCATAATCAAAGTATCGGCAGCTTTTACAGGCCAAAAAGATAGTGACATGTTAACAAGCCTATGCTGAAAATGAGCGTCAACGGAGTGTCAACGATTTTTGGTCTTGTAAGCAAGTTGTTTGGGACGCGATTTGCTCGCTGTTATGCATAATCAAAGTATTGGCAGCCTTTATAGGCCAAAGAGAAGTTGACACAGTAACAGCCGTATGTTCAAAATGAGCGTCAACAGAGAGTCAATGAATTTTGGTCTTGTAAGTAAGTTGTTTGGGATGCGATTTGCTCGCTGTTATCCATAATCAACGTACTGGCAGCCTGTATAGGCAAAAGAGAAAATGACAAAGGAAGAGCCGTATGCTGAAGATGAGCGTCAATGGAGTGTCAACAATTTATGGTCATGTAAGTAAGTTGTTTGTCAAGCGATTTGCTCGCTGTTATCCATAATCAACGTATTGGCAGCCTTTACGGGAAACAGCAACAGCCACATTGTAACAGCCACATTGTGGAAGTGAGCATCAATGGAGTGTCAATGATTTCGGGTGTTGCCTCTTGTATAATCCAAGGGCTATACTACGGCTTTTACCCATAATCAAAGTATTGGCTGCCTTTATAGGCAACATGGTTAATATGGTTTTCTGTACAACAAAAATGAGCGTCAACAGAGCGTCAACAGAGCGTCAACAGAGCGTCAACAATGTTGGGTGTTGCATCTTGTATAATCCAAAGGCAATGCGACGTCATTGGCGCATATTCAACGTATCGGTAGCCTTTATGCTCAAAAGTGCAAGCGACATGGTCACAGCCCCATTGGGAAACTGAGCATCAACACAGCGTCAACAATTTCAGGTGTTGCATCTTGTATGATCCAAAGGCTGTGCTATGGCATTTATGCATAATCGAAGTATTGGCCGCCTGTATAGGCAATATCGTTCATGTCGATGCTGCTGCACCTGAAAATGAGCATCAACAGAGCGTCAACGATTTCGGGTGTTGCATCTTGTAGAATCCAAGGGCTATGCTGCAGCTTTACCCATAATCAAAGTTTTGGCCATCTTATTAGGCAATACTGCTTATGTGGATGTTGCTTCACCTGAAAATGAGCGTCAACACAGCGTCAACAAAGCGTCAACACAGCGTCAACACAGCGTCAACACAGCGTCAACAGAGCGTCGACAGAGCATCAACAGAGCGTCAACAGAGTGTCAACAATCTTGGGTGATGCATCCTGTAAAATCCAAGGGCTATGCTATGGGATTCACCCATAATCGAGGTATCGGCAGCCTTTATGTGCAAAAGAGACAGCAACATGCTCACAGCCCCATTTTGAAAATGAGCGTCAACCAAGCTTCAACGGATCTGGGTGTTGCATCTTGCAGAATCTAAGGGCAGTGCGGCAGCATTTATCTGTGATCGATGTATAGGCCGCCTTCTTAGGAACTATTGTGAATGTCGATGTCGCTGCACCTGAAAATGAGCGTCAACAGAGCATCAACAGAGCGTCAACAGAGCGTCAACAGAGCGTCAACAGAGAGTCCACAGAGCATCAACAGAGTGTCAACAGAGCATCAACAATCATGGGTGATGCATCTTGAATGATCCAAGGGCTATGCTATGGGATTTACCCATAATCGACGTATCGGCAACCTTTATGTGCAAAAGAGAGAGCAACATTGTCACAGCCCGATTCTGATAATGAGCATCAACAGCGCGTCAACGAATGTGGGTGTTGCATCTTGTATAATCCAGGGGCTGTGCTGTGGAATTTGCCCATAATCGAAGTATTGGCCGCCTTTATAGGCAAAATCGTTGATGTCACTTCACCCCAAACTGAGCGTCAACAGAGCATCAACAGAGCATCATTAGAGCGTCAACAATCTAGGGTGTTGCATCTGGTTCAATCCAAGGGCTATGCTACGGCATTTACCCATAATTGACGTTTTGGCAGCTTTTATCCTCAAATGAGACAGCAACATGGTTACAGCCCAATTCTGAAAATGAGCGTCAACAGAGCGTCAATGAATTTGGGTGTTGCATGTTGTATAATCCAAGGGCAGTGATATGGGATTTACCCATAATCGAAGTATTGGCAGCCTTTATCGGTAATATTGTGTGTGTCGATACTGCTACCCCTCAACATGAGCGTCAACAGAGCGTCAACAGATTGTCAACAGCGCATCAACACAGCATCAACAGATTGTCAACTGAGTGTCAACAATTTTGCGTGTTGGATCATATAAAATCTATGTGATCTGCTATGGCATGTAATGAGAATCAACGTATTGGCGTCCATTCTGAGCAAAAGCGATTGTGACATAGTCACTGCCCCAGTCTGAAAATGAGTGTCAACAGAGCGTCAACAATTTTAGGCGTTGCATCTTGTCTATTCCAAAGGCTGTGCTACGGCATTTATCGATAATCGAAGTATTGGCAGCCTGTACACAAAATATTGTGTGTGTCGATACAGGTACGCCAACAAATGAGTGTCAACAGAGCGTCAACAGAGCGTCAACACAGCATCAACACCGCGTCAACAGAGTGCCAACAGAGTGTCAACAATTGTGCATATTGCATCTTGAATAATCCAAGGGCTCTGCTATGGCAGATATCCATATTGATCGTATTGGGAGCTGTTCTGCGCAAAAGTGATCACGACATGGTCACAGCCCCACTCTGAGAATGAGCGTCAACAGAGCGTCAACGATTATGTGTGTTGCACCTGGAGTAATGGAAGGGCTGTGCTACGGCATTTATGCATAATCGAAGTATTGGCAGCCTTTATAGGCAATCTCGTGTATGTCGATAGCGTTGCACCTCAACATGAGTGTCAACAAAGCGTCAACATCCTGTCAACAGAGCATCAACTGAGCGTCAACAGAGCATCAACACAGTGTCAACCGAGTGTCAACAGAGTGTCAACGCTTTTGGGTGTTGCATCATGTATAACCCAAGAGCTCTGCTACGGCATAGACCCATAATGAACGTATTGGCACCCATTCTGCGCAAATGCGTTTGTGCCATGGTTACAACACCTGTCTGAAATTCAGCGTCAACAGAGCGTCCACGATTTCGTGTGTTCCACCTTGTATAATCCAACGGCTGTGTTACGGCATGTAGCCATAATCGAAGTATTGGCAGCCTGTATAGGCAATATCGTGTTTGTCGATACCGTTACACCTCAAAATGAACGTCAACACAGCCTCAACACAGCATCAACAGAGCGTCAACAGAGCATCAACACTATGTTAACCAAGTGTCAACAGAGTATCAACGCTTTTGGGTGTTGCATCATGTATATTCTACAGGCTTTGCTAAGGTATATGTCCATAATCAACGTATTGGCAGCCATTCTGTGCAACTGCGATCGTGACATGGTCACACCACCTGTCTGAACATCAGCGTCAACAGAGCGTCAAGGATTTTGTGTGTTGCATCTTGTAAGATCCAAGGGCTGTGCTATGGCATTTATCCATAAATGAAGTATTGGTAGCCTTTGTAGACAATATGGTGGTTGTCAATACCATTACACCTCAGAATGAGCTTCAACAGAGCGTCAACACAGAATCAACAGAGCGACAACAGAGCATCAACACAGTGTTAACTGACTGTCAAAAGAGTGTCAATGCTTTGGGGTGTTGCATCATATATATTCCGGGGGCTCCGCTACGGCATATGTCCATAATTAACATATTGGCAGCTGTTCTGTGCAAATGCGATCGTGACATGGTCACACCACCTGTCTGACAACGAGTGTCAACACAGCGTGAACGATTTTGTGTGTAGCATCATGTATAATCCAAGGGCTCTGCTACGGCATTCACCCATAATCGAAGTATTGGCTGCCTTTATAGGCAATATGGTCTGTGTCAATGCCACTACACCTCAAGCATCAACGGAGCCTCAACAATGTTTGGTCTTGTAAATAAGGTAATTGGAAAGTGATTTTCTCGCTGCTATCCATAACCAATGTATTGCCACCCACTATGTCCAAAGAGCAAGTGACACGGTCACGGCACCATTCTGACAATATCTGACAACTCAGCCTCAACTCAGGGTCATCAATTGCTGGTGATGCAGATCGGGTAATGAAGGCATCAAATGGATATTTGAGCTTATAATTGAACTATAGACCTCCTGCCTGTTGAAAAATTCAAAACATCAAAAGAATAACATGAATTGAAATATTGTCGATCTCGCAACAAGCAAAACATGCAAAATGTGATTACAGGATGTCAAATGATCGATTTTGATTGAGTACTATAATCAAATCGCAAAGGCAAGCATGGGATCTGAATTTACAGATGGACCCGCTGTACAACAGGCTGAGAACCCGCCCAATTCAGACGGGTAGGGAGATGTCGATGGAACCGTACCCATATAAAAAGTTTCGGTTTATTGACAGCCCGGACCGCTAATGTGACTCTGGTTCGGTTCCGACCCCTACCCGGACCCGAAGTGACGGTCCAGACCCGTTGGTAACACTACTTATCATTTGTAGCTTGTTAATTTGTTAGGCGCGTTTGACTTGTAGATGGTGCTGCATTCGAGTAATGTTTCTATAGATGTACCTTGACTGAAGTGCACTTTGCGTTGTGCAATGATTCTCCGACTTAGGTGTGATTCGATTGGAGAGTTCTTCGTCTTCGTAGATAACCTCAATTGTAGAATACTTCATATCCGAGGCAAATTATGTTCAGTCGTGGAAAGCATCTCCTCCGTAGATGGACTTGGATAGTGCAATTGTTCTGCTCCGTAGATGGTTTTCTTTCTCCTGACTAAGTGGGCTTCTTTCATCAATTTGATTTGCACTCAATGCCGGTAGGCTGCTCATTGCCGATAGGGTACTCATCTCTGATCGGCTGCTCACTGCCGGTAGGCTGCTCATTCCCTGTAGACTGTTTCTCATTTGTTTGTGGGCTTCATTCAGCTACCCATAACTGCGCTTTGTGGATCGTCTCATTAGAGCACATCGTGAGTGTGATTCATCGTGCACGGTAGCCGTGTTTACTAGAATATCGTCTTGACATTGGGTTATGGATGTTTGGTGGTGAATCGACGCGATAAGGGGTAACGTGATCGTAATTGCGTTCCTCTGCCAATTGATCAGTCATTTCAGCCGTCCGTTGGTAATCTTCTCCGTTGATCACATGCGATATATCTCCTTATGGGGGGTTTAAGACTCGTTTCTCAGTACTCATGGGAATTGTCAACATCGGCTGCAACCAGTCCCGGCAATGAATCCACCGGTCCGGACGGACCCAGTCTGGGGTAGGGCTCCGTCCAGTCCACACACGCTTACAATTTCGACATTGTTTCATAGTCAAGTATCACTGAAAACATGACTCATCCTCACATTTGACAACCACTCACCTCTGAATACACACTCTGGGCGAAATTATGACAGTTCTGTCTGTATATTCGGTACCATCAAGATATATTTCTCCCATTAAAAGACCGGTGCAGTGTGAAATATAACTCAACTGTGGACAAAGCGCTGGACTGGTCAGCACCGGTCCAGTCCAGTCAAGTCCTGGTCCAACAGAATTGGGGATTGGTCCTATTCCAGTCCAAGGTTTTACTCGGACGGGACCGGACTGGATTTGGACGGATCCGGTTCGGACAGGTCCGTTGCCGGATTGGTGGAATCATTCGGTCCCGGTGGCCATTGGATCGTTGGAATCAACTCTGCTGACGTCAATGACTTGACTGAGGGATAAACTTCATAAGCATTATCTGTCGTGTAATCGGCAGGCTTCTAGAGTAGTGTCGAAGTGGATTTCTGATTGTTGACTTCGTATTCTTCCTTGTTGAAATAGGGGTAACCTCGAAAATCCCGTCAGCGGAACATATCAGTTTACTGACAAGCTATAATAGTGTAAAGGCATGTACGCCTGCGCACGACTATGTAGGCTTACGTACGGTCATTGAGTGGATATGGTTGCAAACGTTGACTCAAGTGTTTATAGGTGTAGAGATAAAGGTAAAATCATCGCTAGTGATCTAAGGCTTGTGGCGAGCCGACTGTATAAAACCGGGGTCACCCGGCCCTGGACATGTCACATGCAGCTGTGCCGTTAGACATTCGCAGACAATGGCCGTCCAGATGTTGATCTTCGCCAAGATGAGCTGCACCGCCATGGCGCTAACTAGTCCAGCCTGGCAAAATCACAGACGTCGATGCCATCCCTGGCTATCTGACGGTACGGTTGAGATCACTCGATATGGGTGATCCTGGACCACTGTTGTTAGTAACCGGTCCGGGTATCCGGTCAGTAGTCCGTGTTTGGACCCCAACCCTGGCAAGGTTTGGTTGCAGACCCGTCTATCAACCTGACCCGCTGACTGTTGGCAGGCGAAACCGAGACCCATTGTCGCCAACTAGTGCGTTTCACCGGGTTTGACATGACCCATGACTTCCAATCTCCAATTCTACCTATCGGGTTCAACCATGATGGTCGCATTCTCATATGGTTCTGATAATCGTAAAATATTGACATTGGTACATCATGGTTGACTTTCGATATAATGGCTGCCATGATGATCTAGGAGAACACGCACACGCACACTACCACATCCTGAGAATCAGCGTCAACTCAGAGTCAACGATTGTTGGTTGAGTATGTTGGGTAATCTTGGGGGCGACAGGTTCCTCACAATCGTATTCAGAGTATTGGCTGCCTTCATAGCAAAAACAGGCAGCGAAACAATCCCTACCGCATGTTGGAAATGAGTGTCAACGGAGTGTCAGCGATTATTGGACTTGCATCTTCTGTTGTATGAGTGGCACTGGATCACAAGCATGCATAATGGAGGAGATGACAGCCTGTATAGGCAGATATGTACAGGATATTCCTGGCACATCCTCCGGGACAATACCAACTTATTTCATTTGGATCTACCACTTAGTATTCTTGAACCTTTTAGCATACAAAAGCAGTCTAAACGATGTATATGGACCATCATGGCCACATCACACTGTCATTCACCACGATGGAATACGAACAATCATTGACACTCCATTGACGCAGATTTCCAACATGCGGCAGGGAGCGATTCTCTTTCTCTGTTGCCGGTAGAGGCAGCAAATGATTTGTTTATGATTGATGGCAACCTGTTGCACCTAGTATTACCCGAGATACACGACCAAAAATCATTGACTTTCCATTGACACTCATTTTCCAGCTGGGGCAGGCAGGGTATAGCATTTGGTTTTGCCTATAAAGGCAGCCAATAACTCCTTTATGACTGTTTGTAATCTGTCAAACCCCATATTACCCAGGATACACAACCAATAATCGTTGACGCTCCATTGACGCTCATCTCCAAGATGGGGCTGGCAGGTTTGTTCCTTCTGTTTTCCCTACAGGGCAGCCAGTAATCGATTTATGAATGGTTGAAACCTGTCGCACACCATATTACCCAAAATGCACATTCAAGAATTGTTGACTATCAGTGGCCGCTCATTTCCAAGATGGGGCATGGATGGTTTTGTTATCTGTGTCGCGAAATCAGCCAGCAATGATTCTATTATGACTGCCTACAAGCTATGGGCGGTGTGATTACCCAGGACGCGTGACCAGAAATAGTTGACGCCATGTTGACACTACTTTTCACGATGGGGCAGGGAGGGTATTGCAATCTGTTCTGCCTACCAAGGCGGACAAAATTTTGCATATAACTGAATGCAAGCAATCGGCAGTGTGATTACCCATGAAGCATGACCAAAAATTGCTGACACTCTGTTGAAGTTGATTCTCAGGATGGGGCAGGGAGGGTATTGCAATCTGTTTTGCGTATAAGGACAGCCAAAAATTCCGGGATGACTCAGTGCACATGTGATTACCCAGGACGCATGAGCCGAAAGTATTCACACTCTGATGAGTCTCATATGCTTGTTAAGGTAGGGAGCATTTCGTTATAAATTTTGCCTATAAATGTTGCCAATTCCTGGATTATGTACAACCACAACGGAATCAATTTTCGTTTCGCACACTTACATTACCTAAAATTGTTGACACTCCATTGACACTTATTCTGCCACTGGTGTATCCACTATATTCAATCATTTGAGTTGGCATAGTCCATCATTCACATTGTTCTGGCAGCCTTACTTGCGTTTTCATTTACATTCATCTGAATCCCTACATTGATCATTAATCATATAGATAAATATACAATGAGAATCTCCGAAAATCCAGTGCCTTTCGATCAATGCTCCTCATCACTTGCAGGTTCACTCACTTGGTTGCTCTGGTAATCAAAATGGATGTTAGCTGCATTACCACACAACCAATAGTGTACTAACCTGTGGATGATCCTTCATCAGTCAGCGTATCTGGATCAAAATCTGTATCATGCTGGCTATCCTGGGCAGATGCATCAAGATGGAAAGATTCAGCACAGGGAAGATATGAATGTGAATACGAGTATATGGCCGGCAAATTGACAGTTTGGGAATCTTGAACTGCAAAACTATTACCGGTTGGGGGGCGTGGCATGCAGCCCAGACCTGGCATCGGCAGTTCACGTCAGGCAGGTGGAGATTGACCTGTTGCTTTGGGTCTCCAGCGTAGTGTTAGCAACGGGTGCGAGTAACCCGCAAGCGGTCCGGGTTTGGACCGGAAAAACGGTTCCGTTCGGTTCCAGACCCGTCCAAAAACCCGACCCGGAGCTTCTTGGCGGGCCAAACCCGTACTCGTACCCGTGAACCCGCGGGTTTTGCCGGGTTTGGCTAGACCCGTCGGTTCCACTCTCCGGTTCTCCTTTTCGGGTTTTTCTATTTATGGTCGCAGTCATATCTGTTACTGTTATGTGCAAAATATTAACTTTGGTACATCATTCTCTTTATTGGTTTTATTGGCAGCCTTTATACTCAAAACAAGGCGAGACATGCTCCCTGCTAAATCCTAAAGTTGAGTGTGATCAAGTGTTCATCTTCCATCATTTGTAAGATTCGAGGTCCAGAATAGCCATATTGATTGCAAAGGCAGTCATTCAGCCGGAATTTGAACAGTTTGCACATGCGACTGTGCCGACAACATTTGGAGAGCTGTTGGAGATACATGATAGTGTCAGCGGAAAATCGCAATGCCACAAGGAACCTCTCGGGATAGAGTAGCCATATGTAAATAGCATGCCGCAAATGACCGTCCCACATATGCATATCGGCTTGCACACCCCACGCAATACCCAATTCATCACCGATTGACAAATCGAAGCCTGTTAAGCCCGTCAGTGTTTACTGCTGCATATGTCCTCCATACCTACGTACTATACAGGACCTGGATCCAGGTGAACATATTGTATTGGCTCGTAGATCATGTGAACACGACCTGCACACTATGTGATTGTCGTCAACATAGCTGTGCAAAAAGTAGTTGGTGTATCTATTTCGATACGTCAAAGAATTTTTTTGATTTCACTCACTATATTGTAAGAAATCATAATGGGTCTGTGCATGTGCAAGGGTCATACGTGACAGGTAAACGGTCCAAACTCCAAACCAAGTTGATTGACCACTGATCAACACAATATGGTCCTGCCTTTTACAGATAAGTGAGAATGCACAATCTAAACTAAAGATTAAATTTACTAACAAAGTTTCACTTAGTGATGACAAACGAGTCATAGCAGGAGCAGTCATTCCGCCACGCGTATCTGGATGAAAGACCACCATCATGTTCCATTCATTCATACAACCAACTTCATTACTCCACGTTTAGACCGGGCACAAATAGTGAGCATTGTGAAAATTGCTTATGCCATGTCATGGAAATCGAGCGGATCGAACTGGATATGGCAAACTGAGTATGTTGGGTTATATTAATGGAAAATTACGTTATGGCTCTAGATGCAGGGAATTGCCAACTGAAAGCGCTGAAATGTCACCGCGCTAAGGTATCCATCGCTCAGAGAACTTCTGTATCAGTTGATCAGAAATTGATACGCCATAAAGCTTTTGCATGCAACTGAGTATTGGTACAAATTATTCATTGGCTGTCAATAATGACTATATGATTATTAAACCAACACGGGAACAGCCCCATTGTTACAATGAGCGTCAATGGAGCGTCTATGAATTTTGGATATGTAAGCAACTTGGTAGGAAGGTGATTTGCTTGGTCCTAATCATAATCAACAGACTGGCAGCCTTTGTTGGGGAAAGAAACCGCGGCGCGGTCACAGCCACATTCTGATACTGAGCGTCAACGGAGCGTCAATGATATTTCCTGTGGTATGTGAGTTAATTGGAAACCGATTTGTTCGCTGTTATGTATTCACAATGTATGGGCGGCCTCTTCAGGCATAAGAGGCATCGACACGGTAATAGGCACATTCTGAAAGTGAGCGTCAACGGAGCGTCAATGGTTTTTGGTCTTGTAAGTAAGTCCGTTGGGATGCCATTTGCTCGCTGGAATCTATAATCAACATATTAGAAGCCTTGATGGGCAAACGAGAAAGCGACATTGTCCCATCCCCAGTCTGAAAATGAGCGTCAACAGAGCGTCACCAATTGTGGGTGTTGCATCTTGTATAATCCAAGGGCTGTGATACGGCATTTATCGATAATCGAAGTATTGGCAGCCTTTATCGGTCACATTGTCTGTGTCGATACTGCTACAGCTCAAACTGAGCATCAACAGAGCGTGAACAGATTGTCAACAGAGCATCAACACAGCGTCAACGGATTGTCAACAGAATGTCAACGATTTTGGGTGTTGGATCATGTAAAATCCAAGTGCTCTGCTATGGCATGTACGCAGGATCAACGTATTGGCATCTGTTCTAGGCAAAAGCGCCCGCGAAATGGTCACTACCCCAGTCTGAACATGTGTGTCAACAGAGCGTCAACGATTCTATGGGTTGCATCTTGTGTAATCCAAACGCTGTGCTACGGCATTTATCCATAATCGAAGTTTAGGCAGCCTTTACAGGCAATATCGTGCAAGTCGATACTGCTACACCACCAAATGAGCATCAATGAAGCGTCAACAGGGTGTCAATAGAGCATCATCACCGCGTCAACAGAGTGTCAACACAGTGTCATTGATTTGGGTATTGCATCTTGTATAATCCAAGGGCTCTGCTACGGCAGATATCCATAATCATCGTATTGGCAACTGTTCTCAACAAAAGTGATCGTGACATGGTCACAGCCTCACTCTGAAAATGAGCGTCAACCGAGCGTCAACAATGTTGAGTGTTGCACCTTGTATAATCCAAGGGCTGTGCTATGGCATTTATGCATAATCGAAGAATTGGCAGCCTGTATAGGCAATATTGTGTGTGTCAATACCGTTACACCTCAAAATTAGCGTCAACTGAGCGTCAACACCGCGTCAACAGAGCATCAACAGACTGTCAATAGAGTATCTATACAGTGTCAACAGAGTGTCAACAGAGTGTCAACGCTTATGGGTGTTGCATCATGTATAATCGAAGGGCTCTGCTACGGCATAGACCCATATTCCACGTATTGGCAGTCATTCTGTGCAAATGCGATCATGACAAGGTTACAACACCTGTCTCCGAATGAGCGTCAACAGAGCGTCAACGATTTTGTGTGTTGTATCTTGTATAATCCAAGGGCTGTGCTACAGCATTTATCCATAATTGAAGTATTGGCAGCCTTTATAGGCATTATTGTGATTGTCAATACAATTACACCTCGAAATGAGCGTCAACCGAGCGTCAACGCAGCATCAACCGAGCGTCAACGGAGCATGAACACAGAGTCAACCGAGTGTCAACCGAGTGTCAACGCCTTTGGGTGCTGCATCATGTATATTCCAAGGGTTCTGCTACGGCATATGTCCATAATCAACGTATTGCCAGCCATTCTGTGCAAATGCGATCGTGATATGGTCACTGCACCTGTCTGAAAATGAGCGTGAACAGAGCGTCAACGACTTTGTGTGTCGCATCTTGTATAGTCCACGGGCTGTGCTACGGCATTCATGCGAAATCGAAGTATTGGCAGCCTGTATAGGCAAAATCGTATTTGTCAATACCGTTACACCTCAAAATGAGGGTCAACAGAGTGTCAACACAGCATCAACAGAGCGTCATCAGAGCATCAACCCAGTGTCAATTGAGTGTCAACAGAGTGTCAATGCTTTTGGGTGTTGCATCATGTATATTCCAAGGGCTCTGCTACAGAATATGTCCATACTCAACGTATTCACAGCCCTTATGTGCAAATGCGATAGTGACATGGTCACAGCACATGTCTGAAACTGAGCATCAACAGAGCGTCAATGATTTTTGGTGATGCATCTTGTATAATCCTAGGGCTGTGCTACGGCATTTACCCATAATCGAAGTATTGGACGCCTTTATAGCGAATATCATGTTTGTCGATACCGTTGCACCTCAAAATGAGCGTCAACAGAGTGTCAACACACCATCAACCGAGCATCAACAGAGCATGAACACAGTGTCAACTGAGTGTCAACAGAGGGTCAACACTTTTGGGTGTTGCATCATGTTTATTCCAAGGGCTCTGCTACAGCATATGTTCGTAATGAACGTATTGGCAGCTGTTCTGTGCAAATGCGATCGTGACATGGTCGCAGCAGCTGACTCAAAATGAGCGTCAACAGAGCGTCAACGATTTCCTGTGTTGCATCGTGAATAATCCAATGGCTGTGCTACGGCATTTATCCGAAATTGAAGTATTGGCAGCCTTTATAGGCAATATCGTGTTTGTCGATACTGTTACACCCCAAAATGTGCGTCAACAGAGTGTCAACACAGCATCAAAAGAGCGTCATCAGAGCATCAACCCAGTGTTAACTGAGTATCAACAGAGTGTCAATGCTTTTGGGTGTTGCATCATGTATATTCCAAGGGCTCTGCTACGGAATATGTCCATAATCAACGTATTGGCAGCCGTTATGTGCAAATGCGATCGTGACATGGTCACAGCACCTGTCTGAAAATGAGCGTCAACTGAGCGTGAACGATTTTGTGTGTTGTATCTTGTATAATGCTAGGGCTGTGCTACAGCATGTACCCATAATCGAAGTATTAGCAGCCTTTATCGGCAATATGGTCTGTGTCAATGCCACTACACCTCAGGCATCAATGGAGCCTCCACAATGTTTGGTCTTGTAAATAAGGTAATTGGTAAGTGATTTGCTCGCTGGTATCCATTACCAATGTATTGCCATCCACTATGTGCAAAAGAGCAAGTGACACGGTCACGGCGCCATTCTGAGAATATCTGTCAACTCAGCATCATCCGAGGGTCATCAATTGCTGGTGATGCAGATCGGGTAATAAAGTCAACGAATGGATATTTGAGCTTATACTTGTACTATTGACCTCCTCCCAGGTCAAAAATCCATATCATTACAAGAAAAACATGAATTAAAATATTGTCGATCTCGCAATATGCAAAACATGCAAAATGTGATTACTGGATGTCAATGATCGATTTTGATTGAGTACTATAATCGAATAGCACAAGCAAGCATGTTACATGAATTTACAGATGGACCCGCTGCACAACGCACTGGGAACCCGCCAAATTCAGAATGGTAGGGAGATGACGATGGAACCATACCCGAATTGACAGTTCGGGTTTATTGACGACCCGGACTGCCAACCGGGCTCCAGTTCGGTTCGGACCCGTACCCGGAACCGAAGTGACGGTCCAGACCCCTTGCTAACAGTACTCTAACGTGGCTACAGAATCTTTGCAGTGCCATTTTGCCCAGGAAGGCATCCAGATCGATGGTTTGGATGAAGCATAGCCGCGTGTCCTTTCATCGTGGCCTTTACCTTTCATGCCCTGGGCACTCACTATCCCATTTCTTCTCTTCTCGGACATTGGGTAGAGTATTCTCGATCAGCCATTTTGTTTCCTGGGTTTCGCCGCCCAATAACACCCCTTTGCCCCTATTGAACAGAAACATGGCCAGGCACATGTTGCATTGTTCCAGCTGTACCCAACCTCCTTGCCATGCCATAGTTGGGGACATATAGAAAACCTACAAGAAATTAGTTGCTGCTCCTAACAATGAGATTCCGCTATTACCTCTGACGTGTACGCTTCCATAGCCTCGCCCAAGGTGATCGAAGCCTGTTGCATCCATTCACCACGATTCTCATGAGGACATTCCTCCGCGAAAATCCCACAGCTGACGACATCACCATGTTAAATTTTGCAGACTGTCCTGACATATGCCATTGTCAACCATTGAGGTTCCCTGTAACGAGCAGGAAACATTTCTTCACGTAGCTCTCTACCGAGACCTGCTGTAGGAGATCCGGACAGCTGACACCCGTTCACCTCGATATGGATCTTGTCATATCCAACTGCCAGGTGCTTCGTATTCTTGATCTTTCAAGTCGTACAGACGATCTCTCAATGTGCATCCTGCGCCAGATGTTTGGTGGCTGCAGTGGCAGCATCGCGGTGGATTGACTGGTGTCTGGGTTTTTGCTGTGTGCCAATGATTGCAGTATTTGATGTAGGGCCCGCAATCCGGCTGGATCCTGATCCGCTCTCAGCCGGATGAGGTGGTTGTGCGTCCAGGATATGCTGGTGTGGAATCGGAGAGGAAGATGATCATGAAAAGATGTTGGAAGCTCAGAGGAGTATCTAGCTAGCCTGTGGTCAGAATGGAATAAGTAGTAGCCAACATGATCGTTATAGTCAGAATCAATCCTGCTGAGTATTGCTGGATATTCGAGAGGTTTCCCACAGCCCCGCGTTGTTCGATGAGTCAGTCCGATGTTGTTGGGTTGTTCAAAGGGATCGATCATGGTGTGTGATATTCTAAATCGCACAATTGTCGGGTGTCAATAGGATTTTGTTCGAGGGGAAGGGCCTCCGCTGATGATTGTCTCGAATAACCTCCGGGATATTTCATGACACTGACCCCGACACTGAAGTCATGTCGTACAATTAGCTTAACTATTCCGAATTTATTCACAGTCAGATTGCAGATTTTGCTTTGTTCAAGATTAGTACAAGTATCTACCTTGACATAGAAGACACAGCTTGCCTCAATATTGTCCGTAACTTGCAGCATCTAACACCTAGCCCAACGACAAGGTCAACACAACCTACAATGGGCAATGCTCCGAAAAGGAACCATTCACCACTTCCTGTGGAGAAATATGGCAAATCAAAAAAGTTGTCCACCCAACAACATTATCAAGTGAAAGAGGGCAGGAGCGGCTTGGAAGAAGAAACAGTGCAAGCCATTGAGGCCTTACGCAGTTTGTGAGCCGAAATGAACCTTGCAGCTGAGACACAACGAGAAATGCACTTCTCAAGCAAACATGAGCAAGAGTAATGAATTGGGAATTGTGTTGTGAGAGATACTGCTCGGGCAAGAAAGCAAAATGACGACCCGAAGGACGCAACCAGGCAGGAGCAGGAATATACAGAGGCGGCTGATAACGAGGGATTGAGGACCTGAGAGACTGACGAAATGATAACTGGGATGTTGAATGCAATGAAACAGAGTTGAAGGGATATCGCCAGTTCCGCAGATGTGGAGGATGAGGAGGTTGAGAATGATGCAGAGACAGAACAGGGCCAGCTCAGCGAAGAGTACATACACGGCTGAGTGATGGGCATAGTCACCGAAACAGTGCACCAGCGTACGGAGAGGTTTTGGCGTAAGCAGATGGAGCATGACGAAGTCACACAACTGGGATGCGAGGATTCAGCCGAGTTCTTCCGTGACAGAGAGAAGAACCACTGCACATCCGAATTGAGGGTCCCAGCATTGGTTCAACCGCGAATGCTTGATGAGATAGTGGTACCGGCACCGAGAACATTTGGAAAGCTTATCGAGTGTCTTGATACTGTCCCCAGAATATTGCAAATGCCGCAAGGGACTTCTGGATTAGGATGTACCCATATGAGGCACCATTATGGGAAGCCGCATTCGAACAGGAGTATACACGCTCTCACGCCTGCTGGATGGCCTGGTTGTTACCTTTTCTGATAGCAAACCACGTCGAACCTGTAAGCTTTCATCGATACTTATAGCCTCCCCAGCACATCACCATATACAAATCAGATTCGGACGATGACATGGTGACATCTCCTGTAACAGTGGAGGAATAATGAGGCAACTTGGAATTTTTGACGTCATATATCTGTGAAATGGAATTTGTTTACCAATTTTGCTATGTGTCAGCTTTTTCTTGATTTCAGTGACCAAATTGTGAGACATGATAATGCGTCTGTGCGTCTGAAACGGTTGAACGCAGCACGCGGAAAGTCTTGAATCCAAATCAGGCTGGATAATGGCGAACAACTTCAATTTCTGTTTGCCGACTACTGTTCAGTGGGAAAAGAAATGCTAAATTAGTGACAAAATATACTAACAACATTTAAGTGAGTGATGTCACATGAGTCATGGAAAGAGCGGTCTGTGCTGAATGCGAATCTGTCTGAGTGACCACCGTAGTGCAGCATTCATCCATGCAACCAACTGCATAAATCTCCACACCTACCTGGTGCACATGGTTGATACATTAGAAAATATGTATGGTACATCAGGGAAATCAAGGAGAAGGAGCTGGATGAGGAAAGGTGAGGAAGTCGAGTTATATTTAACAGAAACTAGTGCAATGATGCATATGCCGTAAATTGCCGGCGGAACGCACAGGTCTGTAATAGGTGTTATGGTGTTGGTATGGCCTAGGTAGCAATCCTTGTATGTACCAAATGATACATGAGTATGTACTGAGTAACACTCTGCCATAGCTCTTATCGTAATTCCTTATGCATATTTCCAGATGCAAGGAATTGGTAATCTGGATACATCGTATACACAGAGAGGACAACTCTGGATTGTTGTATCAGCCGCTATTAGATGAGTAGCAACTAAATCATAGCTTGGTATGATGCAATATTGACAATACATCTAACATTTAAAGTTAATCTTGTTGATTGATATATGTTGTGAGTGTATTCGTATATTTATTCTCTGTGAAAAATTATTCTCCTGTAGATAATATTTTCGCCTGTTGATATTGCACTCCAAATTGACACGTCTCTTCACAACAACCCTTGACTAATTGCTTGCTAAATCTGGAGTTCAGATAATATCGGCAATATTATGTCTTCTGAATAATCTCCCTCAATGTTGGATTTTCACATATCTTTATATTCCGCTTGGAGGCGATCCACAGTATGCCTCCTCTGCTTCTTCGTTTGTATCCCGGACCGTGGTTCGAGCTGTATAATTGTAGGTTCTTTAGATCTTGGTCCATTTCTCAACAGTTTTCCACATCTATTCATATTCAACTGATTCAGCATTGGAGATAATTCCTGCTTTCGAAATACTCTTTGGGCTGGGCTCCTCTCAATATCCGAATCACTTTCGAGATTGAAAGGTATAATTCCGGATTCGTGATCCAAAGTTACGCCAACTTCTTGAAGTAGTAATGGGGTGACTATAGACTCCCTAATCTACTCTGAGGGAAATATTTGTGACTGAAGATAATATTACAATAACTCAGATTGTATGATAGTTGCCAACCACCGAATACAATGTCCGGCAAGGATATCATCTTCTTGATGCAAACCTTGTAATAGCACAGAAAATACGAACACGGTAATATCGTAATCCTTCATGAACATTTGATCAGTCATGGGGTGGGGGAACCGCATAAAATGGTAGCAATTAATACTAATATATTCCACAATAATAATATTAGTAGAATAAGAAATTGAAGCGTAATAATATTTCAGCTTCTTCGTTCGCAGGTAGGTATCGTGCACGATTGTGGGGCTACTCTTCCCAAGCCGGAGTTTGGTGGTTCTTTTATCGCCTTTCTTGAACTGGCGAAGTTTATGTCCAAACCTTAGCTATGATTGCATCTGTCATATCTCAGAGTACTGTGTTATCAGGAGCCAGGCTCTTTGATAGAAGACCACGCATTCCAAAGGTGATCGTGTAATTGCATGATTAGTTTTAAAGCATTACGCTCCCTTCTCAGGCCATCATCCACATTAAGATTTATTCAAACAGTGAGTTCAACCGAGATATGTTGCAACTCATTGTATTACACATAGACAAATCCTCTCTGTCGCCTGACGTGGTTATTTGGAGGGCTTTTATCAGATTGCTTACTAAATTAGAGACACAACCTTCACCACATAGGCAATTTGGCATATCTGCTACAGAGACTTACGTTGCAACCCAACATTGCTCCATTGATAATTGACATGACATACCACAACAGAATTATGGAACTGAGAGTGATTAACCCTACCCGTTCGTTCCCAGCCAGGGAGTCGGCGGTTCATTGGGTCATATTGACTCTGCCCAACAGCTTCATCAATCTGAAATACCATGCTAAAGCCGAAAATCTTCTCTTTGCCCGGGGAGTACCTGAGTTGTTCCACCACCCATGGAATGGCCTTGAAGTCCCAGTTGCTCGCATATTGGCAATCGTCTGCCTACCACGTCCATCGCATTCTTGTAACTGCCGCATATGGTCCCCTTAGCACAGTTTGAATGACTGTGGAAAGAAATAACTGGCATCTCTATAAGCCTTGAGGGCTGATCGACTTGCCAAGGTTAATGCATCATCAAATCGCTTCCACCTGGGTCTGTGTACTTTCACTGAATCCGCCAGCAATGGGGCTCGCTGTCAAATCGACACGAGGCATGTAATCTCCCGTTGAGGATCGTACATATGCTAGCTAACAACATTCTTTTAGATCGGTGTTATGACCTGTACAGTATTAAAGATCACGTTTTGTAGCTCTTTAAGTTGACGTGTACCAATGCCTCTATTGGGGGAGAACCCCTAACAATCGGGCCATGCCATCTCTCACTCGGATAATTGGGATCGAGGTTGATCAGACATTCCCAGGTAACAAATATCCTCGATGCAAATGATAATACATACAAATGGAATATTGGCATTCAATTATGCCTATACACTTCATTGTGTACAATTATTGACTATATGAAGGCTGTTTTGTGCAATTAATGTGAGAGGCTGCAGAGCGTCAACAATTTTTGGCCTTGCATCATGGATAACTCCAAGGGCTGCGCGGCGACACTGACTCATAATCGAACTATCGGCAGCCTTCCTTCTTAAAGATGGTCGCGATATCAATGCCATCATGTCCTAGAGATGATCAGCAATGGAGAGTCAACGACCAATGGCCATGCATCAATGGACACTGCAAGGGCTGTACAGCAGTATCGACACATAATCATGCTATCGGCTGACTGTTTTAGTCAAAATAATTGCAGCAACATCACTGATATATTCTAAATATAAGTGTCAACCGAGCATCATTGCTTTTAGGTCTTGCATCATGCATGATGAAGGGGCTGTGCCACAACAGGAATCGATAATCGAACTATTGGCCTCCTTTCTAGCCAAAAATCCGCTTGACAACAGAATAACATTGCCCTAAAAATGAACGTCATGGGATATTCAACAATTTCAGGCCTTGCATCGTCAAAATTAATGGGGCTGTGCCACCCCATCGATCTATAATCGTTCAATAGGCCATTTTTCTAGGCAACAATTCTTGCGACCACATCATAAGTATGTCCAAAAATGAGCATCAATGGAGGGTCAATAGCGGGTCAATGATTGCTCATCTGGCCTTCTAGATACTCTAAGGCCAATGAAACGCATCTGACCCGCAATCAACCCACCTGCAGACTGAATTGGGAGAAACAGTACTCACGATATCGCGTCCGCCTCCTACAATTGAGCGCCCACAGAGCGTCAATATTTTTTCTTGAGGCTCAGCAAGCTAAACAGCAATGATGTGCATTGTGCTGTTCCTAAATTGTGTTTTACGTGGTCAGTATTTGCAATATGTCCTTGTATTCAACTTCACTCATATGAATGCAATGTCTCACTAATTGGATTTTGTGGCTTCTAGCTCTAGAGTCGATATTTTAGAATCCGCATTCTGCTTTCCTATAACATTACTTTTGGCAGTCTCTCACGTCACATTACCA
>Ga0307515_10004412_pt1 | contig 29133 bp, 13 predicted proteins | sample 17_EM_MG_FD_194513 | JGI IMG/M metagenome (GOLD analysis project Ga0307515, IMG submission 194513) | Populus trichocarpa ectomycorrhiza microbial communities from riparian zone in the Pacific Northwest, United States - 17_EM | ecosystem: Host-associated > Plants > Roots > Unclassified | place... | reverse complement strand
AAAGTAATAAAAAAACAAAAAAAAAAACCTATAACTAAAAGGCATTTGCCTTTTACTGTGGTTTCGCATAGTGAAAGGTTGATTCCTTTTAGTATAGAGTATAATTTGAAGAACTTGCTACAAGTATATAATTATTTTTGTATAGGGAAAGATGTTTAAAATAATATCAAATTTAGTTAAAACTATGAAATTAATTTCATATTTATAAGGCATCCGCCACTTTAATTTTGTTGGTTTTTATACTTATTAAATATAAACATATAAAGTATATAAGAAACATTAACTAAAACGAAGTATTATTTATGTTGATAAATTTTGAAATGAAGTAAAAAATAATAAAGAAAGATTCTTACATTTTCATTTTAATTGTGCTCGTCGTTCTTTCATGGAACAAAAAATCATCAATTATCTTAGTAATTGTGAATCTTTCAGCAATTTCTTTTTCTATGTAGACAATCAAATAATTGCAAGAAAATTATCCTTCATCCAATTGCAAAGTCTTCTTTTAACAGTCTTCATTATTGAAAAATCATGTTTAATAGTTGTTGTCGAATTAGGAAGAGTCAAAATAAATTGAATCAACATGTTAATGAGTGGATAAATTGTTAATTTTTTTTTTTAGTTTCAACCAATCCTTGGCATAAAATTAGCAATCAATGGCATATTCTTTAACTTTGGATGATCAGGTACATCAAGCTCGTAATATTGCAACTGAAATCTCAAATGAATTTTTTCTTGCCCAGAAAAATCTTTAGAATATAACTTATCAATAAGCAAGCATATATCTTCAACACTAAATAATTTATAGGTATTTTTAGGATCCAAAATTGTGTTCAACATAAAAAGCTTGGTCGTCTACTCATTAAATCTATTATTTAGCTCATGTAATTATTGATTAATGATAGCTGTAAATATATTAACTCGGTAGTGATGCTCAAATATTATTGAATTCTTTTAACGGCGAGATCATCCCATGCTAAAAAACAAGCATCCATATCAAGAACTTCAATGTCTTGATGCTTATAAAATGATGTCACTTCTTCTAAAAAAATTTCTCAACTATCATCTCATAGCTTTTGCATCAAAGTCTTTGTGGTAGTCACCAAATCCATAGCATTTAAAATGTATTGAGATTTTTGTTGCAAGACTTAGCAAAGCACATCAGTAATTCCGATAACATTCTTCATTATATGTAAAATATCCAATTAATTAGGGAAACAACATTCATCTATAAAAAAAATTCAATTTTTTTTTGGCAAAAACAGCACAATTAGGAAAAAAACACTCATCAAATTCTTAACAAACATCCCAAAACAAGAAAAAAAAATAGATTTTAAGTTTGGGTTACCAATTACCTTGTTCTGATCAAAGATTAATTAATCTTGCTGGCTCTGTCTTAGCCTTTGCCTTTTGCTCCTTTTGTTCTCAATTCTATTTTTTACCCTTTGTGTTTGGCTCAAAAAGAAGATAATTGAACTGAGAATTTTTTTTGTTTCTTTCCACATATAGCTAAGCGAGCTTAGCATAAAGTAAAGAAAATTAAAGTAAAGAGAGAGCAAAGGTCTATTATTATCTAGTAAAGGAATAGCCCATCTATTTAAAATAAAAAAAATATTATTCTTTCCCATGTATTTAACCATTAAGTAATATAAAAATTTCAAATGTTTTGCAGGGGCCTGGGCTCGGGCCTTTGCTTCCCTTCTAGCCCTTGCATCACGTGATTAGCTGCATCACGTGATTAGTTTTAACGTATATTCAAGGATCAAGTTAACTAAATTTAGATTATAAGGATATATTAGAAAAAAACATTGTTATAAAAGAACAAATTAAAGCATTAGCCCTACTCTATTGAAATGTATTGGGTGGGGCAAAAAAAAGCATGGTAATAGTCTCATTCGACTCCAGACGTTGGTGGCCCAATCGAGATAAGAGAATGGAGAAAATAGGGGAAGAGAGAGAAGAGAATGAGGGAATAAGAAGGAGGAAAGAACAAGATGTGAGCTGAAAGCTAGCCTAACCAAACCCCACTAGCTCAATTGAGGCTAAGCATGAGGAAAGAGAAAAAAAAAAGGAAACAAGGTAGCCTAACCGAATCTCTCCTCTTTAGCCCAATCTAAACCCTCTCATCACCAACCAAACCCTCATCATCCTTAGATAAGCCCAACCGAACCCTATTACTAGCCTGCAATAGCCATTATCTCTCACAAATAACAACTTTTCCCAAACTATCTTAGGCTAACCTTTCCACTAGAGGTTATCTTTAATCTTGGTTTGACAATCTTTTTCACTAATGGCTACTTTAAGCTTGATTTTGCACCAACTTTTATAGCTTGTCACCCTTATAACTGATAATATACTCTCAAGTGCCAACCTATCCACCAATAGCAAGCGTGACATGCTAACCAATGACTCAATTTTTTAGGAAAATAAATATTATCTCTTTTCTCTCTCCACCGAGTAAGCTTATGTAGCCCTAGTATCTACAAATACCATGTGTTACTAGGTAAAAAGGAAAGCAAGATCATGTTTAAGGTATTTCACGACTTCATTATTATCTGACAATTATATTTTTTTTATTAAAATGCTTGAGGTGCAAGCACCTTTTTCATAAGTGGTAAATGGTTTTTTTTTAACCTTTCCCCCTATCTTTTTTATTTCATAATTATTTTCTCAATTTCATCATTCAATATTTGCTTGATTTTGAACTTGTTTTGATAAATTGTTCAGGTTTGCTTTCTTTAAGGTTATTGTAGTCTCAAATAAATATCCTGACATTTGGTTTGTGCTCAATTTCACGAATGTATATTTTTTATTGTATAATTAAGTAAAAAACAGTTTAAGAAACAAAGTTCTGAGACTCGCTAGAGTCAATCACCCAGATTGCTGATTTGGCGGGTTACACTGCAAAGCCCGAGTTAATCCAATATGTTGTCGTTTCAATAAAAAAAGGTCATCTTAAATTATTATTTTTAAAGTCAAACCACACTTTTTACTTGTCACCCGGGGTGCCTTCCTCTAAGTCAATTAGTTCAAATCATGGCAACTCTCACACGATTTAATTTTAAATCTAGACTATGCAAAGAGACAGGCCGGGATGCTTTAAGGTTGACATATTAGGTTGTGTTCAATAATAATTCTAAGTAGTTCCTCGTGACTTAGAGATTTTTTTTACGTTCAATTTTTTTTATTCAAACCGCAATGTAACGCAACCTTATAAATTACTAAATTTCTATTATATTAGTGAAACTAAAGGCACCTTTGTTAACTTAAAAGATGAAATGTATTGAATCTCATAAACTACACAGTCAACTATTGAGTAAGTTACTTTGTGGCAATAGTCCCCAAACAATCTTGGAATTTAATCAAGTCTTTTGGTTAACTAAACATAGGTTAAACATCTTCATACCAAATGATGATACTAAGAGTTCTCTCCTTTGAAGACTTTGTGATAATTTAGCTATTTATGAGTAATTTTAAGGGAAGCCTTAAAGGTTAAGTTATCTTTCCTTCTCTTTTGTGAAAATAATGAAGAAAATGAACATAATAGAGGAACCCTCTATTAACCATTGAGAACAAAAAAATTGACCGAGTCTTCAATAAATATACATGTTTAAGAGTTTCTAATAGTTGTTAATGGCAACCTTTATCTTGAAATTGATTGATAGTTTATTTTAGAGAATAACAATAAGATTTAATATCAAATAAATGATTAATGATTGATGAATTTCATTCGATGGTAGTCGAAACCATTCAAGTATAAAGTAATTAAACATATTCAGTCAAATGTTTCTAGTCACGAGATTAGTTGGTTAATTCAGGTTAATTAATATGATATTGTTTTTAATAATTTTTTTTAAGAAAACAAATCATGTTCTAATCATGTTGTAAATGAATTCAGCAGGTTAATATGGTCAAATCAGGTCAATTTTAATTTTTTTTTTTAAATCTAACCCCCGTGAAATGTTAAATATTAGATTGATGGAGTTTTATATAAACTCTAAACGTAAATAGTTTATTTACAAGTATGAGCGATCATTTTGCTAATCCGAGCCTAAAATAACTTTTAATGAAAGGTTAGAAACTCAATTGATAGAAGTTTTAACATTAGGACTAAATTGAGAATTGGGAAAAGTATATACACAAAACCGAACTCAAAACCAGAAATTTAAAAATTCACTCTCTTTCGTCCTCTCTTCTCCTGCAAAATCAAAAACCCTAACACCTCCTCTCTCCCTCCTCAACACACCAAACATGGCACTCGAAATCGAAGCTCGCGAGTAAGTTCTGCTTCCTCTCCTTAAAAAAACACGACACAGCACTTGAATTTCCTTCCCCTGATACTTTTTTTAATTGTTTTTCTTTTTCAGTGTAATAAAAATTGTGCTGCAGTTCTGCAAAGAACACTCTCTGCACCAAACATTCCAAACCCTACAAAACGAATGTCAAGTCTCCTTAAACACAGTTGACAGCATTGAAACATTCGTGGCAGACATAAACGGAGGAAGATGGGACACGATCTTGCCTCAAGTGGCGCAACTTAAGTTGCCGAGGAATAAGTTAGAAGATTTGTACGAACAGATTGTTTTAGAAATGATTGAGTTACGAGAATTGGATACTGCTCGTGCTATTTTAAGACAGACTCAAGCTATGGGTGTCATGAAGCAGGAACAGCCGGAGAGATATTTGAGGCTCGAGCATTTGCTTGTTAGAACTTATTTTGATCCTAATGAGGTGGGTGAGAAAAAAAGGAATGTTTTTTTTCTGCTTTTCTGTGTGTTTTATGGTTTGTTTTGTGATGGGTTTTCTTGATTTTGGTTAAATTTTGGATTTTTAATGTTCTTTGGTTTCGAAAGTGTTATCGGTGTTGTGCTTTGCTCTTCTTAATGCTTGTGTTTTATGGTTTGTTTTGTAATGAGTTTTGTTGATTTTAGTTAAATTTTGGATTTTTTTAATGCACTTTGGTTTCGAAAGTGTAGTTGGTGTTAGTACATTAATAATGGGATTTGAATGGAAGTTGTAGCTTACAATGGGAGTAGTGAAGATTTAGACTTTTGTTTCTAATAAGTGAATATCTGAGTTTTTTGGGCCTGAGACCTGGGAATTGTGTGAAATATGACAGGCTTATCAAGAATCAACCAAGGAGAAACGACGTGCACAGATTGCTCAAGGTTTTTCTTTTCTTGATTTTTCCCTCTGTTTGTGTGCTTAGTGGTTGCTGTGTACATTTGTGAAGATTCTGGAAGTTTAAATTAGAGTCAACTGTAGAATAGAATGCAGGGAATGAATACTGTTGAAATGTGAAGGATTTAATTGGTAAATCGAGGCAACTAGAAGAATGATTAACAGATTTTGTTTCGAACACCGTGAATCAAGACAACTAGAGAAAGGGTTAATTTTTTTTGTTTTCTATAACTTTCAGAGTAGTTGTTGGATTGCTTGCTCTCGTTATGCTTTTGTTTCCTGTTCCTTTTTAGTTTTACGAGTGATTTTTCTTGTTCCATATTCAGCCCTTGCTGCAGAAGTTAGTGTGGTTCCACCTTCAAGATTAATGGCTCTAATTGGTCAGGCTCTCAAGTGGCAGCAACACCAAGGTATGTTCCGCTTCAAAATGAAACTTTATACATAATGGAGGAAGCCTCGTTAATATTGTTTTGTTTCACTTGGATGGTAAGGGAGTTCATGTTGCCTCTAAAAAATGCTCTTCTTATTAAATTTTTCCTTTTTTTTCAGCATGCATGCTTTTTTTGGAGCTTTTTTTTTTTACGAACTTAATGTATTCAAAATCTGGATACTGCCTCTGCTCATGGGAGTGGGCATTGGGAAACGTGATACACTTTCTTGTCATTTACTTTCACTGCAAAGATAATGGTAGCTTTTTTGTTTTCCTCATCCAGGGTTGCTTCCTCCGGGAACTCAGTTTGATCTATTCCGAGGAACAGCAGCCATGAAACAAGATATTGATGATATGTACCCAACAACTCTTACACATACCATAAAGGTAGGTGCATTATCCAAATTTACTATGCAGATTTTTTTGACTAAAAGCGATTGTTATTTTTATTTGGTTTGCATGTATTACTTTGTAGCTTGTACAGTCATATATATATTTATATTGCGTCCTTAAATTGTTAGCTCCTCATATTACACCCTGCTGTGTTCTTCTGCAGTTTGGAACAAAAAGTCATGCTGAATGTGCTAAATTCTCTCCAGATGGGCAATTCCTTGTTTCATGTTCTATTGATGGGTTCATTGAGGTATCCTTTTGGAAACTGCTTCCAGATGATGAAAGATTAGTGAATGGATATTTAGTGATATTTTATTTGTTGATCACCGCTAGGTGTGGGATTATGTAAGTGGAAAGCTCAAAAAGGATCTTCAGTACCAGGCTGATGTGAGTTTTCTTTTTATAACCCTTTGTGTTTGCTTGCTTTTAATGTTATCAATACCAGGAAGGAGATAGTGTACTCTCTTCTATTGATAAGTTTTCATGCATTCCCAAACCTCACCTGATCAATTCCTATACCATTATTTCATCTATCCAGTATTATGGACTGACATCTTGAAAAATAAACATCGAAGGTTGATCCCTGCATCATATATCATCCAAAACTGAACACTCTTCCATTCACTACACTAAACTGATGCTGCTCCGGTGATGACATGCTCTGTATTATTACAGAATCCCAAATTAGGTCTTCATTGGTGTCCTGTATTTTGTAAAGGTTCACAGGCAGTCAATTACCTCAAGCATGTGCCAAAACATGAGTAGAGAAAGAATGAAAAGTAGATAATTGAAGGGATTATTTCCATGTATCCTTTGATTGTTTCAAATTGATTTAGGATTAAACAGTTTTCAGTGGAGCTGTTCTTTACTAGTTGTATATTTACTGGTAAAAATGTAAAATCTTTCCAGGAAACTTTTATGATGCACGATGATCCTGTCCTCTGTGTTGATTTTAGCCGAGATTCTGAGATGCTTGCATCTGGAGCGAAAGATGGGAAGATCAAAGTAAGTCATACCCTTACATGCTTGCATCTATGTTGTAGCTCTGAATTCTCTCTCTTTCATATATCCTACATGATATCTAATTTTATCTTCTCTAGTTCTCTTGATGGCTGTGGATCTTATATTATCCATAAAGCTCCCTTCTGAGAGAATAGAGGCATGAGTTTAATAGATCTTGTGAAGTACGAGTTCTTGAGACAATTTGGTAACTCTATTGGGAGGGGAAGTGGGAAGTTTTTCTCAAGAGAATCAGGGAGCTAAAAAATTCATGAACAAGATGAAATGCGAAAAGTTCTTAGGACCTGAAACTTTAGTTTTTATTAAGGTTGCATGTATTTGAGTTTATTGACTTGCAGATTTTAGGACTAAGAGAATGCTTCATGAGTGTAGGAAAACATTTTATTTTTATATACATAATGATAACATTGATGTTTTAGCTCTCCTTTACAATTAAGCTTGTGTTTTTTCAGCTGTGGTGAAATTTGCATTGCTGGTGAGGACATATGGAAAAAAAATGATTTAAATTTGGAATTTGATATTGCCGTCTTTTTAAGAAACTTAGTCTAAAATGTACCTTTTCTCAGGTCTGGCGTATAAGGACTGGTCAATGCTTGCGTCGTCTTGAACGTGCACATTCTCAGGGAGTCACAAGTCTTGCTTTCTCTCGTGACGGAAGCCAGCTGCTAAGTGCATCCTTTGACAGCACAGCGAGGTTCGTTTACAGCAATGGACATTTTTTTGTGTGCATAGCAAATTAATTGTCTATATTGACCCTCTTAATGACTATAATGCAGCTCGTGGTTTGGAGATGACACCTCTTAAGACTAGTATCTTTTTTTTCTATGTAACCCATGTGGTCACTGAGTTTCTAACTTTAGTCATTTCCATATCCATACAACAATCATTTTCCCTTATTTTCTTTTAAATAACTATATTTTACTTTGTTGTAGAATTCATGGCCTAAAATCTGGGAAGTTGTTAAAAGAATTCCGTGGACACGCATCCTATGTGAATGATGCCATCTTCACTAGTGATGGGACTCGTGTTATTACTGCCTCCAGTGATTGCACGGTCAAGGTAAGTCACGCATTAAAGTGCAGTGTTTTCATGAGGTTACACTTCTTTTCTCTAGCTTGCATAACAGATTCCAATTTTTTTCCTAATAGGTTTGGGATATGAAGAGTACAGACTGTATACATACATTCAGGCCACCACCGCCATTGAGGGTACTTTTTCTCAATGCAATGTGCATGATCATGAGATTGAGTGAGCTGCATTGTTTTGTGTGGCTTACCTGGGATAGAATACTTTTAATTCATCTTGCTTCTTGCTATATGTCTTGCCTTCTGCCTTCTATAACACGTGGCTGATTATCGCTGCTTGTGTGGATTGTTAGGGAGGTGATGCTTCTGTGAACTCTGTTCATCTTTTCCCAAAAAACACTGATCATATTGTTGTATGTAACAAGACATCATCGATATGCATTATGACACTTCAAGGACAGGTAGTTTCTCTTAACTTGAGCTGATGCTAATATTATGCCACTCATCTGTTGCTCTGCCATGTTTGGGTTTTGGGGTTGGGACCAAATTTTATATAGTGTACTGCTACTTTTTGGCAGCAAACCATGACATTTTGTAGCATCTTCTAGCATATTTCACTAGCCTTAGACCACCACAAAAGCAAATATAAACTGATAATCATTCTATAGATAGACTACGATTCTATGTTTTACTGGTTCAGGCACTTTGTTTTTGTTCACTGAAACTTTTTCAGAGTGTATAAGTAGAGGAGTTTAGATAATTCATTATCAATGACATATTGCTTTGTGTGATTGTGATGCAGGTTGTGAAGAGCTTTTCTTCCGGTAAAAGAGAAGGTGGAGATTTTGCTGCAGCCTGTATATCACCAAAAGGGGAATGGATCTACTGTGTTGGTGAAGACAGGTATTCCTTTGTCCATCTGGTTCTTATGTAAAATTTACAACCTTGTTCTGTATTTATTTTTCTCATAAAATAAGAGTTATCTTAGAAATGAAGAGAGAGATGAAATGAAAATGTCAATCTATTACTGAGAATAAGTTGGAGAGATGGGCGTTTGAGATGGTTTAATTTTGTTAATAACAGTCCTCAAAATTGCATGCAGGAATATTTACTGCTTCAGCTACCAATCTGGCAAACTAGAGCATCTAATGAAGGTGAGTTTTCACTAGGGTGGCAGGATCTAGGGTTTTGGGTTGCTCTCTATTTTGTCCTTTTCCCCATCATTTATAACCGGCAACCAATCTACATTTTGTAAAAATAAACTTATTCTCAATCGAGTGTTGTGGTATAAACCCAGAAGGGAGACAATAAAAATGAGGGAAGAAAAGGAAGAATCTAGGCAGGACGTGGTCCTTGTTTCAACTACCAGGGAGGGCTTTTAGGGTGATATATGATACGGTTCAGGATAACAAGTTTACATGATGTTAAGCTGCTATGAAATTTATTTCTGCTAATTCATTTGTGTCATCATTGCTTTTCGGGGCCAACAAATTTTAACCCCTAACCTCCATGTCCACACTGTATGGATTGGTGTTTGTCGTTTATCTTAGTGTCAGGGACAACCTTCTCTGAGCATGTAGTTTCATGTTTGTGCATGAATGTTGTAATACAGAAGCAACCAGCTAAAGAAATTACATACTTGGTCGTTTTGGCTTTCTGCTTATTATGTGCCATTTCGTGCGTAGGTCATTCTAACTTTGCAAGTGCATGTTTTGACCTTTGATACTGCCAGGTTCACGAGAAGGATGTAATAGGCGTGACCCATCATCCTCATAGGAATCTTCTTGCCACCTACAGCGAAGATTCCACAATGAAATTATGGAAGCCATGAATTTTCTGCATTGACCGTATTTACTTCCCTCATGCAAGACTCCTTTTAGCTCTGTTATCATTTGTTAATCGCATCTTTTCAAGATCGACTTCCAATTGTCAAAGAGCCGCCTGTAACTGGCCTGTCAGAGTGCAAGAGTTAGGAACTGATAGCAACTGACTGGTATAGACCGGAAGACTTGTTTATTTTCCTGCATCATTTGGAAGAGAGATTCTTTGTTGTAGTCGAAGATTTTGATTACATTTCTTGTATAGCAAAACTAGTTCAGATGGCTGTTATATTCTCTCTGTCAACCTGCATCACCCTCGCATTCACGGCACGTGCGCGCGATGAATTATCTTGCCCCACGTACACTTGGAGCTGCCATTTATGAACGTATTCTTCTGAGTTCTGAGCTGTTCTTATTTGCCCTGCTGAGTTGCAACCACTCTCTTCCGGTTCAGGGGAGGATAGCCTTGAAGGAAGCTTTTCCTTACAACCTGTTTCACCTTCTATTTTTTTTTTTTTTATTAAAAAAAAACCTTATATTGCTTTGCTTTAAAGTACTAGAAAGGTGTTTGTTGCTTAATCTTTAAGAATGGAAGGTGATTTTTATAAAAACAGTTATAAGGTATATTAAAAAGCATAGTAATTTTTTTTTAAAGGAAAATTGTTTATTTTATTTAAAGAACAAAAATAGCTTTAATCTTTTAAAATTAACTAACTTTAATTATTTTTATTATATACATAGTAATTAACTAATATTTAATTACATGGTAAACAACCTTAAATATTTGAAAATTAACCGCTCTCAATTATCTTATTTTAAGCATATTAAATTTTAGTTTGTATGAATCTTAATTAAATCATTTAGTAGTTCTATTTACTAAAAAGAAAAACAGTGAAATATTTTGATTTATCTTTCATTTTTTTTTATATAAATATATGATGTTCATGTGTTATTCAAAGAAAATTAATTTACTAAGCAATTCATTCATTTATTTTTAAAGAAAGTATAAGATTTCTTAAAAGTAATTGTTCAATTTAAGTCTGGAAATTTTAATTTAGGTGATTTTACTAACAATAAATACAAAAGGGGGTCGAATGGCATAGCACTAAAAAAATAGAATTTCTTTCTCTTTTAATTGTTCTCTCTTCTTAGAATTTTTTACATAAATAGAAACTAAATATTTTTTTAATATGATCTAAATGCATATTTCCTACATCAGTTGACAAATAATTTTTTTAATGTAGATTTTAAAATTTGAACTCGAAAGGTAAAAATAAATAAATCAGTCTAATTATTTATATATATATATATATATATATATATATATATATATATATATATGATTGAACATATCTCTTGCATTAGTTTGGTGTGTTTAGAAAAATAAATTTTTATAATATTTATTTTTAAATTTGAACTCAGAAAAAAATAAATTTCCTTAATCACTCTATAATTATTTTGTTTTCGATACAATCATAAATAATTGGTGTGTTAAAAGTAACGATCTTAAACCAAAAAATAAAAATAAAAGAATTTTGTTTTTCCATATATACCCTTATTCTCTCTAAACCCAAAAATACCCCTCAATCATGACCGTTTAAACCCTGCATAATAACTCATTAACCTCGTACCAGAAGGCCAAGAAACCGAAACACTGAGGATGTCCTACACAAAACTACCTTCAATACACAGACATTTCACAAATACTTGGCTAAAGTCGAAGTCTTTACACACAAACTTCAAAAAAGGCTTTAAAGATCCAATCTTTTTAAGCACCGAACACTCTTTAGCCACCCAACTTGAATCAATCTTGCAAAAACCAAGTACAAAACTTGAACAAGCAAAACAACTACATGCCCAATTCGTTGTTAGTGGAATAAACATCACCAACAATGGCTTGTTGGGTGGGAAAATGTTGGGTATGTATGTGCTATGTAATAGTTTCGTGGATGCTAAGAAGCTTTTTTATCAGCTTGAGTTTTATTATGCCATGCCTTGGAATTGGATGATTAGAGGGTTAGTGAAATTGGGTTGTTTTGATTTTGCTTTATTGTTTTATTTCAAAATGTTGGGTTGTGGTGTGTTTCCTGATAAGTATACTTTCCCTCCTGTGATTAAGTGTTGCACTGGTTTGAATAATGTGAGATTAGGGAAGGTGATTCAAGATATGATTTTGGAGATGGGTTTTGATTTGGATATGTTTGTTGCTAGTTCTTTGATCAAGTTGTATGCCGATAATGGCTGTATAGAGGATGCTAGGCGCTTTTTTGATAAAATGATTGATAAAGATTGTGTTTTGTGGAATGTGATGATTAACGGTTATGTACAGTGTGGGGAGTCTGATAGTGCTATTAAGTTGTTTAAGGATATGATGAGCTCTGAAGCTAAGCCTGATTCCGTGACGTTTGCTTGTGTTCTTTCTATCTCTTGTTCTGAGGCAATGGTTGAGTATGGTAGACAGCTTCACGGGCTTGTTGTTCGTAGCGGGTTAGATTTTGTTCCTCTGGTGGGGAATACACTAGTGACTGTGTATTCAAAAGGCAGGCAATTGGGCGATGCACGTAAATTATTTGATATGATGCCTCAGATTGATTTGGTGGTTTGGAATAGGATGATTGGTGGGTATGTACAAAATGGGTTTATGGATGATGCTTCGATGTTGTTTAATGAGATGATATCTGCCGGTATTAAACCAGACTCCATCACTTTTACTAGTTTCCTCCCATCACTTGCTGAGTCATCGAGTCTCAAGCAAATTAAGGAAATTCATGGTTATATAGTGAGGCATGGTGTGATTTTGGATGTGTACTTGAACAGTGCTCTTATTGACTTGTACTTTAAATGCAGGGATGCCGTGATGGCATGCAAGATGTTTAATCTAAGCACAAAATTTGATATTGTTATTTATACGGCTATGATTTCAGGCTATGTGCTTAATGGTATGAATAAGGATGCTTTAGAAATCTTTAGGTGGTTACTTCAAAAGAAAATGATTCCAAATGCTTTAACATTTTCAAGTATTTTGCCAGCATGTGCTGGTTTGGCTGCTATAAAATTGGGGAGAGAATTGCATGGTTACATCATCAAGAATGAGTTAGAAGAGAAATGTCCCGTGGGAAGTGCAATTATGAACATGTATGCAAAATGCGGAAGATTGGATCTTGCACACCTAATTTTTGGAAGAATTTCCATAAAGGATGCTATTTGTTGGAACTCTATAATCACAAGTTTTTCCCAGGATGGAAAACCAGAGGAGGCCATTTATCTTTTTCGTCAAATGGGGATGGAAGGAGTGAAGTATGATTGCGTGACTGTTTCAGCTGCTCTCTCTGCTTGTGCAAACATTCCAGCGCTTCATTATGGGAAAGAGATTCATGGTTTCATGATTAAAGGTGCATTTGAGTCTGACCTTTTTGATATGAGTGCACTGATAAACATGTATGCCAAATGTGGGAAACTAAATATTGCTCGCCTGGTGTTCAACTTGATGCAAGAGAAGAATGAAGTTGCATGGAATAGCATCATTGCTGCTTATGGGTACCATGGTTACCTTGCGGACTCTCTTGCTCTGTTTCATAATATGTTGGAAGAAGGAATTCAGCCAGATCATATCACCTTTCTCACTATATTATCTTCTTGCGGCCATGCTGGACAGGTCGAGGATGGAGTTCGCTACTTCCGCTGCATGACTGAGGAATATGGTATCCCAGCTCAAATGGAGCATTATGCTTGCATGGCAGATTTGTTTGGCCGGGCAGGCCATTTGGATGAAGCGTTTGAAGTCATAACAAGCATGCCATTTCCACCTGCTGCCAGTGTTTGGGGCACATTGCTGGGAGCCTGTCGAGTCCATGGCAATGTTGAACTTGCTGAAGTGGCTTCAAGATATCTACTTGACTTGGAACCAAAAAATTCTGGTTACTATTTATTGCTTACTCATGTACTCGCTGATGCTGGAAAATGGAGGAGTGTGCATAAGATACAACATTTGATGAAAGAAAGAGGAGTCCAGAAAGTTCCTGGATGCAGTTGGATTGAGGTCAACAACACCACTTGTGTGTTTTTTGCAGCAGATGGAAGTCACCCGGAATCTCCTCAGATCTATTCTTTGCTGAAGAGTCTCCTCCTAGAGTTAAGAAAAGTTGGTTATGTTCCTCAAGCTGTAGCTTGTTTTGGAAATGATTGAATCTTGAGAATTGGACATGGCACAAGAAATTTTAAGATAAATGCAGGAAATGGAGTGATGAAACAGATGCGATCATGAAAGATATTTGTGGCTCGAGCATCCTCTCTGTCTCATCTGATTTTGATCCAAACGAGGTTAGGAAATTGTTTGTGGTTTATTATTAATGTCAGTATGTGTCAAATAATGAAACTGGTTATTTTTATTTAATTTTTGTCTTTGTAGTCCTGTGTCAAAAAAATGTTTTTTTTTTAGCTAAAAATTACTACATGCAACATGACATGCTTACCAAGAATCGAATAAAGAGAGAACTTGCACAGATTGCTCTAGTTTTTTTCCCCATGTTTACACTCTAAGTAGGTATTTACCCTAGGCAGCCTTATACTTTGAAAATGTGATTGTTTTCACTGTTCAAATGATGAAGCCTCATTAATACACTACATTTGTGTTGCATCACGTAATGGACTACCATGCTCTCTAGAAGTCAAGTTGCTTCTAAAATGCTCCTTTTCTTACAATTTTTAATTTTTATTTATTTTATGGACGCATCAACATTTGCTTTGGTGCATCTTTTCATTATTGTATTTACTGACCCTCGAACTTTGGCTACTCGGCAGTTGGCTTATTCAGGATGGGCTTCCTCTTGGGACACATTTCCCCTTATTTCTAGCAATGGCTGTTATGAAACAAGATATAGATGACATGTCTTGAACAATTCTCGCACTCAACATTAAGGTTGGTGTATGTATCCATATCTATTATGCTCATGTATGTGCATTGCTGTTTGACACCATGTGCTACCAGTTTTCTGTTGGAATGTAGTTGGATGGGACAGGTTGGTTTGGTTTCTGATTTTTCCATGCTACCAGTTTTAATTTATGACGAAACATTCTCTTGCTGAGGAAACCTTATTGGCGGCTCCCTGTTGATCATTGCCATATTCTTTTTCAGTGAGTTGCTCTCTGCTCACTCTTTCTTTTTCTGTCTAGCTCTCGCTTGCTTACTTAGTAATCCCCATGTCAATTTTAGTGTCTTGTCCTTGTAAGTTGTAACACCTTGATTATCCCCATCCAAATTTCACGGGACTGTGAACTTTCACTACTGTTTTATTTGAACAGATATTAGAGCTCATTATCAACTAGATCAGCAGTTTGGTGATAACTCCTTTGATCGAAAACAGGATGAGTCCAGGTTACCAAAGATTTATCCAGAGCAATTGGTACTCCACAGCCACGGTGAACACTATGCTAAGTTTGGCGTCCTACTTGAATTTGGAACTGAGGTTAGGATGATCAATAGCATAGATATTAGAAGTCTGTTGATATACACAGAACTTTTGTAGTTGATTTTGACGTCATTGCTTTGGTGTGCAACATATAGAAGACTGCACATGGAGAGAACGATGATGGTAGTTAAAAATATCAACGTGTCTATTACTCCTCGACTTCAAGAATGGTATTTGCCAAAAATTCTGTTTTAGAACTCTTAAGTGAGGGACCAATCTTGCAATGCCTAGAGTGGCAAAGAAAACAAAAGGGCACAGTAAGCAACACAAATACCTCAATAATCAAGTAAACTCCTTACAAGAATGCCCTATTCCTGTATGTTCTTGTTGATAAATTCTCATGCTCTTCTGTAGCCAGAAAAAAATCTATAGACTAACAAAGATAATTAGCAAATGTCACAAATCACACACCCAGGTCTGGTTTATATTCGGCAGTTTGATGATTACCATCTTGGTTCATAGGCAGTTCTCAAGGATAAGAACTTACTAATAGAAACATGACCATATCCTGAACTGGTATTGAGACTAAAGTCCGTGGTGTACTTTATTCTCTCCGTGACATTCCTTGCCATTCTGAATTGAACTTGTGAATTGTTTGTCCTTGATATATTCATTATGTATATGACAAAGATGCATGATGTCTGCAAAAATTCTTTTCGTATCTGATGAGCAGTGGTACTCCGTAGTTGATACAAAGACATCCGGGGATCAACAATTCCCTTTATTGCTATATAGCATACAAAGTTGCAATAAAAGATAAGTATTGCTATTCTAATCCCACCATGCTTTGCTGCTTAAAGTGAGGACCAGATCCTCTTTCTCTGATTATTTTAAGAACTAGGCCCCATCTTTCATGGACATAATCTCCAAATCTTACCAGCATAATTTGCACCTTTCTGTCTTAATTTGATTCTGATCTGGAGCATATATTTTAATGAACCAGCTGTCTGTGATAGCATTCTAGATTTTTTTTCCACAGGTGAGCCACACAGTGCGGCCGCGCTCACATACAATTCAGGTAAGAAAACATATCCATCTACAGGAGCCAACCCTTACTGCATAGGAATTTTGGGCATTAAAGCAAATCTGCTGAGGTGAAGTTGGTACCTAAAAGATCTTTCCAGGTCTATCTTGTTTGTTTCAGGGTGGACAGTGTCTTATTCCTTAAAAGAGTGCATTTCCTTTTTTGTATCTCTCTGTGTTTCATGACCGATGATGGAAGTCAAGCTGTGTCTTTCTTGGCAGGACTGTTGTAAATTCTAAGGGAGTTGGGAGTTCCTTGCAATTCTTCTTTTCATTGAAGAGATTCTATGGCTAGAATTAAATTCACATCATTGAAGCAAGCTTTGAAGATTCATCTGACCTGACATGGAAATTTGTAAAACACAAGATTATGTTATTTGCAACATGATTTTATCAAATTACATCACATTTGCATATTATACCAGCTCATGTAGGGCCTAATGTGTGCAACAGATGTCATCCATATAAGATGCTAATATCTGTAATCCTCTAAATAAATTCATGAGATAACAATCAGTTGGATGGTATAAAATAATGCAGAAAATATACCACTACAGAGTAATGATTAAAGTTGGGGGATATGAATTGAAGGAAATAATGTGCTCAACTGCCCATCTAAAGCAGAAACCTCTACCCACCGCTACTTTGCTAAAGAGAGGGAAGTTGTCAACGTGAAGACTTGGTCTTCCCAATAGAGGATTTGTGGATATGAAAAGGTGTCTTGGATACAAAAGACTTCCCATAGAAGAGCAGACATACATATCTTTGGATTTTTCTTCAAACATTGCAAAAAGAGATGGGAAAGAGAGTTTCACAAGCAAAGGAAACTGAAACAGGAGCAGAAAAGGGGGACTTGGTCAAGAAGAATCTTAGGGTTTAACTGAATATGGCCCGTTTTTCTTTGTAAACAGAAGATTGTTTAATACTAATTATCTTATTTAATCTTCCAATCCCATCATTACCCTATATAGAACTACCTGTATGAATTACTTAGTTTTCATATGGTAATCACAATTTCTCTCAGATAGTTCACCACAGACAGAGAATTTTATGTGGGACAATGAAATCCTTTTACATGTTCTGTGCTCAAATAGTTCCATCATGTTCATGAGATCACACAGATAGCCTTAGGATGGACAATCACCTTTTCAATTTGTTATGAAGATTATTTTCTGCTGTTTTTTCATTGCTATGTAGAATGGATTCTTTTGAATGAAAATTAAAATGTTACAGATAGGTCACATAGAATCAAAACCTAATACAAAATAAAACTTGATAGAGGGAAAAAATAATCTTAGATATTGCTTACAGTCTCTGTGCTGTCTAAATCTTAGGAAAATCTCACAAACATTTTGATTAACTGATGATTCCTGGTTACCATAGGATCCAAAATAGGAGAAAATGATGGCTTTCTCTCTTAAACATCTAACACACCATTAGCACAGATAACAAGGAAAAGTACTTAAACATCTGATAAACCCTAACTTGCATTACAATATTACCTTACATATTACATATCCTTCTAAACCCTAGACCAATTAAGAACAACTTTTATTGGCTTAGTTGAACACGTACACATCCCCAACATTAATCACAGCAGCTCCATTTGACAGGACATTTCTTGGAACGTATCCATCAGTTCCACCATTACAAATACCTTGTTGAACATGGCTGTAAGTGCCATTTCCTGCAGTTTGTGACTTCTGCTGCTGCTGCTGTACTGGGTTCTTTCTCTTCTTCTTCTCATAAGCTATCCCTCTAGCTTTTGCCTGTGCATCTCTTACTTCCCTTAAGTACAATCTCACAGCGCGTGCACCAAAAGGGTTTGTCTCAGGCAGTCCACCGTTCTCTTCGAAGGCAGCACGGAGACGTCCGGTGAGAGCATCAAGGCTGCCCCATGCTTGCTTGAGAGGGCAAGAGCAAGGAGATGGTGGATGGGGGTGGCCAAAAAATGGACAACCTTGGTTATGCACCTTGGTCTTTCCAAACTGATCAAGATACCTCAAAAACTCCAAAACATGAGCTCCACTGCACCGTGACAGTGCCAGTGGTGGCCTGTGGTTTCTTAGGTACTGTCCGAAAGTGTTCCAGTCTCGTCGCTTCTGAGATTCGTAACGACTCAATGGTAGTGGTGATGATATTGGTGATGATGGTGGTAATAGCACTCCTTTCTGCAATTGGTGGCTCTTAGGAGTTCCTGACGAGCCACTTCTTGCAGAATTATGTGACATAGTGGCCGCAGAGGCGGCGGCGGCAACAGCAGCTGACATGTTACAAGTCTTGTTGCGGATGGAGCTAATTAAGAGACTGCTTATTTTCTTGAGGAATCACATAAAACGGGAAGAGGGGGAGGGAAAGAATTCATGGAAGAGAAGAGAGACATGCAAGAGAATATATAAGCAAAGGATCAAATAGAGGAATAGGAGGAAGAGGTAGTGTTGATGTGAGATGTGGAGAAGGAGACAAAGGAGGGACCCATGCAAAGAAACCCACGTCCAGTAAGTGATGACAGTTTGAATATCATGACAAAAATGTCACCTCAATTTTTTTCACCTATCCCTCCCTTTACAAGTGTTTTAAAGGGGTATCTCCCTTGATGAACAAGGGATTGCATCCATGGCATGTAAAACTCTCTCAAATCCTTCAATTCTGACGTAAATAATATATTTCTAGCTAGCTGAAGTAAGAAGAAAAACTATTAGTTTATTTTCGAATAGAGTAGCTTTACAATTACAATTTAAAAAAATAGATTTAAACAAACTATAAATTATAACTTTTTTCAAGTGAAAACTAAACAAAATATATATAAAGTTGTGGTTGTTATTAAAACCTTAGTTTTGATACATGAAAATCAGCAAGAGAGGATGATTAATTAGTCGCGACATTGTTTGATGGATGATGTTAATGTTAAGTTTCAAGTATTTCAAGAGAGGATCATTCACACTTGCTTGTATGAATTTCTGCAAATTAACAAGAATGGAGTTGAATGATCGCACAACATGTGATTGTTCATGTAGTTCTTGCCTATAAGTGAGGACAAATATCATTTATAGAGCCTGCAAATTAGGACAGAAACTTGACCATGCCATTAATACCAAATTACAAGTTTGTGTCGATGCATGGCCCAAAAAGATTCTTGCTGTGATGACAAGATGTTTCACTGAGATCTCAGTTGTGTCCGGCTCTGTGGATACACAAAAACATATCCAAACTGACGAGTCTCTTATGCATAGTTTCCATCATAAAATATTATTTACAAGGTACTATCCGAGCTGATTCGCAGGTTAGGAGGGTAACCTAAACTTTGATTTTTTTTAAATAATATTGTTTTATTAAAAAAAATATCAGTTTTATAACACTGTTATTTTGACCTTGAAGAATTAGATGTCGATCAAATTAGCAGGTCACTTGATTGACCTCTCAAGCCAAGCCAGGTCTTAATTATAACACTGTTATTTTGACCTTAAAGAATAGGAGTAAAATTGTAAAATTCTCTTGCTGTGTTGAGGACACAATAATTTAAACAATAATGTCATCTCTCTCTGTATAATATTCAGATCATATATATATATATAATGATTACAAAATTGTCTATACCTCTTATCGGTTTCCAATTATTGATGAATTAATGTTCTTTCTAAGGTACATAATTCAAAGTATTTTCAAGAGAAATTAAAATATTATGTGTTTAGCATTATTATTTTTTTGAAAAAACGGTGGCAGTTCAAAGTATTTTTTACTTATAAATGTATCAAAATATAGTTTTTTATTTTAAAAAAAAATTATTTTTAACATCAGCACATCAAAATGATATAAAAACATAAAAAAAATTCATTTTAAGTAAAAAAAAAATTCAAATTTTTTGAAAATACGATTTGCACTGCGTTCCCAAAAACTCTCCCAAACCTTACAACCCAAACTAGCCTTTACATAAGGTGCTTGCAATATGCAGCTCGTGACACCAAGAGATTTTTGTTAACAAAAGAATTTAGACTTGAATCCTTTAGGAAGCAAACTTCCGAACCCCAGCTAATATCCGCTAGACAAACTCGATCCGATTCCGATGCTTATTTTAGTTACTTCAAAATGAAGATGGCGGTGGTGAAAAAAAAAGTGGTGGTGGTAATGATATGACAGTAGTAATAATGAGATGATAATAGTGGTTGTAATGATGAAAGAGAAGGTGGTTGTGATGAGATGAAGGTGGTGGTTGATATAGTTAAATATATTATAAATGGATTACTATTTGTAAAATATTTTATAGAATTTCATAAGCTAAATTTTTTTCAGCAAATAAACTAAGTTTGAAGGTTGATGGTAAAGTATTTTATATTGATCTGTTTAATTTCTTGTAAAATATTTTACGAGACAAACACATAAAAACATTTTTTTGAAAAATATTTTTCAAAAGCAAACATAAAAAAATATGAAAATTAATTTTTTATAAACTATTTTATGTAAAACAAATTCAAATCTTAGAAGGAATGGACAACAACTTTTATAACGTTTTAGTTTGATAAAAGTTTCAAGAGTGCAATTTGGAACATTGTGGAAACAAATGAACAACTTTTGTGAATATTAGGCTTCATTAAAATAAAATAAAAAACACTTAGTCTGTGTTTGGTATAGAGAGTTTTTTTAAAAGTACTTTTTACTTGATAATATATTTAAATAAATTTTTTTTCATATTTTTTTTATTTATTTTGATATTATTAGCACATTAAAATCACTAAAAAACATTAATTGATGTTTTTTCATGCCAAATATATTTTTAAAACGTACGTAAACACAATCTTGACAAAAAAAAAACAAATAATACCAAGTTGAAGAGTATATAAATTAAATATAGCTTAGAGTTTATGTAGTATTTGGCATTACGATAACTGTTATTTTTTAAAGTGATTTTTACTTGAAAATATTTTAAAATAATATATTTTTTTAATTTATTTTGATATGATTTAATTAAAATCATCTAAAAATATAAAAAAAAATCCAATTTAAAAAAAATGAAATTTAAGAGGAATGGTAGGGTAGGGTTAAAAAGAGGAAAGATTCGAGGAAGGGTAAAATCGAGAATTGAAGGAGCAAATCAATTTGATTGACTAGGCAGTGAAGATCCTTCCGTCCTTCCTTTTTCTTTCTTGTTTTGTTTTGGCCACCAAGTTGCTTGCTTGCTTGTAATCTTACATCTTGTCAGATGTCAAATCCCTCAGGTCCTTTCTTTTTCCGCTTTTTTTCTGAGATTTTTTTTAAAAAATAATAATTAAAATGTTTTTAAATTAAAAAAAATGATAGATTAATATTTTTTTAAAGGGGGGTTTGTTTTTAAAGAATATTAAATTAATATTTTTTTAATTTAATATATCTTTAAAAATCATGCTGGAAAACAATACCAAAACAGTAATAATAATAATAATAATAATTTCAGTTGTTCTTTTTATAGACAGTTCCATTGTTTTTAAACTGTTGTTTTTTTCAAGTGTACAGGCCATTGGCCTAGTTCCCTGGGTCCATGACTGGATTTTCAGTGGACACCAATGCATCAAGGATAGTCTGTCTAAAGGTTATTGGAATAGTCTATCCATGGTGATTTCCCTTTTCTTTGTTTTTACTCTTTGGATCATCTGTCATTGTTGTTGCCTTCAATGGCAATTTGACATGGAGCTAGCTTCTATTTCCAATAAATGAGATGGAAATCAAAATTCCTTCCTACCTGACAGATTTTTGGCAAGAGAAGAAGGGTTGGTTGGTTATATCATCATCTTGACTTGGCTCTGATGAAGTTTCCATGGAACTTGAACTTCAAAAAAATGTACAATGGCCAAGAAGCATGAAAGCTTCAAATTCAAATGTTATTTGTAAGCTCCTGTATCATCATTTTGGATGAGAATTCTTAAGATCCCTAGTCCCAATGCCAGGAATCCGATAGCACTCCAGTAATCTGGAGAAGCCCTTTTCTGAATTTGAACGTCAACAACTTCCCAAGCTTGCTTGACCAGTAGTTTTCCAGACAGGGATGATCTAAAGAATTTGCTTGCCTTGTCTAGTTATTTGTCAAGAGAATTCAAAACAAGCCAAGGAGCTAACTGAACAAGAGCAACTGCACCAAGAAACTGTCCATGAGAGCCATGTGTGCCCAGAAAACAGCAAGGGGGGCTTAAGTAGACAAATCTGACAGAAACCTTCCAGATAGAAAACTTGAGTATGAAGAGGTGTACGCATTCTCATCAAATTTTTACATTCCTTTGTTTTAAGAATGAGTAAAAGCACAAACAAAATTGCTTCCTATATCACACACAAAACTTGTACAACTTTCAACTGTTTAAAACCCTGAGCAAACCACACCATACATACACTACCCCAGCCAGATCTTCACTATATAGATTAGATATCCAAGTAAAGCTTATTGAGATGGCAAGCCCGAATTGCTCCCACTCCCCACCATTCATCTTTACTTTTTGTTAAGCAGGTGAGCAAGGTTGCGAAGTTCCTCAAACGCATGCATTGTTTCTGCATCAAATCCTCCAGCAAACTGCATAACGCAAGAAAAAAATCAATAACTTTTGCCATGCATCGTTCTATTTCCCCTTCATGAACACTATTTAGATGTTTCTGCCATACGCTTCCTTTGTTAGTCTCAGCTGTTTCTTTACCCCTATCTATGTTCTTAGTAAATGCCAACCAAACCAAACAGTTCAGTTCAACAATCACGTTCTAAATGCTACTTTTCTATTAGCACAAACAGGTATCTTATTGGTGCTTAATAGAACAAGAAAATATAAAATGAACAGCCATTAAAATGCTTATCACGGTGCAAACCTGATGGATTCTGAAAGCAAATCTAACCCCTTGAAGTAGCATATAGTCCAGAGCAGGGTCTTTTTCTAGCGCTGCTGCTGCCTTCGACTGGATTTCCGTGGCTACCCTCTTCATGTACTTCTTCGCCAACTTAACTGAGCCAAACTTTATCTGCAACACAAAATTAGGAATTCATTTCCACGTGAAAGTCAGTAAATACCTCTTGCCTGAAATGAAGCATGAAAGGATTGGCAGGAAGATCTGTTATTAGAAAATGTCCAGAAAGCATCTAGAAAGTAAAAGCCTAGTCATATGTAGGTTTAGCCTAGTCATATGTAGGTTTAGCATTTCCAGAAATCATTTAGAAAGTAAAAGCCTAGAGTCGTACGTAGGTTTGGCATTAACATAAGTATAAAATCTTAAATTGTTAAGACTAATTTTTTCCTTTTCTCAACTCTATTAATCCAAACGCCACTTCTTTTCATATCAATACCAGGCTTTGCTGCTTGTTCACCTCTAGTACTTTGATCCAATCCTCTTATGAAGGAGAAGAAGGAACATAATTCATTTCTTTCCTTTATTGGCCTAAATCTTGTATAGTATTGAAAACTAAACAAAAAAAGAATGGAGTGACTTAGTGAAGCTTACCTTGCTAATAATCCCATTGTCAAGCATCCAATCCGAGGGAATTTGGGATTCTTTGCAATTGCGCATCAAGGACTCTCTTGTTCGTAGAAGGTTATAAACTGTATGTTCCATCCTGCAGATGATATCCAATTAATATATATTTATAAACACGAGATTCGGCACAAAATTACTATATATCTGCCACAGTGCAAAATTTCAGATTCTTACTTCTCAGACAAAGCAACCATTTTCTTTAGAGCAAGGTCACATGGAACTCGGGGATCATCCTTGTAGTAAGACACCTCAGACTCCAATTTCTTGAGATCACTAAACCCAAATGCTGCTTCTCTCAATGTGTCAGCTTTCTTTTCTGGCCAATCAAAGTGCTTCAGGACTGCCCTTTCATCCACCTTCACATAAACGAGTGGATTACGAGGTTGATATGAAATCCTTTTGTCATTACTGTGTACTATTTTCCCTTGTTAATTCAACTCGAGAAGTATGGATCCCATGTGCATATAGAAGTTCCCTACTTCAAATTCCATGTTTCATGGATTTTCAAGGTGATTGTAGCCCATGTAAATGCTTTCAAAGTATATCAAGTACATGCTGTAAAAAGTGTTATAGCAGTTGCGGAGCCGTGACAGCATTTGTGGGTTTTCTTCCTAACTTGCTTTATTCGTTGCCCATGGCAATAAAATTCCATGGAATCCTTTTACAAATAAGTTATTCTATCCAGGAAAAACTTACAAGAAAGCCAAGTTCATCATCAAGCCACTTCACAAATGCTACAACATCTTCAATGTTCTGGTAAACAGCATTGTTGACTTCTCTGATCAGAGAATTGACAAATTCTCCTTGAGTTTCAATATCTGCCTTAATCTGAGAGAGAGAAAAAAGAGAAAAAGAAAGAATCACTTTTAAGCATTTGAACTTCTATACCGCGCAGAAATGTCAAACTCTATGGAAAGAAAAAATTCAGAACTGTTTCTTTCATTTCATATCCATCTGACAATAGTCGAAAAGAAAACAATACTTGCATTCTCACAGCAGCAAATTAATCCTAGAATGTTGCCAGCTTACAAGTATTTTTTCCATTCCTCTCTATTCATAGTAACAAAATAAAATTCAACATTTTTTAACACAAATAGTGAGCTGCGATTTAATGAAAGGGCATCCAAGCTATTCAATGAAATCACTTGTCATTGACCTTGGGATTAGAAGTAAGAAATCACTTACAGCAAGCAAATGTGATGACCGGTTCTCAATCTCACCAATCATGTTGCTCCGAACATTCGCAACATCTGAGGCTTCGCAGATTCCTCCATTTGAAGACTCCTTTCTGGAGTCCCTCTTCATCAATGAATGGTAAAACTCTACAACTTGAGGTGCTCGCTGCACCACTCCTGCTGTAGTGCTCCTCACTGAGAACTTCGGAGGCGGTGGCGGGGGAGGCGGAGGCGGAGGCGGTGGTGGGAGTGGAACTTGAGCTTGAACTTCCTCTTTAGGTCCAGTAGAAACAGAACATGAGGGTCTTGGAGGGGGATTTGGAACTCGCAAAGTCCTTTTCTCGACATCTAATGGACCTACAATTTTGTTGGTCTCTTGGCAGTTTGCAAGGATTTGGGGTCTTTGCATTATATCCAACTCATACTTTTCGGAACTTACAAGCTCTACTTCGTTTTCCATTTCCTTTATACACATAAAAACATCAGATTGCCTTCTCCTATTCGGTGCCAAATCTTCTAAACAGAACTTTGATCCGCTTATAGAGTGTCTTCTTCTAGGACTTCTCCCATCTTCCGAGTGGACCCAATTTTTATCTTGGCATTCTAAATTTGGCAAATCTTCATCAGTAATAGGCCATTTCTTCAACTTTTTAATAAAATCCAGTCTCATTTTACTATTACTTTCTAAGTAGTCATTACTCTGGCAAGAAATTGAGCCAGCAGATTCATTACTCCTCTCTACCGATTTGGGGCTTGAGGCCTTGTCAGAATTCATCGTTGAGCATGAATTACGCAATTCATCTCTTAAACATGAATTGACCCACCTCAGATAAGCTAGCTCCTCTACCTCATTTAGTCTGCTCATCTGTAGACCCTCAACTTGTTTACACAAATCTTCATTTGTGTGCCTTAGCAAAGATGTCTCAGCTTTTATTTTTGCAACAACATCACTCTGATAAATTCAAGAGAGAGTTTAGTAATGAATCCTGGCTAGCTATGTTAAACTTAGACTCATCAAGCAAAAAGAAAGGAGAATTCCATCAATTTGACATCGTTGGCCCTCTGTTTGCTTTCCAATTAAATTCTTGAACCCATCACAAAAAAGTAACTAACAATGGATGTAGACTACAGCATGGATCAAAGAACTAACTTGTCATCGTCAAGACAGGATTAAAAAATGCCAAAAGAATTAAACTTTTAATATCAAGACGGCATTAAACATTGCCAAATTAAATCTATTTTGTTTTCTAGAAAAAAAACTAAATAAATTAACCATAAATTCTACTTAGTTTATCTCAAATCATTATTCTTTCCAGTCCCTAATGCTGAAAACTTCTAAATTTGAAAAACTTAACTTCATTTTCTTTTCTACTACAACATTTTCTCATCAAGTAAACAAAGCATACAGAACGAAAGGAACAAGAGTTGAATGTTTGTACCTCAGAAGACCTGGCAAAAGAAGCCAATTGAGACTCCAAAGAAGAGAGCTTGCAAGCAAGATTCCTCTTATCCATCTGCAGCTCCTTATTCAATCTCCTCAATTCCACAACTTCCATTTCAAGATTCCCCACTGAACTCTCATTCCCTTCCCTTTTCAATACCTCTTCACTTCTCTTCTCTGAAATCAAACACAACTCATTCACTTGTTCACAAAGACCACTTTTTTCAGACTCCAAAACCCCAATTCTCTTACAAAGCTCATCCACTTCGTTTCTTCTAGCTTCAAGTTCCCTTTCAAGATCCACTACTCTTCCATTCCTCTTAACCTCTGATAGCTCTGCTTGTAACTTAAATTCCCTTTCTTTTGATTCTTGAAGCAAGCTCCTTAATTGGTCTAATTCCACAAACAAATCTCTTGACCCTGAAGATTGTCTCCTGTGATTGGCCTGGTAGGCTTTTGGGTGCACCTGGCTTCCTGTAACTGAGCAAGTTAAATCACCAATAAGTGATCTCTTGACTCTTGAATGAGAATTCACAAGAGAGTTCTTTTGTTTTGTGGTCTCTGAGCTTGCTAGTGGAAGTCTCTTGGCTGTTACTGTGATTGTTTGCGTTTTGGTCTTTTTATCTGCTGTGAAGCCTTTTACTATATGTGAACCCCATGAAGACTTGATCTTTGAACCATTGTTGTTGTTGTTTCCTTTAATGTTTTGTGGCTTTGGTGCTTGGTTTTGATCAGCAAATTTTACTGCTTTCGATTTAGTTTCAACTGTGTTTTCTTCTCTCATTTTGTTGAACAAAAAAAGATCAAACTTTCACCTCTATAAAACCTACACAAAAAACAAAAAAGGGTTTGGACTTCTGATCATTCAACCTACAATCAATCAAAACCCATAAATTCTTCGAAGCTAAAAAATGGGTTTTCTTCAACCAAGAGGCTAAGAAAGGTAACAAAAAATCAAAGCAGAAATCATGGGTTGGTCCTCAATGGAACAGAAAGCTAGAGTCTTGATGGTGCAAGAACTTGAATTTGAAGTGGAGCTATGTGAATGGTGGAGTGTACAGCGCTAGAAATGGAAGAAAAGAGTCCAGTTCTCAAGGTGGACTCATAGAGTGGAGAGTGTGAAGGAAGGAGATTATTAGTTAGAAAAGGTGGCAGCTTTTCTTTATCACAGGATTTTGAACGTTTGAAATTTGAATTTGTTTTTCTTAAAAAAGAAAACATTTTTGTAGTTTTTGTCTTTTTGAGTTTATTTTTGTTAGGGTTTGAGGAGGACGAGGGAGAGTGTGCAACGGTCGTTTTCTGTGCCAGGTGGGATCCACATTCCAGACGATAGGGTTTGGAATACAAGTGAGGTCAAAACATTTATTAAATTGTCAGCTTGTTCATTCCTTCATGATGAGCTGAGAGAGATCGGCAGAATTTGTTTTTTAAAATATATTTCTTAATGTATTAAATAATATTATTTTATTTATAAAAATTATTTTTGATATCATTTAAAAAACTAAAAAATTTAAGGTAAATTTTTTTTTTAAATACAATTTAATAACAATATTAAACTAGATATAAATTCAATAAAATTCACAATCAATTCACTAATTAGTTAACCTGAGATATAATTCAAGATAGTTTAATAATAAACTGGGTGAGGATTAATTCTATCAAAACTTGATTGATTTCACATATCAATTCAATTAAAACATGATTTAAATTTAATTATCTTTAGATTACTCTTTTGATTAACTTAAATCTTGAATGATGTTACACAAATTGAATTTAAACTCTAACAATTTCAAAGGTAAAAGTGCGAGCCTAATTGATCAGTTACCACTCCAATATCCCAATAAGCCAAAGATAGTTGATTGATGGTGATTGCTAACATAGAATTTGTGATTTTATATCTTTAAAAAAAAACAATAATTAGTGATGGGGAACATCACATACTAGATCTTAGACAAGATTCAAGTACGTGTATAATGATATTATTTTATTACAAGTTGCAATTCTCCTCCTTTACCTTTTTTCTTCTTCAGCTCCTTTCTTCTTTTTCTGGCTTATCTTCATAGCTTCTTCTCTTTCTTTCTTTATTAGTTTCAAATCTCTCTGTCCTGCATCATTTACTTTTGCCATAATTTGAACAATCCGCAGGATGTTAATGATGGGATCTAAATCCTCTCAAAAGGGTCTCATTGAGCAAATTTTGGTCTCTTAAAGCCATCCATGAACCTGGAGGGCTTGATCCAGAAAATAGGAAAGTATGGGCAAAATCCCTAGGAAATCTGATGAGGCCTAGGGGGATCTGATGACGTGACAATGAACCTTAAACTTCACCTTGACAGGGCTATTTCATGAACTGCATTCACCACGACTCTAGTCCGTGCACTTCCCTGTCATCAATAATGAGCTTATGGTTGCACATCAGCACCCCATTTTCAGCTTGGAAGCCTGGAAATATGCAATAAATTGGGAAAAGGTACAAAAGAACATTGGCTACAAAATTCAGTCTTCCCTGTCAGGTATTCAGTGAGGGCTTTGGTCCAACAGCTTAACTGCTCAAATAACTGTCTCACAGATGACTGAGTCGACCTGAACCCCACATACTCTTAAAAAACGCACAAGAAATCTAAATCTAACCAAGCGCTCGGTAACTCGCGCGAATAGTCACAACACGTAGGAAGCGG
>Ga0307515_10004411_pt1 | contig 29136 bp, 30 predicted proteins | sample 17_EM_MG_FD_194513 | JGI IMG/M metagenome (GOLD analysis project Ga0307515, IMG submission 194513) | Populus trichocarpa ectomycorrhiza microbial communities from riparian zone in the Pacific Northwest, United States - 17_EM | ecosystem: Host-associated > Plants > Roots > Unclassified | place... | reverse complement strand
GAAGCCTATGGCCGCGAATTGGGCGATGTAGTACTTTCACGTTTTAGTGATGGCGAATTTCAACCACATTTTAATGAAACTGTAAGGGGATGCGATGTATTCCTGATACAAAGTACCCACCAGCCTACTGATAACCTGATGGAATTGCTGATGATGATTGATGCCGCCCGCCGTGCATCGTCGCATTATGTAAACGCGGTTATTCCGTATTTTGGTTTAGCACGGCAAGACAGGAAAGATAAACCCCGTGTAGCTATAAGCGCCAAGCTGGTAGCCAATTTATTGGTAGCTGCCGGTATTAACCGCATCATGACCATGGATTTGCACGCAGCGCAGATACAGGGATTTTTTGATGTTCCGGTTGATCACCTGGATGCATCCATCATTTTTGTGCCTTACATTAAAAGCCTGGGCCTTGGTAATTTAACCATTGCATCGCCGGATATGGGCGGCTCATACAGGGCGCGCAGTTTTGCTAAGTTTTTTAACGCCGAGGTTGTAATTTGCGATAAACGCCGTAAACGCGCCAACGAAATAGAATCGATGACCTTGATTGGCGACGTAACCGACCAGGACATTGTGCTGATTGATGACATTTGTGATACCGCCGGTACACTGGCCAAAGCCGCAGGCTTAATTATGGAGCGTGGTGCACGTAGCGTACGCGCGGTTTGTACCCACCCGGTATTATCAGGTAAGGCCTATGAAACTATCGAAAACTCGGTATTAACCGAACTGATAGTTACAGACACCATACCGTTAAAACACGAAAGCCCTAAAATTAAAGTACTATCAACCGCCGAGCTGTTTGCAAAAGCGATAAGCAATGTAAACGAGCACGGCTCGATAAGCCAGCTGTTTAGGGTAGATTGATAGGGGCTTATGGTTCATGGTTAATGGTTCATAGCCAGCACATGAGGAACAATGAGTTTATGATGACTAGACCATGAACAATGATCTATGAACTAACCATAAGAATGAATAAAGACTTTATGAGGATTAGACCATGAACAATGATCTATGAACCATGAACTAACAATAAATAATAAAATAAAAAACAATGAAATCAATTGCTATTAGCGGTTCTCTAAGAGAGAACGTAGGGAAAAGAGACGCTAAAGAGCTGCGTTATGAGGGCTTAGTGCCTGCAGTTCTTTACGGTGGGCCAACCCAAACCCACTTTTCGGTGTCCGCAGCTGATTTGAGAGCCGTAGTTTACACTCCGGTTGTTCATTTCATCGATCTTGACGTTGCTGGTGTTAAATCACAGGCTATTATTAAAGATTTGCAGTTTCACCCTTTAACTGAACAAATTATCCACGTAGACTTTTTATTGCTTGACGAGAAAAAGCCTATCACTATCGAAATCCCTGTTAAATTAACCGGAACTTCGCCAGGTGTCAAAGTGGGTGGTAAATTAGTTCAAAAACTAAGGAAACTGCGCATCAAAGCATTACCTAAAGATCATTTAGATGCTATTGAAGTAAGCATTGCAGCTTTGGAAGTTGGTAAATCAGTGAAAGTGGCCGAAATTAAATTGCCAAACTTAACTATTACCAATGCCCAGGAAGATACTATCGTATCTGTAACTACTTCACGTGCATTACGCCAGGCTGAGCAGGAAGCTGCTTCAGGTAAAAAATAATTTTTTTTATCTCCCGGTAAAAAGAAACGCGATTGGGCTTTGCCTGGTCGCGTTTCTTTTTTAGCACGGATTTTAATGGCAAAAGCAAGGTTTTTAAACGCCCTGTTGTGGTTGATTGGTGGTTTGAGTCGGAAGTAAGAAATAAGGAAAACAAGACTTGAGGCTTCCTACTAAAGACTGTTGACTTAAATCGGCTGTTTGAATTTTGTAATATTTGGTTTGATACTTATAACCGCAAGGCCAACTGTTGTATTACATTTGTAGTAACAAAAACATAATACCTATGGAATACAGAAATTTAGGAAGCACCGGCGAAAGGCTATCGGCCATTGGCCTGGGCTGTATGGGCATGAGTTTCGCTTACGGTCCGATAGACGATGAAGAATCATTAGCCACGCTTAACCTGGCACTCGATCTGGGTATCAACTTTTGGGACACCGCCGATATGTACGCCAACGGCAAAAACGAAGAACTGATTGCCAAAGTACTGAAACAAAACCGCGATAAGGTATTTATTGCTACCAAATTTGGTTTCAGGGTGAGGGATGTAAACGCCCCTTATGCCGGCAGCGGTACCGCTAACATATATTTTGATGCATCGCCGGCCTATATAAAAACCGCGGTTGAACAAAGCCTGAAACGCCTGAACATTGATACCATCGATCTGTATTACGCCCACCGCATAGATCCGAATGTGCCTGTAGAAGAAATGGTAGGCGCCATGGCCGAATTGGTTAAGGAAGGAAAAGTACGGTACCTTGGTTTGTCGGAAGCATCCGCGGCAAGTATCCGGAAAGCACACGCGGTACATCCGATTGCCGCGTTGCAAAGTGAGTACTCATTATTAACCCGTGATGTGGAAAACGAAATACTACCGGTATTGCGCGAACTGAATATATCGCTGGTGCCATATAGTCCGCTTGCCCGTGGTTTGGTTACCAATACAATAAGTAAGGACGGCCTGGCCGATGGAGATTTCCGCAAAACGCTCCCCCGTTTTAACGAGGAAAACTGGGACAATAACCAAAAACTGGCCGAAGCATTTGCCAGCCTGGCAAAGCAAAAAAATATTACGCCCGCACAGTTAGCTTTGGCCTGGGTACTGGCACAGGGCGATGATATTATACCTATCCCCGGCACCAAAAAGCGTAAATACCTGCAGGAAAACGCCGGTGCGGTTGATATGAAATTATCGGCAGCCGATTTACAGGAAATAACCGGCCTGTTACAAAAGTATCCCGATACCGGCCAGCGTTACGGCGAGGCATCGTTAAAAATGACCAACCTGTAATTTTATTTAGCGGTGTTTATTTTTATGGTGATATTGGATCATGAAAGATCACCATTATACAACTACAATCACCTGGACGGGCAATACAGATGCCGGAACAAAGGATTACCGGTCATATGAACGTGCCCACACCATCAGCATTGATGGTAAGCAGGATATTTCAGGCTCATCAGATCCAAATTTCAGGGGGGATAAATCCCGTTATAGTCCCGAAGATCTGTTGCTTTCATCAGTGGCTGCCTGTCACATGCTGTGGTACCTGCACTTGTGTTCGGTGGCGGGCGTGGTGGTAACCGCGTATGAAGATAGGGCAGAAGGCACTATGGTTGAAACCAGCGACAGCGGCGGCTATTTTACCGAAGTAATATTAAAGCCGGTGATCACCCTTAAAGATGCGGCGATGCAGGCCAAAGCGGATGCATTACATCACGAGGCCAATAAATTGTGCTTTATAGCCAACTCGGTTAAATTCCCGGTGTTGCACGAAGCGGAGTATAGGGTGGAGGAATAGGGTTTAGTAACAGCGAAATAATGAGCCGGTTAATAGACTCATTGTTTATAATTGCCAGTTTCCAAAAGTGCCTGAATTTGATTGTTGTGACGCATAATTGCGTCTTCCGCGTGCAAATCACAAATCCTGAATGTCCTGCGGGCGACCACGTACTGGGGATTAGTTTCTTCATAAAGAAGCAGCATTTCCAACTACGCCTAATGGTCCCCGTATATATTTTAGTAAAGCGTACGGGGTTCGAACCCGTGATGGCTACATTGAAAGTGTAGCGACTTAACCAGCTTGTCCAACGCTTCATTTTTTTATAAAACAAAAAAGCCTCTTAGTTTTTTAGTCTAAGAGGCTTAATGCTTTTATGTTGGGTAATTTACATAGCAGTACCTGTTCGACTAAAAGTCAAATAGTACTCTTGCTCATGTAGATTATTCATTATCATGCTGCAAATGTAGATGTTTTTATAATGCAATCCTACAGAAATTTTTCAATGTATTTTAAATTGCTTTTAATCAGGTGTTTACCTATAACGGCAGGGCAGATGTAATACAATTTTCCACTCCTCCCTCATGCGCCCAATCACAATAACCCTTAACTTGCCGCCATCAACAAGTAAGACATTCCTGTAACATCTTTTAAAAGAACTGGCCTCGTCGGGCCTGGTCGTAACAGCCTACGAAGATAAAGCCGAAGGCATTTATAGCCAATTTCGTAAAATTCCCGGTTTTGCACGAGGCGGAGTATAGAATGGAAGGGTAGGGTTTAGTGACCACGAAACAAAAAAGCCCTTAAAGCTACACCAGGCGGCGGATAAGGCAGCAACGCCGTGTTGGGTTTAGGAGCTGTTGTTTCCACAAAAAAACGCGAATGATTTTTCATCATTCGCGTTTTTGATATGATCTGTAAGATCGTTCCTTAGTTCAGGTACGATTGTAGAAGATTTGATTTTGAGTTGTGGCGTAAACGCATCAACGCTTTATCTTTTAACTGGCGTACACGCTCGCGGGTAAGGTTAAATTTCTCGCCAATTTCTTCTAACGAATGAGCGGCATAACCACCTAAACCGAAGAAAAGGATAATAACCTCACGGTCGCGTTCGGCAAGGATACCTAACGAGCGTTTGATCTCCTGTGATAATGAATCCATCATCAGCTCGGTATCAGTTGCTGCATCGGTGCTTTGCAAAACATCAAGTAAGGTATTTTCTTCGCCCTGTATAAACGGAGCGTCCATAGATACCTGGCGGCCTGCATTGCTTAATGAATCGGCAATTTTATCAACAGATATTTCAAGGTCCTCGGCCAGTTCTTCCGGAGTTGGTTGTCTTTCAAATTCCTGCTCTAATTTTGAGGCTGCTTTATGAATTTTGCTTAATGAACCTATCTGGTTCAAAGGTAAACGCACAATACGTGATTGCTCGGCAACGGCAGATAATATAGATTGGCGAATCCACCATACTGCGTATGAAATGAATTTAAAGCCTTTTGTTTCGTCAAAACGTTTAGCCGCTTTAATTAAACCTAAGTTACCTTCGTTAATTAAATCGCCCAGGGTTAAGCCCTGGTTTTGGTATTGCTTTGCCACAGATACCACAAAACGAAGGTTTGTTTTTGTCAAACGCTCTAATGCGGCCTGGTCGCCCTCACGGATCTTTTGCGCCAGGATCACTTCTTCCTGGGCAGATATTAAATCTACTTTACCTATCTCGTGAAGGTATTTTTCAAGTGACTGAGATTCACGATTGGTAATGGATTGGGATATTTTGAGTTGTCTCATTTTTATTGAATAGATTTATTTCAGCTAATTATATGTCCGATAAGAATTTACACGGTTGGTTTAACCTGCTTATAAAAATATGATCATTTAACGGTGCTCCTAAATTTTTTCTGAACCCGGGATACTGATGATGCAGGGGTTGGCTTTTTGATACTATTGCAGTAGGATGCGCGGTGTTTACCGTATTGAAATATGTTGCAGTTACCGGTAAGTGTATTATCAATCGTGATCTCTCTTAAATGGATTCACAAAGATACGCATTCAATTGCTATTATTGTGTCAAAAATACATCTATTTTATTTGTTATAAATGAGGCACATATCGTGCCATTTTTAAAACTGTCAGGAGCCTTTTTCATCATCGGTTTTATCATTTTTTTTATCATCGTTTTTGTCTTTATCGCGGTTTTTGTTCCATTTGATTTTTATTTTGCCATCATCGCCGTCGGCAGCCAAAATGTGTAACACTATTCCCTTCATACGCTTTTTATTACGTTCGGTTGCGTCAATAATAGCAGTGTCACCTTTGGGATTACGCAAGGGTATATCCAGCGCAATATTTGTGCCGCTCGAGAATGAATAAACACCGGCTACATTCATATTAATGGCACTTGAATTTATTTGCATCGGGTTGATGTTTATTTTATCGCCATCAATGTCAAACGTCATCTTAAGTGTTTGAAAACGGATATTTTTTAAATCCCTGAACGGAAATGCAAATTTGCCCACAGTTGTAATCGGCTTAAAGTTTAGTAAAGCACCTTCTTTTAAATCAACTGTGGTTAGGCCCTTCAGGCTGCCCGGCACAATATTACCGGCGCCATTAATTTTGCCGGTAAGATGGGCCTGCGCTGATAAAAAGCCACTCAGGTTTTTCGACGTAAAGCTGTTCATCCCAAAGTTATTAAACGCCAGGAAAAAGTTGCTGGTATTTACGTTATCAACTTTAGTATTGATGGTAAAATCGTTAACCTTGCCGTTTTGCACAAAAAAACCGTTAAGCTTTAATAAGCCGCCCGCATGTTTAACACTTAAATTGTTAACATTGATGCTGTTATCGGCCATTAAGAAGTCGGCAGTGGCATCGGTAGCCAAAAAGTTTTTATAATAAACTTTGTCAACCCGCAGGTGGATCTCTGCCTTGCCCTTTTCAAACGCTACACTTAAGGCATCATTCATGTTGGTTTTTTTGCTCCTGGTTCTAACGTTTTTAACGGGTTCGTTGCGGTTTAAAAAACCTAAAAATTCGGCCAAATGCAATTGCGGGCTATGCACCTGCCATTTAAGTACTATTTTTTCGGGAGCGGTATAGTATAGGTTTAAAAAATTGTTCACCCGGCCATCCATGTAAACAATGCTTTGGCCCGATTGCATGCGGATGTTATTCAGCAGCAAATCGTTACCTGCAAATTTGATGGTAATGGCGCTGTTTTTAAAATTAAGATTACGTGGCACATAGCTTACAGCTGCATTTTTGATATTAATAGTACCGGCTAACTGAGGTTTTGAGAGCCGAAAGTTAACCAGGTCGGCCTTATAGGCCAGCTTAATATCGGCATAACCTTTGGTAAAGCGCAGGTCTTCATCGCCAATGGCTCCGTTTAGTTTTGCAATATCAAAATTTGATTTAAAAATGCCCGTAGCCACCGGTGTATTCAGGTTATTTATAAAAGCCGTATCAATGGTGAATGGCACCTTTTTATAAGTACCGTTAAAATGATAAAGTTTGATAACGGAGTTATCATCATTAAGTCCCCTGCCATTAATATAATTATTGGAAAACACCCCGCTAAAGCTGCAGTTTTCAATAGTAACACCGGGCATGGTAACAATATTATCGCTTATCCGGGCGGTAACAAATATGGATGGATCGCCCCCGCCGCCAAAAGTGCCTGCAATTTTGCAGGTTACGGCAATCGGGTCATCAATATTAAACATTTTAAGGCTTTTGGTAATGTTGGGCGCCAGCAGGTTAGCTGCACTTGTCCACAAAATTTTGTCGTTTACAATATCGAGCGCAAAATTAACGTTCGGCTTGCCCAGGTCAAACCTGCCGCCTATGGTGAATGCATCGCCGCCAATATTTAAAACTTTGGGGGCGACCGTAATTTGCTTTGATGGTTGATGGTAGGTGATGTCAAAATCGCCGTTAAGCACTTTGTTTTTCATAAAGCTGCCTTTCCTGGTGTTAAAAGAAAAGCTTTTGACCATTGTTTTCAGGCTGATGTAGGAATGCCAGCCGGTAGCGGGCCACTGCATGCGGCCATCAACATCCTGTACCTCAAACTTAAATAACTTGAAGGCCTTGCGGTCGTCGACGGTAAAATTCACATTGTTTAAACCGAAGCGTTTGATCTGGGTAGATGGGCTGGTGTTTTTTTCTACTTTGACAGAATCCGTTGGTTTGCTTTTAAAAACGGCGGTGTTGCTGTACCCTGTGCTATCGGTAAACAAATCAATAGCGGCATTGCTGATATCTATTTTATTGATTTCTACGTTGCCATGCAGTAAAGCCGCGGCATTTACCGATACATCGAAGTTTTTGGCATCTAACAGGGTATGGCGGTGTACGGGCCATTGTTTGTCTTTTATTATTACATCCTTAAGGCTTACCGAAACACCGGGGAAGCCCTTGAAAAATGTGGGGTCGAGCTTACCGATGGTAAGCGTGCCGTTAAGGTTTTTGTTGAGTTCGGTGGTCATCATTTTCAATACCTTTTCTTTGTTGAAAATAATGTACATAGAAATGCCTATAAAGGCGATGATGACAGCGCCTATCAATGATCCTAATACTTTTAATGCTATTTTAATCCATTTAGGCATGCTAACTATTTTATCATACAAAGCGCAGAGGTGATTAATTGTTTGATAGCTATAGATTTAAACAATAGAGTTGTTACAATTGAGTCTCTGTGGTCTGTGGCGGGAGGTCTGAGGCCGGAGATGTGAGGTCTGTGTTCTGAGGTTATCAAGGTGAAAGTTCGGCCCAGACCTCACACCACAGAATTCAGACCTCAGAATACGCAATTACCTGTTACGCTCGCTCAACCAATGAAACTGCCGTTCGGCCAGCTGGAAGTGTCGGTTTGTTCTTTTTAGTACTACATACAGGCTGTCGGTACGCAGCTTGCCCCAGAGTTTTATGGTTTTGTCATCTGGTTTTTCGTACCTGAAACTGGCCATCCATAAACTATCATTAGCCATTTTTTTTATTTTAAACAGATGTTTTGCCTCATCAGTAGTGTAGGCAAAATACCCCCGTTTATAGCGCTGCCTGAAAGCGGTATCGGCGGTTTTGATACTACCGGCGCCATCTTCTAAAATCAAGTCGTGCCATCGTAAAGTATCTGTAATGGATAAAGGGATCTCCTTATTATTTACCGAGTAAATGGCAACTTCATATACGCCATTTGCTAAGGCCTGCCGGGCTGGTGTTTTGTGTTGCGTTTGGTAGTATTGCCAGTTGTTTATGATCTGCATAAATACAGCCAGTATTATAAATACACATTTGAATACAATCCTACCACAGCGCATCCATTTTTTGGTGTATCTAAAATGATAAGCTTCGGCAACAGGCGCCGGCTTATTGAGTACAAAAAAGTAATAAAGCCGGTCGGCTTCGTTAGCCAGTAAAAACAAACTTACCAAAGTAAGCTCCATAGAAAATAGCTTAACCGGGATATCATAACTCAGGTTAAGCATCATTACATTGGCAAATACGCCTGCCGCCAAAAATACGCCAAGGGTAGCCGTGCGGCGGTTAAGCAGCAGCAGCCCAACCAATGTTTCCATAATACCCGAAAATACCTGGTAGGTTTTGGAGTAACCAATAAACATCCACGATAAACGCATAGGCAGTAAATCGCCTAACGGGGTGGCCAACTGATGCAGGTTTGGGAAAAACATTTGTAAAGCGTATATTTTAAGTATACCATAGCTTAAGGCAAAAAAGGCCAGGTAATAACGGGCTGCCAGGCAAAGCCAGTAATTGAGATGGGTGTAGTTAACGCGCTTCCGGTCGAGCACCGACCATATAAGGCAGCCAATAACCGTTACACTTAACATAGCCCACAACTGCGCCCAGGCCCAGGAAGTATCACCGCTGCCATTAGGTTGCACCAATACCTCGCGAACATGAAAAAATAGCTTATTGGATGTGGTTACAGCCCAATCGACAAAAGAATAGTAAAAAGACAATAACTTACCGACTCCCGGTATTTCGCCCAGCCAGGCCAGCGGCGCTATCTGGAGCGTAAGGTAAATGAAAAAAAAGCGGAAGGCTATCCGCCTCCATAAGGGCCATGTTGTATTGGTTTGGGTAGATGCCATTGCAGATAATAAGGTTGGTACAGTATTGGATTAAAAAACAGATACCAATATAAGCTATTTTATCATTAGTTACCCGAAAATTGCAGATAAAGTGCTGGTTTTGAATTAATTTTAGCATACTGTATCGCTCTGGATATTTAAGCCGTATTAACAGTAAAACTAACCATGAAATTGCTTGCCATTATTTTCTGTTTGGGGTTACTGCTTGTATCCTGTAAAAAGAGCAATGAGAGCCCTTACCAAAGCCAGGGAGTTTTAACAGGTTACGACCTTCGTATGTGCCCTTCGCCTTTATGTGGTGGCTTACTGATCACCATTAAAAATGATACCGCAAAAAATCCACCTTCCTATTATCATATCAACTCCTCGCTGGCCCAATTGGGAATTAATGAAAATACCCGGTTTCCGATAAACGTTAATTTAAATTACAAAAAGGATACCGGCGTTTTTGCTACATACAATTATATAGTTGTTACTCAAATAAAGGTCCTTAACTAATACAATGAAATATGAAATATTTGGTTTTTATTGTTTTTGCCCTATTGGTGTTTGCCGGTTGTAAAAAAGACAGCACCAAAATTTATGCGAGCAAGGGCACATTATTAGGCGTTGATAACCGGTATTGTATGACTTGCGGCGGCGTTGAAATTGCCATTAAAAATGATACGACTAAAAATGCACCCGCTTTTTATAAGATAAACAGCAGTAAATCGGCTGTAGTCAATCTTGGCCCGAACCCTAAATTTCCAATTAACGTGGCTCTGGACTGGAAACACGATGACGAGATATATGGCGGGAATTATATTATTGTTACCCGAATTAAGATATTAAATTAAGACGCTCCTCAACCGGAGGATAGAACATGAGTTAAAGGCAGAAATGTAATCCCTATGAGATAAGAACTATTATTTGGCAAGTTATAATCCGAAATTCATACAATTGCTACCTTGCAGTCCGGAATTTCACGCATGAAAAACATCTTCGATAATTTTATTCAAAAAAAGGGCTTGGTTGTTCTTGATGGGGCAATGGCAACCGAACTGGAGGCAAGGGGCGCTAATCTTAACCATAGTTTATGGTCGGCAAAATTGTTAAACGAGAACCCGGGGCTGATTAAGCAGGTACATTATGATTATTTAACGGCAGGCGCCGATGTTATAACAACCGCCAGCTACCAGGCGAGTTTTGAAGGTTTTGCAAAGCATGGATATACAACCGAAGAAGCTGTCGGCCTGATGCAGCTGAGCGTACAATTGGCTTTTGATGCGCGCGAGGAGGCTATGAAAGCGTTCCCCGGCCGCGAAAAGCCATTGGTAGCGGCTTCGGTTGGGCCTTATGGGGCATCATTGGCCGATGGATCGGAGTATCGGGGCAATTATGGCGTAGGCATTGAAGATTTGAAAACATTTCACCGCCGCCGGATGCAAGTGTTAGTAGAAACCGGGGCAGATGTACTGGCATGCGAAACCATTCCGTGTATAGATGAGGCGGTGGCGTTGCAGGAATTATTAGCAGAGTTTCCCGGTGTACAAGCCTGGATCAGTTTCAGCTGTAAAGATGAAAGCCACCTGAGCAGCGGAGAAGATTTTGCCGAAGCTGTAAAACTGTTAAATCAATCGGCACAGGTAGTCGCGGTTGGTGTTAACTGTACCGCGCCACAGCGTATAGCGTCATTGGTAAAGATAGCGGCCGCGAATACCGGTAAATATATCCTGGTTTATCCCAACAAAGGCGAGGTTTGGGATGCTGTAAATAAATGCTGGTTGCCCGCTAACACCGGCGATACTCATTTTTACGATGGTGCAAAAAGTTGGTATTTGGCAGGGGCCGAAATTATTGGTGGCTGTTGTAAAACAACGCCTGAAGATATTAAGCAATTGCAGCAGTTGAAGTAAGGTGAAAGGTGAAAGGTGAAAGGTGAAAGGTGAAAGGTGAAAGGTGAAAGGTGAAAGGGGCCGAATAATTATTGGAACGATCGTTCTAAAATGAAACAATCGGGCGTATAGTTATTATAGTATGGCGGTAATACCGCAGCAATTCCAACCTAAATAATTCCGTGCAAAGCCCCGCCTTTTTCGCCCATTTTATCAACCAGCTTTTCAACTTCGGGGTCGTGCTCCAATAGCGGTGCGTGGTGGGGTTTTATGCGGGCATCAATAATAAGCGGACCGGTACAGCCCCAGTGCTTATGCTCGGTGAAGCTGCCTATGCCATAAATATCGTGCGATGGATTGCTGCGGGTAAAGGTTATCCAAACAAAGTTATTGATGTTGGCCGCCGCAAAACTGGCATCATCGCATAGCACCATAAGCGCCAGGCCGCCAAGTTCGTCTTCTTCCTCTTTCAGGCGATATTCAATAATGCTGATAACGTTATCTATATCCTTATGATTTATGTGTTTGGGCACTTCAACCATCAATACGCCGGGCATGGCCATTTTGATATTGGTTACCGGCCTCGGCAAATCAAACCACGATGGCAATGCTGTCCACAGCTCGCGTTTAATGTTGCCGGCTACGGTGATAGCCACTTTACTGCCGGTATTCAGTCCGTCGCCGCTGTAATCAAGGGTATCAATGGTGGTACGGGTATAAAAGTGCAGGTCGCGGGTAAAATCAACGCGTTGCAATATGTGGTGCAGAAATGCTTCTATATTATTTACATCAAGATTGGGGTCATCTTCCTGTGCAGCTATCAGCAGGTATTTTGCAAGGCTTAACTGGCTTTTACCTAAAATGTGGTTGGCAATGGTCAATATCTCCTGCGGCTTACGTTCTTTGATGTAGGGTGTATAACGCTCGCTGCCGGTTGCAAATAATAATGGGTGAACACCTGCGGCATCAACCGCGTTAACGGCATGCAGGCCCGGAATTTCTTTCGGCAGCGCTGCCCCGCTAATCTCGTGGATCAATGCCCCAAAACTGGTGTCCTCCTGCGGTGGGCGGCCTACAACCGTGAATGACCAAATGGCATCCTTACGATGGTATACATTATGCACTTTTAATAGCGGAAAATCGTGCGCCAGGCTGTAATAACCCAGGTGATCACCAAAAGGGCCTTCTGGTTTATTTTCCATGGGCATCACAGTGCCTGTAATTACAAAATCGGCATCCGACGAAATACAGAAACCTTCATCATCATAAAAATATCGGAAACGACGATTACCCAAAGCCCCTGCAAAGGTCATTTCGGATAGGCCTTCGGGCAAAGGCATTACCGCAGCTACCGGATGGCTTGGCGGACCACCCACAAATATGCTTACTTTTAAAGGCAGCCCCCTGGCGTTTGCCTTGGTTTGGTGTACGCCAATACCGCGGTGCAACTGGTAGTGCAGGCCAATCTCTTTATTCAAAATATAATCGTTACCGGCCAGTTGGATGCGGTACATACCCAGGTTCGCATTCATGATGCCCGGTTTATCGGCATCTTCGGTATATACCTGTGGCATGGTTACAAAAGGGCCGCCATCCATAGGCCAGTTTACTATCTGCGGGATATCGCTGATAGTACATTTGCCAAAGTTTACGGGGGCACTACTGCCACTACCTTTCATGGGCAATGCCGATAATGCCGTAAGCGCCACGTTGGCGTATTTAAAGGGATTTTTAATGGCCTTAATAGGGTCGTTTTTTAGCTCGACGAGCGTTTTGATCTTCTCCAGCGTATCCCTGAAGATAAATTTAGACCGCTCCAGCGTACCAAATAGATTAGATACCGCCGGAAACTTACTCCCCTTTACATTTTCGAAAAGGATAGCCGGTCCCTGGTTTTCAAACACCCGCAGGTGTATGGCCGCCATTTGTAAATGAGGATCAACTTCCTCTTTAATCCGCACCAAATGACCATGTTTCTCCAGGTCGGCAATACAAGCCTGTAAACTCTTATAACCCATAGGGCGAAATTAGTCATTAGTCATTGGTCATTAGTCATTGGTGCCTACATTTTTGCAGAATGTCATTAGTCGACGCTTATTGATCATCGTTCATTGGCTGGAGTATTTTTGCCGATGAATTTGATGTAAGCATTAAGCTTCAAGTGGATAAGTTCCAATTGCTTCATTAGTAATTCATAGTGGTCTTCCTCAATCAATTTTATGCTTTTAGCCTTCGGTAGCCACGTTTTGGTTTCCAGGATGGACCCACGACTGAAATAGCAGAAGTTTTTGTTTTCCTTGTAGTGAAACCGCCCAAATCCTTCAGAAATGTTGGCGGAGATGGAATCAGCCGATCGCACCAACTGCTTGCCAATAGTATCTTTTGCAAAATAATCCCATTTGACAACCAGTCCCCATATATCTTCACCAAATATTTGAGATAAATTATAAATTTCTAAATCTTCTAAACGATTACCCATAAATTCAAGTTATCATTAATGACCAATGACCAATGACCAATGACCAATGACCAATGACCAATGACCAATGACCAATGACCGATGACCGATGACCGATGACCAATGACCTAATGAACAGTCATCCTAAACGCGGCATCAGCTTCTTCGGCTTTTTTCAGGTCGCCTAAGTAGCTCCAGCGCAGGCCGACGATATATTTTTGCATGGCGTCATTTATCTGGGTAACGGTTACGTTTTCGATGGCTTTGGGCAGGTCTTCGGCAAGTTGCCAGCCGCCCAAAATTTCGGCAATGCCCAAGCTACCGGTTATAGAGGCGGTGCTTTGTTGTTTGATGTAGTTTGAGGTTATAAAACTGCTTTTTATCCGCTTAAGGCCTTCGGGGCTTAGCCCGTAGCTTATTACTTTGTTCAGTTGCTGGTTCATGGCTGTTACAGCCTCCTTAGGGCTGGTTGTACTTACATACATCAGCGCATAGGGCATATGCTGCATTACCGAATAGGTACCCGGATCATATGACAGGTTTAGCTTGGTGCGCAATTCGCTGAATAACGACCCTCCGAGTGCTGAAATGCCTACACGGTAAGCCACATAATCGGGGCTGTTGAATGTTGGTCCGTTCATGATAGCGTCTATATAGTTGGTTTGCAGGTTGCGGTCTTCTTTAACCACTTTGTAATCATTCCATGCAGGTTCGTGTAACGCAACCGGTGTGTATGGTGCCGATGGCAGGTTGGCAAACGATGCCTTTATTTTGGCAATAAGTACCTCTTTGCTGATTTTACCAGCCACTACAATAAACATCCTGTTTTTATTGAAGATGGAGGCGTAATAATTTTTAATATCGGCAGCTGTTAATTTGCTCAGTATCTCTTCGGTGCCATCAGGATCGGTAGCGTAAGGGGTACCTTCAAAGGCGCTTTGCAAAACCAATTGCTCTGCACGTTTATCGGGGTTTGATTGATCTTCGCGCATTTTGGCCACTATTTTGCTCCGCAACAATTCTACCTCGCCCGCGTCAAAAACCGGGTTTACTACCGATTCGGTAAATAGGTCCCAGCCCTCGTTAAAATATTTGGTGATGCATTGCATCTGGATATTACCATAATCATATTCGCCCTCCGAGGCCACGTCGATGCCGTAAACATCGGCCCTGTCGCGGTATACGTTGCCCGAATATTTTTTGGTGCCACACTCGGTGGTAGCTTCCAGCGCGAATTTTTCAATACCCGCCTGGCTGGCCGGATAATTGGTTACGCCGCCGCGGTAAAACATGCGCACGTTGATAATATCTTTTAGCGTAGGCTTAAAAATTACCTTTATCCCATCCACATCAAACGACGTTGTTTCTGACTGGGCCATAACAGACAGGCTTCCGCAGATAAACAGTATGGCAGTTAGTATCTTTTTCATTGGTGATAAATAGTTTGGAAGTTAAGAATCTGTAGTCGGTAAGATGAATCAAAAGCTTTAAGAAAACTCACAACTTAAAACTCAATACTCGTGACTTCATTTAGTTTGATGCGTTGAAAAAAGTTTTAGGGTTTACCTGGCTTGCCAGTTCGGGGTTAATGAGCATGCCCGCACAGTAGGGTTTGTTTTTAATGTACTTGCGCACATAGTTTTGCAAATCGGCGCGGGTTACCTGGTTTAGCCTGGTGTTGTAGGTGGTATAATAATCTAATGATGCTGATGACCACCAGAACGATAATACCTGCACAAAATCCGAGGCTACCTCTTCTTCCTGTATCTTTAAAATGCCCAGCTTTTGTTTAGATGTAGTAATTTGTTCGTCGGTAACGTAATCGTCCTTATCCATTAATTCCAGCTGCCGTTTTACTTCGGCCATGCATTCCTTAATTTTATTGGGGTTGGGTACTACAAATAAAGTAATAGGCCCAACGTGGCTTAGCGTTAAATAACTGATACTTACATCAAGCGCCAGCCCCGATTGTACCAGTGCCTTTTTAAGGGTTGATGAATTTTGATTTAAGATGTAACTGAATACATCCGCGGCGTAGGTTGATTGTACATCGTTACGCGTATCGGGGCCCTGCCAGTCAATCATAATCAGTGGTACGTTGCTCAGTGCCGACTCTGCTATAAAATAATCGGGCTTTACCAGCGGCTTGAATTCGGGTATCGGCCATTTTTTAAACGGGTCAAACTTTGATGGTTTCCAGCTGCCATAAATGGCCTCCACCTTTTTAAAAACATCTTCGTGTTCCACATCGCCGGCAACGGTTAGCAGGGAGTTATTTGGATAATAGTATTTGTTTTTGATCGAATCCATCAAATCGGGCGTAGCCGAGCGGATGACATCGTGGTTACCTATAGCATTTTTTCGGCTGTACAAATCGCCCCACATGTGATGGTCCATAGCATCGCTCAAAGCATATGTCGGGCTCGATTCCTGGCGTTGAAACTCACCATCCACAACCACGTTTTCCCTCGCCATCTCTTCGGCGTTAAAGGAGGGGTAGCGAATGGCCGAATTCATAAAACCAAGGCCCTGGTTTAGGTTAAACTTGGGCAGGGTGAAATAATAGTTCACGTTTTCATAAGTAGTCGATCCGTTAAACTGCATCCCCAGTTCACTTACGCGGTCCAAAAAATCTTCCTGGTTTTTATAGTCTTTATTGGCTTTAAAAAACATGTGTTCATATAAATGGCTTAGTCCGTTAAATTTGGGCGTTTCGGTATATGAACCATTTTTGGTAGTTATCATAATGGTAGCCAGGGGTACGCTATTATCTTCAACAACCAATACATCCAGGCCATTGGGAAGCTTTTTTAAAAACATATTGGCCGGTAGTTTCAATTGGGCTAAAAGCAGGGCGGGTAGTAATGCAGATAGGATGGTAAGCAGGCAAGCTTTCTTGTTCATGTATTTAATATTAAAGGGCTTAAAATAACAAAACAAATTAATCACTATTGTATTATCCCTGTTATATATTAAAATATTGCATCGTTTAATTGAGTAAGAAAAGTGTTGTTGATAATGACAATTGAGCTGCTAACGTAGTTTTAAACTAAACCTCACCTTTTGGGCTGAAGAAGCCCTGTTTTTATGGTAAAACCGAATTGCGGGCTCATTAAACGAAGGCGTTTGCCATTGAATATTAATGCAATTATGCGTGGTAGCTATGGTGGTGAGTAGCTGGATTATTTCGGTGCCAATTCCGCGGCCGCGTGTTGGCTCGCGCAGGAACAGGCAATCCATGTACATAAAATCGGCTGCATCCCAGGTAGAGTAATCAAAAGCATAAGAAACAAAGCCAACTAATTCATGGCCAATGGCAACCACCTGGCAATATAGTTTTACGGGCTGCTGAAACAATGCTTTATAAAGATTCTCTTTTTTTCCATCGGGAGTAAATGCTGCGCGTTCAAAATCGGCATGCTCCTGCATCATTATTAAAAGTTCATCCAGGTCTGTGGGTTCAACGGGGCGAATAATGTGATCGGTGTTATTTTTCAAGTTCTTCTTTTAGGTTTTTAATAAAATCCTGTAAATATTTTTTACCCGCATCTTCATGCCTGATGGCAGCATAATTGGCACGAACCAGGCCTTTTGCCCCAATCTTAACAATGGCCAAATCAGGCGACGAAACAAATGCTTTCAACGCCCATTTTGGTAAAGTCATGATACCCATGCCGGCTTTAACCATAGCCAGGGCACCTTCGGTAATTGGCATGGCGATCATGTTTTTGGGCGATATTTTTTTGTGCCTTAAAAAATGTTGGTGTACGGTAACAGTCTCTAAAGGGTAGGAGTGGATGATCAGTGTTTCATCCATAAAGTCATCCTCGCTGATGAACTTTTTGTTGGTCAGTCGATGACCTGCCGGTAAAATCGCCACAACCTCGTCTTTAAATAATTCAACATATTTAATGCTTTTATTATCCCATGGGTCGGTAGTAATGGCCAGGTCAAGCTCGTTGTCAAGTAGCTTTTGAAGTGGCTTATGAGTACCCTCCATTATAATTTTCACTTCCAGGCTGGGGTACAACATTTTCATCCTCACCATAAAGCCTGGTAGCCAGTGGTAAGTAGTTAAGCATTCGGTACTCAGGCGGATGGTGCCGGCATGGCCCTGCCGCATGTTGTTGATGCGCAGGGTAGCTTTATCTATTTCTGCAAGTACTTTTTCAGCTGTTTCATACAGTATCTTCCCCTCTTCGGTAAGCTCCCATTGGTTTTTGGTGCGATAAAAGATTTTAGCTCCCAGTCGTTCTTCAATATCGCGCAGTTGATGGCTTACTGCCGATTGTGTTAAAAACAGCTTATCGAGCGATTTTGTGATCCCTTTTTCATCGGCAATGGTTTTAATTAAGCGGAGGTGCCTGGTTTCCATAGGGTAAATATACATAAGTTGCCAACACCGGGATATGTATATTATACATGCGCGCATGCTGCAATTCTCATACAAATTCACACAAAACGAGCCCTACCTTTGAATCAATCAAAACAAACAAATATGAACGCAACAATTAATCACTATCAAAACAAACTCTCGTTTGAAATGGATCCGTCCGACCTTTTTTCGGCACTCGAAGCCAAAGCAAACGTCATTGTAATAGATGCCCGTAAAGATTTTGCCTTTTTTAAAGAGCATATTCCCGGTGCAATTAACCTGAATCATCGCGATATGAATGAACAAACCACCGCGGGTTTCGACAAGAATGCCTTGTATGTAACTTACTGCGATGGCATAGGCTGCAACGCATCTACCAAAGGTGCATTAAACATGGCAAAGCTTGGTTTTAACGTGCGCGAACTAATAGGCGGTATTGAATGGTGGAAATTTGATGGCTACGAAACGGAGGGGACGCACCAAACAGCCGGCCTTCAAATACAATGTGCATGCTGATGAATTGACAAGCAGATGCACTAAAATGTTAAAAAAAATGGTGCATTTGCTTACATGTGTGGAAAGCCGGTTATATTTATCTAAAAAAGTTATTGCTACTTTCGCAGTTCAATACTACTGCAAATTATGTCGGTAATTGTACTAACGCTTATTATACTTATCGGCTCGTATTTTGCGGGATTGCTGGGCTCATTAACCGGCCTAGGTGGGGGAGTGGTTATTATTCCTTTGCTTACCTTGCTGTTGAAAGTAGATATTCATTACGCCATCGGCGCATCGCTGGTATCTGTAATTGCAACATCGTCAGGCTCGGCGGCGGCTTATGTTAAAGAAGGTATTACCAACATCAGGCTGGGTATGTTTCTGGAGATAGCTACTACGGCCGGTGCCATGGTAGGTGCGCTGATAGCAGTTTATATCCCTACCCATTTTATTGCCATATTATTCGGGGTTATCCTTATCCTTTCGGCCATCATGTCGTTAAAGAAAAAGGTAGAATCTGTAAACCAGGAACCCAGTGTACTGGCCGAAAAACTGAAGCTGAACAGCACTTATCCAACTGCTAATGGGGCGGTTGCCTATAAAGTAAAAAACGTAGGCGGCGGTTTTTTTATGATGATGTTTGCAGGCACTATCTCCGGTTTGTTAGGCATAGGATCGGGCGCTTTAAAGGTACTGGCTATGGATACCATTATGCGTATCCCCTTTAAAGTATCAACCACAACAAGTAATTTTATGATAGGTGTTACCGCCGCGGCAAGCGCGGTAGTTTACCTGCAACGCGGATATATTGACCCCGGATTATCCATGCCCGTGGCCATAGGTGTTTTATTAGGTGCGCTAAGCGGTTCTAAAATACTGGTACATACCAGCTCATCAGGCTGGCTGCGCTGGGTTTTTGCCGTAGTTGTAACCTTTTTAGCATCACAAATGATATATAACGGATTTACGGGGAAGATATAGTCATTCCGCTTCGCTGTCATTTTGCTGCGCAGTCATTAGTCATTGGTATCTGCATAGTTTGTGAAAATAGGTTGAACTAATTAAAACAATAAAAGGTGAGGTCAATTCCCACTAATGACTAATGACTAATGACTAATGACTAATGACTAATGACTAATGACTAATGACTAATGACTAATGACTAATGACTAATGACTAAATTTAAGGATACCGACATGCAAGCCATTATAGGCTGGATATTACGTGCGGGGGTATTTATATCCATGAGCGTGGTGTTTATAGGTGGGGCGCTATACTTGTACAGGCACGGGCAAACCCATGTAGATTATAGCACCTTTAAAGGTGTGCCCGATTTTGTGGGTAGCGTGGGCGGTATTGTGCATGGTATTTTTACCGGCAGGGGCCGTGCCATTATCCAGGCGGGTATCATATTGTTAATAGCTACGCCTATTATACGGGTGGTGTTTTCGGCCATTGGTTTTGTGATTGAAAAGGATTATTTGTACCTGGGCATCACCATGCTGGTGTTGCTCATTATCCTGGCCAGCATGCTGAGCGGGCATGCAGGATAAAAGTATTTAAAACCTTTTTGCCTTTTGCGCATTGTATTAACTATAAAGTATTATGCAAAAGCAAGTTATGCAAAGGCAGTCGGTACAGTCATCGGCATTGAATAGCGCAGGCTACGATCCTTCTTCTAAAATATTGGAGCTTGAATTTAGGGATAGCGGAGGGGTATGGCAATACTTTGGCTTTTCAAATGCTTCCTTCAAAAAGTTCATGAGTGCCGAATCATTAGGGAATTTTTTTGTTACCCAAATAAAAGGTAAATACCCTGAAATCCGGATCAGGTAGCCGCAAGTGATAAGTATTTAGTCTGAAGTGCTAAGCTGATATCTTTCTTTTTCGATTATAGCATCAGCCTTTCGGCTGAATCCTATCTTAACATCGCACTTCTTTAATTACCAGTTCTACGCTGCTCATCATCACTGCCGGTATTGTGTTTGGTGGCCGATTTAACCGATGTTTTACCAAAACGATACGAAAACCCTATTCTTAGTACCCGCGTTTCTTTTTTGTTGTATTCCGATAGGTCGATGTTTTGGTACGCGGCATGATTGCGGTCGCGATCTGTATTGAAAACATCGTTCAAATTTATTTTAATACTTGCGCGTTTGTTAAAAATACTTTTGCTGATGCCGGCATTAACCGCATAGCTTTGCTTAAGCTGGTTTACACCGTATAAAGTTGGCGATTCGTACCGGCCGGTAATTTCGGCAGCTATGGTGCTGCTGATAGCAAATGTTTGGGTACTGTTAAAAATAATATCCTGCGATGCTTTATTAAAACTACCATTAGCCGGGTATGCCTTGTAGCGCAGGTACGATGCATCTAAATTAAAATTTGCCGACCACCATTTGGTAAACTGCACAGGCGCGTAAAACGATAGGCCGTATACGTAGATATGGCCAAAGTTTTTACGCTCGGTTATGTTAACCTTGGTGGTATCGTTTTGACGGTAAACCGGAAAATCATATGCATCATTGGTTTGGTCGTAATATAGCGTAGTGATAAAAGTATCGTTATAGGTATGCGACAACTGGATGGCATCGGTATATTCGGGTTTTAAGTTTTTGTTGCCCGACCGGTAATCATACGGATCGGTATAATATAAAAACGGGTTAATGTCCTGGTAATCGGGGCGGTGAATTCCACGGTTATAGCTGATGCCGAAAACGTTTTTCTCGTTGTAAGTATAACTTACCTGTGTTTGCGGAAACAAATTGAAATACTCATACGACGTAGTTACCCATGCTGTACTTACCGAACTTCCTTTTGAATTGGTGTTTTCGGCCCGCAAGCCGGCGGTAATATCCCATTTACCAATTTTGTTGATGTAGTTAATATATCCTGCGCTTACTTTTTCGATGTACAAAAAACGGTTGCTAAAATTCGGGTCTGCCTGATAAACGTTGCCAATTTTGGGGCCAAACGTAAGGTTGTTATCGCTTTTGGCATAGTTGTATTTTGCTCCCGCCTCAATACGCGAGGTTTTGTTAAGCGGGTTTACATAGTCGGCTTTAAACGTCCAGATGTGGATGCTGGAAGGCGAAATGTTTTCCAATTGCTGGGCGTCCCTATAATTGATGCCACCAGGCGTGTAAAAATTGTTGGTAATAAACTCATTGGAGTGGCGGCTATAAGTAGAGTAAGTAGCATCGGCCGAAAGCGTTTTGCCGCTTTTATCAAGCCCGGCGTTATAATTAATATTGTAATTTAAAAAACTACTGCCCCTGTCAAGGTTGGATTGTGAGATGATGATAGAGTCCAGCTTATTTTGATTGGATATTTTTAAAGTATTATCTTTTATAAATTTACTATCGGTTATAACACCGCCTACCAAAAAGCCAATACTTTGCCCGGGCGACAGCGTATAATCAAGCCCCGCTTTAAAATTGTGGCTCTGCGTTTTTTGGATATTATGATAGGCTACGTTGTAGTTACTTAAAGTATCGTGGTAGCTAATATTCCTGTCGGTGTTAATAAGGCGCGTAGTTTTATTATCATCAAAGCTATAGTTACCAAAGATATTAACCTTTGCCGACCGGTTATTGAAAACGATACCGGCCCTGCCTTTGGCATATTTACCATACCCGGCCCCGGCAGTTAACGTACCGTTTGTGCCTATATTTTTACCCTTTTTTAGCACAATGTTGATAACGCCGCCGCCTGATGCATCGTACTTTGCCGATGTGGTACTAATAATTTCTATCTGGTCAATAGTGCTGCTTTGCATGCTGCGCAGCAGGTTGTTAAGGTCATCGCCGGTTAAATTAGTGGCGCGGCCGTCAATAGTGATAAGGGCCGGTTGTCTGCCGGTGATGCTTAATGATTCTTTATCGCCCCCCGCGTGTACGCCGGGCGACTGGCGCAGTACTTCATACGCCGAATTTCCATCGGCAAGGATGCTGTTTTGTACATTAAGTACAATTTTGCCCGGCTTAACCTGTATGTAAGGCCTGCGGGCCACAACGGTTACATCTTTAAGCTGGGTGTTTGTTTGTTTAAGGGTGATGGTTGGCGCAACAAATGTTTGCCCGGCAACTAAACCAAAAGGACCTGCATAAACTTTAGTGCTGCCTATCTGGCTTGCCAAAAGAATGTAATTGCCGGGTTTTATATTGGTTAGCTGGTACAATCCCGATTTATCGGCCAGGGTTGATTTAATGATGGCCGAGTCGGCTGCCAGCATGAGCACAACAGTTGCCGCCTCGGCAGGGCTGTTGGTTTCTGTCAAAACTTTACCCTGAATTACCGAAGATCTTGTTTGGGCAAAAGAACCATAGCACACTCCGGTAAGGATCGCAAAAAAAATGCCTCCGAATAAAACCTTCATTAATAGTTGATGTAGAAATTTGCGATAAAGTAACGTTTAGAAAATGTAACGCAATATAACACAAAATACTAAACTGATAATATGATTATAATTTGTTTTTTATGATATATTAATATTGGTGTAGTCGGCTATGTTATTTATAATTTGTGTATAATGCAACAAGTGCCGGTAACAATGCTTCATCAATATAAATATAGTAAATCAATAAAAAGGAAACCGATACGATTTTTCTTAATTTCGCATCAAACCGGCAATAGCCCTTTTTGAATATCATAACATGAAAAAAGTTAGTTTTTTAGTACTGATGCTTTGTTTTGCAGGCCGCATATTTGCACAAACAGAACCGGCAAATTACAAGGTTGCACTTAACAGGTTTATACACTTGTATAATGCCAACCAGCCCGATAGCATTTTCAACTACTTTAGCCCCGAAATGAAAGCTGCCCTGCCGCTGGAAAGCTTTAAAACCACAACCTTGCAGTTAAGAGCACAAATGGGGAGCCTCGACCGTACCGACTTTGTGAAATTTGCAAGCCCGATTGCTTCGTACAAAGCAACGTTTAGCAAGGGGACTTACTTATTAAATATAGCGTTAAATGATAAAAACCAGTTTACAGGTTTGTTTTTAAAGCCGTTTGAAGGCGTACCTGCCGATGTAGCTGCTCCAGCCCCTGCTGCTGTAACATTCGCCATGGATCCATCTATCCAGGAGACACCAGTACTGGTAAAAAACCTTGCAGGCAGCATATCGGGCACTTTAGCTATGCCCAAAAATGTAACCGGCAAAATACCTGTGGTGATTATTATAGCGGGATCGGGCCCTACTGATAGGGATGGCAATAGCCCTAAATTGGGCCTGAGTACAAACGCCTATAAAATGATTGCCAATGAATTGGGAAAAAACGGAATAGCTTCGCTGCGCTATGATAAACGCCTGGTTGGCAAAAGCGTAAGTTCGACCACAGAAGACCAGTTGCGTTTTGAAGATTACGTGGAAGACGGTGTAAACCTGATTAATTTTTTAACAGACGACGAGCGTTTTTCGAGGATCATTATACTGGGGCATAGCGAAGGATCATTGGTGGGCATGCTATCGTCAATAGACCAGCCGGTTAAAGGCTTTATATCCGTTGCCGGCGCCGGCGACTCGGCTGATAATATCCTTACCGAGCAAATGAAATCCCAGCCAACACATATCTCAGAAGGCTTTAAGCGAATGCTTGATAGTTTAAAAAAAGGTAAAACCACCGATAACATCGACCCATCCCTTTATTTTATAGCAAGACCAGGCATTCAAAAGTACCTGATGTCGTGGTTCAGGTACGATCCGACCCGCGCTATCAAGAGGCTTAAAATTCCTATACTGATAGTGCAAGGCACTACCGATTTGCAGGTAAAAGTATCCAATGCAGAAAAACTGAAGAAAGCCAAATCAGATGCCGTGCTGGAAATTATCCCCGAAATGAACCACGTTTTAAAAGAAGCGCCGGCCGATAAGGATAAAAACATGGCCACCTATAACGAACCCGATTTACCACTCAAGCCCGAATTTATAAAGGCGGTTATTAGTTTTGTGAAGAAAGTGAGGTAGCCACAAGCCCCACTCAATGTTTCGCTGAAGAGCTACTGTCTACCCACATCTTTTGAAAACGTATCAATAGATAAAAAAATTGTCATTTCGAACGAACGGGGTGGGGCCTTTGAGCGCTGGCGTGAGGAGAAATTTTGTACGCCCCCGCTCATGCCCCTGCTGCTCTATTGAAATGACAATTTTCTTTTATTAAAAGATGTGGGTACACGGTAGCCCTGAAGGGGAAGGCTTTAAAACAAATAGCCAAAATTCAACGCTTCGTTCCCCCTTCAGGGGGTTAGGGGGCCTCACCACGCTCCCAGCAACCGCCTGATCACTATAATCTCCGCCACGTGGTAAGCTGTATGGTCTGCCACCTGCAGGGCCTCGCGTAATATGTTTTGCCCGTCGCCGTGGGGTATTTTTGTAAACAAATCGCCGGTTTTAACAAGACTTACCAGCTCATTAAGGTCTTTATCAATTTGTTGAACCGAATTTTCCCAAGCCTTGTCGCTTTCTGGCCCGGTTTCTTTTGGCCAGTAACCTTCGGGCCATTTTGGCGATTGATGGTTGCCATCTTTACAAAACTCCAGCATATCCCATTGGGCAATCCGGATATGTTCTGTAAGCTGCCAAATGCTGTAAGGGAGTTTGTCGGGCTTTGCACTCCTAAGCTCTTTGGGTAAATTTTGTAATGCTTTTTTTATATCGGCGTGGGCATTGCCGCCTTGCAGCAAATGAACTATCTCGCCCACCAGTATGTTATGATTATCATTCATTATACCCAAGGTAACAAATTAGCTTAGGGTTTGATTTATTCGGCTTAAATGTTTTAAGTTTATGCGGCATTTTAATTCAAATTATCCCGTGATCAAAAACGTTTTATTAAAAATAGCACTGGCCGTTGTACTTTTCATGGTGGCTTTAACCGGTTGTAAAAAAGACAGCGCCAGCCGCGGTCCCAATTTTGCAAAAGATGATGAGGCTTTTACCATTTATGAAAATTCGTTCCTGGAAAATTTATGGAAGCTAAACTCCGATTGGGCAACCACTGCAGGGTACCATAAATATGATAGCTTGCTGTATATTCCTAACGACCAGAGCCGGGATAAAATGCTTGATTTTGCTAAAGTGCAAATGGACTCGCTGAGTCGTTTTGATGTAAACACGCTTAACGAAGGTAACCGCATTGATTACAACATGATGCAAAACCAGTTAGATTATGCGCAGTGGCAGATAAAACAATTAAAAAGCTACGAGTGGGATCCATCGTCATATAATGTGATTGGCACATTTGCCTATATACTTAACGAACACTACGCGCCATTGTCAAAACGCTTGCGCAACTTTTACCAGCGCATGTTAAATGTGCCGCTGTTTTATAAAGATGCAGAAAAGCAGATTAAAAACCCCGTAGCCGAACTGGTGAGCCTGGCCATTGAGCAAAACCTGGGCGGGGTAGATGTGATTGCAAAAGATTTCGCCGATTCGCTGCAAAAAACAACCATCCCCAAGGCCGAACAAAAACTGATGGTTGACAGGGCCGCAGTTACGGTTAAAGCCATAAAAGATTATGCTGAATGGCTGAAGAATTTAAAAAACGATCATCCCCGAAACTTCAGGCTGGGGCGCGATTTGTACGAAGATAAATTTAAGTACGAAGTTGTTGCAGCCAAAACCGCGCAGCAGGTTTACAACGCTGCTGTACAGCGTAAAAAATATGTTCATCAGCAAATGGCCAAAATCAGCAGGCAGCTTTGGCCAAAATATTTTGGTAAAAAAGTAATGCCAGCCGATAGCCTGGAAATGATAAGCCAGATGATAGATACCCTATCTGGAAATCACGTGAAGCCGGATGATTTTCAATCGGCCATTGTACAGCTGATCCCTAAGCTGAATAATTTTGTGCGGACAAAAGACCTGTTAACGCTTGATGCAACAAAGCCACTCATCATCCGCAAAGAGCCTGGCTATATGGCCGGTGTTGCCGGCGCATCCATGAGTGGCCCCGGCCCGTATGATAAAGACGGTAATTCGTACTATAACGTAGGCAGCCTTTTTGGCTGGCCTAAAGAAAAAGCAGAGAGTTACCTACGCGAGTATAACCAGTACATTATCCAGATACTGAGTATCCACGAGGCCGTTCCGGGGCATTATGTGCAGGGTGTATACGCCAACAAGGCGCCAAGTATTATAAAAGCGGTATTTGGCAATGGTGCTATGCAGGAAGGTTGGGCGGTATATGCAGAAGAAATGATGCTGAACGCCGGTTATGGCAACAACGAACCCGAAATGCTGTTCATGTGGTATAAATGGAACCTGCGATCGGTATGTAATACTATTTTAGATTATAGTGTACACAGCGGCAGCATGACTAAGGAGCAGGCCATTAAAATGCTCACCACCGAAGCTTTTCAGCAACAGGCCGAAGCCGATGGCAAATGGAAGCGTGTAAGTGTTACCAGCGTACAGCTCACCAGCTACTACACGGGCTATAAAGAAATTACCGATTTGCGGGACGCCTACAAAGAAAAAATGGGCGATAAATACAAGCTAAAAGAGTTTAACGAAAAGTTTTTAAGCTACGGCAGCGCACCGGTAAAATTTATAAAGGATGCTATGTTGGCCAAGCAGCCAGCGAAGAAAGAATAAAGGATACTGTTTTATGGCCAACGGAACTGCAAGGTCATTGTACCGGTTGAAGCCGAATAAACCAAATTCTGTTAATTCTAAAATCCTGAAAATTCTGATTCAGACAAAGCGTTAGGGATGGTAGCGGATACCGGCCAATGTGCTTAAGGCCTGAGCAGTATGAGCGCACAGCCAAGGCCGAAGGCAACGCCATAAATGTGATCAAAAAAAAGATAGCCCATGAACAAAAATTCCCATGGACTATGAACCATGAGTCATTATCCATGAACTATCAAAGTCTTTGTTACCTGTTTTACTTAGGATGCGTAGTGGTTTTTTATCTGGTTGGCCAATTGAGCCATAACATAGGCGCCTAACTTGCCCCTGCTGCAAACCACATTGCTGCGGTTTTTATCAAAATTAACTTCTGCAATAACTTTACCCTGGTCAACCACGCGGAACTTTCCTGCTTCGTTGGGTAAAACAGCTACCGCGCGTTCATCATTTTTAAAATTGATTAGCACGTGGAACTGATGCTGTGGTATAAATGCTATTTGCTGTAACATAAAACCCTCCTTTCGGTTAATAAACTGCCTGAAAAATAAAAGTCAATTGGTTACCATAAAGTTAACGAAATTAGTTTTAATAAATTGCTATGTTTTAGCATATTTTTTAGCCAAAATATTATAATATCTTAGCCTAATTATACGCTGCCAGCTATGAAGTATTTGTTTAACCTGTTTTTGCTGTTTTTTGCTGTACTTTCGTGCCAGGGCCAAAAACTTAAGCTTGTTTTAAACCTCACAAAAGGCAATACTTACAATATGGTTACGGCCACCACATCGGCCATAACGCAAACCCTAAACGGGCAGGTAAACCATGTTGACGTTACGGTAACGGGCACAACAGCCTTCAAGGTGCTTAGTGCCGATGATTCGCTGTACTATATGGAAGTTACCTACAAGTTCCTGACTATGAAGATGCAGCTACCCGAAGGACCGGTTAACTTTGATTCAGAAAAAAGAGACCCAGCTGATTTGATGTCGTCAATGATGGGCGCGTTAATTGATAAGCCTTTTACGGCAACGTTTACCAGGAGCGGCAAAATTCGTTCGGTTAACAATGTGGAGCGGATGATATCATCGGTACTGGATGGTTTCCAGGAAATTCAGGGCGTGCAGAAAGAGGAATTGAAGGCAAAATTCATCCAATCGTTTGGCAGCAATGCTATTAAAGGCAGCATCGAAATGTCTACCGCTGTATTCCCCGAAACGGCGGTTGCCCGGAATGATAAATGGACAATAAACACAACCCTTCAAAGTACCATGAAGGCCAACGTAGCCATGGTATATCAGTTAACCGATGCCACGCCGGCCAGCTACATCATTCATGGCGAAGGCAGCATTACTACCATCCCCGCCGCGCCGGATGCCCAGATGAAATATAATATGAAAGGCACTATGGTATCTGATGTTAAAGCCGACCGTGCAACCGGTTGGATAACCGAATCAAAAATAAAGCAAAGCATTGGCGGTACGGTAGCCATAAAAGATACCCCCGACACCCCGGGTGGCGCCACCTTCCCGATGAGCATGGTGAGTCAGACGGTTATTACTGATAGATAGTTCATTGGTTCATTGGTCTTGTCTTTTCGTTCATTGGTTCACTGGTTCATTGGTCTTGTCTGGTTGGATTACCAGGTAGGAGCATTCAGCAAAAAAATAATCGCGCACTGTGTTCGCTATGCCCGCGTTCCAATGAACCAATGAACCAATGAACCAATGAACCAATGAACCAATGAACCAAT
>Ga0307515_10004410_pt1 | contig 29142 bp, 27 predicted proteins | sample 17_EM_MG_FD_194513 | JGI IMG/M metagenome (GOLD analysis project Ga0307515, IMG submission 194513) | Populus trichocarpa ectomycorrhiza microbial communities from riparian zone in the Pacific Northwest, United States - 17_EM | ecosystem: Host-associated > Plants > Roots > Unclassified | place... | reverse complement strand
CCAGGTAATTGGTTAGACAACGTTTGTTTCTACTTCAGAAAAGGTTGACCCGGAACGCCCCAAGAGCCTTGACAGCCAAAGGAAGTTTGACCCTTCCGTATTGACCGCCGATCCGCGGAGACACGAAATAATCTTTGGAGCTCTCCACCTCTTGACCTATCGAGGGTTCGAGTGGCTCAAATACAGTACCCACGGACGGTGCATCCATGGCCCCAGAAGCCTTCGCTGACATAGACTTGGACTCGTTCGTGTCATACCTCTCGGATTGGGATCCAAACACCCCGGAGCCGAATTCATCAGGAGGAAGGGACGAGGATTCGAGATGGACAGGATTTCGGGGTGGGCCACAGATAGGATATCAGAAATTGTTGGTCGTGAATGAAGACGTGAGGAAGCCGAGTGAGTGATTCGTCCGTCTGTAGAGTGCTCATCTCACCCTGGGTATCTACTAGACGTAATCACGTTAATTCATCCCCCACACGACCCAACTGCGTACTTCAAGCTGGCATCGATCGAACTCTCAAAACGCATCTCCGTGAGTCCGTTCAAGACGCCGTTCACAGAAGGCAATCGCTAACATCACTAAACTGCAGGGTCACGCCCGGTCGGCAGCTCACTTTCCTTGGCTTGTGTTGAATAACTTCGGGAAGAGATTGGGGCACACCGTTTGGAGGATGTTCCAAACAATGTTCCTCCCCGTGCCCCAGTTCCTACAACTCGTAGCGATCAGCTGATTCGCGGGCGTCCAGGTATGCCTTCAGATCAGCAGAAAAGGCGACGTTGCAAGAGATAGGACCCCGCTTTACCTTGAAGTTGCGGTAACTGAGAACTAGATTGCCTGCGTGAAGGGATTCGTGGAACCCCCGACGGAGCTAGAGTTTTATGGATTTGGTGACATGACGATAGATGGGGACAGCCCGACCAACCGCCTCCGGAGGAAATCGATGAAGGTGCAGAAGGGGAAGAGGGTGTGGAATATGGGGAGTCAGAATCTAAGCCAGGGAAGGAAATTAAACTGCCAACGGTTGATGAATACCAATGGTAACGGGAGGTGAGTGATCCTGGTTCGCTTCTCGTCGCACCGTACCGACCAGATGCCACAGCTTCATCTTGAAACCATCAAACGTACATTATTTTTATAGCTTCTACTACTCGTCGATGATCTACATTTTTCTACCGCTACCCTGCGGATAATTCACGCCCCGTGGCTCCCGCATTTTGGTCGTGAGGCTGAGGTCGACAACGGGAAACGGACAGCTAGCCGGGCTGGATTCTTTGTCGGCTGTTCTTCATCAGACGTATCAGCTGCAGGACCTGAACGACTCGTCGAGGAGCTGAATTTTCTGTTTTTAATTCGGCTTGCTCAAAAGACAGCTGGCGAGAGGAAGGGAGGTCTTCTCGTTATGCCCGCCCCGAAAGTGTCTCCCAGAATTACCGTCTCTGAATACATCCTCGATCGCGGACTTGCCAAAAGCCATGGAGACGATGATTGCCGATTTCGGTCGACACTCCTTCCCAGACAAGTCACGGGTGTGCATCAAGTCTCACTGCCACTTGGTCCGACTGATCGCCAGACACCTAGAGCGAACTGGAGCATCGTGGTCGTCGGGAGAAGCAACGGCCTTGCTTTCATATCCAACCTCCTCGTCGTCCCCTTGGACAGAGGCCAGTTGGCCAGGAGGATGGAAACGATGGATGTTGCATATACATAGGCGCGAACGCCTCCAAGTTACAAACGGAGGCGCCGCATTCAAGGGTTGGAGCAAACCAGAACGACGGTTGGATCGCGTGCCCCCACTTTGGATGGACGTCTTCATCGTCGGGGAACTGGTGGCCAATTTTCAGCTTCCCGTATGATTCACTTAGGCACCCACACAATCAGAATAAACTCTCGTGATGTGCATGAATATGTGTGCAGATCTGCTGGCACAGAACCTAAGTAGATGTAATTACAAGTAGAGATCGCGAGGGAATACACGGCTACTACCCAAACTCGAATGAGACTGAGTGCAAGTGGTGAACAAGAGGTAGACATATGTCGGGAGAGGGAAAACAAAGCACTGTTCATGGGTCACTCGTCCAACTCTATAATGATAGGTTCTGGTAGCCATGGATCAAACAACGCAAGAAACCGTCCGTCCCACATCTGATATTTCTTATGAACTCTCCAGTGGTGAGGCAACCACAAGACTCGTTTCTTTCTCGAGTCAAGTATCCAGCCATCATCCGTGACATTATGGCCATGAGAGGATTCCCAGAGGTATCCCCCTGACGGAGCATCACCACGCTGGAGGAGCTCCAGCCCGATGACATCAGACCCTCCACCCCTGATGATTTTCTGCCCGACGAAAAGAGCCGTTGACTGATACCAGATTTCGCGTCTGTCCCGAGTAAACCACAGATGGGACACAGAGTAATCGGTAGTGACACCCGCAACATGCTTGCCGGTAGACGCGTCATAAATGTCCAGACCCTCCGGCCTCCCTTCCCTCGTAATGGCAAGGTGATTAAAATCTGGGGATATCGATGCGATGTGTAGCCATTTGGGAGATGGTTGTGGATGATCGAACACTATGGTCCGGACGCTGTCATGAATGTTCGCCCTGGCATTGAGAATACGGTCCCCTGCAGGTAGGTTCCAAGTGACGACCTTCCCCTCACCAACAACAATGACGGCGCTCCCAGTCACCCCCAGACCACAAATCTTCATGCCCGTGTCAACAACCAACCGTGGGTCACCGGATTTGAGGTTGAAAATTGTGGCAATGTTTTCTCCCAACTGTCCAGTCACTATGAATGATTTATCTGGAGAAAATGCGAGTACGAAGTCGGTTTGCTCGGCAGGTTGAGGTGGATTGCTGGAGGACTCGGAATTGATCGGATCTGTTGTACGCCACAGTTGAGTTTGAAGACCTCGGGACGTGATGATCGATTCTCCGTCTGGGGAGAGGAATGGTGTGGTCTGACCATCCGTCAGCCAGGATACGAGTTTTTGATGAAGGATATAGCCGGTGGGAGACTCCTTCCAGAGATCAAATCCTTGATCATAAGATCCACAAGCGAAGAAACGACCATCGGAGGAGAAGGAGAGCCCCCGGAGCTGACCGGCACCACCCACAAAATTTAGGAGAAACTTGGAATCCCGGGCATCCCATATCAGAACCGCCCCCCAGAGGATGAAGGCGAGCCGGGAGAGGGTGGGAAGGAACAGATGATCATATCCTGAATTAACGTTGTCTGGGGCAGGCAAAGACTTGATCTCTGCCAACGTGTGTTCCGAGGTAAACCCGACTTGCCATATGGTGATGGACCCTGGCTTCACAGCGGCGAACCGGAGAAATTCACCATGAGTCCAAATTGGGGCGATGATCCGTCCTTCCGTGGTGCGATGGGAATATATGTGTGTTCTGGAGATGAGGTTGTAGGTGGAGATGCCAGTGACTGGGTTGTTATTCGAACCTCTGTATGCAAATGCAACTATCTTGCCATCCATAGAATGCGCGGATGAGAAATACGATGAAGAGGGCATATCTGGTGCCGAGGGGGTGGCACTGATCTGACCGCCCGTCTGAAGGTCCCAAGTGGTGGATTCATTGTCTCCATTGATCCGTGTTAATGAGCGGCCGTCTGGGGAGAGACTAATCCACCCATCGAATGACCAGCGGTGCATGAAGGTGTGGAGTCGCTCCAGGGTTACTGCATCTAGAACTTCTGTACTTTCGGCCATCTCAACCGCAATGAACCTGCTACATGATGACCATACAGCAGTCAGAACGAAATCATACTTCACGGTTGCGAAATTTGGTCCCCATGAGATTGGTAATCCATGCACAACTCTCGCCAGGGGATGGATGTATTGTTTGTATAGCTTGCGTACGATTGACGTTTGAGGGGATAAGAAAGTTGCAGAGTGATAGATATGTGGAGCAGAGGTACTGATGACCTCGAAGAATCCGACCACAAAATGAATGTAGTCGTTGACGAGGCTGAGAGTTGGTGGTGCCTAGATCCATTCTGAGTAAAAGTGGTGGAAAGATGAAAGACGGGGCTCCACGTACATCCAGCCACCTCGCAGCCGCTTCCAATGCGCTAACTGCCTCCCTTGCCACACCGAGGATGCTGAGTACCTCCAACCAGAATATAAACTTTCCCTCCAGGAAACGGTGCAGGATGGATGTGATTTCGAGTCTGTGGGCCGGTGTCGGGTCAACGAGATGCTTGTACCACGACCTGCAAGCATATTCCAAAGGTCGACGAATGTATTGATTTGTCCTCTCCTTCAGGTCGCCGACCTCAGAGTTCATCACACCATCTGGGAGCCCGCACATATTCCGCTCCAGGCTCCGATTCACCAGTTCCAGGCACCCAATCAGAAGCTCCTTGTGTCGATCGGGTGGGTAGACATGAAACCTCGGGTTGGCGCACCGGGCTGGATCGACGATGAAGTCGGGGAACGATTTGTGGAAGAGCCGAACGGGTTGATCACGATCGTCCTCCCGGAAGGTGAGGAGCGAATGGACCGATGACAAGACGGGGGACACCTCTTCGATATCAACACCCAGGAGCATAGCGATGGTGGATGGGGAAAGGGGATTTAAGGCAAGGACTACTGCCCCAAGGACAGAACGGATCGTAGGTTCATCCTCTGAATCATTGAAAGCCTCCTCAAGAATTGTCGTGTAAAGCGAATCGAGGGTTGTGTGTGTGCTGAGGCTTGTCTTTAACTTGGTCTTTCCTTCGTGAGCACCTTTGTCGCCCGACCGAAGTAGAAGATCGAGCCGTTTTCTGGGGCTACTGTTTTGCTTGTCGATGAACTTTACCGTTGCCATGGCATAGACAAACAATCCCCCCGCCCGCTCGCAAAGTAGGTCCAGCTGTTCTGCCGTTGGCCAGCCACCTAACCCACTCCGACGATCTGCAATTTCCAGGAGGCTTCGTTCAAGGAACAACCGGATGTCGTTGTCGACGAGGCCCGATTCGACGTCGTGAAGGACAAAAACGTCCGTCACTTTCGCCAACAGCGGGAGTCGGAAGCCTCTCCGGATCCGTGGGTCCGGGCGACCGGTAAGGAAGAATTTGACCTTTGGGATCTCGGATACAAGCCTCCCGAGGACGGAAAGGATTGCCGAATCGGACTCGTCATCCTTGCATTCGTCCAAAGCATCGATAACAATCACAGTCGAAATGGCGGCTTCCTTGAGGGGTTGTACGATCAACTTGTCCATTTGGTGATATGGGGGCTCGTAGGCGATTCCTGGGTCGGACTGCACTAAGGGAACGAAGATCGATCTGAACCGGGTGTACTTGCGTGCGAGCTGGACAGCAAGGGTGGGGAAGATGAGCTGGAGGTCACTTCGTTCCTCGAAGTCCCGCGAACAAAAGAAGGAGGCACCGAGCTTTTCGGCCTTGGACATCCTCTCCGCGATCGTCTGCGCGATGGCGCTCTTCCCCGTTCCGGCCAGTCCATTCAACCAATAGACGGAAGGCTTCTCGAAATCGTTTACCCATTGCTCGATCTCGTCCAGCACAGTTCTGCGTGTCCCTTCGAGACAACCTTCACGGCCGGTATGTCGGTGCTCGGCCGCTTGCGCGGAGCGGAAATTGTTGAGCACAGATGCTTGAGCTATTCAAAGCTCGTGTCAGGCGTCTGTCGTATAGAGTAGAAGACATTCTGACCTGCGTCCTGCCGAGAGGTTACTACGGTTGCTTGGACGTGAACGTGGGACACTCACCATCAGTTTGTGCCCTTGGTCATGGATATCCATCTGTTGCACCATCTGCTGTCCCTGTCAGAATCGAGCACAATACTGAGTTCATGGACTGACCTGATAGTCAGAGATAGTCTCTTGTAGATCTTCCAGGAGCCCGGAAATTTCTTCGTCGTCTTGGACATGTTCAGCAAATCGCCGCAGCCCTGGCTTCTCGGATAGAAGCCGTAGTTGTCTTCCGATATCCTTGAACTTGCTGAGAGGAACTCAGCCTCGAATCCAATGAGTGAACGATGACATACCGTAGCAGTTTATCCCTGCGCATCTGCTCCGCTTCATCATCTGAAGCTGCTCCGAATATCGGCTCCAGCTGCGTTATGCGCAAGCTGAGGCTTTGGATTTTTTCCCTGACGGCGACTGTTTCCTACACGCGAGTCCGTCAGAAGTTTGTTCCAAGTGAAAGGTCATAGAGGTACTTCGTATTTCGCGTAGATGGCAGAGATAGCGCCCAGGGCTGCTTTGAGAGGACCGAATGCATCTGACACCTCCATTGCTACATCTGCCAAAATGCCACCAACTCCGAGAGTGGTATCTATCATGCCTCTTTTCACAACTGGTGTGTGTCAAGAGAGAGCTAACACGAAATCAATATCGACACGTACGACGACTCGATGGTTCTGACAGCTTGACTTCTCCGTCTCCGGTGTCAGTATTGTCCTCCTCTGGTGCGGAAAGGCATTGAGATCCACATGAACGCCAATTGAGGTAGCAGGGGTTGGAAACGCTCACTTAATGGGTCGTGTCCGTGGTTGGTGTCACCGACGTCCACAGTACCGGGGGTGGAAGTTTCCGGCGCAGGCGGCTCTTGAACTTCGTCAGTCTTGCCTTGAAATACGATCCGTGAAACCCCGCTACTCTCTTCATCTAGTGCCACGGTCGAGTCAGTCCAATCTACGTCCAGATCCTGATAGGAACGGTTTTGCTCACCTTCGGGGGCGATCTCGAGCTGCGTTCGGAAGCCTAGTGGCCCAACGGCGGTGTTGGTCAAGATTCCCGGGAAGATATCCCGTTGGGAATATTTCGGTGATTTCTTGGACTTTTTGCCGAGCAGGCGATCCATCTTCATTATCGGTGTCGAGAAGAGAACCAAAGTGATGGACCCACAATACCAAACCTCGCCCTTCTGCTCGTAGCGCGGCGGCAAACCGCATGCAAACCGCCGCTTGATATTGTGCAAACAAATTCGTAGAAATTCGTGGCAGAAGAAAATCGTCGAGAGTCCCTCGGAGCCAGGACGAAGGTCGGCTAATTGACAAGATTCGCCGTATTAACGGTGTATTATGCGTACTGATCTTGAACGCTCCGAACCTCCGATGCGTGCTAGCTGACAAAGAGAACGCATCCACGAGGCTCCTTCGGGCTTTCAGAGCGTCGTAGAGTGAGAGCCTCGACGACGAGGTGAACGGACATCCTCTTGGTCGTGGGTCGTGATCAACCCGGCTGGTCGTGGTTGGACCACCTGGACCTGTGACTTTGGTCAACCTATTCACACACACAAATCCACCTACGTGCCTGGGGGTGGAGACAAGGGACAGTGCATATATGCCAGTACGAACGCTACTACCTCCCTAAGACGCAAGAAGGACCAAACTGGATGAAACTACGTTGATAAAATTCTACATTGCAGGGGGAAAGTGCACCGGCCAGAAATTGAAGCGGGGGTTGAGTCGATCACCTATGTTCATCATCACTCATGCGAGTTCCGTCGTGTCTCGACTACCGATACTCAACCCAAATGCTTCAATCCTCTCTTTGACCTCTCCCTAGGGACAATAAAGGATGCGCTGTCCGCAGCATACATCGCAAAGTACCCAATCAAGCCCACAGAAAATCGCGCGGCGGTCCTGGTCCCGCTCTGTAACTTCAACGACAATCCCGGCTTGTTGTTCGGGGTGAGAGGGAAGCTAATGGCCCATTTCGGGGAAGTTAGGTGGGTACCTTCTCATTTTGCTTTTGTCGGTTTTCACCCATGCTGGTCAAGTTCCTCAGGCGGAAAGGTCGACCCAACCGACGAGTCGGTGTTGCACGCTGCGCTGCGAGAAGCAAAGGAGGAGGTGGGGATAGATGTGGAAAAGATTGAGATACTGGGAAGGCTTGGTCCGCCAACTCGGTCGCCGAGCGGTCTCCAAGTTTGGCCCTACGCGGTGAGTTTCACATGCCGCGTCCGACCGTTTCGCCGGGTGACCTCGGTGAGGGCGTTTTATCCTTGAAACCATCCCAAGTTGAGGTCGCCGTTGTCTTCCATCTCCCTCTCAATCGTTTCACAGACCCCCATCATCTCCGAGAGCACCGGTGCGCAGATCCACCCCGTACCAGGTGTGCGAGGTTACAGACCTCGTCGCGCTTGCACCGGAGTGGTCTAATACAGGTGCGGGCTCCAAGGACGAGGTGGGCGGAGGGTTCGATGAATGATTAGAAATCTGGGGACTAACGAGCTGGTATCTCAACTTGTTCATGAAGATCATTCTTGGAGGCCGCTGCCAATAGACATTGCCTGGTATAGTGTAGTCGGGCGGAAGTAATCTTGTCGTCTTGACTATTGTAATCCTACGCTTTTCTTGGATATCTGTTGGCCCTCAGAGACGCAGCAAGCGCACACAGTGCCAGGCCAACTCCAGTTGATCGTTTTCAATCCCTTCTCCGCCAATCCCTTCGACCCGCTTTGGGCCTTCCTCCGTAAAGAACAAGGGTAAGAGGCCGGAGATAGCTAGGAAGCTCAAGGTCAAAGAAAGCTACAGTCTAGGCTGGCAATAGCCAAGGCCGAACCAACGGATCCTGCAACGAAGAAAGTGCGTCTCCCTTCATCTCGTTACCGAGGTGATTGACTAGACAAAGTTTGTTTCTACTTTAGAAAAGATTGGCCCAGAACGTCCCCAAGACTCTCGACAGCCAAAGGGCGTTTGACCCTTCCGTATTGACCGCCGATCCACGGCAGACACGGGATGATGCGGACCTCACATCCTCTCAACCTATCGAGGGTTCGAGTGGCCCAAAAACAGTACCCACGGACGGCGTATCTGTGGCCCCAGAAACCTTTGCTGACATAGACTCGGATCCTTTCGCGTCGTACTTCTCGGATTGGGATCCAAACACCCGCCAAAAGTCCTGATCACGACCCCACCCAAGGCGATACAATTTCTGCGAGAAGTTGGCAGACGTTTCCCCCGGGGTCGAATTTATTAGGAGGGAGAAGGAGCAAGGCTCCGAGATGAGCAGGATTGCAGGGTGGGCCGCAGACAGAATGTCGGAAAATATTGGTGAAGGGTCGTGAATGAAGGTGTGGAGAAGCCTAGTGAGTGATTTGCCGTCTGTGAAGCTTGAAGTACTAATCTCACCGTGTGTGCCTAGATGCAATCGCGTTAATTCATCTCCCAAACGGCCCAACCGCGTACTTCATGCTGACGTCGATCGAACTCTCGGAACGGTGAGTCCGCTCAAGACGTCGTTCGTCGAAGACAATCGCTAACATCGTTGAATTGCAGGGTCACGCCCGGTCGACAGCTCACTTTCCCGAACTCGCCTTGAACAACTTTGTGACGAGATTGGGGAACGTAGTGTTTCAAACAATGTTCCCCCCGTGCCCGGTTCCAAGACCTACGGGTGGTCACACTGCATATCAACGGGGTTTTCTATTCTTCAGGCGTCACAGGTTGGTTCCATCCTTGCCCTACAACATTGTAACGATAAGAGCTTCCAGGTATGCCATCAGATCGACAGAAAATGCGGCGTTGGAAGAGATAGGACCTCGCTTCACCTTGAAGTTGAGGTCACTGAGAATGGGATTGCTTGCCGTGAAGGAATTCGAGGAACCCTCGACGAAGCTGGGGTTTGATGGGTTTGATAACATGGCGACGGACGGGGGACCGCCCGAAGGCCCCAAGGGAACAAATCAACCGCCTCCGGAGAAAGTCGATGAAGACGGAAAGGGGGAGAGCGCGTGGAACTTCTCAAGTTTGGGGGGGGAGGGTTTTCCCTTTCAGATGTCTCTGCTACTGATATTACACTACCCACGACGATCGGAGATGCAGTATCGATTTATCTCCCAGACGGGCGGACTGCTCGCCTCAAGCTGAACTCCCGACGCGCCAACTGTCGAAGTCACATGGGAGGAGTACGTAGTTGCGAGATCAAGCTTCAAGTGTGAGAAACTTTCAGGGTACCTCTCTTTTCCCAGCAACCACCGACGCTGGTCACGACCATGAACCATGGGTACCTACACCTTTGATCTCGTACCGCACAACGTCGGGCTGGTGGTTCAACGAATAGACGGAGCACAGGATCCCGAGGGCCGAGGGAAGTATCTCCATATCGTGCGTGTGCGATCCTCTTCACTCTGGTGTGCCACGCTTAACCTCTCCCCTAGGCTGAGACAAAAGTATCGAATGGGAGATGCCAGAAGAGCTTCTGTCTCTGGTAGAGAAGGTTGAGGAAGGGGCGCAGGTGCTACCATTCCGTAAGTCCATCCCAAACCACTGCTCGTGTACCAGCGTCCCTCATCCCTTTGCGTGTTCTCAGGCAACCTGGCCAACCACTGGCCATCACATAGGGCTTGGGTGCAGCTGGTCAACTTTAAAACGCTCTACCGATAACAAATCCTTCGCGTTCCGCACCGACAGAGTTAACTCCAACAGTTCTAACCGCCCCAGGGTCGTTACCGATCTCTTCTCCCCCGGCCAGATCAAACCTCCCTAAGAACCCGTCATACCCTATCATGGACTCGCGACTGTGGAGGAGGGTGAGAAGGCATTCTTTCACTTGCTTGGGAAGGCGGATGTCGACGCGAATCGGATGTAGGACCAGACCGTGCACGCAATAATTACGGACCCGCTCTATATGGCGCTGAGCACGCTAACGGAGAAGAAGGCCGCGCAGACGGCAGAAGGTGATTACCCCGAATCACGCACATTTTTGGCTTCGTATTCACTAACGTTTGCTCCGTTCCTCATAGTACACCGCTGGCCTGAAGGTTTAAGGAGTAGGAGGAAGGAGATGCAACGTTGGCAAAATTCCGACCTGCCATTCGGGATTTACTCAAAGGGAACCCGAACGTCCATGATTTCCTACCGCCGATAAGCTCTTTCCCCAGCACCCTATCTGGCAACAGGCCGAGATCGAGTGTGAGAGGAGGTTGGTATTCGAGGTACATGCCTCCGAGGTGAAACAACGGGAAACGGTTTGTGCCTTCTCCATCGGGATCACCCAGCCACGACGTGTCTCATTTCCTTGTTCGTTTCTCCTGTCGTAGCGAGAGAGCCGAGTGGCACGCTTCAGGAGCATCGGGAAACCTGTCAACCTGTTCAAAGAATTGCTAGCCTGTGTGTTGATGAAATGGCGAACCGCACATTCGATGGTACTCGAATCAAAAGCTTGGAAGACCGATCCGGAGATCCAAAAGCTCGCCACTTTGGATATCTTAATCGCTTTCGAGGACTACAGTTGAGCGCGTGAGAGAGTTCGAGAAAGGCACGGGTAAAGAAGAACGGGAGGGAGGAAGCTAGGGACGCAGTCCGGAGAAGTTAGGTGGGCATTTTCTTGTTCCCTCTCCTGCGTCGATTTCATCAATGCTGGTTAGGTTTTCCAGGCAAAAAGTCTACCCGACCGATGAATCGGTATTGCAGGCTACACTGCGGGAAGCAAAAAGGGGGTGGGGATAAGGCGACCTTGGATGTGGAAAAGATCAAGATACCGGGAAGGCTCGGTCCTACGTGGTAAGTTTCAAGTATTGCGTCCGACCGTTCCGAAATGACCTCGGTAAAGGCGTTTCCACATGAAAAACCGCACAGACCAGCCCCAGGCACAGACGACGCATCCCAACCGTCTTCGCCTTCCTTTTCATCCCTGTCATATCCCAAGTCGAAGTCGCCGCTACCTTCCACCTCCCTCAATTGTTTCACAGACCTCCGTTATCTCCGAGAGCGATCCACCCCGTACTGGGCGTGCGACATTGCATACCTCGTGACGCCTGGAATTTGGTGGTATAATGCAGGTGCGACCCCAAGGACGAGACGGGCGGAAGATTCGGTGGACAATTAGAAATCTGGGGGTTAACGGGCTGGTGTCTCGGCTTATTCATGAAGACCTTTCTTGGAGGCCACTGCGAATAGACGTGGCCTGATACATTATAGTGGGGTGGAAGCAATCCTGTAGTCTTGACCGTCGCAACTCTATGCTTTTCTTGAATATCTGTTGGTCCTCGAAGGCGCAGCAAGCGCGCGAAGCGGCCGACTCCAGTCGATCGTTTTCAATCCCTCTCCATCAACGCCTTCAACGCGCCTTGGACCTCCCTCCATAAAGAACATGGCTAAGAGGCAGGAGATAGCTAGCAACCTCAAGCGAGAAAAGAGTCAGAGAAAGCTACGGTCTAGGCTGGCAATAGCCAAGGCTGAACTAGCGGATCCTGCAGCGAAGAAAGTGCGTCTCCTCTCATCTCGTTGCCGGGGTAATTGGTTAGACAACATTTGTAGGTTGGCCCAGAACGTCCCCATGATCCTTGACAATCGAAGGGAGTTTGACCTTTCTGTATTGACCGCCGATCCACGGCAGACACGGGATAATGTTTGGAGCTCTCCACCTCTCGGCCTATCGAGGGTTCGAGTGGCTCCAACACAGTACTCCCGGCATATTCATGCCCCCGGAAACGTTCGCTGACATAGACTCGGACCCGTTCCCGTCATACCTCTCGGATTGCGATCCAAACACCCCGCCGAAAGCGCCGATTACAACTTCGTCAAAGGCGACAAAAGTGACGTACAACTTTTGCGAGGAACTGGTGGACGCTTTCCCGGGGCCAGGTTCGTCAGGAGGAAGAAGGGACGAGGATTTGAGATGGGTAGGATTGCGGGGTGGGCCGCAGACAGGATGTTAGAATATGCTGGTTCCGAATGAAGACGCGAAGAAGCCTAGTGAGTGATTTGTCGTCTGCATAGTGCTCGTCTCACCCTGGGTATCTAGACGCGATAATTTCCCAAACGGACCGACTGCGTACTTCAAGCTGGCATCGATCGAACTCTCAAAACGCATCTCCGTGAGTCCCTTCGAGGTGCCGTTCGTCAGAGACAACCATTAACAGCAATAAATTGCAGGGTCACGCCCGGTCGAATGTTCCCCCCATGCCCGAGTTCCAAGGCCCTCAGGTTTCCACGCTGCATAACCAGCGAAGTTTCCTATTCTTCGGGCGTCACAGGTCGGGTTCTTCCTCACCCTATAACTTTGTAACGATGAGCTTGTTCGTGGGCGTCCATGTATGCCTTCAGATCTGCGGAGAAGGCGGCATTACCAGAGGTAGGGCTCCGCTTCACCTTGAAGTTGAGATCACAGAGAACGGGATTTACTGCCGTGAGGGAATTTGGGGAACCCTCGACGAAGCTGGAGTTTGGTGGGTTTGGTGACATGATGACAGACGGGGAATGACCCGAATACAAAGGCGCAAGCCAACCACCTCCAGAGGAAGTCGATGAAGACGGAGGGGGGAAGGGGGCGTGAAAAATGGGGAGCCGGAATCTAAGCCGGGGAAGGAAACAAAACTGCCAGCGTTTGATGAATACCAATGAAGATGGAAGGTGAGTGATCCTGGTTCGCCTCTTATTGTACTATGCTAACCGGATGCCACAGCCTTTGCTTGAAACTACCAGACGTATATTCTTTTTGTAGCCTTTATCGTTTGTCAATGATCAATGATCTCCTGCATTTTCTCCCGTTACCCTACGGATAATTCGCACCGCGTGGCTCTCGCATTTTGGTTGTGATATCGAGGCGGACAACGAGAAATGGTCGACTATTCAGCTGAATTCTTTGTCAGCTCTTCATCAGACGTATCGGCTGCGGGGCCTGAGCGACTCGTCGAGGAGCTGCATTTTCTGTTTCTTGATTTGGCTTGCTCGAGAGGCACGACTGACAAGAGGAAGGGAGGTGAATTTTCTCATCCCTTCTCGTTGTGTCCTCCCCGAAAGTGTTTCCCTGAACCACGTCTGGGTACATCCTCGATCGCGGACTTGCCAAGAGCCATGGGGACGATAATTTTCGATTCGAGTCGACGCTCCTTTCCAGATAAGTCACGGGCGAGCACCAAGTCTCCCCGTCACCTCCCTGCTCACTACAGACATCCAGAGCGAATCGGGGCCTATCGTGACCGTCGGGAGAAGCAACGACTTTGCTCTCATATCTAACGTCCTCCTCGCCCTCTAGGACGGGGACAAGTTGGTGAGGTCGAGCCCCCGATGGCATGGGAGTCGCCGAGCGGGGATCGAGGACTATAGAGGCGCACAAGTGTCACCTTCCCTCGCCCTCTCGTGCTACGGCCTCGGAGCACCGAGTCCAACGCGTGCCAGTTATTCAGGAGTGTGTACCCATGAGGCCCTTTCGAGCTTTCGGAGCGTTGTAGAAAGAGAGCCTCGGTGACGAGGTGGGCGGTCGTCCTCTTGGTTGTGGGTCGTGATCAACTGGGCTGGTCGTCAAGTTGTTGGACCGCCTGAACCTGCGACTTTGGTCAACTGTTCCGCGCATGCAAGTTCACTCGCGTGCCCTGGAGGTAGTGACGAGGGATGTTGCATATATGTAAGCACAGGCGCCCCGAAGTTACAAACGAGGGCGTCGCATTGAAGGGGTGGAGAAGAATATCTGCGGCGCCAGGACCGTTAGATCGCGTACCCCCACCTCGGGTGGATGTCTTCGCCGGCTTGGGGGATCGATGGTCAACGCTGAGCTTCCCGTGTGATTCGCTTGGGCAGCCACACAACCAGAACAGCCTCTCATGATGTGCGTGGATATGTATACAAATTCGCCGGAATAAAACCTAGATATAAGTACAAGTAGAGATCGCAAATGAACACACGGCTACTACCTAAACTCGAATGAGACTGGGTGCGAGTGGTAAATAGAAGGTAGGCATAGGTTGGATGAGGGAAATCAAAGCATTATCTACAGCTCACTCGTTCAACTCTATAATGATGGGTTCTGGTAGTCGAGGATCGAACAACACAAGAAACCGTCCATCCCATATCCGATATTTCTGATGAACTCTCCAGTGGTGAGGCAACCACATGACTCGTTTCTTTCTCGAGTCAAGTATCCAGCCATCATCCGCAACCTCGTAGCCATGAAGGGATTTCCAGAGGTGTCCCCCTGACGGAGTAGCGTACCACTGAAAGCGGGACTTCAGCCCGATGACATCGGACCCTTCACCCCTGATGATTGTCTCCCCCTGGGAAAGGCCCCTTCTGTACCAGACTTCGCGTCCGTCCTGAGTAAACCACGGGTGTGACACATCCTTGGCAGCGGTACCCACAACATGCTTCCCGGTAGACGTGTCGTAAATGTCCAGGCCCTTTCCCCCTCCCCTCGTGATGACGAGGTGATGAAAATCGGGGGATATTGATGCGGAGTGTAACCATTTGGGAGGCGGTGGTGGATGATTGAACACTACGGTCCGGACGCTGTCATGAATTTTCACCGTGGCATCGAGAACACAGTCCCCCGCAGGTAGATTCCAAGTGATGATCTTCCCCCCACCAACAACAATGACGGTGTTCGCAGTCACCCCCAGACCACAAATCTTTACGCCCGCGTCGACGATCAACCGTGGGTCACCGGATTTGAGGTCAACGATCGTGGCAATATTGTCACCCAACCGTCCAGTTGTTATCAATGATTTATCTGGGGAAAATGCCACAGCGAATTCGGTTTGGTCAGCAGGTTGAGTCGGAACGCTGGATGGTGGGTCAATCGGATCTGTTGTGCGCCATAACCGAGTTTGCAGATCACTGGACGTGATGACTGATTCTCCATCTGGGGAAAGAAGTGGTGCGATACCAGAATCGAACTTCCTATGAAGGATATAACCAGTACCAGACTCCTTCCAGAGATGAGCTTCTCGAACGGTAGTTCCACAAGCGAAGAAACGACCATCGGAGGAGAAGGAGAGCCCCCTGGGCCGATTGCCGCCCGCAAAATTCAGGAGAAACTTGGAATCCTGGGCATCCCATACCAGAACTGCCCCTCGAAGGATAAAAGCGAGCCGTGAAATTGTGGGAAGAAAGCGGAATTCCTCTGAACCAATGTCTTCCGGGGCGGGCAAAGACTTGACCTCCGCCAATGCGCGTTTCGAGGCAAACCCGACTTCCCATATGGTGATGGACCGTGGTTTCACAGTAATAAATCGTAGAAATTCACCATGAGTCCAAATTGGGGCCCCAACGTGCTCTTCACAGACACAATGGGAATATATGTGTGTTCCTAAGACGAGGTTGTAGGTGGAGATGACGGTGTTTACGTGATTTTCTGGGTCGCTGTGTGCAACCGCAACCACCTTTCCATCCATGGAATACGCGGATGAAGAATACCATGGGAGGAACTTATTCGGTGTTGAGGGGACGATACTGATCCGACCACCTGTCTGAAGGTCCCAAGTGGTGATTCCGTGGCCACTATGGCTGAAATGTGTCAGGGAGCGGCTGTCTGGGGAGAAACTAAGCCACTGGTGGTCTACTTCCTGGGGGTGCATGAAGGCATGAAGTCGCTCCAGGGTTGCTGCATCCCGGATTTCTATGCTTGTGAAGAGGCCAATCGCAATAAACTTGCTACACGGTGACCATGCAGCATTTCCAATGTAATCGTCATGCTCCACCGCTGCGACAATCGGTTCCCATGAGATGGGGAGCCCATGCACAGCCCTCACCAAGGGACGCGCGTACGGCTTGTATAACTTGCAAACCATTGATTTTCGGGGGGATAAGAAAAGCGCGGAGTGATAGATATGTGGAGCAGAGGTGCTGATTACCTCGAAGAATCCGACCACAAAACGAACGTAGTCGTTGACGAGGCTGAGAATCGGTGGTGCCTAGATCCATTCTGAGTAAATCTGGTGGAAATATAAAAGACAGGGCTCAACGCACATCCAGCCACCTCGCAGCCGCTTCCAATGAGTAAACCGCCTCTCTTGTCGCACCAAGGACACTAAACACCTCCAACCAGAATAAAAACTTTCCCTCCAGGAAACGGTGTAGGGCAGATGCGATTTCGGGCACGGGTGCCGGCACCGCGGAAATGTGCTCGTGCCACGACCTGCAAGCATATTCCAAAGGTCGATGTATATATTTCTTCGTCCTCTTCTTCAAGTCGTCAACCTCAGAGTTCTTTACACCGTCCGGAAGCTTGCACAGATTTGGCTCCAGGCTTCGATTCATTAGCTCCAGGCAGCCAATCAGAAGTTCTTTGTGTTGATCGGGGGGGCAGACACGAAACCTCGCGTTGGCGCACCGGGCCGGATCGACGATGAAGTCAGGAAATGATTTGTGGAAAAATTGAACCGGTTTATCGACATCCTCCTGGAGGGTGAGGAGCGAGTGCACCGACGACAAGACACGGAGTACCTCTTCGATCTTGAAGCCGAGCAGCGTAGCGATGGCGGATGGAGAAAGGGGATTCAGGGCAAGAACCACTGCCCCAAGGACAGAACGGATGGTGGGGTCGTCCGGTGAATCGTTGAAAGCTTCCTGAAGAATTGTCACGTAAAGCGAATCAAGGGTTGTGTGTTTCTTGAAGCCCGTCTTGAACTTGGCTTTTCCTTCGTGAGCACCGGTCTCGAGTGGCTGAAGCAAGAAGTTTAGCCGCTCCTCGAGGTTGCCGTTTTGGATGAATTTGACCGTTGCCACAGCATAGACAAACAATCCCCCTGCCCGCTCACAAAGCAGGTCCAGCTGTTCTTCCGTCGGCCAACCATCTGCGATCCCCAGGAGGCTTCGTTTAAGGAACAACCGAATGTCGCTGTCGACAAGGCCCGATTCGACATCGTGAAGGAAAAAAACATCCGTCACTTTTTCCAACAGCGGAAGACGAAAACCTCTTTGGAGCCGCGGATCCGGGCGACCTGTAAGGAAGAATTTGACTTTGGGGATCTCGGATACAAGCCTCCCGAGGACGGAAAGAATTGCTGAATCGGATTCATCGTCCTTGCATTCGTCCAAAGCATCAATAACGATCACAGTCGAAATGGCGGCCTCTTTGAGCGGTCGTACGATCAACTTGTCCATTTGGTGATATGGGGATTCGTAGGCGATTCCTGGGTCCGACTGCACTAAGGGGACGAAGATCGATCGGAACCGGGTGTACTTTCGTGCGAGCTGGACGGCGAGGGTGGGGAATATGAGGTATGGGTCGCTTCGTTCCTCGAAGTCCCGCGAGCAAAAGAAGGAGGCACCGAGCTTTCCATCATCGGACATCCTCTCTGCGATCGTCTGCGCGATGGCGGTCTTCCCCGTTCCAGCTAGTCCGTTCAACCAATAGACGGAGGGCCTTTCAAAATCACTTATCCAGCGCTCGATCTTGTCCAACACAGTTCTGCGTGTTCCATCGAGACAACCTTCACGGCCGGTATGTCGGTGCTCGGCTGCTTGCGCGGAGCGGAAATTGTTGAGCACAGATGCCTCAGCTATCCGAAGCTCATGTCAGATGCCTGTTGTATAGAGTAGAAGATATCCCGACCTGCGTCCTGTCGAGATGTTATTGCAGTAGCTTGGACGTGAACGTGGGACACTCACCATCAGTTCATGCCCTTGGTCACGGATCTCCATCTGCTGCACCATCAGTTTACGCCCTTGGCCATAGATCTCCATCTGTTGCACTATCTGCTGCCCCTGTCAGAATCGAGGACAATACCGAGTTCATGGACTGACTTGATAGTCGGAGATAGCCTCTTGTAGACCTTCCAGGAGCCCTGAAATTTCTTTGTCGTCTTGGACATGTTCAGCAAACCGCCGCAGCCCTGGCTTCTCGGATAGAAGCCGTAGTTTTCTTCCGATATCCTTGAACTTGCTGAGAGGAACTCAGCCTCGAGTCTGATGAGCGAACGATGACATACCGTAGCAGTCTATCCCTACGCATCTGCTCCGCCTCATCATCTGAAGGTGTTCCGAATATCGTCTCCAGTCGCGCTATGCGTGAGCTGAGGCTTTGGACCTTTTCCCCGACGGCTACTGTCCCCTATACACGAGACTGTCAGGAGTGTATTCCACGTGAGGGACTGTAGACGTACTTCGTAATTCGCGTAGATGGCAGAGATGGCGCCCAGGGTGGCTTTGAGAGGACCGAATGCATCTGCAGCCTCAATCGCTACATCTGACAAAATGCCACCGACTCCGAGAGCGGTGTCCATCCAGCCTCTTTTCGCAACTGGTGTGTGTCAAGAGAAAGCCAACACGAAGCCGATATTGACACGTACGGCTCGACGATTCTGACGGCTCAACCTCTCCGTCTCCGGTGTCAGTGGCGTCCTCCTCTGGTGTGGAAAGGCATTAGGATCCACATGAACACCAATCGGGGCAGCAGGGACTGGAAACACTCACCTAATGGGCCGTATCCGTGGTCGGTGTCACTGACATCCACAGCACCGGAGGTGGAAGTTTTTAGCACAGGAAGCCCTTGATCTTCGCTAGTCTTGCCCCGAGATACCATCCGTGAACCCCCGTCACATTCTTCATCTGGTTCTACGGTCGAATCAGTCCAATCTGCGTCCAGATCCTGATGGAGCGATTTCACTCACCTTTGGGGGCGATGTTGAGTTCTGCTTGGAAGCCAAGTGGTCCGGCGGCGATGTTAGTTAGAATTCCTAGATGGATGTGTTTTTGAGAAGGTTTGGACGATTTCTTGGGCTTTTTGCCGAGTAGGCGTTTCATCTTCGTTATCAGCGTCGACTCGGAGAAGAGTTGAACCAAAGTGATGGACCCACAATGCCAAACCTTACCCTTCTGCTCGTAGGTGCGGCGGCAAACCGCCGCTTGACAATGAAATTGTACAAACAAATTCATGGCGGAAGAAAATCGTCGAGAGTCCCTCAAGCCAGGATGAAGGCCGGCTGAGTGTTAAGATCCGCTACACTATGCGTACTGATCTTGAACGCCCCGAACCCCCAATGCGTGCTAGCTAACCAACAAAACGCATCCACGAGGCTTCTTCAGATAGACACACACACACACACACACGAGGCTTCTTCAGGCTTTTAGAGCGTCATAGAGTACGACGAGGTGGACGATCATTCTCTCAGTCGTCCTCTTGGTCGTGATCAACTGGGCCGGTCGTGGTTGGACCACCTGGACCTGTGACTTCGGTCAGCCTCTTCCTGCACGCAAGTTCACCTACGTGCCCTGGGGTGGCCACGAGGGATGGTACAAATACTTAAGCACGAACGCTACTGCCTCCTTGAGGCGCAAGGAGGGCCAGGTTAAATGAAATCACGCCGTGCAATTCCATATCGCGGGGGAAATTGAGCACCGATGATATGATACGGTTAAAATAAGACATTACACAGACGTTTCAATGGTCAAGCTACCAAGCTCCGAGTCTGACCCCGAGATGCGGGAAAGTGCACCGGCGAGGAGAGAAGAGTCGATCACCTTCACCACTCCTGCAAGGATGACACTCCCTCTCGCAAATATCTCGATTCTCGACACCCAAATGCGCCCATCGCATCGGTGACCTATCCATTCACTAGAAGGTGCCTAAGGACAATAGAGGGTGCGCCGTCGGCACGAAGTACTCCAACAACCCTGCCGAAACACACGCGGCGGTCCTGGTCCTGCTCCATAACCTCAACGGCAATCCCGGCCTGCTGCTCGAGGTGAGGGGGAAGCTGAGGACCCATTCCAGAGAAGTTAGGTGGATGCCTTCTCGTTCTGCTTTTGTCGATTTTTACCCATGCTGATCAAGTTTCCCAGGCGGAAAAGTCGACCCAACCGACGAGTTGCACGCTGTGCTGCGGGAATCAAAGGAGGAGATGGGGATAGATGTGGAAGAGATTGAGATAAGTACTTGCGAGGCTTGGTCCACCAACCTGGTCGCTGAGCGGTCTTCGAGTTTGGCCCTACGTGGTGAGTCTCAAGTTTTGCGTTCGACCGTTTCCAAATGACCTGAGTCGGTGAAGGCATCTTTTTACGAAGAACCGCACGGAAAAACCTCAGACGCAGACGGCACATCCTCACTATCTTCGCCTCCCTTGTTATCGCTGACACTATCCCAAGTCGAGGTTTCTGCGGTCTTCCGTCTCCCGCTCGACCGTTTTACGGGCCCCCATCATCTCCGAGGGCGATCCACCCCGTACTGGGTGTGCAACATTACACACCTCGTGGCGCCTGAAGTTGAGTAATATGATACAGGTACGACCCCCCAAGAACGAGGATTCGGTGGACGGTGGGTTAACGGGCTGGCATCACAACTTGTTCATGAGGATCTTTCTTGGGGTCCATTTACAATAGACGTGGCCTGGTATAGTGTAATCGGGTGGAAGCAACCTTGTATTATCGACCGTTGTAATCCTATGCTTTTCTTGGATATTTATTAGTCCTCAGAGACGCGGCAAGCGTGCAAAATCCAGTCGGCCATTTTCCATCCTTCTCCATCAATGCCCTCAACGCGCTTTGAGCACGGGCTCAACTTCCGGTCCCCCAATCCAGGTACTATACGATGTGATACCTTCAACCTCGTACACGGATCCAGAGGGATGAGAGGTTCGGGGACGTAGTTACAACCGAACCGGTTCAGAACGGGCTCGGATTACTGTTCGAGCTCACTAGATTAGCCAGCTCCTCAGGTCACGTTCTCCAGCTCTAAAACGGCCTGGAGGACCTTGGCGACGATCTTGGACACCCGCTCTGTACATGCTCCCTGGGACGAGAATGATCGATCGTCGTGAGTTGGGCAAACGCATGCTCCTAGGCGGCAATAAGAACTATCACCGAGAGAGAGAACTTGAGAACTTACATTCGCATTCGTGCTCGCGATATTGACGCAGACCAAGTAACCAGTGTCCAGCGAAGTCGAGCCCAGTCTCCTTGGCTTCACAGAAAGCATCTTAAGACAGGCGGGTCAAGCCCCGACATGTCGGCAACGTGACCCTCCAACATGCGGTTGAGCACTGGGGGGTGAGGAAGAGGACTTCAACCCTGGGATACTCGTTGGGTCAGATGGAAGTTCTCACCGTGAGCAAGTTCAACAGACGCGCCGACCATAACTTCCAGGACCGAATTGACGCTCTGAGAAGTAGAGTTTCTGCTCTGCTGAACCCATCCTCCACGAGATCTTGTTTGTTACCAAACATTCTTGACAAAGTGCCAAAGACTCCGGTCACGGAAAACTGCCCACAGACGCAAGGTCAATGGTAACAGCCCTATCAGAGTGACAGTGAGACATACAAGCTCGGCAATCCCTCCATCGACGTTAGCTTCGGTATGGTCGAGAATCTGCTTGTTCTGAGCCTCGATCTTGTCTTGATCCCTTAATACCTGGCAAGCTTCGATGTAAAAGAAGCAGAAAGGATAGATAGCATTGAGAGTTACGAAGAGCTCCACTTCCGTGAGGATGTTTCGGAGTCATCCTCCAGCTTCTTGGGCGTGATGGCGGTCTGCAGAGGAAAAGGAATTCTCAGCCAGCTACAGAAGCCACGCGACGAGGTTGGTTCACTTACTAACAACCTGGGCGATAACCCACTGAATATGCACAAAACTGAAGATGCTTTGACGATACCCAAGACACTTCTCTCGTCATCCACGAGTTTGTACGACTGCTTGGCGATGAGAGCCTTTGCGTCATTGACTTGATCTGGGGTCTCCGCCAATGCCTTGGACATCTGCCTTTATTCCCTCTCTCCCCTTTCGGACGTATCAGTGGCAGGGAATAACCTTGGACCATGGATGCTCGAACCCCTCCTTGTTTCCGAGAATGCCAGATACTTCTCCATACTCCTTAAACTCGCAAATACCGTGGGTGCTCCAGGGTCGCATAAATTCGTACTCGTCCTTCTGGTCCAGTTCCGTCAAAACCGCCCCCATGGCCACGAGGGCGACGAGCGGAAATCAGGCGTAGATTCTGCTGTCGGTAAACTCTTGAGGGAGAGTACGATGGGAGAACTGACCGAGCACGGAGCTGAATCCGGGGTTCTCTGTAAACTGCGCGTAATTGACGAGACACCGGCGGTGGGGTTGTGGGCGTGAAATCGACGGCAAAGAAACGGTCCCCACGGATAAGAGCGATAGAGTCTGTGGGATGGTCGATAGACGGTGTAATCAAGGCAGAGACTAGCACCTTTGGTAGCTGGTTTGGTGTCCTCAGCTTGGAGACCAGCGTACAGGTCGAGACGTACGATTGTGCCATAGAGCTTTTTGGTGCGACAGAAGCCCCTCCGTTTGAGTTCCATTCCAAGGACGTCTTGTATGCACAGCTTCAGGCAGAGGTACTACGAAGGCGTGTGAACCTTGAAATCGAGACGTGAGTTGCAGGTTCTTACCTTCTTGAAGTCATTCAACGAGCAGCAGCCCCATAGTTCCCGGCTGCTTCGATCCCAATAGCTTCCATCTGCCACATGTTGGAAAGAGTTCCCGGGCTCCATTGAAGGCATCTGTTGAGTGCTCGGTTCTGGATCGATGGTTTGGCTGGCTTGAACAACGGGGAACCACCGCAGGAAGCTTAATGTGTCTCCAGGATATCTGCCAAGTGCTCGTTGCTAAACCTTCCATCCGGACCGCGCTTCAGTCCAAACGTGCGAGTTTTAATCAACGAATTGTAGATCAACTGTGGAAACTCACCCTTCGGCTGTCGAGTTTGTAACGTCGGTTCCGCCGGCTTGAATCTCTTCTGACTTGGCCTCACATGAATTCAACGTTCCAGGAAAAAGCCATAGGCTTTCCTCTCGTCGGTGAAACATTCTTCTTGAGGGGAGATGAAGGTGGGTCGACTCATGCAGGAGGAGAGATGAGGAGCGCGCTGAGAGAGTCTGGCCCGCCCGCTACGCGGCGCGTTCATTGTGGATAAGTTAGATATTGCGTCCGACCCTTAGGCAAGCATCCAACCCCTCTGAGCTGTTAGGACGAGCTGCAACGGAGCGCAATCGACAGGAGACTCGAAGTTATCTCGCCCGACGCCTTCAGTCGACCATCCCAGAAATCGTTTCCCAAGATCTTAAATGGTGGTCTCCAGAATTGCACCTCACTTCCATCCGTGGATACGCTTGCTCGACGTCGGACGGTCCAACCGAATCGAACTTTGCTCCGCCCCCGGTCCTCGTCGCGCAACCACAGACGCCTCAGCCACCTCGATCCATCCAAAGCCAGTCAACGTCCAACCCTAAGTCCAACGAGTTGGCCGGAATTTCGGCGCTCCGTCCCGACCTCTTCCTCCCCCGACAACCCCTGCTCTCAATCGACACCGACCGTGCACTCCAGGCACTCCTCTTTCTGATATCGAACGCCAGGCCATATACGCACACAGGCACCCTCTCCGCTGATCAAAGATTGTGTATAGGCAGAATACGCCCAATCCAGAAGGGGTGAGGACAGTGAGACCGTCACAGCGCATCCCACCACCAAGAAGGGTGGAGGACGCGACTGGTAGGGACATGTCGTCCGAGCTCGTGCACTGGCTAATCCACCCTTCATACAAAGTGGCGCCTGGAATTAAGTGATCTAATGCAGGTGCGACCCCCAAGGACGAGGATTCGGTGGACGGTTAGAAATTTGGGGTTAACGGGCTGGTGATCTTTCTTGGAGGCCACTACCCATAGATGTGGCTTGGTATAGCATAGTGGGGTGGGAGCAGTCTTATAGTCTTAATTCTATGCTTTGCTTGGATATCTGCTGGCCTTCAGAAGCGCGGCAAGTGCACGAAGCGGCCAATGAGCCCGGTCGATCGTTTTCAATCCCTCTCCATCAACGCCTCCAACTCGCTTGAACCTTCCTCCATAAGAAACAAGACTAAGGTGCAGGAGGTGGCTAGGAAGCTCAAGCGAGAAAAGAGTCAATGAAAGCTACAGTATAGGCCGGCAATAGCCAAGGCCAAAGTAGCAGATCCTGCGGCGAAGAAAGTGCGTTTCCCTTCATCTCGTTGCCGTGGCAATTGGTCAGACAATGTTTGTTTCTACTTTAGGAAAGATTGGCCTAGAACGTCCCCAAGATCCTCGACAGCTAATGGGAGTTTGAACCTTCCGTATTGACCGCCGATTCACGACAGACACGGGATGATGTTTGGAGCCCTCCACCTCTCGACCTATCGAGGGTTCGAGTGGGCCAAACACAACACCCACGGATGGTGCATTCATGGCCCCAGAAGCCTTCGTTGACATGGACTCGGTCACGTTCGCGTCGTACTTCTCGGACTGGGATCCAGATTCCCCGCAGAAAGTCCTAATCACGACTTCACCCAAGGCGACAAAAGTGACGCGCGAATTTTTCGAGGAGCTGGTGGGCATTTTCTCCAGGGCCGAATTTGTCAGGAGGAGGAAGGAGCGAGGATTTGAGGTGGGCGGGATTGCGGGGTAGGCCGCAGACAGAGGATATCAAATGTCGGTCGTGAATGAAGGTGTGAAGAAGTCTAGTGAGCAGTTTCTCGTCTGTAGAGTGCTCATCTCACCATGGGTATTCAGACGCGGCTGTTTCTCGGACGGACTGACTGCGTACTTCAAGCTGACGTCGATCGAACTCTCAAAACGCATCTCCGTGAGTCCGTTCGAGATGCCGTTCGTTGGAGACAACCACTAACATCAATAAATTGCAGGGTCACGCCCGGTCGAATGTTCTCCCCGTGCCCCAGTTCCAAGGCCGAGAGGTTGCCACGCTGCATAATTAGCGAGGTTCCCTATTCTTCGGGCGTTACAGGTTGGGATCACCGAGAACGGAATTTCCTGCCGTGAGGGAATTCGGGGAACCTTCGGCGGAGCTGGGGTTTGGCGGGTTTGATGACACGATGACGGACGGGGAACGACCCGAAGGTAAAGGGACAAACCAACCGCCTCCGGAGGAAGTCGATGAAGACGGAAGGGGGGAGAGGACGTGGAACATGGGGAGCCGGGGAAGGAAACAAAACTGCTAGCGTTTGATGAATACCGATGAAGATGGAAGGTGAGTGATCCTGGTTCGCTTCTTGTCGTACCGTACCGGCTGAATGCCCCCAGCCTTAGCTCAAAACTACCAGACTTACATTCTTTTTGTAGCCTTTATCGTTTGTCAATTATCGATGATCTCCTGCATTTTCTCCTGTTTCCCTACGGATAATTTGCACCGCGTGGCTCTCACATTTTGGTTGTGATATCGAGGCCGACAACGAGAAATGGACAGCTATTCGGGTTGAATTCTCTGTCAGCTCTTCATCGGTCGTATCGGCTGCGGAGCCTGAGCGACTCGTTGAGGAGCTACATTCTCTGTTTCTTGATTTGGCTTGCTCAAGAGACACAGCTGACGAGAGGGAGGGAGGTGAAGTCTCTCATCCCTTCTCGTTGTGTCCTCCCCGAAAGTGTTTCCCTCTGAACCACAACCGGCTACATCTTCGATCACGAACTTGCCAAGAGCCATGGGGACGACGATTGTCGATTCGGGTCGACGCTCCTTTCCAGATAGTTGGTGAGGTCGAGCACCCGATGGCATGGGGGTCGCCGAACGGGGATCGAGGATCATAGAGGCACGCGGGTGTCACGTTCCCTCACCCTCTCGTGCTACGGCCTCAAAGCACCCCCAACGCGTGCCAGTTGGCCAGGAGGACGCATACATGGGGGCTCCTTCGGGCTTTGAAGCGTCGTAGAGCGAGAGCCTCGGCGACGAGGTGGGCGGTCGTCTTGGCCGTAGGTCGTGATCAACCAGGCTATATAGTCCTGGTTGGTGACCTGTGACTTTGGTCGACTGTTCTGCCCATGCAAATTAGCCCGCGTGACCTGGGAGTGGCGACGAGGGAGTGTCGTCTACATGTAAGCGCGGACGCCTCCAAGTTGCAAACGGGAGCGTCGCATTGAAGAATCGGAGAAAATATCTGTAGCGCCAGGACGGTCGGATCGCGTACCCCCGCTTTGGATGGATGTCTTCCGACCAGCTCGGGGAATCGGTGGCCAATGTTCGGCTTCCTGTGTGATCCACTTAGGCACCCACATAATCAAAACAGCCCCTCACGATGTGCATGGATATGTATACAGATTCGCAGGGATAGAACCTAGACATAACGTTTCCAACTACTCGAATGAGACTGAATACAAGTGGTGAATAGAAAGTAGACGTGTGTCGAGAGAGGAAAGGGAAAGCACTGTCCGCAGGTCACTCGTACAGCTCTATGATGACAGGTTCTGGTAGTTCACAATTCAACAACGCAAGAAACTGTTCATCCCATATCTCACGGGCTCTCAAGTAGTAAGGCAGCCACATGACTCGTTTCTTCCTCGAGTCAAGTATCCAGTAATCATCCGTAACCTTGTGACCATGAGAAGATTCCCAAAGGTGCCCCCCCGACGGACCATCCCCATCCCCGACGGGCTCCAGCCCAATGACATCGGACCCTCCATCCCTGATGATTTTCCACCCGCCGGCGTGATACCAGACTTCGCGCCCGTCCCGGGTAAACCACGGGTCATACACAGGGACAGTGTTACCCGCGACGTGCTTCCCGGTAGACATGTCGTAAATGTCTAGACCCCAGCCTCTCACGGCGGCGAGGTGATTAAAATCGGGGGATATTGATACGGAGCGTGACGATCCGGGGGGCGAATGATCGAACACTACGGTCCGGACACTGTCATGAATGTCCGCCCTGGCATCGATAACACAGTCCCCTACAGGTAGGTTCCAAGTGATGATCTTCCCCTCACCAACAACAATGACGGTGCTCCCAGTCACCCCCAGACCACAAATCTTCGTGCCTGTGTCGACGATCAACCGCGGGTCACCAGATTTGAGGTTAAGGATTGTGGCTATGTTTTCTCCCAGCCGTCCAGTCGCCATGAATGATTTGTCTGGAGAAAATGCAAGAACAAGGTCGGTTTGCTCGACAGGTTGAGTTGGAACGCTGGAGCGGGGATTGATCGGATCTGTTGTACGCCACAGCTGAGTTTCATAACCGTGAATTTTGTATGTGATGATCGATTCTCCGTCTGGGGAGAGAGATGGCGCGATCCAACGATCCACCGACCCGGATACGAGTGTTTGATGAAGGTCGTAGCCAGTGGGAGACTCCTTCCAGAGATGAACTCCTTGACCATTAGATCCACAAGCGAAGAAACGACCATCGGAGGAAAAGGAGAGCCCCCCAAGCTGACCGAGAACCCCAGAGTTCAGGATAAACTTGGAATCTCGGGCGTCCCATACCAGAACAGTCCCCGCCAGGGTGAAGGCAAGCCGGGAGAGGGTGGGAAGGAACAGAATTTCTGAACCAATGTTGTCTGGGGCAGGCAAAGACTCGATCTTTGCCAACATGTGTTCCGAGGTAAACCCTACTTCCCATATAGTGATGGACCCTGGCTTCATGGTGGCAAATCGAAGAAATTCACCATGAGTCCAAATTTCGGCCACGATCCTTCCTTCTGAGACACGATGGGAATATATGTGTATTCCCGAGATGAGGTTGTAGGTGGAGATGATGGTGTCTGTGAAGTTACCCGAATCTTCATATGCGACCGCAACTATCTTGCCATCCGTAGAATAGGTGGATGAGGAATACCGTGAAGAGGACATGTTTAGTATTGTGGGGATAGCACCGATCAGACCACCTGTCTGAAGGTCCCAAGTGGTAGATCCGTTGTCACCATCGATTCGTGTCAATGAGCGGCTGTCTGGGGAGAACCTGAGCCACCCATTCCATGGCGAGGGGTGTATGAAGGTGTGAAGTTTCTCGAGGGTTGCTCCATCCAGAACTTCTGTACTTTCGGACAGGGCGATCGCAATGAACCTGCTACATGATGACCATGCAACAGACTTAAGGCTAGGACTATGCATCGTTGTTGCGACATTTGGTTCCCACGAGGTTGGTAACCCACGTACAACCCTTGCCAGGGGATGGTCATATTGTCTGTATAGCTTGCACACAATTGACGTTCGGGGGGATAAGGGAAGCGCGGAGTGATAGATATGTGGAGCGGAGATGTTGATGACCTCGAAGAATGCGACCACGAAACGAATGTAGTCGTTGATGAGGCTGAGAGTTGGCAGCGCCTAGATCCATTCTGAGTAAATCTGGTGGAAAGATGAAAGATGGAGCTCAACGCACATCCAGCCACCTCGCAGCCGCTTCCAATGCGTTAACCGCTTCCCTTGCCACACTGAGGACACTGAGGACCTCCAGCCAGAATATAAACTTTCCCTCCAGGAAACGGTGCAGGGCGGGTGTGATTTCAAGTCTACGGGCTGGTGTCGTGTCAACGAGATGCTTGTGCCACGACCTGCAAGAATATTCCAAAGCTCGACAAATGTATTGTTTTGTCCTCTCCTTCAAGTCGTCGACCTCAGAGTTGATTACACCGTCCGGGAGCTTGCACACGTTCGGCTCTAGACTCCGATTCATCAGGTCCAGGCACCCAATCAGAAGCTCCGTGTGTTGATCGGGAGGGTAGACACGAAACCTTGGGTTGGCGCATCGGGCCGGATCG
>Ga0307515_10004409_pt1 | contig 29143 bp, 28 predicted proteins | sample 17_EM_MG_FD_194513 | JGI IMG/M metagenome (GOLD analysis project Ga0307515, IMG submission 194513) | Populus trichocarpa ectomycorrhiza microbial communities from riparian zone in the Pacific Northwest, United States - 17_EM | ecosystem: Host-associated > Plants > Roots > Unclassified | place... | reverse complement strand
GGGCGCTTGCAGTATTCGTAGATCTTCACGCCGGCCGCCAGCAGGTGGTCGTAGAGCAAATTGGCGGCGGTCTTGACGATGGCCATGTCGGGCTCGCCTTGCAGGATCAGCCGCACCTCGACACCGCGCCGCGCAGCGCGCCGCAGCTCGCGCAGCAGTCGGTAGCCGGGGAAGAAATAGGCGTTCGCGATCACCACGCGCTTGCGCGCCGAGCGGATGGCGATGCGGTAGTGGCGCTCGATGTCGTCGCGGTGGGCGTTGTTGTCGCGCGTGACGAAGAGCGCCTGCGCCTCGCCGGCTGGTGGCAGATCGGGGACGGGTTCGCTGTGCCCGCCCCGCGTGAACCAGCGGCGCGGCCCGGCCGGTGCGTGGATGGCGGCGCGTGCGAAGCGGTGGATCTCGCTGACCAGCGGGCCGCGCACCTCGACCGCGTAGTCCTGCTTGGCGGCGGGGCCGAAGTCTGAGAGGTGGTCGGCCGAGTAGTTGATGCCGCCGACGAACGCGAGCTTCGCGTCGATGACGACGATCTTGCGGTGCATGCGCCGGAACACATTGGTACGCACGCCCAGCCACGGCGGCCGAGGATCGAACACGCGCAGCCGCACGCCGGCGCTGGTGAGCGCGTCGATGAACTCAGGCGACAGGTCGGGCGAGCCGAAGCCGTCGATCAGCATGTCGATCTGCACACCGCGCTTCGCGGCCGCGAGCAGCACTTCGTGCAGCGCCTTGCCGACCTTGTCTTCGAACAGGATGAAGGTCTCGAGCAGCACCTCGTGCTCGGCGTGGGCGATGGCGTCGAACACCGCAGGGAAGAACTCCTCGCCGTTCTCGAGCAGCTTGAAGTGGTTGCCGGGCGTCCAGCGCGTCATCGGGTTCATAGGCTGATCTCTGCGGCCAGAGGGGCGTGGTCCGACAGGTGCGACCAGGGCCGGCGCGGCAACACGACGGGCGCGTGCACCTTGGCGCTGCGCACGTAGATGCGGTCGAGCGCGAGCATCGGGAAGCGGGCCGGGAAGGTCTTGGCCGCCACGCCGTGTGCATGGACGAAGACCTCGTGCAGGCCGGCGCAGCGCTCGAGCACGCGGTGCGCGCGCCGCCGCCAGTCGTTGAAGTCACCGGCGATCAGCAGCGGCGCGTTTGGCGGCACCTTGTGGTCGACAAGATGGCACAGCAGTTCGAGCTGTTTCTTGCGGTGCGCTTCGGCCAGACCCAAGTGCACGCAGATGGCGTGCACTTCGACGTCGGGGCCGGGCACGCGCAGCACGCAATGCAGCATGCCGCGGCGCTCGGGGCCCATGATCGAGACGTCATGGTTCTCGTAGTGGACGATCGGGAACTTAGACAGCACCGCGTTCCCATGGTGGCCGCTCGGGTACACCGCGTTGCGGCCGTAAGCGAACTCGGGCCAGATGGTGTCGGCCAGAAATTCATAGTGCGGCGCCTCGGGCCAGTTGACATAACGGCTCGGGTGCTTCTCATGCGAGCCCTGCACCTCCTGCAAGAAGACAACGTCGGCGCTCACGCTGCGCACGGCATCGCGCAGCTCGTGCAGGATGAACTTTCGATTGAAGAAGGTGAAGCCTTTGTGGGTGTTCACCGTCAGCACCTTGAACGAAAAAGCGGGGGACTTGGAGGGCATGGGCAGGGCGGCGTTGGTCACCCTGCATTTCTACCGACGATGGGGCGAACGGCCTGTAGGAAAAGGCCGCCGTGACGCGCAGGCCGGCCGCGCAAATGAGCCGAGATGGGCGGCACCGGGGGTTGGCATGCACCTTGGCGGGGAGCGCCTGGCTATTTGGTGCCGAGCTGCACTTCGTAGCGCAGACCGCGCGGCGCGTCGGAGAACTGGAGCAGGTTGCCCATCCAGCGGTAGGGCGATGCGAACTCGGCGACCTGCATGTTGCCGTGCATCGTCACCCCGATCAACTGGCTCTCGCCGAACACGAGGTGGTAGACGATGTCGTCGACACGGATGCGCAACTCGCCGTCGGCCATCATCTGGGCCTGCGCCGCGCCGCAGTTCGCAGGCTGGGCCGAGACGCTCACGCAGAGCCGGGCGTCGTAGTGCCCGGTCTGCGGCGCGCTGGTGGCCGATGCGGCGACCAGCAGCGGAGCAAGCATCGACCAGCCCATCAGCACGCCACCGGCAAAGTTGCGCGGCGGCTCATTTCAACAAGCCTTCAGCTTTCATCGCGGCTTGCACTGCCGGGCGGGCCGCCACGCGGTCCATGTACGCCACGAGGTGGGGCAGTGCGCTGTAGTCGACGCCCACGTTGCCTGACCAGCGGGTCACGGTGAAGAGGTAGGCGTCGGCCGCGGTGAAGTCGTCGCCCATCAGGTACTGCTTGCCGGCGAGCTGGTCGTTCACGTAACTGAAGCGGCTCGCGAGGCGGGCCTTGTACGTGGTCTTCGTCTCTTCGGGCGTGCCGGGAGTGAAGAGCGGCGTGAAGGCCTTGTGGATCTCGGAGGTGATGAAGTTGAGCCACTCCTGCAAGCGGTAGCGTGCCATCGTGCCGGCGGCTGGGGCCAGCTTGCTGGTGGGGGCCAGGTCGGCGAGGTACTGCACGATGGCAGGCCCTTCGCTCAGGCGCTCGCCGTTGTCGAGCTCCAGCAGCGGCACATAGCCCTTGGGGTTGATGCCGTAGTAGTCGGTCCCGTCCTGCAGCTTGTGCGTCTTGGTGCTGGCGAGCACCGGCTCGAAGGGCAGGCCGGCCTCGGTGAGAACGATGTGGGGCGACAACGAACACGCGCCGGGGCTGTAGTAGAGCTTCATGGTGGTTAGGTCGGAAAGCAGGGGGTGTTCATTACACCGCGTACGCTCCTTTAGTGTCGACCCGTCTGCATGCAAGCGGTTTGAGCACGCCATGCAAAAACGCCGCGTCTGCGGCACAGGGGTGCGGCGTAGAGTGATTGCCATGAACACACGCACCACTCCCACCCAAGCCCTGACCGCGTCGCGCCGTGTTGAACGCCTGGTGCGCGGCCGGCCCACGTCCGATGGCGACGGCGTCAAGCTCACGCGCGTGCTGACACAGCCGCTGCAGAAGCGGCTCGATCCGTTCCTGATGCTCGATGCCTTCGGCAGCGATGCGGCGAGTGACTACATCGGCGGCTTCCCGAGCCACCCGCACCGTGGCTTCGAGACGGTGACCTACATGCTGGCCGGGCGCATGCGCCACCAGGACAGCGTGGGCAACGTCGGCCTGCTCGAGCCTGGCAGCGTGCAGTGGATGACGGCCGGCCGCGGCATCATCCATTCCGAAATGCCCGAGCAGGAAGAAGGCCGCATGGCCGGCTTCCAGCTGTGGGTGAACCTGGCCGCCAAGGACAAGCTCACCGCGCCAGCCTACCGCGACGTGCCGCCTGCCGACGTGCCGGTGTTCACGCTGGAAGACGGCGTGTCGGTGCGCGTGATCGCGGGCAGCAGCCACGGTGTGGCGGGTGCGGTGACGCGGCCCACCACCGAGCCGCTGTACCTCGACATCGCCTTGCCGCAAGGCACGGTGTTCGAGCAGGCCGTGCCGATCGGTCACAACGCGTTCATCTACGTCTTCGGCGGGGCGGTGGAGGTCGAAGGCGCGCGCGTGGACAGCGAGCGCATGGCCATCCTCACCAACGACGCGGCGGCCGATGGTGTGCGCATTCGCGCGCTGGACGGCGCGGCCAAGGTGTTGCTGATAGCAGGCCAACCGCTGAACGAGCCGATCGCGCAGTACGGCCCGTTCGTGATGAACACGGCGCAAGAGATCCACCAGGCCATGGCAGACTTCCAGCGCGGCGTGCTGGCCGCTTGAGATCGGATCGGCGATCGCAAGATCGAACAGAAAGCTGCCATGACCGAGGTCACAGGGATCGACCACATCTACATCACCGTGTCGGACATGGCGCGCTCGCAGGCCTTCTACGACAAGGTGATGCCGGTGCTCGGGTTTCGCACCAACCGGTTCGAGATCAACGGCGACCCGCATGTGCAGTACTACAACCGCCACTTCGGTTATGTGCTGCGCCCGGCGCATGCGCTGCGTGCGCACGATCCGTATTCGCCGGGTCTGCATCACCTGTGCCTGCGGGTCGATTCGGTCGATGACGTGGTCGCGGTGTCCCACGCGTTGCGCGCGGCCGGTGTCGATGCGAGCGAAGCGCACCTGCACCCCGGCTACGCGCCCGACTACTGGGCCACCTTCTTCACCGACCCCGATGGTGTGCGGCTCGAGGTGACCAACTACCGGCAGGAGCGGCGCGAGCGGCACGACGCGTGGGATCGCCTCGGCTCTTAAAGCCGGCTTAAAGGCCGGGGGCTAAGCTCTCGGCTTTGCCCGCCTGGAGCCCCTGAATGCCCCGCCAAGTTCTCGAAGAGTCTTCGCTGCACCCCGCCATCCGCGACAAGGTGGCCAACCTGAATGCCGACATCGTGCACAACGTGCAGGCGGCAGCGGCCTCGAACCCGGTGCTGGTGGTGGGCATGGCACTCAACGCGCCGGGCCGGGCCGCACGCAAGGCACTCGCCGCGGCCGGCGTGCCTTATCACTACCTGGAGTACGGCAGCTACTTCGGGCAATGGCGTCGCCGCAATGCGCTGAAGATGTGGACGGGCTGGCCGACCTTTCCGATGATCTTCGTGAAGGGCCAGCTCGTCGGTGGCGCGAACGATCTGCTCAAGCTGATCGAGAGCGGCGAGCTGAAGCGATTGCTCGGGCAGTGAAACGCATCGTTCGGCAGTGGCGTGTGGCTCTGGCCTTCGCGGCCGGCCTGTTGCTGGGCGTTGGTGCCTCGGCGGCAGAACAGGCTCAGCCCTGTCGTGTGGCGGGCATTCGCCACGAGGTGCTGTGCGGCGAGGTGCAGCGTGCGCTGGACCCGGGGCGACCCGATGGCGTGAAGATCGCAGTGCATTACGTGGTCGTACCCGCGCTCGCGCGGCGCAAGCTCCCCGACCCGGTGTTCCTGATCGCCGGTGGCCCCGGCCAAAGCGCCATTTCGCTCGCCGCCAACGTGATGCCGCTCTTCTCGCGCTTGAACAACCGGCGCGACATCGTGTTCGTCGATCAGCGCGGCACCGGCCGCTCGGCACCGCTGGTCTGCGATGACAAGCGACGGCAGTCTCTGGGCGACCAGTTCGACCCCGAGCGCCAGCTCGCGCGGCTGCGTGAATGCCGCGAGCAGCTGCAAAAACTGCCGCATGGCGATCTGCGCTTCTTCACCACACCGATCGCCACGCAAGACCTGGACGTCGTGCGCCGCCAGCTGGGTGCAGAGCGCATCAACCTCGTCGGCGCCTCGTATGGGACCCGCGCCGAGCTCGATTACCTGCGGCAGTTTCCGCAATCGGTGCGGCGGATGGTGCTCGATGGCGTGGCGCCGCCCGACATGGTGTTGCCGGCGAGCTTCTCGACCGACGGGCAAGCGGCTTTCGACGCGATGTTGCAGGCCTGCGAGCGTGATGCCGACTGCGCTCTTGCCTATCCCCGGCTGCGTAACGAATGGACGGCTTGGCTGAAGCGCCTGCCGCAGAACGTGACGGTGCAGCACCCGCTGAGCGGCGAGTCTGAGAGCGTCGTGCTCACGCGCGACATGGTGCTCGGCGCGGTGCGCGGCCCGCTGTATTCACCGCTCCTCGCGCAGGCCTTGCCCGAGGCGATTCACGAGGCGGCGAACGGCCGCGTGCAGGCCTTGCTGACACTGGGCAGTGGCCTGTCGGGCCGCAAGAACATGGCGCCGGCGATGGGCATGCACTTCTCGGTGGTGTGTGCTGAAGACGTGCCGCGCTTCGCGCAGAGTACCGATGCGCCGGGCGGCGACTTCGGCTCTGAAGCGGCAAGCCTCTACCAGCGCGTCTGCGCCGACTGGCCGCGCGGCGATCTGCCGCCGGCGTTCTACACGCTGTCCAAGAGCCCTGTACCGGTGCTGTTGCTGAGCGGTGGTATCGACCCGGCCACGCCGCCGCGCCATGGCGCCCGGGTGGCGCAGGCGTTGGGACCGCTGGCGCACCACGTGGTCGTGCAACAGGCAGGCCACGGCGTGATGAGCCTGGGTTGCATGCCCGAGGTGATGCAGCGCTTCATCGATGCGACTGACGATGCGGCGGCGCTGGCGGTGGACGCGCGCTGTGCGCAGTCGATCCCAAGGCCGCCGGTGTTCAGGCCGGTCGCGCCCGGGAGCGCGCCATGATCGCGATCGACGGCGTGGCCAAGCAGTTCGCCGCACCGCGCACTGGCTGGCGCTTGCGCCGTGACGCGACGCCGGTGCAGGCCGTGCAGCACATCAGCTTCAACGCGCCCGATGGCCGCATCACCGGCCTGCTCGGGCCCAACGGTGCCGGCAAGACGACCACGCTGCGCATGCTGGCCGGCCTGATCACACCCGACGCCGGGCAGGTGGCGGTCGACGGCATCGACGTCGTGCGCCGGCCGCGCGAGGCACAGGCGCGCATGGGTGTGTTGAGCGACTCGCGCGGCCTGTACCCACGCCTCACCGCGCGCGAGAACATCGTCTACTACGGCGGCTTGCAGGGCATGGCCCGCGACGCTGCCCATGCGCGTGCCGAGAGCCTCGCGCGCATGCTCGACATGTCGGCCCTGCTCGATCGCCGCACCGACGGCTTCAGCCAGGGCGAACGCATGAAGACGGCGCTGGCTCGTGCGCTGGTGCACGACCCCGCCAACATCGTGCTCGACGAACCGACCAACGGCCTCGACGTGGTGGCCACGCGCGCGCTGCGCGAGACGCTGCGCTTTCTGCGCACGCCCGAGGGTGGTGCCAAGTGCATCGTGTTTTCCACGCACATCATGCAAGAGGTGGAGCGCCTGTGCGACAGCGTGGTGGTGGTGTCGCATGGCCGCACCGTGGCGGCAGGCACGGTGGCCGAGTTGCTGGCGCAGACGGGTCAGGACGACTTCGAGCAGGCCTTCGTGATGCTCGCATTTTCAGAGGATGTTTCAGCATGAACGCGGTCAGCGTGGCGTTTGCCGTCTTCCGCAAGGAGTTGCTCGATGCACTGCGCGACCGCCGCACGCTGATGGTGGTGCTGCTCTCGGCCGTGCTGCTCGGGCCGATGGTGCTGATTGCGTTGTCGAGCCTGCTGGCTTCGTTCGAGGCGCAGGCCGAGCGGCGCGAGGTGGTGGTGGCGGGCATCGAGCGCGCGCCCGGCTTGAAGAACTTTCTGGAGCGGCAGAGCTACGCCGTCAAGGCGGCACCGGTCGACTATGAGATGCGCTTGCGGAGATCCAAGCTGGCCGACGCGGTGCTGGTGGTGCCCGAGCGCTTCGAGGCCTTGCTCCAGGCGGGCGAGCAGCCGGTGATCGAGGTGATCTCCGACAGCGGCAACCGGCAGTCGCAGTCGAGTGCGAGCCGCGCGGTGCAACTGCTGAATGCTTATGGCCGTGAACGAGGGCAGGTGAGCTTGCTGATGCGCGGCGTCTCGCCCGAGTTGCTGCAGCCGCTGCAGGTGGAAGAGCGCGATCTCGCGAGCACGCAGACCCGCGCGGCGCAGCTCACCGGCATGCTGCCGTTCTTCGTCATCATGGCGGTGCTCTACGGCGCGCTCAATGCGGCACTCGACACGACCGCGGGCGAGCGCGAGCGGTCGTCGCTCGAGCCCTTGATGATGACGCCGGCGGCGCGCGCATCGCTGGTGGTCGGAAAGTGGGGCGCGGTGGCATCGCTCGCCATGCTGATCGCGGTGCTGAGCTGTCTGAGCTTTCTGCCGGCGCAATGGCTGCTGCGCAGCGACACGCTGCAGGCGATGTTCCAGTTCGGGCTGCACGAGGCCTTGATGTTTCTCGCCGTGCTGCTGCCGTTTGCAGCCGCCTTGTCGGCCGTGCTGATGGCGGTGGCCATCCGCTGCAAGACCTTCAAGGAAGCGCAGGCCAGCAGCACGGTGGTGGTGCTGGGCGTGTCGCTGCTGCCTTTGGTGACGACCTTCAACCAGAGCGGCGAGGCGCCGTGGCATCTTTGGATGCCGGCGCTCGCGCAGTACACGCTGATGATGCGGGTGCTCAAAGGCGAGGGACTCGGTCCCGAGCAAGTGGTGGTGCCGCTCGTGGTGTGTGTGCTGCTCACCGTGGTGGGCGTGGTCTTCGTGGCGCGGCGGCTGCGCAGTGCGGCGGTGCGCTGAGGGGATTGCAAATCCCCGCGGTTTGATTCGTGCGCGCGGTTTGCGCATGATGTGGGGATGAACCAGCCCCTTGCTTCCCTCACATGGCAGCGCGCTCGCCTGCCCGAACTCACGGCACTGCAGCTGGCGCGCATCTACCGCGCCCGCCAGCAGGTGTTTTCCATTGAACAGGATTGCGTGTACCTCGATGCCGACGAGGCCGACGAACAGTCCTACCACCTCGCCGCATGGTCACCGGCGCATGCTGAACCGCTGGCTTATGCGCGCCTGGTGGACCCGGGTGTGAAGTACGCGGAGCCGTCGATGGGTCGCGTGATCACCACCGCGGCGGCGCGCGGCACGGGCCTCGGGCGCGAATTGGTGAAGCGCGTGCTGGCCTTGTCCGACGAAGTGTTTGCCGGCCATGGCATTCGCATCTCTGCGCAGTCGCGCCTGCAACGCTTCTACAACGAGGTGGGCTTCGTGGCCGTCGGCGAGGACTACATGGAAGACGGCATTCCCCACATCGAGATGCTGCGCCGCAGCGCAGCCTGAGGAAGCTCTGTGCTTGAGCTCAGTGCTCGACGCGCGCCAGCGCGCGCTGCACTTCGCTCTGCCACGGCAAGGCGTGCACGAGCTCGTTCAGGCGCAGCGCGACCTCGAAGCCGGTGAGCACCTGACCCTGCGCGCCGACCAGCTGCAGGTTGGTGACGAGGCCAAAGGGGTCAGCCATCGCGACCACGCCTTCCTGAATCTGCACCCAGTCCCAGGCGACACCCGCGGCACCATCCCCCGAGGGGCCACCCCACAGCGTCTGGCCCGTGGTGGGCGTGTCGGAATCGCCGGGATTCAATACCCGCGTCCCCAGATGCACGAAGTGCAGCTCGGGGGCCTGGACGGCCTTGCAAGTGACAGGGGGCCACGCACAGACGATCCATGCGGGCGTGGTCTTGGGGGGAATGTGTTGTGAACGCAGCATGTTGATATCCGTTTGATGGTTTATCAATCATTGGGGAAGCGCTGCTTCTGCGCAGCTGTAAGACCTGCCAGCTGTCAGAGATGTCAGGTGTAAACCTTGTCAGGTTGGGCAGTGGAACTTGCAGAACCGGCGTCGAGTTCTGCTGGCGCTGAGAAGACGCATCGCCCAAGGCGGGTATGCGTCAGTGCTGGAGACCGGTGGCCAGATTCCCACTGACAGGCCAGTTGCGGTTCGAGACAGACGATGGAGGCATGGCAGCGCGGCAGCACAAGCCAGGAGCAGCGCCGTAGCCCTTCCTGACACTGGCCCACCACATCGCGAGGCGTGTGCATGCCAGTTCTGTTGACTGCACAGCAGTGCGCAAGGGGTCAACGTGCTGGGTGAGCGAGAGAGCCTAGAACTGCCCGAAGCAAGCGCCGCGGTCAGCTCAGTTCCGCGGAGGCGGCTGAAGCACGGCCGCCCCGCTGGGGCGGGGCTCGGCTCCGGCTCTTACTTACACGCTCCCCACTCCCTCTCCCTGACTTTTTGTGCTCGCTCGCCCTGCGCTTCTCAGGTAGCTGCGTGTTAACAGCGTACCCACATCGCGCAGCCTGCGTAATGACAAGTTCTTGCTACTTGCCTTTGACGCGGAGTTGTGCTCGTTTAAACATGGGGCAATACATTTGAACCTTGACCGAGCTTCGAATGGGGCCGTGAAACCGGGGTGGGAAACATGCTTCAAAGTCGTTACCTGTCAGTGTTGGGAGTCAAGACCCGCGACGCGCTCCAAACCGAGTTCGTGCGCTTCACCAAGCAGTTGGGTTTCGAGACTGTCTCCGCCGTAGCAGTGATTGACCATGTCCTCCGCGAATCGGAGTTCATAGCGGTCGACAACACGCCGGCTGCCTATCAGGAGACCTTCTGGGATCGCGAGCATGCCAAGCTCGATCCGGTGGCTCAACATTGCAAAACTCACAGTGTGCCCATCGTCTGGGATCAGGCCACCTATGTCAGGGCGAGTCGAGGAGAAATGTGGGAGTACCAAGCTCGCTTTGGATACCGTTGTGGCATTTCGCTTGCGATGCACATGCCGAAGGGACTCCACTTCTTGGTCGGTGTCGATCGCGATCAGTCGTTGCCGACTTGCCTGGCCGAGATCAATAGGATGACGGCGGAACTTCAGCTATTCACGGTGTACGCGCAAGACGTCGCGATGCAGGTACTTGTGCCCAAGCCGCCAAAGGAGCGGGACTTCCCGAGCCTCACGCCACGCGAGTTGGAGTGTCTGCGTTGGACAATGGAGGGCAAAACTGCTTGGGAGCTGGGTCGCATCTTGGGTATTGCGGAACATACGGTGGTACGTCATACCCATAGCGCCACGAAGAAGCTCGGCTGTGTGAACAAGCATCAGGCAGTTTTGAAGGCACTGCGTCTGGGACTCATTTGGTAGTGGCGGCAGTCGATCAAGCTCGTCGGGTCTGGGTCGGAACGGTTCGGGAGTTTGCGAGTCGGTGCCTTTCTGAAGATGTGGTGATGTCCACTTTCCTCGTCCCTGGTTAAGCCAATCAGTTGTCAGGCACGGTGTGGCCTTGTTGAGTTGGGGCGTTGTTATCGCCTGAATCTTGGGAGTCGCGAAGCGAATGGAGAGCATGCTTCAAAGTCGCTACTTGTCAGTGCTCGAAGCCAAGACACCTGATGCGTTTCAGACTGAGCTTGTGCGCTTCACGCGGCAAGCCGGGTTCGAAACCGTTTCGGCAACAACAGTGATCGACCATTTCTCGGACGAGTCGGAGTTCATCACCGTTGACAACACACCTGCAGCCTATCTCGCAACCTTTCAGGATCGCAACGGCGGCAGGCGTGACCCGGTCATGCAGCACTGCAAGGTCAAGAGCGTGCCCATCGTCTGGGATCAGTCCACTTACATCAAGGCCGGCGAAGCCGACAAGTGGGAATTTCAGGCCCACTTTGGCTATCGTTACGGGATCTCGCTGGTGATGCACATGCCAAAAGGACTCCACTTCACGGTGGGAGTTGTTCGTGATCAGCCGCTGCCAACGTGTTCGGATCAGATCAGCCGAATGACGGCTGACCTTCAACTCTTTCTTGTGCACGCACAAGAAACGGCGATGCGGGTGCTCTTGCCGCCAGCGGTGCCGGAGCAAAGCCTGCCGAGGCTGACTCCTCGCGAGCTGGAATGTCTTCGCTGGACGATGGAGGGCAAGACTGCATGGGAACTGGGCCAGATCCTTGGCATTGCGGAACAAACCGCAGTCCGCCATACCCAGAACGCAGCGCGAAAGCTCGATTGCGTGAGCAAACATCAGGCAGTTTTGAAGGCCGTGCGCTTGAAACTCATTTGGTAGCTCGATCGCCGCCAGATGTAATTCGGTTGGCGGTGGGGGCATCTGCTAAGAGCCGGGCGCACTGCTCGAATGCGTGATTTCAGGGCAAAAGTGCGTTTGATGGTTTCGTAATAATGTGGTCAAGTGCAGTTCTGTACGGCAGCTAAAACTGCCGGCTGTCAACTCAGAAATCCTGCGTAAACCTGTCCCGCCTTTGTGGATGCAAGGGGTACTGCAGGCTTCTTGAAGTTCGCGAAGCGAGTGGAGAACATGCTTCAAAGTGGCTATCTGTCAGTGCTGGAAGTCAAGAGTCGTGAGGAGTTCCAGGTTGAGTTGGTCCGTTTTGCGCGGCAGCTTGGCTTTGACTTTGTTGCGGCGATGACCGTGATTGACCATTTCCTGGGGGAGCCCGAGTTCTTCACTGTCGACAACACGCCCGCCGGTTATCGGGACACGTTCAGCGACGGCAACAACAATAAGCGCGATCCTGTGATGCAGCATTGCAAGGTCAAAAGTGTGCCGATCATTTGGGATCAGTCCACCTATGTGAAAGCGGATCGTGCAGACCAGTGGGAGCGGCAGGCGCGTTTTGGTTACCGTTACGGCATTTCCCTAGCGCTGCATATGCCTGAGGGACGCCATTTCATGTTGGGCGTGGACCGGGATCAGGCTCTACCCAAAGATCCGGTCGAGATGACCCGAATGGTGGCTGCGCTTCAGTTGTTTGCCGTGCACGCACAGGAGGCTGCAACGCGGCTTGTCATTCCCCAGCTGTCAGACCCCTCCTTGCCTTCGCTGACTCCACGCGAGTTGGAAACTCTGCGGTGGACCATGGAAGGGAAGACGGCATGGGAAGTGGCCAATGTTCTGGGCATCAGCGAGCGAACCGCAGTGCTGCATGCCAACAATGCCATGCACAAACTGGGTTGCGTCAACAAGCATCAAGCTGTGCTTAAAGCCCTTCGTCTCGGCCTGATCCGCTAGCTATCGCCGAACCCGACGAGCTTGTCATCCTGTAAGAGCTGACAGTTACCAGAGGCCTTGGTCGCTGCTGCAATGGAATCAGTGCGCAACATCGTGCGCACAGAGCCCACAGGAGCAGATCATGCAGCTAACGACCAGCCAAACTGTCCCCGCGACTACGAATCAACCTAGCCAGACCGCTGATCGCCAAGTTCAGCCCGTCACGCCGGCGCCTGTGCCCTTGGATCTTTGCGAGTTGCAATCTGTTGCCGGTGGCGTAACGCAAAGCCCGGGCGGCAGCTGGTAGTAATTTCCCGCGTTTCGGTAGTACCGTGATTCGCTGACATCCGCCATGAGCAGCCTCTTCCGCCCCGAAGTAGTTGAAGGCCGGCGCCAGGGCTGGCTGGGTAGCATCCAGCTGATCCGCCCGGTGTCGTTCACGGTGTTGACCACCTTGGTGGTGGTCACAGCGGTGGCGGTGACGTCGTACCTCAGCTACGGCGAGTACACGCGCAAGGCCCGGGTCAGTGGGTACTTGGTGCCGGACCGAGGCGTCATTCGCCTCGTGACGCCGCAGGCGGCCACCGTGGTCGAGCGGCACGTGGTTGAAGGCCAGGCCGTGCGTCAGGGTGACGTGTTGTTCGTGCTGTCGCTGGAGCGGGCCACGCTCAGTGGCGACACGCAGGCAACCGTGCAGACGAGCCTCGCTGCGCGTCAGCGTAGTCTGCAAGCGTCAAGCAAGCAGACTGCGGAGTTGCAGCAATCGCAGTCGGCGGCGCTGCAACGGCAGATTGGTGACATGCGCCGCGAGATGGCGCAGATGGGTGCCGAGGCCGATTTGCAACGCCAGCGCCTGGCGTTGGCGCAGCAGGCTCAAGCCAGGTTGGAATCCCTGCGCAACGAGAACTTCGTGTCGTCGGCACAGGTGCAGACCAAGACCGAAGAGGTGCTCGGTTTGCGTGCACAGCTACAGGGACTCGAGCGCCAGAGCGCCGCGCAGCAGCGCGAGATCGGCAACCTCGAAGCGCAGCTCCGCGAGTTGCCGCTTCGCACGCAGGCGCAGCAAGGCGAGATCGATCGCGACCTGGCCTTGCTGGCGCAACGATCGGCCGAGAGCCAGGCGCTGACACGCATCGTGATCCGCGCGCCGCAAGACGGCGTGATGACCGCCGTGCTGGCCGAGCGTGGCCAGCCCGCCACACCGGACACGGCGCTTGCGAGCTTGGTGCCGTCGGATGCGCATTTGCAAGCCCACTTGTTTGCGCCGTCGAGCGCGGTCGGCTTTTTGCGCTCGGACCAAACCGTGCTGCTGCGCTACCAGGCCTATCCGTACCAGAAGTTCGGCCACCAAGGGGGACACGTGCTGCAGGTGTCGCGCACACCATTGCAGGCCTCTGAGCTGGCGAGCCTCGCCTTGCCGGCACGTGGCCTGGACACGAGCGAGCCGCTCTACCGCATCACCGTCACACTCGACCAGCAGGCAGTGCAGGCTTATGGCCAGGCCCAGGCACTCGCCCCCGGCATGCAGCTCGATGCGGACGTGATGCTCGACCGGCGCCGCCTGATCGAATGGGTCTTCGAACCTGTGCTGAGCATCGTGGGCCGGGTGTGAGAATGCCGGCCCATGTTTGACAGACTCAACCTGGGCTTGGGCGGGCGCCGCGTTCCGCTGATCCTGCAGACCGAGGCCGCTGAATGCGGCCTCGCGTGTCTTGCGATGGTCGCCGCGCAGCATGGCCTGCGCACCGATCTGCCGAGCTTGCGCAAGCGCTTCTCGTTGTCGCTCAAGGGCGCGACCATGGCCGACCTGGTCCGCATGGCCGGCCAGATGCAGTTGAACCCGCGCCCGCTGCGCGCCGAGATGGAACACCTGCCGCAGCTGGCCTTGCCCTGCGTGCTGCACTGGGAACTGAATCACTTCGTCGTGCTGGCCGAGCTGCACGGTGATTGGGCCACCATTCACGACCCGGCACGCGGCGTGCGGCGCCTCCGGCTGAGCGAGGTAGGGAAGTACTTCACCGGCGTGGTGCTCGAGCTGTCGCCAGCGGCCGACTTCAAACCCAAGGTCGAGAAGCAGGCGGTCAGCACGCGGCAGCTGCTTGGCCGTGTGGTGGGTCTGAAACGATCGCTCGGGCAGATCTTTGTGTTGGCGCTGGCGCTTGAAGTGTTCATGCTGCTGTCGCCCTTCTTCATGCAGTGGGTGGTCGACACCGTGCTGGTCAGCGCCGACCGCGACCTGCTGGTCACGCTGGGCGTGGGCTTCGGCCTGCTGGTGCTGGTGCAGGTGGCGACAGGCGCCATCCGCTCATGGGCCGTGCTGTACCTCTCCGCCACGCTCAACCTGCAGTGGCTGTCGAACGTGTTTGCGCACCTGATGCGCCTGCCGGTGAGCTGGTTCGAGAAGCGCCACACGGGCGACATCCTGTCGCGCTTCGGTGCCATCCAGCAGATGCAGCAGACGCTGACCACGAGCTTCATCGAGGCGGTGCTCGACGGTCTGCTGGTGGTGTTGACGTTTGCCGTGATGTGGTTCTACAGCGCCACGCTCACGGCCATTGCCTTCGCCAGCGTGGCAGCCTACGCATTGCTGCGCTGGGCTTTCTTCCGCCCACAGCGCGATGCGACCGAAGAGTCCATCGTCCACGACGCCAAGCGCTCGACGCACTTCCTCGAATCGTTGCGCGGCGTGCAATCGATCAAGCTCTTCAACCGGCAAGAAGATCGCCAGGCGCAGTTCATGAACCGCGTGGTCGATGCGATGAATGCCAACATCGCCACCCGCAAGCTCGACCTGATGTTCGGCGTGATGCACAAGCTGGTGTTCGGCCTGGAGCGCATCGCGGTGATCTGGGTCGGTGCGCTGCTGGTCATGGACCATCGGTTCTCGGTGGGCATGCTGTTCGCCTTCTTTGCCTACAAAGAGACCTTCGCGCTGCGCGTGAGCGGGCTCATCGACAAGCTGGTCGAGCTGAAGATGCTGAAGCTGCAGGGTGAGCGCCTGGCCGACATCGTGCTCACCGCACCCGAGGCCGAGCCGGACGTGCCTGCTCGCGATGGCGACCTGCCCGCACGGCTGGAGCTGCACGGCGTCAGTTTCCGCTACTCGGACAACGAGCCCGAGGTGCTGAAAGACATCAACATCGTGATCGAGCCCGGTGAGTCGGTGGCCATCTCCGGCCCGTCGGGCTGCGGCAAGACCACGCTGCTCAAACTAATGCTTGGCATTCATGCGCCACAGTCGGGTGAGATTCGCGTCGGCGGCGTCCCTCTGCGCCAGCTCGGTTTGCGCAGCTGGCGCGACATGATCGGCACCGTGATGCAGGACGACCAGCTCTTCGCTGGATCGATCACCGACAACATCAGCTTCTTCGACGCGCACGCCGACCCGGCCTGGGTGGCGCAATGTGCGCAGCTCGCCGCCGTGCACGACGAGATCGGCGCGATGCCCATGGGCTACCACACGCTGATCGGCGACATGGGGGCCAGCATTTCGGGCGGGCAGAAGCAGCGCATTTTGCTGGCGCGTGCCTTGTACAAGAAGCCGAAGATCCTGTTCCTCGACGAGGCCACCAGCGCGCTCGACGTGGACCGCGAGCGCCTGGTCAACCAGGCCATTCGACAGCTCGACCTCACGCGCGTGATCGTCGCGCACCGCCCTGAAACCATTGCCTCGGCTGGCCGTGTGATCGTGCTGAAAGACGGCCGCGTGGCGCAAGAGCTCCGCACCGTCACAGGCGCGGGCCGGTGAGCACCTGTGTCCATGCACCTGTCTCTCTCACCAGGGAGCGAGCCCAACCCGCATGCGCTGGCGGCGATGACGCGGGCTGGCGAGTCGTACCCGATCATTGCCTCGCAAGACATCGTCGATGTGCGCGGCGTCAAGCTGTGGGCGCGTGACCAGCCGGTGACGGCTGCGCTGCAGCAGCGCCTGCTGCAGCGCAGGTTGCAGCAGCCTCTGGAGGTGTGCCTGCAGGCAGAAGGCGGCGTCACGCTCTTCACGCTGATGCACGACCTGCAGGAGCTGATTGAGTCGACGAACCCGCTGGCACCCGCGCTGAAGCCCTGGGCGTCGGTGCTGGTGGAGCAGCTCAAGCAGATTCCGCTTCACTCGGTCGCGCAGTTGCTGCTGACCACCGCCGCCGCCACGCGGCCCGCGACGCTCGCGCACGCGGTGACCGGCATGGCGTTGGCGGGGGCGATGCTGGCGAGCCGGCAGGCCAGCCACACCGAGATTCGCCTCGCGATGCTGGGCGGCTTGCTGCACGACATCGGCGAGGTCTACATCAACCCGCTCTACCTCGACTACGCCCAGGCACTCGACATCCTCGGCCACAAGCATCTGGTGGTGCACCCGCGTGTTGCGCAGATGCTGTTGACGACGCTCACCGACTACCCCGCAAGCCTCGGTCAGGCCGTTGCTGAGCACCACGAGCGGCTCGATCGGTCAGGGTATCCGGCCAGGCTGGGAGACGAAGCGGTGTCGACGCTGGGACGCGTGCTGTCCGTGGTCGAGGTGGCGCTGGGAAGCTTGTGCGTCGCGCATGCGCCGCTGACGCGCGCGAGCTTTGCCTTGCGTGTGGTCCCGGGCGAATTCGACCCGACGTGGGCCGCATTCATCTGCGACGCGGCGCAGGAAGCCGATGAAGATTTCGCGGGCGATTCGCTTCCCCTCGCGTCGACGCTGGAAGCGCAGCTGGCCGACATTGATCGCCAGCTGTCACGGGCGCATCAGTTGGCGCTCGACTTGAATGAACAGCGCCGCACCTCCAAGATCACCGACGTGGTGACTGATGCGCTGCACCGGCTGGATCGACTGCGCGTGGCTTGGAACGCGCTGGGGCTGTGGGGGCTGTCCGGCGACGAGATGGCCAATGAGCCGCTGCCTTCCGAACGACTCGAACTGGAGCTTGCCGAGAGCGAACTGCGACAGCGCATGCGGGCGTTCCATCGCGAGTGCTTGTTGCTGAGCGAAGGGCTCACGGAGGCGGAGAAGTTTCGGCTGTCTCCGCTGTGGCAAGGCCTGCTTGAATCGCCCTGAGCCGCGTGTCGCTTCAGGGCGCGGTGTCGCGTTCCATGTGGCCCAGCCATCGCAAGGCTTGCTCCTGGTTGTCGCCGCACATCTCGACGGCGGGCTGGAGCGAGGAGCAGACGGCAGGGCGATCGGGGTGGCCGAAGATGGCACAGGCGTTGTCGGCAGTGAGCTGAATGCACCGCACGCCAGCGGGCTTGCTGATGCCATCGATGAGCGGCATGCCGGGGATCGGACTCGAGATGGAAGGCGCGATGCAGCATGCACCGCAGCCGGGGCGGCAGTTCATGGCGAGGATTATTCGGCAACGAAGCCACGCACGGCCGCGGGCTTGTGCCGCGGCGAGTGACGTGGAAGAGGCCGCGGCCTAAAATTCACGCCCTGCGCCCGCAGATGTCGCCCGCGATGCCGCGGTCGCCCAGCCCTCGGAGTCCCCATGTTGTACCCCCATGAATTCGACGTGATCGTCGTCGGCGGCGGCCATGCCGGCACCGAAGCTGCGCTCGCGGCGGCGCGCATGGGTGCGAGCACCTTGCTGCTCACGCACAACATCGAGACGCTTGGCCAGATGAGTTGCAACCCGTCGATCGGCGGTATCGGCAAAGGCCATCTGGTCAAGGAGATCGACGCACTCGGAGGCGCGATGGCCGCGGCCACCGACGAGGCCGGCATCCAGTTCCGCATCCTCAACGGCTCGAAGGGCCCGGCCGTGCGCGCCACCCGCGCCCAGGCCGATCGCATTCTGTACAAGGCTGCCATTCGGTACCGCCTGGAGAACCAGCCGAACCTGACACTTTTCCAGCAGGCGGTCGATGACCTGATGGTCGAAGGCGACCGCGTGGTGGGCGCCGTCACGCAAGTTGGCATTCGCTTTCGAGCCAAAGCGGTGATATTGACCGCGGGTACCTTCCTCGACGGCAGGATCCATGTGGGCTTGCAGAACCATGCAGGTGGCCGGGCAGGGGATCCGCCGGCCGTGTCGCTGTCTGCGCGGTTGAAGGAATTGAAGCTGCCGCAAGGCCGGCTCAAGACCGGCACGCCGCCCCGGCTGGACGGGCGCAGCATCGACTTCTCTCAGCTCACCGAGCAGCCGGGTGACCTGGACCCGGTGCCAGTGTTCAGCTTCATGGGCCACGTATCGCAACACCCGAAGCAGGTGCCGTGCTGGATCACGCACACCAACGAGCGCACCCACGAGATCATCCGCTCGGGGTTCGACCGCAGCCCGATGTTCACCGGCGTGATCGAAGGCGTCGGCCCGCGTTACTGCCCGAGCATCGAAGACAAGATCAACCGGTTCGCTGACAAGGACTCGCACCAGATCTTCCTTGAGCCCGAAGGGCTGGCGACGCATGAGTTCTACCCCAACGGCATCAGCACCAGCTTGCCGTTCGACATTCAGCTCGCTGCCGTGCGCTCGATGCGTGGGCTCGAGAACGCGCACATCCTGCGGCCCGGCTATGCGATCGAATATGACTACTTCGACCCGCGGGCCCTGAAGGCGAGCTTCGAGACCAAGGCGATCAGTGGGCTCTTCTTCGCCGGGCAGATCAACGGAACCACCGGCTACGAAGAGGCGGGTGCACAAGGATTGTTCGCGGGCATCAATGCGGCCCTGCAGGTTCAGGGCAGGGATGCCTGGACGCCGCGGCGCGACCAGGCGTATCTGGGCGTCCTGGTCGACGACCTGATCACCAAGGGTGTGACCGAGCCGTACCGCATGTTCACCAGCCGCGCCGAGTTCCGGCTGCAGCTGCGCGAAGACAACGCCGACTTGCGCCTCACCGACATCGGGCGACAGATGGGGCTGGTGGACGATGTCCGCTGGGCCGCCTTCAACCGGAAGCGCGATGCGGTGGCGCGTGAAACCGAGCGGCTCAAGTCCACCTGGGTGACTCCGAACGTGTTGCCTGCGGTCGATGGCGAGCGCCTGTTGGGCAAGGCCATCGAGCATGAGTACAGCTTGGCTGAACTGCTGCGCCGGCCCGAGGTGACCTTTGACGCGCTGGCTAAAGTCTTGGCGATTGCTAAGCCCGAGGCGGTTGTTTCACGTGAAACACTCCGCAATGAGCTTGGGGCCGATTTGGCTGATGCGGTCATCGAGCAGGCAGAGATCAGCGTGAAGTATGCCGGCTACATCCACAAGCAGAACGAAGAGGTCGAGCGCGCGGTGCATTTCGAAGCAATGCGTTTGCCGGTGGAATTGGACTATTCCCAGATCACTGCACTGAGCTTCGAGGCTCGCCAGAAGCTGTCGCTGCACCGGCCTGAAACGCTGGGTCAGGCGTCACGAATTTCGGGCATCACGCCCGCGACCATTTCGCTGCTGCTGATTCACTTGAAGAAGGGCCGCTTCAAGGGTTTTGCTGCCAACGAGTTGCCGAGTCGCGATGCCGCTTGAGCAACGTGAGTTGCTGAAGCAGGGCGCCGAAGCGCTCGGCCTGGGCTTGAGTGATAGGCAGTGCGATGCGCTGCTCGGCTACCAAGCCATGCTGATCAAGTGGAACCAGGTCTACAACCTCACGGCGGTTCGCAAGCCGGAGGACATGCTGACGCACCACCTGCTGGATAGCTTGGCTGTGCTGCCTCCGTTGGAGCGGCATCTGACGAACCGGCCGGCGCGCCTGCTGGACGTGGGCAGCGGGGGCGGTTTGCCCGGCGTGGTGCTGGCAATCATGCTGCCGGCGTTGAGCGTGACCTGTGTCGATACGGTTGGCAAGAAGGCAAGCTTTGTTCGCCAAGTCGCCGGGGAGCTGAAGTTGCCCAACTTGAATGCTGAGCATTCCCGGGTGGAAAACCTTCGAACCGAACCTTTCGACGTGATCGCGTCGCGCGCCTTCGCCTCTCTCAGCGACTTCACGCGCTTGACTCGTCACTTGCTCGCAACGGATGGGGTTTGGATGGCGATGAAAGGGAAGCTTCCCACTGAGGAGATAACCGCCTTGCCCCCAGAATCAGGTGTGTTTCACGTGGAACAGTTGGCGGTGCCGGGCCTGGATGCTGAGCGCTGCTTGGTGTGGATTCGGAAATCACCCCGCTTGTGAGAGCGCCATGACCTTGTTCGGTATTTCGAACTTCGACAACTTCTGCCTGGCCATTCTGCTGTTCCTGGCACTGCCCGGGCCGGGAACGTTCGCGTTGCTGACCTCGACGGCCAAGGGTGGGTTTCGCGCTGGAGCCTCCACCACCTTGGGTTTGATTCTCGGGGACCAGGTGCTGCTGTGGCTGGCGGTTGCCGGCGTGGCAGCTTTGTTGGTCGCGCATCCGCTGGCCTTTCGCTTGGTGCAATACGCGGGCGCTGCTTACCTGGCCTGGATCGGCTTGCGGCTCATCTTTGCAAAGGAAGGCGCCGCCTCACCGATTCGCATCGAACCGCGGCACTACCTGCGCCAAGGCTTGCTGATCACCTTGCTGAACCCCAAGGCCATCGTGTTCTATATGGCCTTCTTTCCACTCTTCATCAATCCAACGACCCACCAGGGTGCGGTGACCTTCGCGGCGATGGCGGCCACGATCGCGCTCATCACCGTCGTGTACTGCTTGACCTTGTGTGCTTTCGCTGGAGCGGTGTCGAGCAAGGTCAGAGCACACAGGCGCGTTGCCCGCTGGCTCGAAAGGCTGGCCGGTGTTTTCCTGGTGGGCTTTGGCATTCGCCTCGCCACCAACTGATTCGATGCCTCCTTCTCATCCACCGGATTGCCCATGACCCGCATCTTCTGCATCGCGAACCAAAAGGGCGGCGTCGGCAAGACCACCACCACCGTCAACCTGGCGGCGGGCCTGGCCAAGATCGGCCAACGCGTGCTGGTGGTCGACCTTGACCCGCAGGGCAACGCCACCATGGGTTCCGGAGTCGACAAGCGCGCGCTCAAGCTGAGCGTCTATGACGTGCTGCTCGAATCGGCCTCCATCGCCGAAGCCCGCCAGCGCAGCGAGAAGGTGGGTTACGACGTGCTCGGTGCCAACCGCGAGTTGGCCGGTGCCGAAGTGGAACTGGTCGAACTCGAACGTCGCGACAAGCGACTGAAGGGCGCCATCAGCGCAATCACCGACGACTACGACTTCGTGCTCATCGATTGCCCACCGAGCCTGAGCCTGCTCACGCTGAACGGCCTGTGCAGCGCGCACGGGGTCATCGTGCCCATGCAGTGCGAGTACTTTGCGCTTGAAGGCCTGAGCGACTTGGTCAACACGATCAAGCAGGTTCACGCCAATCTCAACCCGGATCTGCAGATCATCGGCCTGCTGCGGGTAATGTTCGACCCGCGCATCACGCTGCAACAGCAGGTCAGCGAACAGCTGAAGGCGCACTTTGCCGACAAGGTGTTCAACACCGTGATTCCCCGCAACGTCCGCTTGGCCGAGGCGCCCAGCTACGGCCTGCCCGGCGTGGTGTTCGACCCTGCATCCCGCGGCGCACAGGCATTCGTCGAATTCGCGACCGAGATGGTCGAGCGGATCAAGGTGATCTGATGAGCGGCCCCCTCGCACTCAACGACCGCTTCGACACCACCTTGTTGTCACGCATCGAAGACGCTGGCCTGAACGCCAGTGCGCCGCCACAGCAGCGGTGGGTCGATGGCTGGCTGGTGCGCTTCTCGGCCGGCAAGGCCAAGCGCGCCCGCTGCATCAACGCGGTGGCTGACGGTCGCTTGCCCGTGGCCGAACGACTGGCGTTCTGTGAACAGGTCTATGCGGAAGCCAAGTTGCCGATGGTGGTGCGCATCACGCCATTCACCTTGCCGCGTCACCTTGACGAGACGCTGGAAGCCATGGGCCTGCGCAGCATCGACGACACCCGGGTGATGGCACTTGCCGGCCTGAACGAACTGGCGCCTGTGGTGCTGGCAGCGGGTTTGTCGGTGCACGCGGTCGGGCTGGAAGTGTTTGCCCAGCGGGTCGGTGGACTGCGGGGTTCGCCGTTGTCGCAGCGCCAGGCCCATGCTGAGCGCCTCCTGCACTCGCCGGTTCCTTTTTACGCCTTTGAGCTGCGCTCACATGGCGAAGTACTGGCCTGCGGCCAGTACGCGATCGAGGCCGATCTGGTGGGGCTGTACGACGTGTTTACGGCGCCTGCGGCTCGCGGGCGCGGCTGTGCGCGGCAGCTGTGTCAGCACATGCTGGTGCATGCGCGCGAACGCGGTGCTCGTCACGCTTACCTTCAAGTCGAAGGCGACAACCACCCTGCACGCGCTGTGTACCACCGGCTGGGTTTTGCCGATGGCTACGCTTATCACTACCGCACGACGGCGGTCGAGGTCTGACGGCTCAGAGCCCGAGAGATTCGTCCACGCCCAAGTGGACATTCATCGACTGAACCGCCGCGCCGCTCGCGCCTTTGCCGAGGTTGTCGAGCCGGGCCATCAGGATGGCTTGTGTGTCGTTCGCGAAGACGAAGATGTCAACGCGATTGGTGTCGTTGCAGGCCTGAACGTCGAAGTAACCTGCTTCCACTGCCGAAGGGTCACGAACCGGCAGTACGCGAATAAAGCGCTCGCCGGCATAGCGCTCTGCCAGCGCCTGTTGCAGTTTTTCTGGCGTGGTGCCGGCTGCCAATTGCGAAAGATGCAAGGGCACACTCACACTCAAGCCCTTGAGGAAGTTGCCGACGATCGGCATGAAGATCGGCTTGGCCTGCAAGCCGGTGTGCGCGGCCATCTCGGGAATGTGCTTGTGCGACAGGGTCAGCGCATAGGGGCGCGGTGAATCGAGCAGCGGGTCGCCGCCGGCCTCGTACTGCTCGATCATCTTCTTGCCACCACCCGAGTAGCCGGTGATGGAGCTGGCGCTGATCGGCAGGGCAGCGGGCACCAGGCCTGCATCGACCAGCGGGCGCAACAGCAAGATGAAGGCGCTGGAATGGCAGCCGGGGTTGGAAATGCGCTTGCTGCGGCGAATCTTGTCGCGCTGGTCTGCTGCCAGTTCGGGCAGACCGAAGGCCCAGTCGGCCGCGGTGCGGTGCGCAGTGCTGGCGTCGATTATGCAAGTCTTCGGGTTGTTGACGAGCGCGACGGCCTCGCGCGCGGCTGCATCGGGCAGGCACAGGAAGGCAACGTCTGCAGCATTCAGCAGGCGCGCGCGCTCGTCTGCATCCTTGCGGCGCTCGGGTGCGATCCGCAGCACTTCAATGTCACTGCGGCCGGCGAGATACTCGTTGATGCGCAGCCCGGTCGTGCCTTCTTGACCATCTACGAACACCCGGTATGTCATGTCATCACCTTCAATTTCAACGAACCGCAAGGATAAAGCACGCGCATGACAAGCACTGAGGTATTCCCTTTGGCGAGCACGCGGGTGTTGCTGCTGCCGGGGTGGCTGAACTCCGACGAGGCTCATTGGCAAAGCCGCTGGGAGCAACTGCATGGTGATCGCCGCGTTGAACAGGACGACTGGTTGTGGCCCAAACGAGGCGACTGGATGTCGCGTCTCGAAGAAGTGTTGATGCAGGGCGATGCCCCCGCCGTGCTGGTGGCGCACAGCCTGGGCTGCCACTTGGTGGCAGCCTGGGCGGCCCACTCGCAGCAAACGCATCGTGTGATGGCCGCCATGCTGGTGGCGCTGCCCGATATCGAACGCGAAGACATGCCGCCCCAACTGGCGACGTGGCGGCCCATCGTGCGCAAGCGCATGCCGTTCCGGAGCCTGGCCGTGGTGAGCGGCGACGACCCATATTGCGCGCCGGAGCTGGCCGCACAAATGGCCGCTGATTGGGGCAGCGAGTTGACGTCGGTGGGCGCGCGCGGGCACATCAACGGCGAGTCGGGCCTTGGAGATTGGCCGCAGGGCCGCGCGATGCTGCAGGCCTTGGTCGGGAGCAGCGGGTGAGCCCGAGCCCGATCGGACAGAATGCGGCCATGGTCACCAAGAAACCCAAAGGCCTCGGCCTGGGCCTCGAAGCGCTGCTCGGCCCCAAAGTCAATGACAACCCCACATCGGTTTCCGATGGCATCCCCCACACGCTGAAGCTCGCGCAACTGCAGCCTGGCAAGTACCAGCCGCGCACGCGCATGGACGAAGGCTCGCTCTACGAGCTGGCCGAGAGCATCAAGGCACAGGGGATCATGCAGCCCATCCTCGTGCGGCCCGTGGGCTCGGGTCGCTTCGAAATCATCGCGGGTGAACGCCGCACGCGTGCTGCCAAACTGGCCGGCCTCGACGAAGTGCCGGTGCTGGTGAAAGACGTGCCGGATGAAGCCGCAGCCGCGATGGCGCTCATCGAGAACATCCAGCGCGAAGACCTCAACCCGCTTGAAGAGGCGCAAGGCATCGCGCGTCTTGTCAACGAATTCCATCTCACGCACGAACAGGCCGCACAGGCCGTGGGCCGCTCGCGCAGCGCGGCCAGCAATCTGCTGCGTCTGTTGAACTTGGCTGAGCCCGTGCAGCAGATGCTGATGGCAGGCGACATAGACATGGGGCATGCACGTGCGCTGCTGCCTTTGGAAGGTGCGCAACAAATACTCACAGCTGCAGAGATCGTCGGCAAGAAACTCAGCGTGCGCGAAGCTGAGCGGCTCGTGACCAAGGCTGCTGCATCGCGGCAAAAGCCCCTGCTGCGCATGGCCAAAGAGAAATCACGCGATATTTCGCGCATCGAAGAAGAGCTGTCTGATGCCTTGACTGCGCAGGTCGAGATCCGCGTGAAGAAGCGCACCAAGCGTGGCGAGCAAGGCGAGGTGGCCATTCAATTCGGATCGTTGGATGAACTCAACGGGTTGCTCGAAAAACTTGGCTTGTCGAATGCATAGGCGTATCTTGGCGCCATGCCGTTGGTTGACGGCACATTCCATGAGGAACTTTGTTTCGCTTTCAGGCCTCCTTTGCATGAGGGAACATCGGGTTGAAGTCGCAGCCAAGTCGTTCAAGCGGCACACTCCTTGCAAAGCTTGAACAACGGTGATATTTCGCTTCTTATCAACGCATGATTGCTCTCACAATGACTCAAGCTTGATCACAAGCGGCTGACGACAAGGAAAGCTCTGATGGAGCCTGAACTGGGCTTCATCAGAACTTCCCCAGACGATGCCGAGGTGGCCCCCGGCAACGTCTTCCTGAGATCTAGGAGGTCAGCATGGATGTGATCAGCCATTTCGCCGCTCGTTTCGAGCGTACGCGTGAAGAGGAACTCTCTCTCGAAGAGTACCTCGCCGAGTGCAAGCGCAACCCCGTTGCGTATGCCACTGCCGCCGAGCGGATGCTCAAGGCGATCGGCGAACCGCAGAGCATCGACACGCGCAACGACCAGCGCTTGTCACGGCTCTTCGCCAACAAGGTCATCAAGATCTATCCGGCCTTCGCCGAGTTCTACGGCATGGAAGACGCCATCGAACAGGTGGTGTCGTACTTCCGGCATGCGGCGCAGGGGCTGGAAGAAAAGAAGCAGATCCTCTATCTGCTGGGCCCGGTGGGCGGCGGCAAGTCGTCAATCGCCGAGCGACTCAAGTCGCTGATGCAAGAGGTGCCCTTCTACGCCATCAAGGGCTCGCCGGTGAACGAGTCGCCACTCGGCCTGTTCGACGCGGTGGAAGACGGCCCCATCCTTGAAAAGGAATATGGCATCCCGCGTCGCTACCTGCAGCGCATCTTGTCACCCTGGGCCGTGAAGCGTCTGGACGAATACGGCGGCGACATCCGCAAGTTCAAGATCGTAAAGCGGTTCCCGTCGGTGCTGAAGCAGGTGGGCATTGCCAAGACCGAACCGGGCGACGAGAACAACCAGGACATCTCATCACTGGTCGGCAAGGTCGACATCCGCAAGCTCGAGACCTATGCGCAGGACGACCCCGATGCGTACAGCTACTCCGGTGGCCTCTGCCTGGCCAATCAGGGTCTGCTCGAGTTCGTCGAAATGTTCAAGGCGCCGATCAAGGTGCTGCACCCGTTGCTGACCGCCACGCAAGAAGGCAACTACAAGGGCACCGAAGGCTTCGGCGCCATTCCCTTCGACGGTGTCGTGCTTGCGCACAGCAACGAAAGCGAATGGAAGACCTTCCGCAATAACAAGAACAACGAGGCCTTCCTCGACCGCATCTACATCGTGAAGGTGCCGTACTGCCTGCGCGTGAGTGAAGAGGTCAAGATCTACGAAAAGCTCTTGCGTGGCTCGTCGCTGGCACAAGCGACCTGCGCTCCCGGCACACTGAAGATGATGAGCCAGTTCGCCACGCTCACGCGCCTGAAAGAGCCGGAGAACTCGAGTCTCTATTCCAAGATGCTGGTGTACGACGGCGAGAACCTCAAAGACACCGACCCGCGCGCCAAGAGCTTCCAGGAGTACCGCGACTACGCGGGTGTCGACGAAGGCATGAGCGGCGTCTCCACGCGCTTCGCCTTCAAGATTTTGTCGAAGGTATTCAACTTCGACAGCACCGAAGTCGCTGCGAACCCGGTGCACCTGATGTACGTGCTCGAGCAGCAGATCGAGCGCGAGCAGTTCCCGGCCGAGACCGAGCAGAAGTACCTCGCGTTCATCAAGGAGCACCTGGCGGTCAAGTACGCCGAGTTCATCGGCAAGGAAATCCAGACCGCGTACCTCGAGAGCTACAGCGAGTACGGCCAGAACATCTTCGACCGCTACGTCACGTACGCCGACTACTGGATCCAGGACCACGAGTACCGTGACACCGACACCGGCGAAGTGTTCGACCGTGGGTCGCTGAATGCCGAACTCGAGAAGATCGAGAAGCCGGCCGGCATCAGCAACCCGAAGGACTTCCGCAACGAGATCGTCAACTTCGTGCTGCGAGCGCGAGCCAACAACTCGGGCAACAACCCGACGTGGACGAGCTACGAGAAGCTGCGCACGGTGATCGAGAAGAAGATGTTCTCCAACACCGAAGAGCTGCTGCCGGTGATCAGCTTCAACGCCAAGGCGAGTGCCGACGAAGCCAAGAAGCACGAGGACTTCGTCACCCGCATGGTGGCCAAGGGATACACGCCGAAGCAGGTCAGGCTGTTGTGCGAATGGTATTTGCGCGTTCGCAAGAGTTCTTGAGCGACAGGACCCGGTAGTACAGAAAGGCCAGCATGCTCCAGCAGATCATCGACCGGCGGCTTGCAGGAAAGAACAAGTCCATCGGCAACCGCGAGCGCTTTCTGCGCCGCCACAAGGAGCAGATCCGCGAGGCGGTGAAGCGTGCTGTCGACGGGCGCGGCATCCGCGACATGGCACAAGGGGAAGACATTCACATCCCCAAGCGCGACATCGCCGAGCCGGTGTTCGGCCACGGTCAGGGTGGCAAGCGCGAGATGGTGCACCCCGGCAACAAGGACTATGTGCGCGGTGACCGCATCGAGCGGCCGAAAGGCGGCGGAGGCGGTGGGGGCGGCGGGCAAGCCAGCGACTCCGGCGAGGGGGACGATGACTTCGTCTTCCACCTCAGCAAGGAAGAGTTCATGCAGGTCTTCTTCGACGACCTGGCCTTGCCTAACCTCACGCGCACCACTCTCGCCGAGACGCCCGAGTTCAAGACGCACCGCGCCGGCTACAGCAGCGACGGCACGCCGAACAACCTGCACGTGGTGCGTTCGATGCGCGGCGCCATCGGCCGGCGCATCGCGCTGGGCGGCAATTCACGGCGCGACCTGCGAGAGCTCGAAGAAGAGCTGGCCGAACTCAAGGCCCACCCCACCGGTAACGAAGTAGCCATCCTCGCGCTTGAGAAAGAAATCGAGGCGCTTCGCCTGCGCTTGAACCGTATTCCGTATCTAGACCCGATCGACCTGCGCTACCGCAGCCGCGTGCGCGTGCCGGTGCCGACATCGAAGGCCGTGATGTTCTGCCTGATGGACGTTTCGGGCTCGATGGACGAAGCGCGCAAGGACCTGGCCAAGCGCTTCTTCATCTTGCTGTATCTCTTCTTGACGCGCCACTACGAGCGCATCGACATCGTCTTCATTCGCCACCACACGCAGGCGCAAGAGGTGGACGAGCAGAACTTCTTTCACTCCACCGAAACCGGCGGCACGGTCGTCTCCAGCGCACTGGTGCTGATGGAAGAGGTGGCCAAGGCGCGTTACCCGACGAGCGAGTGGAACATCTACGGCGCACAGGCCAGTGACGGCGACAACTGGCACCACGACAGCGGCCGTTGCCGCGAGCTGCTACAGAACAACATCCTGCCGCTCTGCCGCTACTTCGCCTACGTGCAGGTCGCAGAGGAAGAACAGAACCTGTGGGACGAGTACGCAGCCCTTGCTGCAGAGTCGAAGGACTTCGCGATCCGCAAGGTGACCGACGCGTCCCAGATCTATCCGGTATTCCGGCAACTGTTCAAGAAGGAAGGGGCGGCAGCATGAAGCCAGCAGCGTTCTCGCAACCAAGCCCTACCTTCTTTGAGAGCCAATCGCCGGATTTGGCGAACGAGGTGTAGTCATGAGCGTCCATGTGGATACCCCGTGGGGTGAGGAACGTCGCAGAGAGCAGTGGGCTGGTGCACCGCGCCGCCGCGCTGCCGACATCACGGCGCCGGTTCGCATGCGCGAGCCCTTGCCGTCGCCAAGCGACTGGTCGTTCGACCTGATCGAGCACTACCACGAGATCATCAAGGCCACGGCCGCGCGCTACGGCCTGGACACCTACCCGAACCAGCTCGAGATCATCACCGCCGAGCAGATGATGGATGCCTACGCGTCGGTCGGCATGCCGGTGAACTACCGCCACTGGAGCTACGGCAAGGAGTTCATCTCTACCGAGAAGAACTACAAGCGCGGCCACATGGGCCTGGCCTACGAGATCGTCATCAACTCCAACCCTTGCA
>Ga0307515_10004408_pt1 | contig 29144 bp, 23 predicted proteins | sample 17_EM_MG_FD_194513 | JGI IMG/M metagenome (GOLD analysis project Ga0307515, IMG submission 194513) | Populus trichocarpa ectomycorrhiza microbial communities from riparian zone in the Pacific Northwest, United States - 17_EM | ecosystem: Host-associated > Plants > Roots > Unclassified | place... | reverse complement strand
AGGTGCCGCCACCGTCATGGTCGCCGCCCATCAGGCCGTAGATCACGTCGTGGAGATCGCCCTTGACGCCGTAAGGATTGGAGATGTTGAGTCCGCTGATCTCGATCGGCGTCGTGACATTGGTGATATGGCCGTTCTCCTCCTGATCGAAAGAGCCGTCAGCTTCGTTGTAGCTGTCCCCGAGCGTTGACAGGCGCACCGTCGTCAGTGTCCCGCTCAGCGTGTGGTCGTTGAAGTAGTAGTTGAAATCCTCGCCGTCGAGAATGATGGCCTTGGTGTCGCTTTCCTGGCCTTCGACCACCTTGTCGAGCAGCACGATCTCGTCGCCCTCGAACGTACTGGCGCCGCCCAGAATATATGGCCATCCCGTCGGCACCAGGTCGGAGAAATAGCTCGTGAATTCCGTGTTGAAATCGACACCGGCGGAAGAGCCGATCTCGGCGGTCAGGGTGATGGTGATGGTCATCTCGTCAGTCCTTGTCGTTGGGCGGCCTCCGCTTCGCGGCTGCCGCTTGCTGGCATGGCCGGCGAAAGACCGCCGACCGTGATCGCAAAACCATCCGCCGGACTTGCCGGCGGGCGGGTCGGGCTCAGAATTTGATCGTCAATGATGCCTTGGCGTTGAAGCCCGGGCTCGGATCGGCATTCAGGTACTGGGTGTATTCCCGGTCGAAGATGTTGTTCAGCTGAAGGTTGGCTGTCGTCGTGTCGTTGACCTCGAAATTGGCGAAGAGATCGACGAGCTGATAGGCCTCCCCGACGAAACCGGTGGCCGTATCGTCGTCTTTCTTGCCAACAATGGTCAGCCGCGTTCCGGCCGTCAGCCGCTCGTCCATGGCGCGGAACCCGAGCGACGTGACGACGCGGAACGGCGGCACTTTCTGTAGCGGGCCGCCATCCGTCAGGTTCTCGCCATCCATGATTTGGCCGGAGAGACCGGCGAAGATCGTGCCCGCATCGTAGTTGGCCTCGAACTCGAGGCCCTTGATGCGCGCTTTTGCAATATTCACATATTGATACCGGCCAGGGATCGGGAACGGCCAGAGATGCTGGTCGATATAGTCATCGACATCGTTCTGGAAGACGCCCAGTTTCACGCGCAGCTGGTCGGAGGCAATCACGTCGTCGAAGCGCAGGTTGACCCCGGCCTCGATCGTATGGGCAACCTCGGGCATCAGGTTCGGATTGGGAATGAACTGGCCCATGACCGGCGGCGGATGGAAGCCATCGATCAGGGTCTCGGTGATCGCCGGGGCGCGGTAGCCTTCCGCATAGGTCGTGTAGAAGGTCACCTGTTCCCAGGGCGTGACGCCGACCGTGATCTTCGGCGACAGCCGCTCGCCATCGATGCTGACATCGTCATCCTTCAGGCTGTAACCGTCATAGCGAAGGGCGCCGATCACTTCGAGCCAGTCGTCGAAGGAGATCTTGTCCTGCACATAGGTGCCGTAGGCGACGCGTGTGCCGGAGGGCGTCAGGTCGTCGCTGCTGCCGGCCGGGTCCACCGTCGTCACGCGGTCGCGGAAGACATCGGCGCCGTAGGTCAGTTCGTGCGAGAACGCGCCGGTGTCGAATTTCGATGTGTTGAAGATGTCGAGACCGGTGGTACCGATATCGAAGGACTGTTCGGAATCGCCGAGTACGGCAGCCTGGTCGGACAGGGTGCTGGTATAATAGACCTTTGCACTCAGGTCCCAGAAATCCGAATCCGGCGTATAGCGATAACCGGCCGTGTAGGTATCGACCGTGACATCGACCTCGCGAATGCTGGAAGACCCGTTTTCGAACGTGTTGAAATAGCGCGTCGCAGACAGGGTGATTTCCTGATCGTCCGTCGGGCGGAACTTCGCCTTGGCAAGGCCGGAACGAAGATCCTGCGCCGATTCGATATCCTCGCCATCCCCGGAACTGTAATCGTCCGGCTGGAACCAGGTACCGGCGATCACGAATTCGGCGGCATCCTCGATCTTGATCGCGGCTTCGCCGTGCACGGTCGGGCCGAAGCCGTTGGTGTCGAGGCCGAGCTTGACGCGTCCGCCCTTGGTGGCACCTTCCTGCAGCACGTCGTCCGCATCGATCGTGGTGAAGTTGACGACGCCGCCAATGGCGCCGCTACCGTAGACGACCGAGCTCGGGCCGCGCGTCACTTCAACCGCCTTCAGCATGTTGGTGTCGAGATAGAACGTGCCGTTGGCCTCATGTCCGTTCTTCTGGAAATTCTGGCGGGCGCCATCGACCATCACGTTGACGCGGCCGAAATCCTGCAGGCCGCGCATGTTGATGGCGGTGCCCGGATCGTCGGCGGAGGTCTGCGTGGTCACGCCAGGAACCAGCGTCATGATCTGGGAAACCGGCGCGCCCGGCATTTCGACCTCGAGCTGGTCGCGCGTGACTGCGCTCGAGCCGGAGAGAGTATCGTAGACGTTCTCGCCGATCCTGGTGGCGGTCGCCACCAGCTTCTCGAGCACGGTTGCGCCCTCCGGCGTCTCGACAACCGGCTCTTCCGTGGCGTCCTGCGCGAAGGCAGGCCGGCCCAGGAAATCCGGCGAGGCGGTCATCAGGATCGCGAAAGCGGAAACGGCTGCCAGCAGCGTCAGACGATGCGGATAGGCACCCGGTTTTGAACGCAGTTCGGGGCGGCCTTTCGGGCCACCCCCTTTTCTGTCTGTCATCTGAGCGTGAGGCATCACAGGACGAAATATCCCTTCGTCAACGTGACGGCGTCGTCGAGATGGATGGCGAAGTCGGCCTTCTTGTCACCGTTGACGTCCGCATAGACGTAGGTGTCGGACGCCTGCTTCTCATAGCGAAGCTCGCCGGCCTTGCCGGTGAAGCTTGCCGTTCCGAGGAACGAGAACGCCTGGTCGCCGGAGGCCTTCGTGCTCGCGTCGATGCCCGAAAGATCGATCCGGTCACCGCCGGTGCCCGAAAAGTCGTAGATCGTATCGCGGCCGGAGGAGGCAACGGTAGAATCCGACAGTGCCTTGAACTGGAAGGTATCGGAGCCTGCGCCACCTGTGAGATCGTCGGCGCCGATGCCGCCATAGAGCTTGTCGTTGCCGGCGTCGCCGTAGAGCTTGTCGTTGCCGCCCAGGCCTTGCAGGGTGTCGTTGCCGGCGCCCGCGACGATCTTGTCGGCGCCGATGCCGCCCTTGATCGTCTGCGACGCCGATGTGCCGGTGATCGTTTCCAGCACGTCGGTGACGCCGATCGTGAACGTCTTGGTCACCGTCAGTCCGCCGGCATCCTTGACTTCCACCTTGATGGTGTCGGCCTGGACCGTCTCGTAGTCGATGCCCTTGGCCACCTGCAGCTTGTTACCGTCGAGCTTGAACAGGCCACCAGCATTGTCGGTCAGCTTGTATGTCAGCGCCTTGCCTTCCGGGTCGATCGCCGAGAACGTGCCAATGGTCGTGCCGGCCTTGGTGTTTTCGGCAACGGTCGTCTTCGACAGGGCCACCGAGCCCGGTGCCTCATTGACGTCGGTGACGCCGATGGTGAAGGTCTTGGTCACCGTCAGACCGCCCGCATCCTTGACCTCGACCGTGATCGTGTCGGACTTCAAGGTCTCGTAGTTCACCGACTTGGCCAGTTGCAGCTTGTTACCATCGAGCTTGAAAAGGCCGCCGGCATTGTCGGTCAGCTTGTATGTCAGCGCCTTGCCTTCCGGATCGACTGCCGAGAGGGTGCCGATCGTCATGCCGACAGCCGAGTTTTCGGCAACCGTCGCCTTCGACAGGGCGACCGAGCCGGGCGCTTCGTTGATGTCGGTAACGCCGATGGTGAAGGTTTTCACCGTCGTATTGCCGCCGACGTCGATGGCATCGACCTTGATGGTGTAGCTCGCACCGGTCTCGTAGTTGAGCGCCTTTGCGACCTGCAGCTTGTTGTCGATGATCTTGAACATGCCGCCCGGGTTGGACGACAGGCTGTAGACAACGTCGCCGCCTTCCGGGTCGACCGCGGACAGCGTGCCGACCGTCGTGCCGACCGATGCATTCTCGGCAACCGTCGCCTTCGACAGCGTCACGGAGCCCGGCGCTTCATCGACGTTGGTGACCTTGATGGTAAAGTTCCTGGATGTGCTGTTGCCGGCCGCGTCCTTGACGATGACGGTGATCGGATGGCTGGCGTCGGCCTCATAGTTGAGGCCAGTCTTGACGCGCAGCTGGTTGCCGACGATCTCGAACTTGCCGTCCGTGTCTGCGCCCAGCGTGTATGTCAGCACGCCGCCTTCCGGATCGGTCGCCGACAGTGTGCCGACAACCGTACCGACCGCAGCGCTTTCGGCGACACTGGTCTTGGTGAGCGCCAGGCTCACCGGAGCCTCGTTCACGTCGGTCACGCCGATGGTGAAGGTCTTGTCGGTAGTGCTACCGAACGAGTCCGTCACCCGCACGGTGATCTCGTGCGACTGCGCAGTCTCGAAATCGATGCCGGCCTTCAGGCGCAGTTCGTTGCCGACGATCTCGAACTTGTCGCTGACGGCGCCCGTCAGCGCAAAGCTGACCGTGCCGCCATCCGGATCGACCGCCGACAGTGTGCCGACGACCGTTCCGACCGTCGCGTTTTCCGCAACCGTGGAAGCGGAAAGCTGGACATTTTCCGGCGGTTCTCCGACCACTTCTTCGCTGCCGTCCGAGAGATCGACGATCACGTCCTTGAAGCGCAGGAACTCGACGCCCGAGAGCGTATCGCTCGTGCCGGCCACGGTGTCGAGAACGGTAAACGTTCCGTCCTCGTTGTCGGTCACGGTGTAGGCGGACTTGAGCTCGCTATAGGTCGCGGTATCCGAGCCGAAGCCGCCGGCGATGATATCGTTGCCCGCCCCGCCGGTGATGGTATCGTCACCGCCGCCGCCCGATAGCAGATCGTTTCCGGCGCCGCCTTCGATCTCGTCGGCGTAGTGCGTGCCGGCATAGATGTCCGCACCGGCCGAGCCGATGAAATGCTGGGCATAGTCGTCGAGGCCATCGGCGATCTTGTTAAGTGCCGCCGCCACCTTTGCGGCAGTATCCGGATCGGTCGAGTTGCCGTACATGTGGGCGATACCGAAGAGGTGTACGAGGCCGTTTGCCTCGATCTGTGCTTCCTCGGTCGCGTTGGCCGGAACGCCGTTGGCGAAGGTCAGGCCGGTGATCTTCAGCAAGGAGTTGGCACCGGTGAAATAGCCGTTGCTGTCGAAGGTGCCAGTGCCGCGCGTGCCGAACTCGATCGTGTTGATCTCGCCGGCGATCGTGTGCGTGCCGAAGGAATATTCAAGGTTGCCGTGGGCGAGAACGTATTTCGACGTGGCGTCCGTGCCGTAGCCAATGAACATTTCCTCGCCGGCAAAGGCGCCGCTGTTGTCGAAGGACGGGAAGCCGCCGCCGACCGTGTCGGAGATGAAGCCGCCGCGCATATAGGCTTCGAAATCGACGCCCGTCGTGCCCGAGCCGGACACATCGATGGTGATCGTTCCCTTCGAGGGTTCGGTCGGTGCTTCGTCGAGATCGTTGACTCCGATCTCGAACGTCTGCTGCGTGGTATTGCCGTCCGCATCCGAGGCAACGACCGTCAGGTCGTGCGATGCGATCGTCTCGTAATCAAGCGAACCCTTGACCTTGATCTGGTTGCCGACAATCTCGAAATAATCGCTTGGCTGGGCAAGTGCGTAGGTCACCGCGCCGCCTTCCGGATCGGTGGCCGACAGGGTGCCGACGACAGTACCGACAGCGCTGTTTTCATCGACATTGTCGTTGGACAGGGCAAGGTTCGTCGGCGCGTGGTTTTCGGACGCCAGCGTGATGCCGAAGGTGCCGTTGACATAGTCCTTGATGATGACGGTCTGCGGCTTGCCGGATTCGACAATGGTGAGGTCGCCGTCCGTCAAGGTGAGCGTGAGGGTATGAACCGTGCCCGATGTTTCGGTCACCGCCAGGCTCCAGACACCGTCGCTGACGATGGTCGCCTCGCCACTGATGCCGAAACCGCTCGTTGCGCCCGGCGCCGGGGACCAGGACGCGGGGATGCTCGCCGGCGTGAACGTGCCGTGGAAAAGCGTGCCGTCGTCGTCGGTGATCGTTGTCGTGCCGGTATCGGTGAAACGGACGACATATGTATCGTCGCCGGCACCACCGATCACGGTGTCGTTGCCTGCGCGGGCATGGATCACGTCGTTGCCTGCACCGCCCTCGACATAGTCGTTGCCGCGGCCGGTGAAGATCAGGTCGTTGCCATCGCCGCCATAGATCGTGTCGGGCATGGCCACCTGGTTGCTGGTGACGATGTAGTCGTCGCCAGCACCACCGTGAACCTCGATGCCAGAGGCCGTCAGGCCGAGCGTGTCGCCCGAGAACACATCGTCGCCCGAGGTGAGAATATGCGCTGCCGCAACGTCGAGGGTGACCGCAGCGACGTTCGACGTGTTACCGGCATCGTCCTTCACCGTGTAGGTGAAGCTGTCGGCGCCGACATAGCCGGCCGTCGGCTTATAGGTGATCACGCCCGTCGTGGCATTGACGGTCAAGGTCCCGTGCAGCGGGCCATCGACGATCGTCACCGTCGTCGGGTCCAGCGTGCCGTCCGCGTCCGTGTCGTTGGCAAGCACGTCGATCGTTTTCGACAGGTCCTTCACCGTCGCGGCTGAATCGGCCGTGGCGGTCGGCGTGGGAACGACCACGCCATCCAGCGTGATGCCGAACTTGCCGTTGACATAGTCCTTGATGGTGACGATCTCGTTGCCGCCGGCGATCTTCAGGTCGTCGCCGTCCAGGGTGAGCGCAAAGGTCTTGGTGCCGCCGTTGTCGTCGGCCACCACCAGGTTCCAGGTGCCTGCACCGGTGATCGTCGCCGTGCCGGCGATCTGGTAGCCGGCAGCCGCCGGCGGCTGGGAGCTCCATTCCGCCGGAACCGTGGCGGGGCGCGGGGCGCCGTTCCACAACACACCGTCGTCGTCGATGATCGTCACCGTGCCGGTATCGAGCGTGGTGCTCGTCTTGTTGGCGAAGAAACGGATGCCGTAGGTGTCGTTGCCCTCACCCCCGACCAGCGTGTCGTTGCCGCTGCCGCTGCGCAGGTAATCGTTGCCGGCATTGCCTTCGATATAGTCGCTACCGGTGGCGCCGAAGATGATGTCGTTGCCGTCGCCGCCGTAGAACGTGTCGGCGCCCGCCGTGGAGGGGTTGCTGGAGCCGCTCAGATAGTCGTCACCGGCGCCGCCATCGACCTCGACCGTACCGATGGCCACCGCATCCGCGGCGAACGCCTCGTTGGCCGAGGTCAGCGTCACCTTCGAGTCGACACCGATGGTGACCGTCGCCTCGCCCGAGACGTTGCCGTCATTGTCCTTCACCGTGTAGGTAAAGCTGTCCGAACCGAGATAATCCTTCGTCGGCGTGTAGGTGATCTTGCCGGTCGTGGCGTTGACCGAAAGCGTGCCATGGTCGGGACCGTCAACCACCGTCACTGTCGTCGGATCGATCGTGCCATCGGAATCCGTGTCGTTGGCGAGAACGTCGATCGTCGTGCGGATGTTCTTGCCCGCCGAGGCGGTGTCGTCGGTGGCGACAGGTGCGCTGCTTTCAGCGACATCGTTGACGATCAGTGTGAAGGGAATGCTTTCCTCATTGCCTTCATAGTCCATGAAGTAAACGTAAAGTTCCTGCGACGACAAAGCCTCAAAATCGAATGCAATTTCGCCTGTCAGAAGCGAATATGTGCCGTCGCCGTTGTCAACAACTTGCATATAGAGGTCGGAATTCTGCCCGTTGATGGACCCGCCGATGGTGGCTGTGAGAATGCCATCAGGCTCGTCGATCGTGACCGTACCGATCAAGGTACCCGGAGGCGTGTTCTCGTCGATTGCAAGATTGGAAAAGGTAACCGTTGCGTTGCCTGCGGGCATGATGGACAGTCCTTGTGAACATGCGATCCGAAGCGAATTTTGAAATTCGGATGGCGGAAGTTTGAAAACAAAACCGTGGGCGTCAGGCCCAGGGGAACATAGAAAACCACCGGCGGGCCAAGCCCGCCGGTGGCAAATTCAACTAAACAAGTATGTCGAAGCCGGATGTTCCGCTTGTCGCTCCGGTCAAACCGCCGGTGTAACCGGCCAGCGTGAAGGAGAAATCGGCGACGCCGTCGCCATTCGTGTCGCCGGATACGACGGTGTCGCTTGCGCCGGTCGCGTACCAGACGGCATTGGCGCCGGATGTGGTGCCACCAAAGGTGTTGAGACCGGAAATGCCGCGAAGATTGATGATGTCGGTATCACCGCCGGAAAGCGACACACCATTAAAATCGGTGATGGTGTCGCCGCTTGCAGCCGCAGCCGACAGGAACACGAAACTGTCGTTTCCTGCACCGCCGGTGAAGCTGTTTGCGACAGACCCGGCCGTAAGAGTGTCGTTGTAGGTCGACGCGATCACATTCTCGAAATTGGAGACTGTGTCGCTACCCAGGGCACCCGTTGCCGTTCCGGTATTCAGATTGACACCAACCGAGGCTGTCGCAGCAGAATAATCAAGCGTATCGGTGCCCGACCCGCCGTCCAGCGTGTCGTTGCCAAGACCGCCGTTGATCGTGTCATTGCCGCCGGCGCCGTTCAGCGTATCGGCACCACCGCCACCGGCGATCACGTCGTTGTAACCATAGCCCGTAAAAGTGTCGTTGCCGGTATTGCCGATGAACTCGACGCCCGATGTGAGCGACGCGAGATAGTCCGTCAGCGGCACGGCGGTATCACTGATGAAGCCGTAGAGGATCGAGTGCGTGGTGTTGGCCCCTGCCCCGGTCGTCGTCAGATTGAGCCCATCGATCGTCAGGTCCGTGCCGCTGTCGAGCGTCACGTAGCTGTCAACGCCGAGCAGGCCAGCGGTGTTGAGCTTCGGGCCATAACCGAATTCGATCTTGTTCAGCGTGCCGTCGAGGGTATGGCCGTTGAAATTATAGTCGAAATCGCCGGTGGCGAGCACGCCCTTCTCCGTCGGCGTGACGGTCCCGTCGACAGCCGAGCTGGAAACGAGATGCTGCGGCCCGCCGAAGACGGAGTGGGCGGTGCCGTAGAACTCGCCATAGCCCGGATCGGCGACGTTGCCGTTGAGGAAGGAGGTGGACGAGGTGCTCAGATAGTCGTCATAGTTGAGGCCGGCCGTGGTGCCGACGGTGATGGTCACAGCCATATCAAGCGCTCCTTGCCGTTGCAGCAGGCGCAGGTGCGCGGTCGTGGTGGGAGATCGGTCTCGTTGCCATAGTCATCGTCTTTCCTGTTTCTGCATGGAGTTTGTCCACGCGTCGGGAAGGGTGGTGAATGGCCGGCCGGGCGCCTTCAGCCGGTGTCGAACGAAAGCCTGTCCTCGTGAACAGGCCCGTGAGACACCAGAAATCGGCGCGCATATCCTTGATGATGGTATTCACAACAAAGGCCTCCCCAAAACCGAACCGAAGCGCAAAGCTTCGCCGTACCGGTGCGACGTGCCGCACCGTCCGGAATATCAATGACGATGGTTTGGGTTTGCCCGAACCGGACAGGCTCCAGAATAAGAAGCGCCGACCGGGCATGCCTATAGTCCAGGGGACAGCAGCCCGATTATGTCGAGCGCACGAACCCAAGGGCCGAAAATCCGACGACCTTTCAGCCGTTAGAATTCGTTACCTTGCGGAAACGTTTAGATATCATGAATTTTAGAGTCAAGTATATCTGAGGGCTTTGGTCGAAAAATTATCGCGCCACGCCACAAAAGTGCATTTTTCGCCGGCATGTGCCAAGCCTCGCGCCGCCTCCGGCGAATGCGATCGGCAAATATTGTGTTTCGCCTGATATTTTGCGCGCGTGGCCGGTTTCGTCCGCGTCAGGGCATGACGAGGTGGCTGCCGCCTTACGCTTCAGCGGCCAGACGATCCGAATAGCGCCGCATCATTTCCACCTGGACTTCGGTCTGGAAGGCCATGACCTGAGCGCTGACCTGTTCGTCAGTGCATCCGCGTCTTCGGAGATTGTCGGCAAGGGCGCGGCATTCGGTTTTCCAATAGTGGAGGGCCTCGTCGCCATGGATGCTCTCGAGTTCCGAAGCGCAGCGCCTGATGGTGCTGACCTGTCCCGACAAAGGAAACGGCACGACCCGTTCCTCCGTCTCCGAAAAACGCACATCCATCAACGCAGCACTCATCCGGCGGTTCTCCATGTTGGCGATTCTGATTTACAAAGCATATAGTTAACGCTTCGTATCCGCAGTGCCCGCTTTGCCATTTTAGTGGCGGAAAGGGCGATATCGGCACAATTGTGCGATGGGGAAAGTCCGAGTGGACGCCCGTTTTCAGGCGCTCGCCCCCAAATCGACGGCATCGCCGGGGCTCGGAGATTTCCGGCAAGGATGGCCGGCGCGATCTCCGGTTCCGCCTGTCCTTGTCGATCCAGATCACAGCCATGTTTACAAAAGTCAGTTGCTTAAAACATAAGTAAATATACAATGTTGACAATTGTCGATTGATGTTTGATATTTGTCAAACTGGCGAATGAGGATGTCGCCGGGACTTGGGAGGGTCTGATGCAATCGCTTTTGAAAGTGGAAGGGCTTACGAAGTCGTTCGGCGGTGTTGCTGCGCTTCGCAATGGCCGCTTCGAACTCGAGGGCGGGTCCGTGCATGCGCTTTGCGGCGGCAACGGCGCGGGAAAATCCACTTTTCTTTCCATCCTCATGGGCATTCACAAGCGCGATGGCGGCAGGATCTGGCGGCGCGGCACGCCCGTCGAATTCAATAGCCCCGCCGAGGCGCTCGCCTCCGGTATCGCCATCATCGAGCAGGAATTGAGCCCGGTTCCGCACATGACGGTGGCGGAAAACATCTATCTCGGCCGCGAGCCTTCCGCCCGGTTCGGCGGTATCGATTTCAAGACGATGAACCGCAATGCACAGGCGCTGCTGGACCGGCTGGAATTCGGCATCCGCGCCGGTCAGTACATGATGAACCTGTCGGTCGCCCAGATGCAGCTGGTGGAGATCGCCAAGGCGCTCAGCCACGATGCCGAAGTGATCTTCATGGACGAGCCGACATCGGCGATCGGCGAGAAGGAGGCGCAGCAGCTTTTCGCGGCGATCGCCCGCCTGAAGGCTGAAGGCAAGGGCGTCGTCTACGTCTCGCACCGGCTCTCCGAAATCTTCCAGATCGCCGACAGCTACACGGTGTTTCGCGACGGTTCCTATGTCGGCAGCGGAACGCTGGCGGAGATCGATCGTCCCGGCCTTATCCGCATGATCGTCGGCCGCGAACTGGGCGAGGAATATATCAAGACCAACGCGCCAACGGACGTGACGGGCTTCGAGGTTTCGGGACTGACGGCACCGGGCAAGATCGACGACATTTCCTTTGCCGTGCGCAAGGGCGAGATCTTCGGCATCTACGGCCTGATGGGGTCCGGACGGACCGAAATCTTCAACTGCCTTTTTGGTCTGGACACGCCGAGCAAAGGCGAGATGCGCCTTGGTGGCCAGCCGATTTCGGTATCGAAGCCGGCGGATGCCATGCGGCAGGGCATCGCCTTCGTCACCGAAGACCGCAAGGTCACCGGCCTCAACCTGTCCGACAGCGTCCGCAACAATATCTGCCTGGCAAGCCTGCCGGAAATGAGCCCGTCCTTCACCATGCGCAGGCGCGAGGAACAGGCCGCCAGCCGCGACATGATCGCCCATTTCGGCATCAAGGCTGCGCGCGACACCATGCCGGTCTCCGGCCTTTCCGGCGGCAATCAGCAGAAGGTCGTGCTCGGAAAATGGTTTCTGCGCAACCCCAAGGTCCTGCTTCTGGATGAGCCGACACGCGGCGTCGATGTCGGCGCCAAGCGGGAAATCTATCGCATCATCTGCGACTTCGCCGCTGACGGTGGCACGGTGGTGATGATCTCATCGGAAATTGATGAAGTCCTCGGCATGTCCGACCGCATCCTCGTCATGCGGGGCGGCCGGTCTGCCGGAATCTACAGCCGCGAGGAGACGGACGCGCAGTCGCTTGTCCATCTGTCCACCTGACAGGCCGCCACCAGCCCTGCACTTCCGTCCGGCATCGAAAGAGGTAACACCGTGTCCAGCATAGACAACAAACCGGCCAGCACCTGGTTCAGTTCGGATCGCCGCCGCCTGATCATCCAGGAATACGGGATCTTCCTCGCCTTCCTGCTGCTCGCCTTCATTCTTTCGCTGTCGAACGAATATTTCCTGACGCCCGGCAATATTTCCAACGTGCTGCTGCAGACGTCGATCAACGGCGTTCTGGCGATCGGCATGACCTTCGTGATCCTGACGCGCGGCATCGACCTTTCGGTCGGCTCGGTCGTGGCGCTGACGGGCATCGTCAGCGCCAGCTTTGCAACCACATCTGCGACCGCGGGCATTGCGGGTGGCCCCTACCCGTTCTACGTCGCGCTGGCGATCGGCATCCTCGTCGGCCTTGCCTGCGGCGCTCTGGTCGGCCTGATCGTTTCGCGCTTTGCCGTCCCGGCTTTCGTCGCAACGCTTGGCATGCTGTCGGCTGCGCGCGGCGCAACATTGATCTATGGCGGCGGCAAGCCCGTGCCCGCCCTGACGCCCGAATTCCGCTGGATCGGGACCGGCAATATCCTCGGCATTCCGATGCCGGTGATCCTGCTCGCCATCGTCTTTGCCGTCTCCTGGTGGGTGCTGACCCGCACCCGCTTTGGCCGCTACATCTATGCTGTCGGCGGTAACCCGCATGCGGCGAAAACGTCCGGCATCAACGTCACCCGCATGAAGTTCTCGGTCTATATGATCTCGGGCAGCCTGTCGGGTCTTGCCGGCATGATGCTCTCGGCCCGTACCGGCTCCGCCCTGCCCCAGGCGGGTATCGCTTACGAACTGGATGCGATCGCAGCCGTCGTCATCGGCGGGACCAGCCTTTCCGGTGGCGTTGGCCGCGTCACGGGCACGCTGATCGGTGCTCTCATCATCGGCGTCATGAACAACGGTCTCGATCTGATGGGCATCCAGTCCTACTACCAGCAGGTTCTGAAGGGCGCGCTGATCGTCGGCGCCGTCATGCTCGACCAGAAACGCAATCAGGGTCTGTGAACCAAGCCATTCGGGTGCCTCGCACCCGTCACTGCAACGGTGCGCCATGACGGCTGCCGGACTTTTCAACGGAGGAGAATGACATGAAGAAACTGCTGATTGCCCTTGCCGCAACGACGGCGCTGATGATGTCGCCGGCCATGGCCCAGGATAAGAAACTGAAGATCGGGGCAGCCCCCTATGGCCTCAATGCCGAGTTCATGCAGATCTGGTCGGCAGCGCTCGAACAGCATCCGGCCGTCAAGAGCGGAGAGATCGAACTGACGGTGTTCGACGGCCGCTACGACGCACTGGTCCAGCAGGAACAGTTCAACACGATGATCACCCAGAAGTTCGATGCGATCATCTTCGTGCCGATCGATATCGAAGCGGGCGCCACCGCCGTTCAGGCGGCCCATGACGCCGGCATTCCGGTCGTCGGCTCCAACACCCGTGTCAATTCGGATCTGCTTGCATCCTATGTCGGCTCGGACGACACCATTTCCGGCTACATGGAAGCCAAGACCGTGCTCGACAAGATCGGCTGCAAGGGCAATGTCGTGATCCTCGAAGGCCCGATCGGCCAGTCGGCACAGATCTCGCGTCTCGAAGGCAACAAGAAGGCGCTGGCGGAATGCCCTGATGTCAAGGTGCTGGAAGACCAGACGGCGAACTGGTCGCGTGCCGAAGCCCAGACGCTGATGGAAAACTGGCTGACCTCGCATGCCGGCCAGATCAACGGCGTCATCGGCCAGAACGACGAAATGGCGCTCGGCGCCATCGAAGCCATCAAGTCGGCCAAACTCAAGACCGAGGATTTCGCGATCGCCGGTATCGACGGCATCACGGATGCGCTGACTGCCGTCAAGGACGGCACGATGACCTCGATTCTTCAGGATGCCAGCGCTCAGGCGCAGGGCGCCCTGGATCTCGCGATTTTCCATGCCAAGAAGGGGGACTACAAGCCGGAATCGGCCATCTGGAGCCAGTATCCGGAGATGCCCTTCAACGACGGCAAGGACAAGGAATATAACGTTCCGTGGACGCCCGTAACGGCTGAGAATGTCGACAAGCTGCTGGAAGCGCGTAAGTAAGGATCAAGAGCGGGGCGGCCACTCCACCCGGGCAGACCGCCCCGCTTAACTCACAACCGAGGTTTGACGACATGACCGACACTGCCCCCCACATCGACTTGAATTTTCCCTTGACCGGCAAGGTGGCGCTGGTCACCGGCGGCGCCTCCGGCATCGGCGCGGCGATCACCGCCGCCTTCGCCTCCAAGGGCGCCAAGATCGCCGTCCTCGACATCAACGCCGATGCGGCTGCCGCTCAGGCGACCCGCCTCGGCGGGCGCGCAAAGCCGTTCGTCTGCAATGTCGCCGACCCCGCGTCGGTCCAGGCAGCCGTTGCCGATGTTGTCGTGGCCTTCGGCGGCATCGACATCGCCGTCAACAGCGCCGGCGTCGCCTTTCTGGCCCCCGCCGAAGACCTGTCGCTGGAGCATTGGGACAAGACCATCGATATCAATCTGAAGGGCACCTTTCTGGTGACCCAGGCCGTCGGCCGGGCGATGATCGCCGCTGGCAGGGGCGGCAAGATCGTCAACCTCGCCTCGCAGGCAGGCACGGTCGCCATCGAGGAACACGTCGCCTATTGCGCCTCGAAATTCGGTGTCATCGGCCTTTCGAAGACCTTTGCCGCCGAATGGGGCAAGCACGGCATCTGCGTCAACACGCTGTCGCCGACCATCGTGCTCACCGAACTCGGCAAGAAGGCCTGGGCCGGAGAAAAGGGCGAAGCTGCCCGCAAGCGCATCCCCACGGGACGTTTCGCCTATCCGGAAGAGATTGCCGCCGCGGCCGTGTTCCTGGCGTCAGCAGGCGCGGACATGATCAACGGCGCCGATCTTCTGATCGACGGCGGCTATACGATCCTCTGACGCGCCACGATCATTGACAGGAGTTATCATGCAAAGGTTCATCAACAATCCGGACGAAGTGGTCGAAGATACCGTCAAGGGCTTCGTCAAGGCGCACTCCGATCTCGTTCGTCTCGCTGACAATCCGCGGGTCATCGTTTCGAAGACTGCGCCTGTATCGGGCAAGGTCGGCGTCATCACCGGCGGCGGTTCAGGGCATGAGCCGGCCTTCATCGGCTACACCGGCCGCAACATGCTGGATGCCGTGGCTGTGGGCGAATTGTTCTCGTCCCCGACGGCCAAGAGTTTTTATGACGCGATGCGCGAAGCCGATGGGGGCAAGGGTGTGGTCTGCCTCTACGGCAATTATGCCGGCGACAACATGAACGTGAAGATGGCGATCAAGCTGGCCGCAAAGGCCGGCATCGAGATCGCGACGGTGGTTGCCAATGACGATGTCTGCTCGGCACCGCCGGAGGAGCGCGACAAGCGCCGTGGCGTGGCCGGCGAGATCTTCATGTGGAAGATCGGCAGCGCCACGGCGGCGACCGGGGCAAGCCTCGAAGAAGTGCGTGCAACCGCGCAGAAGGCGATCGACAATTGCCGTTCGATCGGCGTGGGCCTCGGCCCCTGCACCTTGCCGGCGGTCGGACACCCGAATTTCCTGATCGAGCCGGGCACCATGGAAGTCGGCATCGGCCACCACGGTGAACCCGGCGTCCGGGTCGAGCCGCTGAAGACCGCTGACGCCGTGGCAAAGGACATGTGCAAGATCGTACTCGACGATCATGACCTGCCGGCGGGAACGGAAGTCGCGGTTCTGGTCTCCGGTCTCGGGGCCACGCCGCTCAACGAACTCTACATCCTCTACGATACGATCGAGCAGGAGATCGCCGGGCGCGGGCTCAAAATTCACAAGACCTATATCGGCAACTATTTCACCTCGCTCGAAATGGTCGGGGCGACGCTGACGGTGATGGCCCTCGACGACGAGTTGAAAACACTCATCGACGCCGAGGCCCATTGCACCATCATACTTTGACCGGGGGATCACCATGCAGACTTTCTCAAATGCCGCCGCCGGCGCGATCGTTCTTTCGCTGGCCGAACGGATTATCGAAAACCGCGCCTATCTCAGCGAGATCGACGGCAAGATCGGCGACGGCGACCATGGCGTCAACATGGCCAAGGGCTTCGGCATGACCGCCGAGCGGCTGAAGGGCAAGGACGCTTCGCTCGCCGACGCGCTCGATACGCTCGGCACGGTGCTGATGACGGAAATCGGCGGCTCGATGGGGCCGCTCTACGGCGTCATGTTTACCGAATTTGCCGAAAAGCTAGAGGGCGTCGAGGCGGTTGACGCCGAAACATACAGCCGGATGCTGCATGCGGGGCTCGAAGGCATTCAGGCGATAGGCTCCGCAAAGGTCGGCGACAAGACGCTGATCGATACGTTGGTCCCGTCCGTCGAGGCTTTCGATGCGGCGACGGCTGCAGGTAAAACCTTTGGCGAGGCGCTCGACGCACTGGTCGCGGCGGCGGAAGCCGGACGTGATTCGACCATCAATCTCGTTGCAAAGATCGGCCGCGCCAGCCGTCTCGGCGAACGTTCGCTCGGTCTGCTCGATGCCGGGGCAACGTCTTGCGCCATCATCCTGAAGGAATTGTCGCTCGGCGCCCGCGCCCTACTGCAGTAAGTCTCCCAAGACTGCGCGACCATGGCGACAAACGCTGCGGTCGCGCGCCGCCTCTTTCGGATTGCGGTTGCAAACGGCGGACATTGCTTCCATCTTCGCGGCCAACGAATGAGGGAACACCGGAATTTCATGACACCGAAGACACCATCGCCCCGCAAGGGCGGCGCGAGCAGGATCGGCACGACGGAGAGCCTCGACGTCATGCCGTTGCGCTATGGCGACGATCCCTATGTCTGGGCCTGCTGGCTCTATTACGAAGACGGCATGACCCAAGGCGAGATCGCCGACGCGATGGGCGTGTCGCGTGCCACCGTCAACAGCTATCTTGCCGATGCGCGCGAAATGGGCATCGTCAATATATCGCTGGAGCCGGCCCGCCTTGCCTCGCTGACGATCGCGCAGGAACTGAAGCGGCACTTCGGGCTGGCGGATTGTCTCGTGGTTCCGAGCGACGACAACGCCCGGCCGCTGATCGACCGGCTTGGCGTCGCCGGCGCCCATGCGCTGCAGAAGCTCTTGAAATCCGGCGATACACTCGCCGTCGCCTGGGGCCGTACGATCCTGTCCGTCGGCGAACACACCAATATCGGCTCGTTGCAGGATATGACCGTCGTCCAGGCGACCGGCGGCACCACCGCCTCTTTTGCCTATACGCCGGAACTGACCGCTTCGGCCGTCGCGCAGGCGATCTCCGCGCGCTGCGTCAACATCACGGCCCCTGCCGTCGTCGCCTCACCCGAAATGCAGCGCATGCTTCTGGACGAGCCGCTGCTGAAGGAACAGTTCGCCACTCTGGCGCGGGCAAACCGGATCGTCTTCGGCATTTCGTCGCTCAGGCCGAACTCGACGATCCACACCAGCGGCTTCTTCGAATCCGTGTCGCTTCAGCAATATCTCGCCAAGGGCGCGGCCGGCGTTGTCGCGGGGCGCTTCATCGATGAGCGGGGCAAGCCGGTGACCGGCCCGCTGGATGAACGCACCATCGGCATATCGTTGGAAATGCTGCGCGGCATCGGCACGCGGATCGCGGTGGCCGGCGGTTTCGACAAGGTGCCGGCCCTGCTAGCCGCGCTCCGGGGCGGTTACGTCAATGTTCTGATCACCGACGCGGCGACGGGTGGCGGTATCCTGCGGGCGGACGGGGTGACCAGCCTCGACAGCCGCCTGTCGCAACGCCAGAAGCCGGTTTCCACACCGAGCAGCTATCGCACCCACGTCAAAAAATTCCTCAACAATCCGAACGATGTCGTGGAGGAAATGCTCGACGGTGTCGTCAAGGCCCACCGGAAATACCTGGAGCCGATCAAGGGGTCGCATCGGGCACTGGTTGCCCGCAACGGACCGCGTCCCGGCAAGGTCGGTCTGGTCATCGGCGGCGGTACCGGCCATGAGCCGGCCTTTCTTGGCTATGTCGGCAAGGGCCTGGCCGATGCCGTTGCCATCGGCAACATCTTCTCCTCGCCGCCGCCCGATCCCATCGTTGAATGCGCGGTCGCGGCTTCAGGCGGCGAGGGTGTCTTGTTCGTCTACGGCAACTATGCCGGCGACGTCATGAATTTCGAAATGGCCGCCGAAATTGCTGAGGAGCAGGGCATACCGATCCGCACGGTACTGACGACCGACGACATCGCCTCGTCCCCTCTGGAGGACAAGGAAGGCCGGCGCGGCGTGGCGGGCAACTTCTTCATCTTCAAGGTCGCGGGCGCGGCCTGCGACCGGGGCCTGACGCTCGATGCCTGCGAAGCCGTGACCCGCAAGGCGAATGCTCGCACTTACACTGTCGGCGTTGCTCTCGAGCCATGCTCGATGCCCCAGACCCGGCGGCATAATTTCGAAATCGGCCCGGAAGACATGGAAATCGGCATGGGCATTCACGGCGAACCGGGCGTATCACGTGAGCGCATCCGTACCGCCGACGAAGTGGTCGATACGATCATGGACAACATCTTCAAGGAGATGAAGGCAGCACCCGGCGACCGGGTCGCGGTCCTGGTCAACTCCTTCGGTGCAACGCCGATGATGGAACTGTACATCCTCTTCCGTCGCGTCGAGCAGCGGCTGGCCGCCAAGAACATCGTCATCGAAGCCAACTGGATCGGACACTACTGCACGTCGCTCGACATGGCCGGGGCATCGATCTCGGTCCTGCATCTCGACCAGCAATTGACGGAACTGCTGCATCACCCCTGCGAAACAGCGGTCCTGAATATCTACTAGCATGCGGCCCGTGGTCCGGTGGAGGGCCGCTGGACTTTGTGAGGCACCGGGAGGAATACCATGTCAAAGAGCGCGGCGCGCAGCATGGCCAAGATGTTTCAGAGCATGTCGCAGATGATCGAAGCCGAAAAGGACCACCTTTCGGAGCTCGATGGTGCGATCGGCGACGGCGACCATGGGATCACCATGTCAATCGGCTTTCTTGCCATCAATGCCGAACTCTCAAAGCTCGATCTCGACCAGGCAAGCCTCTCTGATGTGATGTCGACGGCGGCAAGCGGCTTCCTGAATGCCGTCGGAGCCTCGACAGGACCGCTCTATGCGACCGGCTTTCGCCGCGCCGCCAAGTCGCTCGCCGGCCGCGCGACGCTGGATCTCGCCGCCTGCACCGATATGATCGAAGCCATTTCCGCCGGTATCCGGGAGCGCGGAAAGGGGCAGCGTGGCGACAAGACGATGCTTGATGTCTGGCTCCCGGCCGCGGACGCCGCTACGAATGCATGTGCCGAAAACAAGCCTGCCGACGCCTTCTGGCACGACGTCGTAACGTCGGCGGAAAATGGCGCTGCCGCCACCCGTTCGATGATCGCCACGAAGGGACGGGCGGCCAGAGTTCGCGAGCGATCTCTCGGCCATATAGATCCCGGAGCCGCGTCAGCTGCCCTCTTGATCCGGGTGATGGCCGAGGTGCTTCAGCCGGATCGCCGGGATTGAGGCCTGAAGGTTCGAAGGCCGCTTGTCTCGTTGATCCGTCGATTGCGTGCAGGACGCGATCTTACGTTTCCTTGCCCGGTATAGAAGAGGCGCGGACAAGCTTCCCCTCCTCCGCTTTGTAGAAATACTGGCTGGCGACCAGCCATCCCTTGAGTGGCCGCAGGGGCGGTATGCAGGTGGCCAGCATGAAGGGGCCTGTGACCAGAAGCTGAACCCACAAGGGTGCGCTGTATTGGACTTCAAGCCACACGCCGAGCAGGACGCTTGGCACGCAGGCAAAGCAGATGACGAAGAATGCGGGGCCGTCCGCCGGATCGGCAAAACCATAGTCGAGACCGCAGACTTCACATTCGGGCCTCATCTTGAGAAAGCCGTTGAAAATGTGCCCCTGGCCACAGCGCGGGCATCGACCCCTGAGTCCGGTTGTCGTCGGCGGGATTGGCGGCCATTCCGTTTGCATGACGAATACTCCCATATTCCGCTGTCAATGTCATTATTGATTGCAGTCAATATAGGTACATTTGTCCGATTGATGCGATATGGCATAGTGACGCAGAGTCCGCTCACCCCGGAACGAGACGCGTTTCCTTGATGTGGATGAAGCTAGAAAAAGGACGCGGCGAGTTCGGGCGGGCCTTCGAGCGCGTGGCCCATATAGTCGAGGGCGCCCTGCAGTTTTTCCCTGTCGATGGGGCCGCCAAGGCAGACGCGCACCGCCTCCGGTGCCGGACCTTCGACGGTGAAAGCATCGCTGGCGACGACCCCGATGCCGGAAGCGCGCATGTGGCTGCCGAAGGTCGAGCGCGTCCAGCCGTTGGTCAGCGGCAGCCAGATGTTGAAGCTGATCGGATCGCCGCGATAGCTGCCAGCCGGCAGGACCGCCGCGACCATTTCCTGGCGTGCTGTTGCCTCCTTGCGGATGAAGCGCAGGATCGTATCGGCGGTGCCGTCCTCGATCCAGCGGGTGGCAAGCGCCATGTTGAGCGGCGACGCCATGACATTGTTGGCACGCATGGCGCTGACGAAGGGCCAGATCGCCTTGGTATCTGGCGCCACGACATAGGCCAGCCGAAGACCGGCGCCGATGCATTTTGCCAGGCCGCCGATATGCCAGGTGAGGTCCGGCGCCATGGCCGCGAACGGCGGCGGCGCATGCAGGGGAATGAAGCCGTAGGCGTCATCCTCGATGATCGGCACGTGATATTTACGCGCCACCGCACAGATCTCCTCGCGGCGCCGTTCCGGGATCGTCAGCGTCAGCGGGTTCTGCAGGGTCGGATTGAGATAGAGGCCTTTGGGTTTTAGTCTCTCGCATGCGTCGGCAAAGGCATCCGGCAGGATACCGTGCGTATCCATCGGCAAGCCCGACAGATTAAGCCGCAGCTGCGCGGCGATCGAGCGGATGCCGGGATAGGTGATGCTTTCCGACAGGACGGTTTCGCCCGGCTTGGCCAACAGGCCGCAGATCGCCAGCAGGGCCGGATGCGCGCCCGGCGTCACGAAGATGCGCTCCTGCGACGGGACGAGCCCGCGACGGCTGAGCCAGGCGGCCGCCGCCTCCTTGTCCATGCCTGATCCGCCGAACCCCTGATAGCGCAGCAACGGGATCAGGCTCGACGCCACCGCCGACATCCCCTCGCGCATCCGCGCGATCAGTTCCGGATCGGTCGGTTCCGGCGGCATGTTCATCGAAAGGTCGATGGCAGACGTGCGGCGCGGATCGGGCGTCGTATCGGAAACAAATCCGCGCCGTTCCTTATCAGCGCCGCCGGTGACGAAGGTGCCGCGTCCGACATGCGAATCCACCAGCCCGCGCTTCTGCGCCTCGACATAGCCTCGTGCCACAGTGGTAAAATCGATGTCCAGACGCTTCGCCAGCGCGCGCTGCGGCGGCAGCCGGTCTCCAATGACCAGATGGCCGCTGCGCAGATCCATCTCGATCAGGTCGGCGATGGCCATGTAACGAGGGCTGTTGCTGCGGCTTAAATCGGGTCGCCAGTCTTTCATCGGGATATCGCCATGTCCTTCTTCGTCGACATTGACCGTATATTGTTGCAACCGCGCCCTGTCACGAAAAATGTCTCAACCCCCAGAAAAATGGCGCACACTGGGGGAATCGGGTGGGTGTTATGCTGGCACCAAGTTTATTGAATGTATATTGATGGCATTCATTCAGAGCTTTTCTGCATTCGATTTTTGCATCGAAACGCCCAGAAAATCAGCCCTGAAATTCGCTGCGCCAAAATTGACTGTATAATTGAATATATTTTTGCGATATTTGACTGTCATTTGGGCAAAATCAATCTGGCACGCGGCTTGCAATTGGATGGATGCTCCCCGGATGGGGATCGGATTTCAACCAAGGAGCCATCCATGCCCGCAGTGACCAAGCCAGCCAATCAAAAAGGCGATTTTCTTGTCGATTACGAAGAAAAGGTTTTCGAGGACGTCCAGGCGGCGGCCGGCGAGAAAGCCCTCGTCACCTTCCATACCGTCGCCTTCGAAGGCTCGATCGGTTTCGTCAACCTGCTCCAGGCGACGCGCTTGAAGCGAAAGGGTTTCGAGACCTCCATCCTGCTTTACGGTCCGGGCGTGACGCTCGGCGTCCAGCGCGGCTTTCCGACGCTTGGCGCCGAAGCTTTTCCCGGCCATCTGAACTTCAACAACCAGATCGTCAAATTCATGGAAGAGGGCGGCAAGGTCTATGCCTGCCGTTTCGCGCTCCAGGCGCTCTATGGTCATGGCGAAGGCGCGCTGATCCCCGGCATCAAGCCGATCAGTCCGCTCGACGTGCTCGACCTGATCCTCATCCATCGCCGCGACGGCGCCTTCATCCTCGATACCTGGACCCTCTGAGCCGCCTTTTATCCATTGAAAACGGGCGGAGCCCCCTGCTCCGCCCCCTCACTTCACCGACCGAGGAATTCGTCATGGAGAAAAAATCGACCGTCCGGGTTGCCGCTGCCCAAATCGCGCCGGATCTGACGTCGCGCGAAAAAACGCTTGCCCGCGTGCTGGACGCCATCCGCGAGGCAGCGGCCAAGGGCGCCGAACTGATCGTTTTTCCGGAAACCTTCGTACCCTGGTATCCGTACTTTTCCTTCGTCCTGCCGCCCGTCCTTTCCGGCCGCGAACACATCCGTCTCTATGAGGAGGCGGTCACCGTCCCGAGCGCTGCCACCGAAAGCGTTGCGGCGGCGGCGCGCGAACATGGCATCGTCGTGGCACTGGGCGTCAACGAGCGGGATCATGGCACGCTTTACAATACCCAGCTTCTGTTCGACGCCGACGGAACGCTGATCCTCAAGCGCCGCAAGATCACCCCGACCTTTCACGAGCGGATGATCTGGGGCCAGGGCGACGCGTCCGGCCTGAAGGTTATCGACAGCGCCGTCGGCCGTCTTGGCGCGCTGGCCTGCTGGGAACATTACAATCCGCTGGCCCGCTACGCGCTGATGGCCCAGCACGAGGAAATCCACATCGCCCAGTTTCCGGGCTCGATGGTCGGCCCGATCTTCGCCGAGCAGATGGAAGTGACGATCCGCCATCATGCGCTGGAAAGCGGCTGCTTCGTCGTCAATTCCACAGGATGGCTGACGGACGAGCAGATCGCCTCGATCACTCCCGATCAGGGACTGCAAAAGGCTCTGCGCGGCGGCTGCATGACGGCGATCATTTCGCCGGAAGGCAAGCATGTCGTGCCGCCGCTGACCGAAGGTGAAGGCATCCTGATTGCCGATCTCGACATGAGCCTGATCGTCAAGCGCAAGCGGATGATGGATTCGGTCGGCCACTACGCCCGGCCCGAACTGCTGCATCTGGTGATGGACGGCCGCGTAACCGCGCCGATGACGGATGCATCCCTTCTTTCAACTCCCGAAATCGCACCGACAAGGACCAAGACCGATGGAGAACTCCCTCTCGACCGAAACGCTGATCAACGAGTTGCAGTCCTTCGGAGCCCGGCTCGTTGATCCGAAAGCCGGCCATGAAAGCCGGCGCGGCGGTGCCGGGCCGTCCGACCACAAGGCGATCACCATCGACGGCATGACCGTGATGGTGCCGGTGCACACGGCGCCGGCCTTCGAAAGCCCCTATCTGGTGGAAAAACCGGATGATGCCGGCAAGAGCCGCATCAGTCGCGATGGAACGGTCATCGGCGAGGTGTCCTTTCCCTTGCGTCCGCGCTTCTACGAGCGCTCGACGGCGGACGGCGTCCCCTATTCGCAGATTGCCGTTCTGCACGGTAAGGACGTGCTGGCAACGACGGTGCTGCAAACCTGCATCCGCTATCAGAGCCGTACCAAGACCTGTCAGTTCTGCGCCATCGGTCAGTCGCTCGCAGCTGGCCGCACCGTCGCGCACAAGACCCCTGCGCAGCTCGCCGAGGTGGCCAAGGCCGCCGTCGAACTCGATGGCGTCAAGCATATGGTGATGACGACCGGTACGCCGAAGGGCGACGACCGGGGGGCCGCCGTGCTTGCCGAAAGCGCCCGCGCCATCAAAGCTGCCGTCGATCTGCCGATCCAGGCGCAGTGCGAACCACCGGAAGACGATATCTGGTTTCAACGCATGAAAGACGCCGGCGTCGATGCGCTCGGCATGCATCTCGAAGTCGTCACCCCCGAGATCCGCGCCCGCATCATGCCCGGCAAGGCGCAGGTACCGATCGAGAAATACATGGCGTCCTTCAAGGCAGCCGTCGAGGTCTTCGGCCGCGGACAGGTCTCTACCTATATCCTCGCAGGTCTTGGCGATACCCGTGAGGCCATCCTCGATATCTGCGCAAAGCTCGTGGCGCTCGGCGTTTATCCCTTCGTCGTACCCTTCGTGCCGATTTCCGGAACGCCGCTCGAAAGCCATCCGGCGCCCAAGCCCGAGTTCATGCATTCGATCCTCGCGCCGCTCTCAAGGATGCTGGTCGAGAGCGGGTTGAAGGCCGTGGACATCAAGGCCGGCTGCGGCAAATGCGGCGCCTGCTCGGCCCTTTCCACCTATGAAAGGATGTTGACGAAATGATCTTCGAACCTTTCGCGCCCTATCGCGCCAGCGAATTCCAGGTGAAGTTCGCCACATCCAGCTGGGAGCGGCAAGAAGCCCATGCATTGCGCCGCGCGGTCTTCTGCCGGGAGCAGCACATTTTCGAGGACGACGACCGCGATCCGATCGACGATTACGCAACGCCGATCGTTGCTCTCTCGATGCTGGGTGTCGCCGCCGACCGGCTCGTCGGCGCGGTGCGCATCCATGAGGCAAAACCGGGCGTCTGGTGGGGCTCGCGCCTCGCCGTGCACGAAGATTTCCGCAAGATCGGCGCGCTGGGCGCGACACTGATCAGGCTCGCCGTCTCCTCCGCCCATGCGATGGGTTGCCATACTTTTCTGGCCAATGTGCAGGTCCAGAACGGCCTGCTGTTTCAGCGCCTGCATTGGGATGTGCTGGACGAGATCGAGATCCACGGCAAACCGCACCTGAGCATGAAGGCCGACCTTAATTTCTATCCGCCTTGCATCACGCCCGAGGCCGGTTTCGTCGCACTCCCCAGGAAGGCGGCATGATCATGGGGGCGATCGACATCAAGGCATTGGCCGCCACATTGGCCGCAAGCAACGGCATTGCCGCCAAGCAGGATATCGGCCCGGTGGCGGCGAGCCTCGGCCTTCAGGGCCAATCCGTCGCGGTTGGTGACGACTGCGCCGCATTGCCGGATGGCGACGGTTATCTGCTCCTCGCCATCGAAGGCTTCATGAACGAGTTCGTGGCGGCCGATCCCTGGTTTGCCGGCTGGTGCGGCGTCATGGTCAATATCTCCGACGTCGTTGCCATGGGCGGACGTCCGGTTGCTGTGGTCGATGCCGTTTGGGCGAATGGTGAGACGGGGGCTGCGCCCGTTCTCGAAGGCATGCGGGCGGCGGCCAGGATCTTCGGTGTTCCCATTGTCGGCGGGCACACCAATATCCGCTCCGATCGCGGCCAGCTTTCGGTCGCAATCCTTGGCCGGGCGAAAAAACTGCTGACAAGCTTCGATGCCCGGCCCTGCGATGTCCTGATCGCCGCCATCGACCATCGCGGCCGGTACCGCGAGCCTTTCAACAATTGGGAGGCCGCAACAGATGCGCCGTCCGCGCGGCTGCGTGGCGATCTGGAACTCCTGCCCGAGATCGCGGAAGCGGGACTGGCGCTGGCGGCCAAGGACATCAGCCAGGGCGGCATCGTCGGCACCGCCATCATGCTGGCCGAATGCTCCAATGTCGGTATCGAGATCGATATTTCCGCTATCCCGCTTCCGGCCGGCGTCAGCCTGGAGCGCTGGCTCGCCACATTCCCCAGCTTCGGCTACCTGCTCTCCGTTTCGCCCGAACACGAGGCTGAAGTCCTCCGCCGGTTCGCCGCCCGCAACATCCCCGCCGCCACAATCGGCAGGGTCAGCACCGGCAGCCGGATCACCATTACCGATGGCACCGATCATGCGCTCGTCCGCGACTACGACCAACTTCCCCTGTTGCGGCTTGGCCAGAGAGAGGACGCCGCATGAGCCGGCCGCTGCGCATCGCCATGCTGACCCATTCCACCAATCCGCGTGGCGGCGTGGTGCATGCCATGCAGCTTTCGGAAGCCTTGACCACGCTCGGCCACGAGGTGGTCCTGCATGCGCCGGATGCCAGGGGAACAGGCTTTTCCGGGAAACCACCTGCCAGACGCGGTGCATCCCAGTCGAGCCGGCCTCTGCCGACATGACCGCGATGGTCGAGCAGCGGATTCATGACTATGTCGCTTATTTCGATGAAGCCGGAACCTCCGGCTTCGACCTCTTTCACGCGCATGACGGCATTTCAGGCAATGCGCTCGCGACACTGAAGCAGAAGACGCTCATCCCCGGTTTCGCCCGCACCGTCCACCACATCGAGCAGTTTGCCGATCCCCGGCTGATGGCCTTGCAGGATCGCTCGATCGATGCGGCGGATATTTTCTTCACCGTCAGCCGGATGTGGCAGAAAGTGCTGCAGGATGATCGTGGTCGAGCAGCCGCCGTCGTCGGCAACGGCGTCGATACCGAGCGTTTCTCGCCCGCCTGGAACGGTGAGCAGGCCGCGCTCCGCGACCGGTTGAAGCTGACCAACGGCCCGATGTTTCTCAGCATCGGTGGTATCGAGGCGCGCAAGAACACGCTGGGCATTCTCGAAGCTTTCCGGCAGATACGCGCGATCCGGCCGGATGCGCAGCTGGTCATTGCCGGTGGCGCTTCGCTGCTCGATCATCACGGCTATCAGCAGGAGTTCCACGAAGCCCTTTCAAGCCTGCGCAGCCATGCCGCGGCCGTCCATATCATCGGGACGGTTGCCGATGCGGACATGCACAATCTCTACCGGCTGGCCGATGCTCTGGTATTCCCCTCCCTCACCGAGGGATACGGTCTCGTCGTACTCGAAGCGATGGCAAGCGGCGTGCCCGTCGTCGTTTCCTCCATCGCCCCTTTCACCGAGTATCTCGAGCAGGAGGACGCGATCTGGTGCGACCCGCGCCATCCTGCCTCGATCGCGGAAGGCATGGCGCTTTCCCTGATCGGCCCCGTGCGCGACCGTATCATCGCGCGCGGTCTCGATGTTGCCGCCCGTCACGCCTGGCCGCGCACCGCTGCCGCGCACCTTGCCTCCTACCAACGTCTGATGGAGCCCACCCATGCCTGAGATGCGCTTCGTCATCGCCTGGCCGGACGGCCGCAAAGAGACCTGCTACTCGCCGTCACTGATCATCCGGGATTTTTTCACCGAGGGCGAAACCTATCCGCTGGGCGACTTCATCGACCGCAGCCGCAAGGCGCTGACGATCGCCAGCGACCGGGTCGAGGCGAAATATGGTTATCCCTGTTCGCTTGCCCTCGGGCAGCTGGCCCGCATAGAACAGGCCGCTTCTCCCTTTTTACCCGACGCGGATGCCACCATCCGCTGCGAAACCTTCATCCTGTGAAAGGAACTCCCATGGCCTATCCTCTCCTGAAGCCCCACTACAGCGCTGTCGTCATCGGCGGTGGTCAGGCCGGGCTTTCGGCCAGCCATTATCTGACAGTCCACGGCATCGATCATATCGTCTTTGAAAAGAAGACCGTCACCCACAAATGGAAGAACGAGCGCTGGGACGCCTTCTGCCTGGTGACGCCCAACTGGCAATGCCAGCTGCCCGGCCATCCCTATGACGGCAAGGATCCGAACGGCTTCATGGTCAAGGACGAGATCCTCGCCTATGTCGATCGTTTCGTCGCCAAGGTGGATGCGCCGGTTCTCGAACACACCGCCGTCACCTCGCTGGAGCGCCATGGCGATCTCTTCCACATCGAGACATCGGCCGGCCCGGTGACAGCGCAGGCCGTGGTGATCGCAACCAGCCTCTACAGCGAACCCGCCATCCCGCGCGCTGCCGAACGGCTGCCGGAGGAGATCACCCAGCTCCACACCGCCGCCTATCGCAATTCCGCGCAACTGCCTGAAGGCGCTGTCATCGTCGTCGGCTCCGGCCAATCCGGCTGCCAGATCGCCGAAGACCTGCATCTGGCCGGCCGCAAGGTCCACCTCGTCACCGGCAACGCCCCGCGTTGCGCCCGGTTTTATCGCGGCCGCGATGTGGTCGACTGGCTGTCCGATATCGGTCAGTACGACATCACCGTCGAAAAGGACGGCATGACGAAGAAGAAGCATGACACCAACCATTATCTCACCGGCCGCGACGGCGGCCGCGATATCGATCTGCGCAAGTTCGTGCTGGAGGGCATGGCGCTCTATGGGCGCATGTCTGGCGTGGCCGCTGGCCGGATGCTGTTCGAACCCAACCTGAAAGCCAATCTCGATGGGGCTGATCGCGTCTACAACGGCATCAACGCGCTGATCGACCGGCATATCGCCGAGAACAATATCGAGGCTCCGCCTGGTTCCGTCTACGAACCTTTGTGGCAGCCGGAGACCGAGGCCGGCGAACTCGATCTGAGGGCGGAAGGCATTACGTCCGTCATATGGGCGACCGGCTTCACCCCCGACTGGTCCTTCGTCGGGCTACCGATCTTCGACGGCAATGCCTATCCCGTCCATCGCCGTGGCGTGACGGCTATCGATGGCGTCTACGTGCTTGGTCTTCCGTGGCTGTGGACCTGGGGCTCAGGCCGCTTCCTGAGCGTCGGCAAGGATGCTGAATATGTCGTCGGCCATCTGGCGGCCCGGCTTTCGGTGGAAAAGCCCGCCCTGAAGAAGGCGGTAAACGCCTGATGAACAGCGCCACCCTTCTCGATTTTCCACCGCCAAAGCTATCGGCATGCGATCTGATGGTGCGCGCCCTTGATCCGCACGTCTTGATTGGCATGCCGCACCTGAACGGCTGCGGCCTGTCGGAAACCTGGCTGATGAAGGAACTCGGCCATCGCCACTGGCTGATGCTTGCGCTTCATCTCGGCATGGATGATGCCGACTTCAGGACAGCCGACGGAGAGGAAGCCTATGCCGCGATCTGCGCGTCGTCGCTGACGGCGGCACAGTTCGGCGACGTGCAGGCAAATGACATTCTGACGATCCG
>Ga0307515_10004407_pt1 | contig 29156 bp, 15 predicted proteins | sample 17_EM_MG_FD_194513 | JGI IMG/M metagenome (GOLD analysis project Ga0307515, IMG submission 194513) | Populus trichocarpa ectomycorrhiza microbial communities from riparian zone in the Pacific Northwest, United States - 17_EM | ecosystem: Host-associated > Plants > Roots > Unclassified | place... | reverse complement strand
CATTGCGGTTATCATCGGAGACCTGATGTCGCGCTGTTTAAAAGGATGATAAAATATTTTTTTTGAACGGTCGAAAATTTCAAGACCTCCGGCAAACGTCCCTATCCATAAACGGTGCGAAGAATCTTCCAGAATACTCCATACCCTGTCATCAGCAATACTGGTGGTTAATTTATCATCGTGTTTGTAATGGGTAAATGTGGTTCCGTCAAAACTATCCAGACCGCCAAAATAAGTGCCTATCCACAATTTTTGATCCTGATCAACACATAGGTCAAGAATAATATCATTACTCAGGCTATTTACGTTTCCCGGATCATGTTTATATTGTGTAAACCTGCCAGTTTTGCGGTTAAAATAAATCAGGCCGCCGCCATTGGTGCCAATCCACAGGTTTCCGTGCTTATCTTCTATAAATTTGTAAACATCGTTAAAACTTAAACTACCAGGATCTGAGGCAAAATGCCTGTAGAGCGGGAACCTAATGATATTTTTATGATAATAACTTACTCCTTTTTTAAAAGTGCCGGCCCATATAATACCTAAATTATCCTTATAGAGTGCCACGCTGTTTTGCTTTAATGATGTGGGATCATCTTCCCGGTTTAGCAGGTAAGCAATTTTGAAAGTTTTTTTATCAAGTATGTTTATACCGCCATGGTCAGTTGCAATCCATATCAAGCCATCATCGGTCTGAATAATATTATTAATTACCTTCGCGTTTAACTTTGCTCCGGCCGATTCCTTATCAATATGCCGCAAAGCCCCCGTTGAAGGCCTGTAGTAAAATATACCCGATTCCGCATATAATGTATAAAACCACAAATCATTATCCCGATCTACGGTTAAAGAATAATACCCGTCTTTATTGTTTGTTGCCTTACTAAAAACGTCTGTGTGATAGCTAATTTTACTACGCTTAACATCAAACATCTCCACCACGCCCTTACTGTATACTATCCATATGTTGTCTTTAGCATCAGTGGTAATGTCAGTAATTGAACCTGAGTATAATGATGGGATGGAATTAACATGATGATTATAGTGCTTAGTCTGCTTGCTTATGGCATTATACCTGTAAATCCCAGAATCGGGTATCAAAAACCAAAAGTCCGCTGAGCCAGACCGCACTATCTTAGAGACGTACGGATAAGCAGGAAGTTTTAAAGAGCGGAGCAACGAGGGCATATCCCTATTAAACTGTTCCGTTTCCGGATCATAAAAACAATACCCACTACGGGTTAATATCCATAGTTTTTTATCAGGTCCTTCAAAAATTTTGTTTATATAATCGTCGCTAACGGAATTCTTATTATTGCCATCGTGCTTAAATACTTTAAAAGTATAACCGTCATACCGATCAAGGCCCGATGCAGTGCCAAACCACATAAAGCCTTCTGAATCTTTAAATATGCAATTAACCTGGTTATGTGAAAGTCCGTCGCTAATATCAAGGTGCGAAAACCGGTATTGGCTACTTTGCCCAAAAGCATTTGCACATCCGAAAATCAATATAACCGCTAGGAAGAAATAATATTTTACGCGAGTGGAGATCATTATTGAAGGCCCAAAAACAACAGATAAACTTTTTAAAGTCAACACACTAAGGTAGTACAAATGTTATATAATAAGCGGCCATGTTTCAATTTTTACTCCGATTGTCAAAGGACGGGTTATAAAATAAAAAATGCGTCCGTATCTCACCCCGGACGCATTGACCTGCCTTTTTTCAATTAAAATCACAGTATTTACCGTGACGTCTTAAAAAATGTGTCCGTATCGCACCCCGGACGCATTGACCTGTCTTTCTTCAACTAAATCACAGCTATGTTGTGATATCATGGATATTTTTAAACTTATTGTTTAACCGGTTTGTATTCCGCTTATCCTTTATATTTTCACAAATCCCCATTGCTGATTCTTGCCTCCGGTGTAATCCGATTGATCAACCGCTCCCCCATTTTTGAGCGAAGATTGTTTAACTTCCAAAGCTTTGCCACTATTAACATTGATAATTTTAAAATATCCATTGTCGGTTGGCTGAACTAACCACTTTTGATTATTCCCGCCTGTGCCTGTATAATCCCATAAATCCGCCTGGCCACCGTTAGCATTATTCCAGCCATATATTTCCAAACACTTACCAGAAACGTGCATAGGTGTTAACAGGTAACTGCTGCCTCCGGCAGATTGCACCTTAAATTGTTGGTTTTGTCCGGCTAAATAATCCCATTGATCTGCAGCTGTTTGATTAGCAGTTCCCCAGCCAGCAAACTCTAAAGCTTTAAAACTGTATCTATTAACTATCTGGTAAACGCTTCCGACCTGAATTGCTGAGGATGAGGCCGTCTGCGTTCCTTGCACGAGTGCGGTCAACTGCTGTCGATCTTTTATAGCATACGTCGACCTGTCAATGATAGAGCCGGTGTCCCAAAGAAATGGCAGCATGCCGTTTGCCAATGCCTGGTGCATAACGTAATTATACCAATAGGCTCTGGAAGCAATATGGAGATCATAAGCATCTCCTGTAAGAGACCGGCGCCCGGCCGCAAATTCTCCCATTACCACCGGGATGCCGTGATCAACAAACTTCGTCTTCATCGACTGAAAATATCCATTGAGGTCCGACTCTTCGCCATAGGTGGCGTTGCGCGTAGGATCGGCAGTGGAGTGATATCCCGAACCCCAATAATAAAACATGTTTCCCCATGATGCATCGCCGTCCATCAAGCAAAAGTTGTAAGGGGTATAATAATGCACTTCAACCATCATACGATTGGAAGCCGGATCTGTTGGAAGGGTGTTCATCAAATTGTTCGTCTTTACAATATCTGTACTTGGCCCCTGGATAAGCAAAGTTCTATAACTATTGTGCCCACCTGTTGATCTGACAGCATTGATAAAAGTTTGATGATAGGAAAGCAGAATGTTCATCCCTGTGGCATCTGCAGCAGGAGGTTCGTTCGCGCTGGCAAAAATCAGGTGTTGGTCAAAACCACGCATTTGCGTTGCAATCTGTTCCCAAAGTGCCTTCTGTTTGGCGTTAACTGCAGCCTGCGCGGTTGTTGTAATATTGGCATCCAGCCATCCGCCGTCCCAATGTATATTTAATATCACATACATCCCATCATTAATGCCGTATTGAACAACCTGCTGCACACGGGCGAGCCAGGCCGGATCTATTTTTGCAGTCGTTGAATCCGGTACATGTGACCAATTCCAATTACAAGGAATCCGTATCGCGTTAAAGCCGCTTTGTTTTAGCTTGTCAATCAGCGCCTGGGTAATATTAGGATTTCCCCAACCGTTTTCATTCGGTGCCGCTTCCATTGTATTGCCAATGTTGTATCCTAATGTGATATTCGCAGCGAGTTGAGCCGCCGTACTCGTCATCCCCGTTTGATCGGGCGCCAATGGCGAAATGTTATAACTCGGATAACTGGTTGCAGTCAACGTCTTTTTACTCGTTTTAACAAACGGCGTAACTGCCGAGCCGGGGGTTTCCTGCTTGTGGCATCCACACGCCACCAGCATGATGGCGATACCGAAAAAATAGTTTAGTGTTCTCATATATTAAATTTAAAATTGGTTTCTTGTAAAAAATGACACCGGCAGTTTGAATATCACATATCCATATAGCTGCCTAATTACATGCCCGGCACCATCCGGGTTGGTTCATATGCTAAAAAAAATATATAATTGGTAATTAATTCCATTTGTTGCCGGCCATAAAAACGACTGCTGACAATACGCTCTTCACTTAATAACAATGCTTTTGTTTCCTATCCGGAAACAAAAGCATTGTTATTATTATTTTGAAAATGCGCTCAGGTTTATTGATCGGGCAGCCAAAAATATAGACCGGAAAAGTAGATGAGGGGGTACAAAAGTGAATAAATAGGGCACGAAATGTTCAAAATAACAAAACTTTCCAACAGAGGTAATTGCGAGACCCTTAATTGAGTACTTTTAATATTATTTGAAAGCGCACCGGTGCAAATGTTGCCAACCTCAACTCAAATTAAGGTTAAAACGAGAACTGTATAATGGATAATGTGTTCATTACTGATCTCAAATAGTTTAGTTTATGGAGCTTAACTTGTCCTTATCTTAAACAATATTCAGTTCAGAGCTTTTGCCTGGCCGTATTTTAGCAGTACCTCTATATCATTAAAAATAATGATTGCCCTTTGAGATTATGTGCGTATGTTGGTTTATCGCATAAATGTTATTTAATCCCGGTTCCGCCATCGGGCGAAAGCCTCCACTTGAAATAACCATCCAACACTTTTAATGATGTGGCACCCGGTACAGGGCCAGTATGTACGGTTTGCGAAAAGTACAACACAACGGGGTGAGCATCGTTAAAAGCGGGCCATGCTGGCTCTCCCGTGCCGTTCGGGTCGCCATACTTGGCAAAATTTGTCCAATATGTGCCCATCGCGTCCGAGATGGCCAGGTCTGTTTTAGTGGTTTGCGGGCTTGAAGTATCGAGCGTACCAAATACATAAGCTACTTCTTGTCCATGCGACGATCCATACCCGGCAAGGGGCGAACCTTCAGGATAGCTGGGATGTTGATCAAAATAATAATAAAAAACCTTCGATTTACCTCTTGACTGTAACCTTGCCCAACTCCAGGTATGCCAACCAAACGCGGCATCCCGCATTAGGTCGCGAGCAGTTTTTGCAACCTTAACGGTACCGGCAGGATAAGCTTTAATAAGCTCGTCGGCAAACTTACCATAGCGGTCTTTTACCGCCGCAACATAATTTTCGGGAGTTTTTGGGGGTGAGAAACTGGCGCCCTCATCGGAGTTATAACCCACCAGGATGGGTATATCGTTATATTTCCCCTCTTCATAGCGTTTATATTGGTCGCCAGGTATTAGCCAACCGTCAATAACTGGCCACGCTAATCCACGCACCGCAGGCAGTTTATCTGCATCAACCTTTCTCAAATCAGCAATCGAAGTAAAGCCGGCCTCTTTAACGTACGCTGCACCCGCGGCTTCAGCAACAGGGAGGCTTTTCATATTTTCACCCGGATAAGTTGTAGCACGCGTAGGCCCAAATGAACCACCGCTTTCGGATATTGCGCCCTTAAAAAGGCCTTTAGTCAAAGGGCTTGCACATAACATACTAACGGCTATACCACCTGCCGACTCACCAAAAATTGTAACTTTATTGGGGTCACCGCCAAAGGCGGCTATGTTTTCTCTAATCCATTTAAGGCCGGCTATCATGTCCAACAAACCATAATTTCCCGAAACATGGTTGGGGTTTTCGGCGCTAAGTTCGGGATGCGCTAAAAATCCAAGCTGCCCTACCCGGTAGGCGATGCTTACCAATATCACACCTTTTTTTGCCAGCTTCTCCCCGTTATAAGTTGGCTCGGCGGTCCCTCCAAAGTTAAAAGCACCGCCATATATCCACACCAGCACCGGTAGTTTGTCGGCAGGTGATTTAGCTGGCGTCCAAACGTTCAGATACAGGCAATCTTCGCTTTTTTTTGAAGCGGGGTTGCTGCCGCCTTGTATAGGTTCCGGAGCAAATTCATCGGCCCGGCGAACACCGTCCCATTTTGCGGCGGGCTGTGGAGCGCGCCAGCGAAGTTGCCCCACCGGAGGCATTGCAAAAGGAACGCCTTTATAAATGGTAAGGCCATTTTCAGAAATTCCCTGTAACAACCCTTCCTTAACCTTAACAGGAACAGGCTGAGCTTGCGTGAATTGATTAGCAAGCATCGCCACAAGCAAAAAAATCAGATATCTCATAAATATTTAATTGGCTATCAAAACTATTACTGAGTTAATAGTACTAAGTTAAAAGATAAATATTCTTGACTTAGTACTTAAAACTTTCGGCTAAAAACTATCCGTCATTACACGATTAACTTAACACCACGTTAAATGAATGATCTTGCACATTCTATTTCTTAAAGTTTTATCAATTTGCGGCCGCATTTTGAAAGTGCCCGTTATAGCTCTATCATCGCTTTAATTACACCGTTAGCCGGATCGAGCCAGCTTTCAAACACATCTGGCACCGCATCAAATTTTACCCGGTGTGTAATGTAATTAGCCGGTTGTACCAGGCCTTTTTTCATCGATGCAATAACATGCTCAAAATCTTCCCGGGTAGCGTTACGGCTGCTCATTAAAGTGGCCTCGCGCTTGTGAAATTCCGGGTGGCTTACACTAATATCTTCTTTTTGCAAACCAACCAGCACATACCTGGCTCCATGCGCCATATATTGAAAGCCGCTATTAATCGCTTTCAAGCTGCCTGTGGCATCAATCACCACTGTAGGCATATCTCCTTCTGTTATTGTAGACAGTCGCTCCAGTACATCTTCGGTAGATACATTAATAATATGATCTACCTGCAGTATGTTCCTGCAAAACTCAAGCCTCTTTGTGTTAATATCCATTGCAATTACTTTTGCCCCGGCAATGCGGGCAAACTCTATTATTCCGAGGCCTATTGGCCCTGCCCCTATCACCAATACGTATTCGCCGGGTTTTACATCCGCCCGCCTGATACCATGAGCCCCTATCGCCAAGGGTTCTACCAATGCCAGTTCATCATAACTTAAACCCTCGCCATGTACCAGCGAATATGTTGGTACATTCAGATATTCGGCCATTCCCCCGTCTACATGAACACCACAAACATTAATTTTTGCGCAGCAATTAGGCTTTCCCGATCTGCAGGCAATACAAACACCGCAATTAAAGTAAGGGATGAATGTAACGATATCGCCTTTTTTAAAACCGGGCGCTCCATTCGGCTCTACCAATTCACCTGAAAGTTCATGTCCCAAAACGCGGGGATAACTAAAATAAGGCTGTGTCCCTTCAAAGGCATGCAAATCGGTACCGCAGATACCTATCCTTCTGATCCTGATCTGGGCGTAGTCTTCTCTTATTGCCGGCTTATCGCGATGACCGAGTACCAGTTTTCCGGGTTCTTCGCAAACTATTGTGTACATATTATCTATTTTAAAGCTGAAAAATTTGTTCCATCATTACCCACTTCTCCCCTTCTTTGGCCCAGGGTAAGGGCTGCTGGAATTTCCACATTAATTGTTCCCATTCCTGTACTTTAAGGTTAACTGCATCCATTAACGCTTTTCTTTCCGCTACATACTGGTCGGTGGTTTCCATTATCATAAATAAACGATTTCCTGTGCGATAGATCTGCATATCCGTAATCTCAGCATCAAGTATACTCTTCCGTATTTCCGGCCATCCATTTTCAGCTTTATGCCAATGTTCATATTCGGCTATCAGTTGCGGGTCATCGTTCAGGTCAAGGGCTAAACAATATCTTTTCATAGTTTATCTCGTATTTATAAATATGTGGAAGCGAAGACTTTGTCAATCAACCCTTGCCCCTTCATTTCATTCCAAAACCCTCCCGGGATTTTTAAAGAAGCCACTGCAACATTCAGCGCTACCCTATCTGCATTAGTGGTATTTAATGCAATGCTTTTAACACCAGGCGCTTTTAATCCAAAAGCAACACATGCATCTACCGGGCTAATATTAAAATCTTTACACAACTGGTAAAACAGCGCCCGCCACTGATACAAGCTTTGGTCTTTCACAGGGTCTTTCAACTGATAGTTATAGTACGCCGACCCGGTTAAAAAGCCTCCGTTAAAAACCGCGGAGTTTATAATTGCAATTTGTTGTTTTTCAAGTTCCTCCATAAACTCTACCAATTCCTTTGGATGACTGTGAATAGTCATACTGTTGGCTATCATTACCCAATCCAGCTTTACATCATGGGTTATCTTTTTTATGATCCGCCAATCTTTTGACCCTACGCCTATTGCTTTTACTTTGCCTTGCTCTTTTAGCTCATGCAAAGCCCGGTAAGCTTCCAGTATATCGTGATAACGCCTTGTTTGATCTGCCACATTCTTTGCCGCTGCGAGGTATTCATCCGGGTCATGTACCGATATCAGTTCGGCACGGTAATCGCCAAGCAGCTCATTACCTTGTTCATAACATTCCAGGATGCCTTCGTAGCTTATTTTTTGCACCGCATCATGTTTCAGGTCACGCCAAACCCCAGGCTCGAAAGTAGGTTCGGCTGTTTTCAGCTCAGTACGCAGCCAGCCCAGTTTATTGCTTATCAGCACATCTGACGGGTTCACATTCAATTGCTTTAAAGATCTGCCCAATGATTCCAATGCCAACCCGGCACCGTATTTACCTGCCGAATCAAATACAACCGGCTTCCGCGAGCATTTTATACTCTGGGCAACAATGGCCAATTTGGCTTCTTCCGAAAGGGGCACATATAAATTGCCTAATCCGCTGGTTCCGAAAATCACCTTGGGGAATGTGATATTTTGCATATAAAAATTGGTTAATTTAAAAAAAAGTTGAAACAGGTAAACTTTCCGGCTTCACTTTTACGCGATGACCTTTAAATCCAAAAAATGCTACCACCACAAAACAGAGCAATGGCACCACATAGCCATATTGAATATTACCTGTGGCATCGCTGATATAACCAAACACCCTTGGCAAAACAGCTCCGCCGACGATTGACATAATGATGAGGCTACTTCCGAATTCGGTATCAGCCTTTAAATCTTTTATACCCAAGGCAAAAATGGTTGGGAACATAATGGACATAAAAAAGCAGATACCGATGACCGTGTAAATTGTAACCATGCCATGACCTAAAATGGCGATGACACAAAGTAAGATATTAATGCCTGCATATGAAGCCAGTAAAACTGCCGAGCTGTAATACCGCATTAAAAACGTACCGAAAAATCTGCCGATCAAAAATGCAGCGCCGCATACACCTAAATAGTAGGTCGCCTTTACTTCTGTAAGGCCGGCTGCTTTTGGGGCGTACAGGATAAACAAACTGAATACACAAACCTGCGCCCCCACATAAAAAAATTGCGCGGCAACGCTCCAGGCTAAATGGAGGTGCTTTAAGGCATGAAAAATATTTTTACTGGCCTTATGACCTTCATGGTGCTGAATTTTGGGCAGGCGGGTGAAGGCAAACAGGATGGCGATAAACACCAGCACGCTACCCAATATAAAGTAAGGCATTTTCACAGAAGAGGCTTCGGCGGCAAGTGCAAGTTTGCGGCCCTGCTCTGTCATTACGCTTAATTGTGCCGGTGTGTAACCTTTGGTAAGTATAATACGGCCCCCAATTATAGGCGCCAGCGTTGTAGCCAGCCCGTTAAACGATTGTGCAAAGTTAAGCCTTTGGGTAGAGGTTGCCGGATCGCCTAATGAGGAAGCATACGGATTGGCGGCGGTTTCTAAAATGGTGAGTCCGCAGGCAATGATAAACAGGGCAACCAGGAAAAACACGTACTGCTGCGTATTGGCGGCCGGTATAAACAAATAGCACCCAATTGCAAAAATGAGCAGGCCCGTGATAATGCCTGTTTTATAACCATATTTTTTCATAATAAACCCCGCCGGCAAAGCCATCAAAAAATAGGCTATAAACACCGCCGAATCTACCAACGTCGCCTGAACGGTTGTCAAGGTAAATGATTTCTTCAGGTGTGGTATTAATATAGGGTCAAGGTTATGCGCAAAGCCCCATAAAAAAAACAAACTGGTAATCAATATAAAAGGGAAAAGAGTTTTATTCTTTGTCATAATTTGATATTAAATAACCCCTTCAATTTTTAAAACAAACGCATCTTTACCGGGAGCTTGCTCAGGCAATTTTACTTTGAGGCCGGCTGATGTTTGCTCAAAAGTCAAATTACCGTTTCCAAGTAAGCTCACCTTACTTACCTTACCCGCTCCATTAGCTGCTAACTTTTTAATCAAAGCTTCGTTCCCTGTCGGCCAACCTAACATTGTGGCATAAAGGCTTTTACCTTTTACAGTAAATCTGATATCTTCGGCTACAAAGGGTTTTCCCTTACCTTCGTTAAAACCCTGCGCATTGATTGGTGCTGCCGATTCAATTGCCGGGCCTTCGCCAAATACTTTCCAGGGACGGGTACCGTAAATCGCCTCGCCGTTAACCTGCATCCACGCTCCTATGTTTTCAACTACGGCGCGTTCTTCACTGTCAATGGTACCATCACCACGTACCGGAATGTTCAACAGCAGGTTGCCATTTTTGCTTACTATATCAACAAGTGTATGCACCACGGTTTTTGCACTTTTATAGCCCTTATAATCAAATATACGGCGGTCATAATGCCAGCCACCAATACAGGTATCCGTTTGCCAGGGCAAAGGTTCTATCTGGTTGCTTTGTCCGCGTTCTATATCCCATATCATGCATTTACGCTGTTGTTCATTCAGTACTTTGCCAAACAGCGCCGCTTGTAGTTTCCCATGCTTTTTAATGCTGGTATTGTACATATGCGCGGCAATTTTTAAGCCGGCATCGCTTACCGGCCAAAGAGGTAAAGCAGTATCATCAAAATAGATCAGCTCAGGATCGTATTTATCTATCAGTTCAATGGTGCGGTTTAAAAATTTATCGCAATAAGCTTTGTTGGGTACACTGGCGCCACTGCCCCAATCCCAGTGGTGGCCCATACTATTATCATCAAGGCTATCCTGGCTCAAGGCGTGGTTTTGCGCGTATAATTCCTGCGGATCGTAGCCATTCCACCATTTGCCAGCACCATTTGCCTTGGTAAGTTTGCCATCATAAGGAATACCCGCATAAGGTCCACTTTTATCAGCGCGCTGGGCAACCTCGTACCAAGTCCAGGGGTGTGATGCATGTACACTGACGCCAAAAGGCAGGCCCTGTTCTTTAGCAGCCTTGGCCCAGCCGCCAATCAAATCTTTTTTGGGGCCTATTTTTGTAGAGTTCCAACTTTGGTATTTGCTATCATAAAGGTCAAAATTGTCATGATGATTAGCCAATGCCATAAAATATTTGGCGCCGGCACGTTTATATAACCCTACCAATTCGCTGGGATCCCAGTTCTCGGCCTTCCATTCATTAATCACATCCTTGAACCCAAATTTTGAAGGATGTCCATATTTTTCAACGTGGTATTTATACTGATCGCTGCCTTCCTGGTACATTCCGCGGGCATACCAATCGCCGCGCTCGGGCTGGCATTGCGGGCCCCAATGCGCCCACATACCAAATTTGGCATCCCTGAACCACTCGGGAACCTGATACCCGGCCAATGAATCCCATGTTGGTTTAAACGGCCCGGCGGCAATGCCGGGATTTGCATGTGTTTGCAACAAATTGTTAGCGTAAAGTTTTGACAGGTATAAGGAAGATACTCCTGTGGCTAAACCTTTTATTAGTGTTCTTCTGTTCATAATTGGGTTTGGTAATTCTTAAATATGTCTTGAATGCCCGGACGGTTATCTATAACCCGGAGCGGTGAGTCAGTATTCTTTGGTACGTCATAATAATTGGCTGATGAGCAGGTTTTATAGTTGCCATCTGATTGAAAGATCAAACTTACTTTGAAATAGCTATCAAATAGATGGCCTAATGGGACTTTTTTTTATACAAAACCGACATTTTGTTTAATATTGCTCTATCGACAGCACGAAGCATCTTTGGGATTTCGCCCCTTAAACCAATTTAAAGATACCCGGACAGGTGAAACAATAGTTTAAAAACAACTTATTTACTGCACATTATGATTAAAAGAGCATTAAAACAAACTTATACGCTATTGAATGTAGATCATGTGAACCTTGGCCCTAAATGGAATTACAAAAACGTGATCAGTCCATATTTCAGACTTTATTATATTGATGCCGGTGCGGGTGAAATTTCAGATATTTCAATCACGGTAAACCTTGAGCCAGGTTTTTTATATCTGATACCCAGTTTCACGTTGTGCAACCTTATTTGCCAAAATCACCTGAGCCAGTATTTTATCCAGTTTTTTGAAGAGTCATCTGATGGGATCTCCTTATTTGTCAACAACCGGTCTGTCTTTAAAGTAAAAGCAACAGACGTTGACATTTTGAATTTCGTCCGCTTGTTAGAAATAAATCCAGGGAGGGGCATTAACCGTTCTGATAATCCCCGGATATATGAAAAAAATATCTTTTACAAAGAGTACCAGGAACTTAATAACCAGCAAAACATGGCAACTTTTACCGAGACCCATGGCATTCTTTTGCAACTGGTCTCTCGCTTTTTAATACCGGAGATATTTAAACATAAAGAAGTCAACCACATACCGGTTAAAATCCTCGACGCAATCAGTTATATCCAATTGAACCTACACGAGGAATTGTCTGTAACAAGCCTTGCCGAAAGAGCGAATCAGCATACCGATTATTTCTCGCGACTGTTTCAACATTACACCGGAGAAAGGCCCCTAAAATACATTCATGAAAAAAGGATTGAACGGGCCCAATACCTAATGGTTACTACCCAGATGACGTACGCCGAAATAGCAGTTCAGACGGGGTTCGAAAACATATTTTATTTTTCCAAAATATTTAAAAAGATGACCGGCATGTCTCCAGGTAATTATAAAAAACAAATCGATTTTGTCCGCTTTTAGAGATCTGCACACGCAAGTGCATCCGATACGGGCTAAACTGTCCAGAACTATTAATGCCGCGGGTCTAACCTACAACTACATATATATGGTTTATTGCATATTCCGGATTTCTTCGGTAATAACAAAGCCTGTAAATCGTATGATTTACAGGCTTTTAATACGTTTTGACAATCTTTCCAGCGGCGAGGGATTCGAACCCATCTAAGTTTAGAACTGTAAATCAATCACAAGTTTACAAAGTGACTGGCTTTGGCGTAGTAATGTTCGCTTGAATGGAGAAGACTGAAGATACTTACTTCAGCACAGCAATACTCAAAAGATGATAGATGACCGCGAATGCGATATACTATCTTTTTAAAAAAACTTTCACTGCGAAATCATTAAAAAGGATTCTTCAATCTAAAACTCCCTTTTTGCCCCTTCTTTTTTGCAGGTTAGCCCCTTTTGTTTTTAGCGTTTTTCAAAGACTTTGCCCTCTTGAATGGTCGTCTCAAAATGACAATTCATATTAACCAATTACGCTATTAATTAAACACCATCATGAGGAAAATTCCAAGAACAGCTTATGCTTTTAAAAAAGAGAAGCCACCGGCGTCTTATTAAAAACACATCAACGAAAATGCCGGGATAGATTCCTGGCCCGGGCAATTGCTTGTTATTGTTAACTCCGGAGGCTGTGTTGGTATGCCAATATTACGTTTGCCTATGTGCCATCGTCAACAGTATTAACATATAACTGCGCTTGCCTACTGAACCAACCAACTTAAATTTTAATAACCCAATTATGAAACGAAAATTACTTTTCCCAAATTATTTGTATTCCAGAGGGGTTCGCACTACGTTTAAAACTTTGGCATTATTTATATTGCCAATTGGCGCAAACGCGTTAACCCCCAATTTAATAACACATCCCAATAGGCATATAACGGCCCAGATAACACCCGTTAAGACTGCAATAAGCGTAAAAGGATCTGTAGTAGATGCTCTTGATGGCCAGCCGCTGGTGGGTGTTTCTATCAGTATAAAGGGAACTAACAAAGGTACCCTGAGTGACTTAAAAGGCGACTTTCAACTTTTGAATGTGCCCGAAAATGCCGTACTCGTTGTAACCTATATATCTTACGAGAAAGTTGAAATTGTAGTAAGTGGAAAATCTGATATTGCAATAAAGCTTCAACCTTCAATGAAAACCTTGAACGATGTGGTAGTGGTAGGTTACGGAACGCAGAAGAAAGAAAATCTGACAGGATCGGTTGGTGTTGTAAATACAAAGGATTTAGAAAGCAGACCATTGACAAATACCGGGCAGGCGTTGCAAGGCACGGTTTCTGGTGTTTTTGCGCTGCAAAGTTCAGGTAAACCCGGCGATGATAATACAGTTATAGACATTCGGGGGGTAGGCACTTTTGGAGATAATTCCCCATTGGTGTTAGTTGATGGTTTTCCTGGCAGCATCGGAGACGTAAACCCCAGCGATGTTCAATCAATTTCGGTGTTGAAAGATGCTGCATCGTCGGCTATCTACGGAAGCCGCGCGGCAAACGGGGTTATCTTAATTACTACCAAGCGTGGATCGGCAGGCAAAATACATGTTAACTATAGCGCATATGCAGGTATTCAAAGCCCAACAAGGCTACCCAATGTATTAAACTCTGTTCAATACACCACACTTTACAATGAGGCTGCGGTAAATACCGGATCGGCACCTGCGTATCCGGATTCGATTATTCAAAAATACGCGGCGCACAACAATCCATTATACCCCGATATCAATTATTTCAAGGTATATTATGGTAATGCCTATATGCAAAATCATCGTGTAAGCGCAACAGGGGGAAGCGACAACGTCAATTATGCATTTATGCTGGGTCATCTGGATCAGGATGGAATCCTGGTGGCAACCAATTACAAAAAAACAGATTTTCGCCTCAACCTTGATACCTACCATCTTAAAGATAAAAGGCTTCGTGTTTCTGGTAATGTATCCGGAAATTTGGGTGTAAAAAGCGAACCGACTGACCTTTGGAATGCTGAATGGTATTCTACCCTGGCGCCTATACATCCGCTTAAAGATGCGAACGGAAACTGGGTATCAGTAAATGGCGAACGTAATTACTACGGTGAGATTAAAGAAGGTAGCACAAGCCTGCAAAAACGTTACGACTTTAACGGGCAGGCAGAAGCCGAGTATAAAATTTTGCCGGGGTTAAGTGCACAGCTTACTTACGGTTATAATGCCATCTATACAAATACAAATGCTTTTCACGCGAATGTAACGCTGCAAAATCAAAATGGAACAACTACACAATTGCCTTCAGACCTTAATGTAACCAACGAGATTGATGGCCATTCGCTGCTTACTGGTTTACTGAAATACAATAAGACAATTAACCGTCATTCATTCAACTTATTAGGCGGGTATAGCGAAGAGGAATTTACCTACGATTGGCAAAGCGGCTTCCGTTCTCATTTTGTTAACAACACGCAACGCGTGTTGAATCTTGGCGATGCGGCCACACAAACCAATAACTCTGGCAGCTACGACCTCGGCCTTCGCTCTTTTTTTGGCCGTTTGAACTATGCGTTCGACCAAAAGTACTTATTTGAAGCAAATATCCGGAGAGACGGTTCTTCCAGGTTTGCACAAGGTAAGCAATGGGGAACATTTCCGTCGTTCTCTGCAGCCTGGGTGTTATCAAAGGAAGATTTTATGAAAAGTGTGAGCTGGCTGGATTTTGCAAAAATCCGCGCCTCCTGGGGGCGTTTAGGCAATCAAAATATTAATAATTACTATAATGGCAGTGATATCCTGAGTTCGGGCCAGAATTACTCGTTCGGCGGAACGCTTTACTCGGGTGTTGCCGTTACGGCTATGACCAACAAAGATTTGACATGGGAAACAGCTCAGCAATTAGATTTGGGGCTCGACATCTCTTTCCACAATAACATTGAAATTACCGCCGATTATTTTGATAAAAGGACCAAAAACTTATTGTTGACCCAGCCAATCCCACTAACAATTGCTCAGTCGGCCCCAATGGCTAATGCCGGCGAAGTGCAAAACAAGGGTTTTGAACTGGGTATTTCCTATAAAACAACGTTTAGCAATGGTGTTAAATTAAGAACTTCTTTCAACGTTTCTCACATCGTCAACAAAATCACCAACATGAACGTGCCTCAGCAGTATAGCTCGCCAAAAGCGATTGTTGTTGGCTCGGCTATAAATTCATTCTACGGTTATCAGATGACGGGCATTTACCAAATCTCCGATTTTACATGGCAAAACAACAGCGATGCATCTATTCCTTACGCAAGCCGCAGCTATACGCTTAAAACGGGTGTGGTTAAAGTAAGCGACTACAGTGCGCAGCCCGGCGACATTAAATATGCAGATCTTAATGGTGATGGCATAGTTGACCAAAATCACGACCGCAAAATTATAGGTAAGCAATTTCCTGACATAACCTATGCTTTTAACTTTAACGTAGCCTGGAAAGGCATCGATCTGGGGGTATTTCTGCAAGGCGTACAAGGCATGCAAGGTTATACCTACTATGAAATAGCTTCGCCTTTTAGCGGCTTTGCAAATGTTGGTTCCTGGTGGTTAAACAGGTGGACGCCGCAAAATCCGTCTAATACCTATCCCCGTGTCACATTGGATGGCGTAAGAAGCAATATCCACTCTTCCTTCTACGTGGAAAACGCATCATACCTAAGGGTTAAGAATATTGAATTAGGGTATACTTTAAGTCCTGCTGCTATAAAGAAAATAGGCTTAAGCTCGCTTAGGATATATGCCAATGTGCAAAATGCTTTCACATTCACCAAGTTCAAAGGCTTTGATCCGGAACAAACTTCTGATCAAACAAGAGCTGAGGCATATCCGCAGGTTCGGGTAATGACTGCAGGTATAAATGTTAATTTCTAAAGGATAAAATCATGAAGACTATATATAAAATCATAATCTTAGCATCTGTTATTAATCTTGCCGGCTGCAAGAAAAACCTTTTGGACAAGACGCCAAAAGACCGTTTGTCGCCCTCGACATTTTACCAGGACGAAACCCAGGTAAAAATGGCGTTGGTGGGCATTTACAATGCGATACAACCGAATGCCACCCCGGCGCATTTTTTTCAATTTGAATTTGAATCGGATAATGCCTATTGCCAGGATGCGTGGCAGGGCTCAAAGGAAGTAGGAGCATGGCAAACCACAACCAACAGTTGGGCGCCATATGCAAAGTGGACCCAGGATTACACCATTATTTCAAGAGCCAACGAATTTTTGCAGGATGTTGCCAATGCAAATATTGATGCTACCGTAAAAACCCAAATGTCGGCCGAGGCGAAGTTTTTACGGGGATACGCCTATACGGATTTGACTACTTATTTTGGCGATGTACCCTTAATTACCAGTGTGCTGTCCCTATCGGATGCATATGTTGCAAGGACTGCTAAAGCTACCGTGCTTACCCAGATTATAACTGACCTGACAGATGCCGCCACCGCACTGCCTGCCTCCTACTCGGGTTCTGATGTTGGCCGGGTAACAAAAGGAGCTGCATTAGCTTACAAGGCAAAAGCTCTTTTGTATAACGGAAAGTGGGCCGATGCTGCGCAGGCAGCACAAGATGTAATTAATCTTAATGCCTACAGTTTATACCCCAGCTATGGTTCGATGTTTGATGAATCGCATGAAAATAATAGCGAAGTGATATTTGATATCCAGTATATACCAACCACCCAACCACAACCCTGGCCGTCATCTGCATTATCATTGAGCGTTTGGCCAACTCCAAACGTTACTGCCGATTTGATCGATTCGTATTACATGACTAATGGATTGCCGGTTACCAACTCGGCTTCGGGTTACAATGCTCAAAACCCTTATGTCAACCGCGACCCAAGGTTGGCAGCTTCGGTAGTATTACCGGGTTCTTTATGGGGCACAACTACCTACGTGCCTGCCACTGATGTGGTGCCATCTGGTGCACGCCCCCGTAAATATGCGGCGATAGGTATTGCCGACCCCAATAATTGCTCTCTCAATACTATTCTGATGCGTTATGCCGACGTATTGCTGATACGCGCCGAGGCGCTGATTGAATCGGGAAGCACCGCAACGGAAATATATACACTAATTGACCAGGTGCGGGCAAGGGTAAGTATGCCCAAGGTGGAAAATGTGGAAGGTTCCGGCTTAAACCAAACCCAATTAAGAGCGATATTACGGCATGAGCGTCGGGTTGAATTCTTTATGGAAGGTACCAGGTATGCCGATATGCTGCGATGGAAAGATCAGTCCCTGGTTCATGATGTATATGGTTATGACAAATCATTGCTGAGTAATCCGGCAAGTGCTGCTACCTGGCAGTTTAAGCAGGTTAAGTTAGATACCCGGACATTTGATGCAGGTAAAGGATGGTTATGGCCAGTGCCGCAAGCCGACATTGACATTAACAAAAAATTACTGCCCAATAACCCTGGATATTAAGGTGTTGTGGTATTACATTGAATGATATAATTCCCTCTTGCCTTAGCGATACCCCCGATAGAGCCGCCCATAGCGTTCTATCGGGGTTTCGTTTTAAATACGATATATCTGCTTTGTACATGTTTTGAAATTTGGCAGCTCCCACAATATCATGAGTACTGCAGCAAGGCACTTAATCCTATAGCGCCCGCATCTAACATGGTTAACATAACTTAACACATTTCAGAAAAAGTGTTTTTAAATATCTGATAATCAATATTTTATATTTTATCATGGTTAACATTGAAATGATCGCGCAATTTTGGCGCATCCCAATATTTGTGCCTGTTGTTGGCCAATATAAGCCCCTTCGGTAACCGGACCATTTAACCAGGATCAGCCAATAAAAACAAGGTTTTGTTTGAAGCTCGTATCATCCCGATGTCATTAGCTCATTCCATTAACTATTTAGATGTGTTGCGCTGCTATAATGCCGCAAAAGATGCATGTTTTCCCGCATTGTAGGTTGTTTTCCATCCTGCTACATTCAAGATGATACAGTTTTCAATTTCCTTTGCCTGCTTTATAAGCGCTACTTAGCGTTAAGATGCCCCTTGTTGAAACTATGAACTAAACCAATTTAGCAGATTTCAATTTCAACTCTCGATGAGTACAGTGCTTTGCAATTTTCAGTTATCAATCGCAAGGTAAATAAATCGCAAAATAGAAAAGGCTGCCTTTTTAAGGCAGCCTCGCGATGTAGTATAATGTCGTCGATAAATTGATGGATAATTTTAGCCGAGAGTTCTAAGTCGAAAAAAGAAAAATTCAACTTTACACTTACGACTTGGTACTACAGACTTTTTATTGCGCTATAAGCGTCCATTGCTGGTTGTAGCTCGAACCGCTTGTCCACTGTTGCATAACAGATCCGTTGGCAGTCAAACCTCCTGTATCAAGGCATTTCCCTGTGGTAAGGTTAACTATCTTGTAGTAACCGCTTCCGGCCGAAACTATTGACCAGCGCTGGTTATTACTGGTGCCTACGGTGTATTGTTCAACTGATGATCCATCAGCTGTATTACCCCCGGTATCCAGGCACTCTTTACCGGTTACGCAACTCAACGTATAATAACCTGCGGTATAGCTTATATTCCATTTCTGGTTAGCACTTGTTCCGGATGCCCATTGAGCTACGGTAGCGCCATCGGTTGTACTGCCCAGATTATCAAGCATCAAACCGGAAGCGCGGTTTTGAAGCTTGTACCGTCCGTCGGCAATCGACCCTTGCCATACAGGCGATGCAGTAAGTTTCCATGACCACCTGAACATATTGGCGGTGCCCGGGCTAACTTCCACAAGATTGTTATTCGCTGTATACCAACGATAGGTATCAATATCATTAACACCCGACCATGCTATAGTGCCCATTGAATTGTCGCGGGCATAGGTAAGTGATCCGGTCAGGAAAGCCTGGTCAACATATACGCCTGTATCCCATTGCTGATAGAAACTCATGTTTCTGAATGTTTCGATACCAACCTCTGTTACTACAGTACGTGAGGCATAGGAACCGGTTCTGGCCGACATGATATTGTAGTAGCTTGACCAAACATTATAGGAGCCCCAGAACCACCAATAGCAGTGCAGGCCCAGGTATTGATTAACTAATCTTGAATCGGCGCCAACAGTAGTTACATCAGCTGCGTAACCGGTGCCATCCAGGATGCATTTGCCGTCTGCGGGGCTAAATGTGGTCAGGAAACCTGCATACAAATTATTTAAATCGGTACTTGAATAGTCAACCGGCTCGTTAATGGGCTCATATAAAACAGATGTATTGTTTTTATAAACATTATTTACAGTTGTCCACATGGTAGTCCATTGGGTAGTATCCGGTACATGATGCACGCCTACAGGCCAATAGCAAAGTATTACCTTGCAGCCATTGGCTATAATTGCATTAATTGCAGCCTGGTAAACAGGCCAATAGGTAGAGCTTGAGGCCGTCCATGGATTTATGGGCATTCTGATGGTGGTACCGCCGCTTGTTTTAACTGCGCTTGAAATACTGGTTGCTAAAGTAGCAGCCTGGGTAGCGGTGAGCGATGTTGTCATGCCACTGGGTAATACAACCCTTCCATCGCCTTCGTTGCCATTAGGGTCGGCCCAGTTTATCCCACGAAAGCCATTGGTGTTGGTAGTTGAAAGGGCAAGGTTTTGCTTTGTAGACAAGCCTGAGATATCAGGGTTCTTTTGAATAGTGTTTTTAGAACAGCCCATGATAAAGGCTAACAAGCAGCATAGTGCCTGGGCGGTTAAATTTTTTCTCATAAGTTTTATATTAAAATATTAGATAATTGGTTCTTTATATGCAGTTAGTTTTGATTTGTAAATATGGCGGAGATCTACCCGGCATGGGTACAAAACAGGTAACGACATCGGTTAACTGCAAAACAACCGAATGTATATGCAGCAACAGTTTTAATATTTTCATGGTAGGCGTGTTAAAAAATTCAGATTTCCCGAACCAATAACTATTCATCAACCGCTGCCGGATACAACCGTCAGCAATCTGGTTAGCCGGTGAAAAGGGCTGTAAGCAATGGTGGAAAGAAGAAATCCGTGTTTATATGGTTTAACCTAAATGTCCCATAAAAAGCATGGATTGAAAAGGGGCAAAGTCTCAATATTGCGGGGATAAAGTGTCATTTCAATTGGTTTTTAGAGCGATAGTTCAACTTATTTCCATTTTATCAATAATAGTTTATCTCGCGGGCGCAAAAATTACCCTTCTCCGGATGGCAGGCAATTATAATTATTGTTATAAACACAATTAATATTTACTTAAATTTGATTGCCATATAAACTCAATGTTTCTAATCATACTATAGATTCGGGTATAAATTTAAAAGGACGGATGAATCATCTAATTTGGGTTAAATGACGTTCTACTTTTAATCCGGAGGCGAGAAGTGTCTCAAATAAAGAGTCGACACTTCAATCTTAAAAGATCATTTGCCTGCGCTTTTAAGATGCCGGGAGGCTGTGTTTCGCACTTGCTGAAACATGGCCAACCAATAATATATAAGTGTATTTAGTACAATATTTATTGTACTACTGACCAAAAAAAGGTTGTGAAGCTTATTTTACACTGGCGCAAAATACCGGCAATAAACCGGTATAGTATTTATCTAATTAAAAGTGAAACGGATTTATGTATAAAGCTGTCTTGTTCTTAGTAATTAATCTTTTGTGTATAACTAGCCTAAATGCACAAAACCTGCCTGCCCTTCCAACCAACGACACCAAGAATTTTGCCTTAAAATCATATAATACGCATGACGGACTGCCATCCGAAAATGTAACCGTAGCACTTAAAGACAGGCGTGGATATATGTGGATAGGAACAGACAATGGCCTTTGTAAGTTTGATGGCTACTCCTTTGAAAATTTAGTGAACATTCCCGGAAACACCACAAGTATAAGCTCAAATTATATTAATGCGCTGGCCGAAGATAAAAACGGTAACATATGGGTGGGTACAATGGATGGCTTAAATGTTTTAGATCCCAATACCGAAAAATTTGAGCGGTTTTACCATAGCGACAATATCAAGCAGTCAATAAGTAACAACAAGATTTTTTCGATCCTATGCGATAGAGAAGGAACTATCTGGATAGGAACAGACGATGGTTTTAATCAATATGTTGCGGGTAGCCGGTCATTTATTACCTATAAACCTAACTCAGAAAACAAGTTTTCAATAAAAGGAAAGTCGGTAAATGCCATTGTTGAAGATAATAAGAAAAACCTGTGGTTAGGGAACTGGAATGGCGGGTTAAATAAATTCAATAAGGTGGGTAAGCGTTTTACCAATTATCCGCAAACCGAATCTTTGCATAAAAAAAGCCCTAATGATATTTGGAGCCTTTACTACGATCAAAAAAACGGTTGTATTTGGGTAGGCGCCTATTGGAGCGGCCTTTTTTGTTTTGACCCTAAAACTCAACAATATACCGCATTCCCCAGTCATGACAATCTTAATATAGGCGCTTTTAGCATCGATAATGCAAATGACTCCACCTTAGTTGTTGGAAGCAACGCCGGGTTTTACTTTATAAATAAGGGCACTGGCCAATGGCATAAAATTGGCGATGTTAATAGTACGGCCGATGGCTACGTTTACAATGATAATGCCGGAATTATGTGGCTCTGCGGTAAAGATGCCTTAACAAAAGTCGATTTTACGCAATACAAATTCCATTTCATTCCATTATCAATAAAACCGCGCGAAGTAAAAAGCATGCTGTTGCAAGGTAACATGTTGTGGTTGGCAACAAACAACGGACTTTATCAGTTTGATTTAATAAAGAAAACCACCAAACTATTTAATCACACAAATGATCCTTCAAGCATAAGCAGCAATCAGGTTGGCAAAATATATTTAGATAATGATGGTGTATTATGGGCCGCTACCGAAAACGGTTTTGATAAGTTTGACGTTAAGAACAACCGGTTTATACACCACTTTCATCATTCGGCCCTGAGCAATTTTTTTAATGAAGACGTTTTCAGGGATATTCTTGAAGTAAGGCCCCATGAATACTGGCTCGCGACAGACGCCGGGCTTAAGATATACAACGAAGAAAAACAGCAATTCAAACATTATTATAACGATGATAAAAACCCCAATTCAATTGCCAGCAACCATATTTATAACCTTTTAAAAGATAAAAAAGGCAACGTGTGGATTGGAACGAATGGAAACGGGGTTGATCGTTTTGATCAGAAAACGGGCGTTTTCCATCATTATGCTTATAACGACAAAAATGCGAGTAGCCTCAGCAATAATATTGTGCACTGTGTATTTGAGGATAGTAAAAACAATATTTGGATTTGCACGGCCGATGGACTGAATAAATATGTTCCGGAAAATGATTCTTTTATTGTTTACTCCAGCAAAGATGGATTTGCAAGTAATGTTTTCAATAACCTGGTTGAGGATAGCTTCGGGAATCTTTGGATTAACTCTGCTACCGGGATATCAAAATTTACTCCTCAAACATTAACTGTTACCAATTTTGACGAAGGCGACGGCGTGTTTTCCCACTCGCTCATTTACAAGTCTGCAGACGGCCAGATTTATTTAGGTGGAAACTCTGGTGTAGTTGTTTTCGACCCCTCAAAAATTAAATTGAATAACAAGATCCCCCAGATTTACCTGTCCGATTTTCAGGTTTTTAATAAATCGGTAAAGCCGGGTAACAATTCGCCGTTGAAAAAACCGGTTAGCATAGCCGATACTGCGTTGCTTAGTTACGACCAAAATGTATTTTCAATTGAATTTGTTTCACTTAATTATACCCATTCAGAGAAAAATGTTTATCGGTATAAGTTAGAAGGCTTTGATGAAAAATGGAATTTTAACAGCAGCCAGCGAAAGGTTACTTACACCAATCTTAATCCGGGAACTTATACATTTAAAGTAATTGCAAGTAACAACGATGGCGTGTGGAACAGAACGCCTAAATCCTTAATCATAATTATTTCGCCACCATGGTACCAAACCTGGTGGGCGTACACTATTTACACCATATTTATTGCAGGGTGGGTTTATTTGTATTTGTTATATAGGGACCACCAGGCCAAATTAAAATACGAAATTCAGATTGCACACTATGAAAGTGAAAAGGAAAAAGAGCTAAGTGAACGAAAGCTTGCTTTTTTTACCAATATTTCTCACGAGTTCCGGACGCCATTAACATTAATCATTAACCCCGTTAAGGAGCTCCTATTTAGCGAAAAGAAGGCTATGGATGCCTCCAGTTTAACCATTGTTTACAGAAACGCGCGCCGGCTATTAGGCCTGGTAGATCAACTGCTGCTTTTCAAAAAGGCCGAATCAGAATCAGACCAGCTTAGAATAAGCAATGTTAATATTGTTGATTTGTGTAACGAGGTTTATTTATGTTTTGTACATGAAGCTAAAAGAAAACAAATTCATCTTGAGTTTGCATCGACAGCCGAGTGCCTGAATATTTATGTAGATAGAGAAAAAACAGAAATAGTGTTATTTAACCTACTCTCGAATGCTATAAAATTCACTCCTAAGCATGGCAAGATTCGCATCTATACAAAAGAGGCCGAACAAGCAGTATCAATAATGGTTGAGGATAATGGATGCGGAATCCCGCCTGAAGTTGGTGAAAAACTGTTTAGCCGTTTTTACCAGGTACCTGATTTAACCAGCACACCAACCGGGGGATTTGGTCTTGGACTATACCTTGTCAAAAATTTTGTAGAACGCCAGGCCGGAACTGTTGAATATCAAAGTCAGATTGGAAACGGTACCTCATTCACCATCACTTTTAAAAAAGGCAACTCTCACGTTAAAGACCAGGTTATTTTAGAGCAACCATCCGCTACCTCCGGGTTTTTAAAGGAGCTGATTGATTCTGAAACCACAGCCAATGATATAGTGTTGGCAGCAGACCCCGTTGAAGATCAATCATTGTCTCACTTCAAAACGTTATTAATCATCGATGACCATGAGGATATGAGAGAATACCTCCGCCAGATTTTTAAGCTTGAATACAATGTTCTGGTTGCGTCGAGCGGTGAAGACGGAATAAAAATAATAAACGAACAATGGCCGGATATTGTTATATGTGATGTAATGATGCAGGGTATAACAGGTATCGAAGTTTGTGCGGCCATTAAGGGAAATATGACAACCTCACACGTTCCGGTAATTCTTTTAACGGCCAGTGCATCAAATGAGATAAAGCTAAAAGGTATTGAAGGTGGCGCTGATGATTATATCGGAAAACCTTTTGACAAAGATATCCTGAAAGCAAAAGTCAATGGGCTACTGAAGAGCAGGAATACCCTTCAGCAATATTTTTATAATGAAATTACGCTGAACAATAACCCACACAGCATCTCGATAGAGTACAAACGATTTCTGGATTCCTGCATCCGAATTGTTGAGGATCATATCACAGATCCAGATTTTAACCTTCAATCCTTAGCCTCCGAATTAAATATGTCTTATTCCGGGATCTATAAAAAAATCAAAATGATTTCGGGGCAATCCGCAAATAGCTTCATAAGGTCTATCAGGTTGCGAAAAGCGGCTCAGTTATTTGTACATAGCGATTTAAATATATTGGAGACCGCTTATGCTGTTGGAATAAAAGATATCAAATATTTTCGTGAGCAGTTTAAAAAAGTGTTTGACTTAAAACCCTCTGAATACATTAAAAAATTCAGAAAGAACTTCAAAAACGCTATGGTTAACCAGGTGGCTGAAAGAAAATAAGTTGGTGATCAATAACTCGGTCTGCCTCTATTTGAAATATAAAAAACATTCTTCAGCCGGCAATCTAATGCGCGTTGTGCAATGATATCCTCTTTTTGAGTAGCAGAATTTTACGAAAATAATTTCCCTGTTCCCTTTTTAGTGCTTTACCCCTTCAATTTTGCTGGTTAGCCCCCTTTTTATTAATTGATTTTACATCCATTTTAGCGGCATCAGCCAATAGCGAGAAGTATTAAGTGACGCTTAACCGCGTCTTTAATGCAATTTGAGAAGTGTGCCAACTATTTAATCAATTATACTTTATTTATTTTTTTAATGAGATCAATTATTCTTTTTTTAATAACGACCATTTTTCTGGCGGGCGGCCAGGTCGCGGCTCAACCTAAACACCAATTCACTTTAGGCGATAAAGACTTTCTTTTAGATGGCAAGCCTTTACAGATGATCTCGGGCGAATTACACTATCCCCGCATACCACGGGAGGCGTGGCGCGATAGAATGAAAATGGCAAAAGCCATGGGCCTTAATACCATAGGCACCTATGTTTTCTGGAACTTGCACGAGCCTCAAAAAGGGCAATTTGACTTTGCCGGCAACAATGATATTGTTGAGTTTGTTAAAATAGCCCAGGAGGAAGGTTTGTGGGTAATTTTGCGACCAAGCCCTTATGTATGTGCCGAGTGGGAATTTGGCGGATATCCATATTGGCTGGAAAATGAAGAAGGATTAGTGGTCAGGAGTAAAAATCCGCAGTATTTAAACGAATACGACAAGTACATTAAAGAATTGGGGAAAAGATTGTCCCGCTACCAGGTAAATCACGGCGGTAACATCCTGATGGTACAAATTGAAAATGAGTATGGATCATACGGCTCTGACAAGGATTACCTGGCCGTTAATCAAAAGATGTTTAAAGACGCGGGATTTGACGGGCTGTTATATACCTGCGATCCGGCCGCTGATCTGGTGAAAGGACATTTGCCAGGTTTACTGCCGGCAGTGAACGGCTTAGACAACCCGGCTAAGGTAAAGGAACTTATCAATCAAAACCACGACGGTAAAGGCCCCTACTATATTGCCGAATGGTATCCGGCGTGGTTCGACTGGTGGGGTACAAAACACCATACGGTGCCGGCCAATCAGTATACCGGCCGCTTAGACTCTGTACTTGCAGCCGGCATTTCGATAAATATGTACATGTTTCATGGCGGAACTACGAGGGGATTTATGAATGGGGCCAACTATAACGACCAGGCCCCGTTTGAGCCACAAATAAGCAGTTACGATTATGATGCGCCAGTTGATGAAGCCGGAAACGCAACACCTAAATTTTGGGCTTTTAGAAACGTAATTCAAAAACATTTACCCGCCGGCGTTAATTTGCCTGCTGTTCCACCGGTTAAACCCACCATTATAATACCTCAAATTGAGCTCAATAATGTAGCAGACCTTGACGACTTAAAACTTGAAAGTAAGACTAGTCAAAATCCATTAACCTTTGAGGATATGAAACTTGATTATGGTTTTATGTTATACCGAACAACCATTACGGGAGGGAAATCCGGAATAATAAAGCTTAAAAATCTCAGAGATTTCGCCGTAGTAATGATCAACGGAAAAACGGTGGGAAACCTTGACCGCCGTACCGGATTGGATAGTATGAACGTGAGTTTACCTGGTGGAAATGTGACATTGGATATTTTGGTGGAAAACCTGGGTCGCATCAATTTTGGTAAATACCTGTTACAGAACAAAAAGGGAATTGTTGGTAAGGTATTTTTTCAAAACGATGAAATAACGGGTTGGCAAAACTTTCCTTTGTCATTAAAAACGGTGGGTAGCTACAAACCTAAACCTGGTTTGGCAAGTTTAAACACACCTGTTATGAAAAAGGGGAGTTTTTCATTGGTCTCATTAGGCGATACCTACCTCGACATGACCGATTGGGGTAAGGGCATGGTTTGGATTAACGGACATAACTTAGGCAGATACTGGCGAACCGGCCCTCAACAAACGCTGTATGTACCACGCGAATGGTTGCATACCGGTAAAAATGAGGTATTGGTTTTTGAACTGCTAAAACCCGAAAACCAAAAACTGTCGGCAGTGAACGAACCGATTTTAGATCGCTTACAATAAGCCAGTTAAAAAGGTTGATTTTTCTAAAGTAGGGGCGATTTACACATTCGAATAAACTTCGCGCAAGAAATTGCATGACCAGGGTTTCCGAAATCGCTAATTAAAGCGAAAGATTTCAAAATCACTCAAAACTTGTCATACGGCTTAAACGCTCCAGATCTCGCACAAATTAGTTTGAAAATCTCTTATTTTCGGATACCTAAAAGCCACTTGAAGGAGTGGCTTTTTTTTAATTATAAATCAAGTAATCAGGCCAAAAAAATCACAGTTTCAACAGCCCTATCCCGCTATAAGTTTTGTAGTTAAATATATAATTACCAGACGATTATGTAATTATAGTATTATTTCACAAAGGGTCTGATCCATGGCAAATAAGGGTTAGTCAGTGATAATGTTTTGTAGTTCTTGAACATGACTTTGAAAAAGAGAAATTATTTCTTCGTAATCCAATTCATTGATCACGCCACGAATCAACATATCCCGGGCACGCACCAATTTAGCTCGTTCAGCACCTACATTTTTCTGAGCTTGGTTCCTTTTTTCATTTTGCCAGCCAAACTCTTCTCAAAACGTTCTTTCAAAATTGCCCTGAACAATTTCGTGAACTCATCTTTAGGTCGGAAATCGGCGGCAAGGCTGCGCTTCTGCTGCATTCAAAATTGACGAAAACCGGTCGCATACCTGTCAGATTTACATCCAAATGTTTCGGATAGTTTCGGGCTTCGTTTTGCAAAATTACCCACATCACAGTGCCTGATCTGCTTCCTGTTCGTCAGGCCGGAGATTTACCGCCGGCTGCCTTCAGATTCGCAGTCGCCCGCGACACTTCGACCCTATAGTTTGCGCCCGGCCGGGCGAACAAAAAAAGCCCACTGTTTTTCAACAGAGGGCTTTAATATTTTTTAAAACAGCTGGCTATAAATTACCATTTCCTAAAACATAAGGCAATTTATCAAACGTGCCTAAAAGTATCTGCGATATTTCTATAGATTGATAAGTACCATCGGGATTAAGGTTAACCTTTTTTGAGGTAAACGAATAGGTTCCGGTAATTACTTTGGCAACTGTATCAATAGCTGTTATAGTAGCCAATCCGGAACCACTCTCAACAATACCGGTTTGCACATATACGTAATTTCCGGTATCGTCTTTCTGAAGTGTGTAATAAGCCATATTTAGCTTGCCTGTACCATCAACCTTGTAGGTAGCCAAAGGAAAACTATTGGTATTTGTGCTGTTAGACACATTTATATTAAATATAACCCGTTTTGAATCGGCCGTACCAATTACCGAAAAGGTTTTAACCTTTGTAGCATCGTTAAAAGTAATTCTTGCGGTAACCGTATCAGGGTACCAAACAACACCATTAATATTTGCAGCCAGTATTTTATCAGATGTGGTAGAAGCAGAAGTAACAACGTCTTTTTTACAGCCTTGGAAGTAGATAGCCGATATAAGTAACAGAACAATAAGTTGAATTTTCCTCATATATAAATTTTGTGCAAACAATGCGCCTTGCAGATTTTATGCAAATAACGCTCTTTGCAGATTAATAATTACAACCAAAGTTAATTTTTTCACATATTTTAACATTCGGCAGTTTTGGGTGAAATTATTTGAGGCCCAGGGCTGACGCATAAGAAACGTTAAAAACGGGAGGTGTTGCCAACAAAATGTTGATAAAGAGGTGATAAGTTTAAGG
>Ga0307515_10004406_pt1 | contig 29156 bp, 44 predicted proteins | sample 17_EM_MG_FD_194513 | JGI IMG/M metagenome (GOLD analysis project Ga0307515, IMG submission 194513) | Populus trichocarpa ectomycorrhiza microbial communities from riparian zone in the Pacific Northwest, United States - 17_EM | ecosystem: Host-associated > Plants > Roots > Unclassified | place... | reverse complement strand
TTGGAGTACTCGGTTGATCTCTCATTTCGAATCTATAGGCGGGTCATGCAACACCGCTCCGATAGGCATCATCCCGAGCGTGGACAATATGCCCTCGGCCAAGTTCATTTTTCCTCCCAACTTTGCTACGGTAATGGCGAACGAGACGTTCACCGTGAAGGTCGCAATCAACCACCTCGAAACCAGTTGGTTCACGAACCCGAACACGACTTACATGGCCGCCCCCGTCGGAGTCAACGCGGGCGGGGACGTTTTCGGGCATTCCCACATCGTTATCGATAGGCTGACCGGGTTCGGTCAGACCACACCAACAGATCCAAGATCCCCATATCTTTTCAGCCCGTTGAACAACCCCGCCGTGGATGGCGTTTTGTCGATCGATATAGCTGGAGGCTTGCCGGCTGGGTATTATAGGATTGCAACGTTTCACACGGCAGCGAATCATCAGCCAAGTACGGATACTCCTCGTTTGACCCTCTGAACCAAAGTCTGACCAATTGTGGCTCTCGGATCCCTAGTTGCTCTTCCCATGGCTCAGCGAGGGGTTATGGAGGATATGATTTATGTGAGTGCACGACCCGTTGACTCGACGATATATATTTGTTTTGCCTTATCGTTCAATCACAGTTCTCAATCGTTTAGAACACCAGGGAACTTTCGCTGGGCCCTCGGAATTTTGTTCCCGGGACTGAAAGCCCTGGGTCTTGTAGCTTTTTCATTCACCTCCGTTCCGCAAACTCTCGTAACGTTGTCTCGATTATCTCCCACTTCCCTCCTACAGCTGTCCTCTCTCTTAAAACTCGAGAGGATAATGTACCATATTTCTCGAATGTTTGTCTGTCATTGTAGGCCACGTAAAGACATCGCGTTGAAACCGCTATCATCACTCCCTGAATTCCCGATCTATTGAGCAAACCTGAATCCCACCCTTTTCGCAATGACTTTACACACTCATCCCCACAACAAAATTAAGGAATCTGCGATTGGAATCGTTCTCAGCCGCTCGGTCCAGATTTATTCCCAATCGCTTGGTCCTCCTGTCCTGGGTTTTGATGCTCGTAGGCCGCAGCCCCTGTCTCTATTGTCTTATGAACAGTCACCCAATGTCAACTGTGTAAACGGCTGTGGCTCTAGCCTCTCTTTTTCTGTCCTGGGATCCAGATTCCCCACTCCCCCCAGCCACACTCACGCAACAGCGGCCATCATCCGTTAGTCTGCGGCCGTCCCCGAAGGCAGACACTCACCAAATATCCGTCCTAGCCTGGTCTGGGAGCTGTACGCCAGAACCGTGGAAGGTTTCCGCTTGGCGTCCGTCGTGAGGTCGAACGGTAGACTTAGAATGGAATGGTGGCAGGGTGGCGTTTCTCTGGAACTAATGATAGCGCACGTACAACCGAAAGCTTTGGAATGTATATATGTTGCACTGGAACCATGTGCTCGAGTGGCTGTGGCGAAGATTCGATATTCAATATTCGGTTATCGATTATCGAATCATGAAATATCATCAGTGCCAAGTGGAGAGACGGGGATGATCCGCGTTTTGGAATCATGATGCTGATCAGTTAGATCGCTGTACCGCTTTCAAAGTCACCTGCACACACGATCATGCCGTCTTCGCTTCGAACCTCAATTCTTAGATCCCATTTCTTGTGTATTCGCCTCTCGTAACATCTCTATAATGTGGTAAGAGCTGCGCATTGGCCTGTCCTCATCCCGTTCCATCGAGTCCGTCATCGGCTTGTTCCCCTTATCTCTCTGACCTCCATGTTCCTCGCAGAGCTCGTCCTACTTGTCTCCCTCTCCGTCTCTGGAACATGGGCCCAAGAGATGGCCCACTGTCATAGTGGCTATGACTGGGTATGTGTCCAGTCTGGCCTTTCGAATGAATGAAGGAGATGTGACCGCTTAATGACTCTGTTCCGACGGTTTTCGTTGCGGTTCCTATAGAATCACAATTCCCTGGGCGAGGACCCTTGTACAGTTGGTTCCAAGTTGGATGCATCGTGTCGTGCTGTTGGTGAGCCAACTTTCCATGGACATATTTCCCGTCGTTTATGAGGATTGTTGTCTGTTGTCAGCAACGTACAACTATCCGCTGCTTGGCGCTGGTGAATATTACCTTCCCCCAAGGGAGGATTATCCCGGCGACCTAAACTGCGATTGTAACACCGTGATGTACATGTACGAGGTCCAGGCTCTTTAAAATTGACCGTGCGCTGATTTACCTTTCGGCTTGAAGTCTCTACATGGCGTGTGCCTCGTGTCAGGGAACCGGAAGCCTGGCCCACTCGTAAGATCTCGGACACTGACACCCTTGTGGTGTTTGCTAACGACACCATCTAGATGGCCATGGTGGATAGTGGCTTGCCAGAGCATCTATGTCTCACAGTGAGTCTGTCCCTTCCGCCACCAGTGTTTCGCGCTTCCGACGATCTTCGACCTGTCCAGGTACCCGAAGTCCATCCCGCAAGGAACTGCAGTTCCACGCTGGGCTTTCTTCAATGTCACGGTAAGTGATCTTTCTTGTTTACTATCTGTTGACATCCCCATTCTGACACCGGATGCGAAGTCGTCCCCCGATCAAACGTACGACCAAGCAGCCCTGATGAGCGTCGGACGTAAGTTCAACCCCGAACCAGCCTCCCCTATTTTGTTTACCGGTTTGATTAGGGGACCCTGAAGAGACGCCAGCTGGGCTCCCCACCACAATCTCAACCGCTCCTCCGGCCTCCACGAGCGACTCCCGCAGTGTTGCGGGGGGCGGGACGAACGTAGGGGCTATCGTCGGTGGTACGCTCCAGGACCTCGATCCCGAACGAGACCTTGATCTGATCCTGCATATTCGACAGGCGTCTTCGGTTCCGTTGTTCCGCTTACGATCATTGCCGTCGTGGTGTTCTTTTGCGTGCGACGCCGTCGCCAGCAGCAAGCACAATCACATATGTTGAATCAAGACGGACAACGTCCACTCTCGACGCATGAATCCCCCACAGCCCCCGTTCCCCTCATTCCATATGTGAGTCTTTCGTGCGGCGCAGAGCCCAGGAAACTTTGTTGATATCTTTTTCCCAGAACCCCTCCGATCCATCGACGTTCCCTCCTGGGAGTCTGCGAAGTTCGGTGACGTACGTCACTCCCACCCACACCACTTCCGCACACGCCACTCCTATCCACACACACCGGCATAGTACCTATACCTATACTGGTGTTCCAGAGGTGTGATCGTCGGATGGTTCTCCAGGTTCCGTTCCGTTCCTTTCTTTCTTTCTTTGATGGGCCGGCTGAATGGCTAACATATATTCCGGGGACTGAGGGTCCTGGGTCTTGTAGTTTTTTCATTTACCTCCGTCCTGCAAACTCTTGTAGCGTTGTCTTAATTATCTCCCAACTCCCTCTTAGTTTTCCTCTCTCTTAAGACTCGAGAGGGTACTGTATCACATTTCTCAAATGGTTTGTCTGTCATTGCAGGGTAAATATATCATGTACTGAAGCCGCTATCATCGCTCCCTGAATCTCTGATGTATTGGGCAAATATGAACTCCACCCTTTTTCTCAACGACTTCACACGCTCATCCGTACAGCAGCCTGAATTAAGGAATCCGCGGTCTCAGTCGCTCGGTCCTGCAGTCTCGGATTTTGCCGCTTGTCGGTGTTTTTTTAGCGCCGGATTTAGCCAATAGCACCCTCCAGTATTTGTCGTAGCTTCTTGACCCCATCATCTGCCCTTTGACACGCGATGTCGGTCCTCCTGCGTGGTCGAGTCGGCAAGGTTCTCGTCGCGCGAAGGTACTTGGCGACTCATGCACCGCTCAGAGAGAAAGACTGCACTTCCATTACTCCGCCGTACGGTGCTCTTCAAGACAAGCTCGCGCTGGTCCGCAAGCTCTTGGACAACCGGCCATTGACTTTGGCGGAGAAAATTTTGTACAGTCATCTGGCTGACCCAGCAAAAACGATCAGTGGTGGAGGACTCAAACGTGGGGAGACATATCTGCTTCTGCATCCACAGGTGAGTAACTGTTTTCTTTTATACCACCGCTGCTCAGTTTCTGACCTCGGTCGATCGAAAGAGAGTCGCCATGCAAGATGCAAGTGCACAGTACGTGTTTTTTTCATCATCTTTCCCAGATATCGGTTTACTGATCAGTGGGATGTCATTCAGAATGGCTCTGTAAACCTCCGCTACGATGTAAATACTGTTTCAAGTCGCTGACCGGAATCCAGGTTGCAGTTTATGAGCGCTGGCCTTTCCCGGTGTGCCGTACCTGTCAGTATTCACTGCGATCACCTGATCCAGGCATCAGGTGGTGCACACGCAGACCTCGAGGTACTTATCTTCTGTTGGTTCCCACGGATGACCACTGATCTGCGAGATAGAGTGCTCTTGTCTCCAACAAGGAGGTCTTTGACTTCCTGGAGAGCGCGTCCAAGAAGTACGGGATCGAGTTCTGGAAACCTGGGTCCGGTATTATCCACCAGATCGTCCTGGAAAACTACGCCGCCCCCGGGATGCTTATGTATGTGACCATCCCTTCTACTGATGTTATTGCAAAGTAACCTTCCCTCCTTTAGGCTTGGAACTGACTCGCATACACCCAACGCTTCCGGTCTGGGTATGCTGGCCATTGGAGTTGGAGGGGCAGACGCCGTCGATGCTATGACCGGGACCCCTTGGGAGCTCAAGGCTCCGAAGGTCGTAGGTGTGTCCTCATACAATGAGATTCTGCCGTTTCTCACTGTAATTACCGTGCAGGAATTAAACTGACTGGCGATCTGAGCGGGTGGGCTACGACCAAGGATTTAATTCTATACCTTACCGGGAAGCTGACAGTGAAGGTAAGAGACCCGCGATCTCTGCAGAACACGATCTTATCGCATCCCAGGGTGGAACTGGTCGCATCCTCGAGTACTTCGGTCCTGGAGTTTTCAATCAATCTTGTACCGGTGAGTTTGAAGCGTTGGACGAGCTCGGCGTGCTTAAGTGTGTCTTTCAGGACTTGCAACAATTTCCAACATGGGCGCAGAAGTTGGTGCTACTACGTCAACATTCCCGTATACCCCAAACATGCGCGCGTATCTCCATGCCACAGGGCGTGCTCCTGTCGCTCATGCAGCGGATCAGGCGGCCGCGAATGGCTTTTTGGCAGCGGATGAAGGTGCCGAATACGACGAGGTCATCGAAATTGTAATTTTCCATTTTCTTTGAATACGTACATATTATTAACGACTTGTCAGGATCTTTCCAAAGTGGAGCCTACCATCAACGGACCGTTCACGCCTGACTTGGCCACCCCTCTTTCCAAATTCGCCTCCTTCGTTAAAGAGAACGGATGGAGCGACGATTTATCTGTTGGTCTCATTGGATCCTGCACGAATAGTTCCTACGAAGACATGGTAATTCAGGCTTGTCCAACGCACCGGGGCGCCGTTGATTTCTTGACAGACACGCGTCGCGAACCTGGCCCAACAAGCGAAGGAAGTTGGGCTGAAGATGCAGGTCTCGAAATTTACAATCTCGTTGTCGTTGAGCGGTCCTGATTTGGTTTCTAGGTTCCCTTCCTCTGCACACCAGGTTCTGAACAGATCAGGGCAACGATCGAGCGAGACAAGGTTACTGAACTTCTCGAGGAAACTGGTGCCACAGTATTGGCCAACGCATGTGGCCCATGTATCGGACAGGTCTTTGAAGCATCCCTGTAACATCGTTGACAGTTACTAACCCCCGTCCAGTGGAAGCGTGAGGACAAGAAGGGAGAGGAAAACGGTGAGTCTTTCACCGTCCGCTTGATCATCTACTGAGCCTTTTCGTAGCTATCCTCACTTCCTTCAACCGGAATTTCCGCTCTAGGAACGACGGAAACGTCAAGACTATGAATTTCCTCGCCTCCCCTACCATCGTCACCGCCATGAGTTACGCTGGAAAGCTTTCCTTCAACCCTATGACAGACTCCCTCGTAACCCCAACGGGTGAACAGTTCAAATTCCAACCACCGGCCGGGATGGATTTGCCATCTGCTGGCTTCACTCCGGGTGATGTGACCTATTACCCAAAGCCGATGCCTGAACCTCAGGCAGAGACTGAGATTGTGATCCGACCTGACTCTCAACGTTTGGAAATCCTTCAGCCTTTTGAAAGTCACTTCGGCCTACATAATCCCCGAGGGCTCGAGTTACTACCGTTGAAGGTTCTGATGCGGGTGCGGGGCAAATGCACGACTGACCATATTTCTGCTGCTGTGAGATGGCTTCGTCCATCTGTGGAAAGACGCTTATTGGTGCCATTTCTCCCAGGGAAAGTGGTTGAAATACAAAGGCCACATTACGAACATCTCTGAGAACCTCCGTAAGTCAGGTTTCTCAGTTTTTTTCCGTTCGCATCTGACCCTCTCCCTCTAGTGATCACTGTATGTACTGACCGCTTCACCTCCCCGATAAACTATGCTCTAACTCGGAACAAGGCTACCAACGACGAAGGTGGAGATATGAACGTAGCTTTCGACCACGACCACGACGCCTCTCAATCGGAGCAAGATACCATCCCCGGTGTTGCGAAGCGACTCAAAACTAGGGGGCAGCCATGGGCATTGATTGTCGACGAAAACTACGGCGAAGGTAGCGCACGTGAACACGCGGCTCTGCAACCCAGGTTTTACGGTACACATCTTCGTGAATTGTGAAGGTCCTTGCGTTGATTGCTGATGTCTCACAGGGTGTGCGATGATCATCGCTCGATCTTTCGCACGGATTCACGAAACTAACCTTAAAGTGAGAATAGAGCCCCGAACATCCTTTCTTCTCAACATATTGACAATTGGAATAGAAACAAGGAGTTTTGCCCTTATGGTTCGCAGACACTTCAGACTACTCGAGGATTGGATCAGGAGACAGTGTCGAGACTATTGGCCTTGAGAATCTTCTTAATGGTGATCACTCCATCCCTATTCGCTTGAAGGTTACCAAACGCTCTGGAGAGACGTTTGAGGTCTCCACGAAACACACTATGTCCGCTGACCAGCTTAACTGGTTGCGAGCTGGATCCGCCTTGAACTATATCCGTTCAAAGCTCCAGTAAGTGGAGGATGGAACTGAGCATTAGTGGTCAGTATCTATATGTTGATAATGTAAATACGGAACGCCATTATACATGGTCTATGATACCTGTTCATGGGGCTGGGTTAGGGCTATCGGTCCCACAGAGTGTCCGGCCTAATTGGCTCAGTTCCCTGGTGCGCTGGCTATTGTTATCCGTGCGGGCCTTTCTCAGCCACTCAAGCGCACCCTCTGCGATCCTAAGAACCGACCGTGGCATCCCTGCAAGGTGGGCGACTTTGAGTCCGTGGCTGTCGCGATTAACGCCGGGCTTGAGTTTATACGAATAACTGAAATACCCATCCTATTGTGAGGAAACGTTAGTGAGCACGCGTGTGTGCCGAGGATGGCAACCGAAACGGAAAAGAATGAATCACATCTGTCTCGTCCACGCCGGTACAATAGAAGTTGATGTTTCCGAAGGAGCTTGACGCAGGGCCGTCGGCGGATTGACCCAGCATATCCGCGAGTTCGTGAAAATGTGTGGCGAAGAGCGCCCTACACCGCACGACCGCGCCGAGATGGTGGACCGTCGAAAACGCGATCGCCAAACCGTCCTCGATCGTGGTGCCACGTCCAACCTCGTCCATAATCACCTACACAAAAGAACGTAAACGCGGCCCCACGAACGTCAACCGAAGCGAAGGCGAAAACAAAGGCTCACCAAACTTCTCGGGGTGGCGTGCTTAAGAATCTCCGCAGTTTCGAGCATTTCCACCATAAACGTGCTCCGGTCTCGGAACAGGTCGTCTTTGGAGCCGATCCTCGAGAACAATCGATCGATGACCCCAATCGTGGCCCTATCCGCGGGGACGAATGAACCGGTTTGCGCCAGCATCGCGATCAGTGCGGTTTGTCGTAACAGAGTGGACTTCCCGGCCATGTTTGGACCGGTGATGATGTGTAGCCGGGATTCTGGGCGGAGGTGGACGCTGTTCGGGGTGAAAACGCGCCCGGAAGTCATTAGTCCGAGCTCCACGGCGGGGTGTCGACCGTTGATTACATCGTAAGACGAGCTGAAAAGCGAGAAGGAACGGTCTTAATAACATCTCTTTGGTCGAGTGGATGGTTACGCTCACTCGTCTGTCATGGTTGGCCGACAGAAGTTCATTTCCGCTGCTAGGTTTGCAAAACCCAGAGTAGCGTCCAGCTCATCGATGACCCTGGCATTCTGTCTGATATCTTCGACGCGGGTTGTAACCTGATGACCCTGGGGTTTGTAAAAAAAGACAAAGGATGGAGGAAAGTCCGAACCTCGTCTCTTAAGGTTTCAAAAGCCTTCTTCTCAGTCGCAGTTATGGCAAAGGACGTTTCAACAATTTTCTGACCAAGCACAGCCCATTTCTACAACAAAACAGTATCAGCAACGAGATAATATCATGGACCCCGAGGGTGGACGTACATGGTGAAAATAGGTTCTAGTCGACCCTGTCTGCGTCAGGTGGACGAACTCTGGGTGCTCTGCTAGTATGGGTCCCTCGCGTTTGGCACGGGATATGTGGACAAACATCCCCTGACTCGCGGACGATCGCAATGTCAACGATGAGACACCTAGAAAATCTCAATGATACAATTACCGAGGGGTACGGCCAACGCACCATAGTTATTTCCTAGCTCACGTTGCAGAGCGTCCTTCTTCTTGAGCAGTTTGGTCATGCTCTTGTGGAGACCCGCGAGCTCCTCTGAAAAACTGACCTGATATTAGCACTAACTCCAGTTGATACATCAGAGGACCTACTCTGGACGAATTATCCACTTTGCCGCCCCAGAGATTAAATTGATCTCGGCAGCAGGTGAATCGGGTTCGGGTGTCGCCTCTCCCCCTTCCTCGGGTTCGGGTTCGAGGTCTACAGATAAGTCTGTCCTAGTCAGCGATGCGATAATGCGCACCGAAAGATCTGAGAGATCTTTCATCCTCCCCAAGAGCGTGTCAATGCATGACCATTCGTCAATGTCTAGTTGACCGCGTTCCTTCAGTTCCTGCTTGCGCTCCAAGGTGAGGCGTCTGTTGATTGAAATCCAAGTTATGATTGAAGAATTCAGGGAGGAGAAGTCGCTGGGAAGTCCTCGGCCAAGCAGAAACCGTTGGAGTATCCTAGTGGCGTCTTCTGCACCCGACAAGAGCTGTCTGACATCATCGCGGACGTGTGGACGCGCGACGAAAAATGCAACCAGCGATTGCCGAAAGTTTATCTCATCAAGCCGCGTCGAAGGAGAGCCTGACACCGTCAGCGAAGCTGATGAGAATAACACCACGGGAGGACTTACATAACCATCTTGCTAATAGGCGAGTCCCACTGGAAGTGACTGTGCGTTTGATGACGCTGAGAAGACTACCAGTGGTCCCACCCTCTCTCATGCTCTCCCGAATTTCAAGTCCTTTGACAGTATGCGAGTCGATTTCCATTCTCCCCTCGCTGAACTCCCTGCTGGGCTGGGTCAGCTTGGGCATGGACTCGAGCAGATTTTCATGCAGGAACATAGTGAGTAGCTCCACCGCCGCGCTTTCATTCTGACTAATAGTCGAGGCAGAGGGTTCCAGGTCTTCAGGTGGCCCAGATGGTGTTGCTTGTTCGGCAGGCTTCGGCGCGACGAGAGAAAGGACTATTCCCTCTTGATCCATGATTTGAAGCGCAGCGGAGAGGTGAGTATCATTGGCTGTGTTCTTGTCCATGACTACTTCTCGAGGGGCGATGCGGACCAGCTCATCCCTGAGGTTCTCGACGGTGCACTCCTTCGTAAAGAACTCGCCAGTTGACACATCGATCCACGACAGTCCAACGATCTGTGCGGTGCTCTCGAGTGGTTTTGAAGTCCCGACTGTGAGAAGGTAATTGTTCTCGTCCGGGTTCAGGAATGGTTCATCGATGAGCGTCCCGGGGGTGATAATTCGAACGACTCTACGGTCGAAACCGCCTTTTGGTCCTCCAAGGGGTTCCCTGAGAAATTCCTCGCACATCGCTACGCATCGTTTGTTTTTCTCCACCAAGACTCTCAGGTACTTGTGAAGATGCAGGATCGGGAAGCCGCACATGAGAACTCGCTGACCACCCCAGTTCTTGCTGGCGAGTTTGATGTTGAGTAGCTGAGAGACCTCTGCTGCTTGGTCGAAGTATGACTGGCAGTGACGATGAGAAAATAGACGGCAAATGGCGGGTGGTGTCGGGCATACCTCGTAGAATTGACCAACCCTGGTCAGGAGGATGCAATGAGGGAACTTGGCCAGATTCATCAGGACCTCAGCAGCCAGGACATTCCTGGGTTTCTCTTTGGTTATTCAGGCAAGTGTCGCACCGGAGGGAACAGTCAGTCTACCTGGCAGAACATCCTCCCCATTTTCCTTGGTCACGTCGGCTCTGGAACGACGCTTCCTCCGTTTGGGGATTATTTCCTTCCCGTCATCGACACCTTCAAGGGGTGCTTTGAGTTTGTCCACGGTCTCTTACAACGGCAAACGGAGATGAAATATATTTCAGACCAAATTAGACGTAGTTACATGCATCGAGTCAAAATGGCGCACTGGTTGAACGGCGAGTGGACCTCTTGATACCTAGACCGCCATCGAAAGGTTCCAAGGGTACAGCAGTAGTTCCATCGGCCAGCAACTTTGCCTGAGGCAATTCTGAAAGTTTCTTTCTTGTTTTGACCGCAGAAGAAGTCGCCTTTCGCGTAGCAAAAGACCTAATGGCACCAAGGGATGTATGAGAACAAGGCGAAAGCCTGCACAATGCCACGAAACGCGCGACCATGCATTCAAAGGAGAGAGTTACAGAGGACGCGGTTGTGGCTGAAATAAGGAGAGTGGGATGCGTGACGACGGAGTTTGAAAGTCGCTTCCCAACTCGTCCGTCCGCTTTAGCCTGGACCAAGTCGACCAGGACAACGAAACGCCGACGACGCGCTCTCTCCCTCTTCGTATAACCACAAGCAGTGCAAAAAATCAAAAATGTCTTTCGCAGCCGGAAAACGAAGGGGAAACAAGGTCAGGAAGGGTGTTCAGTTCACCGTCATGGTCGTCGGTCAGTCGTCGTGCCACTACGTTCCGGACCTATCACGGCCTGACCGCCGGTATTTCCATCTTACAGGTGCTTCTGGTACTGGGCGTACGACCTTCGTGAACACCCTCTGCGAATCGGACGTGCTCGCCCACAAACAGTCGGATAGCCCTGAAACAGCTCACATCGAGGAGGGCATCAGGATCAAGCCCGTCAACGTTGGTTCGTACTGTGCTTCGCGTTTTACGCACGTGCTATGCTGAGAGAATGTTGTAGAACTTGAAGAGGAGGGTGTTCGTATATCCCTCACTATCGTCGACACGCCCGGTTTCGGTGACAACATCGACAACGAATTCGCGTAAGTGTGGGGAATACCTTGGATGTAGACTTTCCCTAACCCAATTGCAGCTTCCAGGAGATCATGGGTCACCTTGAACGCCAATACGATGACGTTTTGGCCGAAGAGTCGCGTATCAAGCGTAACCCCAGGTTTAGGGATGACCGTGTTCACTGCCTGCTCTATTTCATCCCAGCAACTGGTCACTCGTGCGTTCGTGAATGCTGTAAAGCGCGTCAGATGCTGACGCCTGGATTTGCAGCCTGAGGGAAATGGACATCGAGTTGATGCGTCGCTTGTCGCCGCGTGTGAACGTGATTCCCGTAATCGGCAAGGCGGATTCTTTGACGCCCAGCGAGCTCAAAGCATTCAAGAAGAGGGTACGGCTCGTGTTTCTGGGTTTGGGTTCAAGCTCATAGCTTCCTGCAGATTATGGAAGACATCGATCACTACGATATCCCCGTCTACAACTTCCCATATGATGTTGAGGAAGATGATGAAGATACCATCCAGGACAACAGCGAATTGAGGGTACGTAGCGACAAATTCGAGGTTTTCACGTCCCCGGGATACTTATATCTTCGCTCAGTCCATGATGCCGTTCGCTATTGTCGGATCAGAGGAGGAAGTCGAGATCAACGGCGAACCAGTTCGGGCCAGGATCTACCCTTGGGGTATCGCCGAGGTAGACAACCCAAAGCACTCGGACTTCCCGAGCTTGAGAAGGGCCCTCCTGAAGTATGTCGCTTTAATTTATCTCTTGAGCGCTTGGCCATAACGGTTGGGAACCAGCACGCACTTGGCCGATCTCAAGGCGCTGACACACGATGTTCTCTACGAGACTTACCGTACCGAGAAGCTTTCTCGCACCGTCAACAATGAAACCCAGTACGTGTTGTGCTTTGTTCCCGGTTCTGGCGCGCGCCTTTGTTGACTCGTCTGTCCCCTGTCAGTGATTCTTCCATTTTGCCCGAGGAACTCGCTACCCAGAGCGTGCGCCTCAAGGAAGAACAACTCCGCAGGGAGGAAGAGAAGGTACGCGGTTACGGATGGCAACCAAGAGGGCAATATGTTTACGTGACGTTATTTAAAGCTCCGTGAGATCGAGCTTAGGGTCCAAAGGGAGATTCACGAAAAGAGGCAAGAGCTTCTCGCGAAGGAGGAATCGCTCAGGTATGATGATTTTGACTATGCCGTACAACAGACGATGCTTATGCTTGGCGCGGCAGGAACTTGGAGAGCCGCCTTGCCTCTCAGGGTCCAGGCGGAGACTACGCTTGAGGGTATTGTGGAGGTCAAGCGTGATATACCCCGGAAATCGATTCGCGTGTTTGATTCCAAAAGTGCCACTCTTTCGTTCTTGTTTCTTTCTCGTATCATGATCCTTTTATGTGTGGGTGCTGCCTGTCTAGATACACTTGGGATGATGATCAGTCAGATCATCAAGATGGGTGATGGCTGCCCTCTGTCCTCTACACAACTCGATTCCACGACCGACACTCTTTTACTCCGGCCGTAGTGATACCACTGACGAGATGGTAGCTGCGGCTCATCTACAAATACGATCCACTCATTAGCGTAATAAATTTGAGATTTTCTGTCGGAACGGACGAGGAGGTTAACATCCGACCTTTCCATAACTGGCTGGTTCTCTCCCACAACGAACCAATCCGCCCTTTGTCTTGTGGTGTTATCCGGATTGATTGAGGCGAATTTCTCGCTATTATTCTCTTTCTGAGACTGGCTCGCCACCTTTACCACCCGAGTCCCGCCTCCATTCTCACCAAAAAACGGCGAAAACCCGAGGGCCTCCCGTCCTGTCCGCAACCACCGTATGGAGCTCGAACTCGAATCCAGACCGTCGTCGGTGACGAGAAATTCGGGCTGGAATGAAGACGGACATTTGACTTCGCCTCAGCAAACCTACTATTCCCACCGGAGGAGATCACTTGCTGTCCACGTCCCGCCCCCCGGTCCCCCTCCGACTCAGCCGATACCGAGCGTCCCTCCCTACAGTTTGCCGGCGAGCCCAACACCACCACCGCCAGACCACGAGGCGTCTAGGTCGTCGGCGGTATATATCCCCAACCTCCACAACGCAGGCCACTCTCACGATCCGTGCCAAAGGCCGACAGCCTCGAACCTGCCAACCGCTCCACTCCATTCCCAATCTAGCACACCTCCGAACTACAGATCGTCCTCTAGCCAGTCACCCCCTTCCACTTCACCATACAACCTGTCCGACTCTCCCCCACGCTCGCAGCTGCGACCCGCCATGGACCCGCCTCATCAAGAGATCGTACCTGACCGGCTCAGATTATCCCCTACCAACGAACGTCAGCTTTCTGAGCGACGGCCGTCCTCGCGAAGGGCCCTCACACGTGCACTTGAACTCGCTCGTGAAGCCGTCCGTCTCGACTCCACGAATGATGATCCTTATGCTGCGGTCGTCGCGTACGGCAAGAGCGTTGCTCTCCTCAGCGAAGTCATGGAAAGAGTTATACGAGGGGGGGACAGCACAGAACCTCAAAAAAGAAAGAACGGTAGGCGTCGCAGCGTTGTTGCCCAAGAGGAGGAAGTCAGGCGATTGAGGTCTATTGTGAGCCGATTCTCAAACTGCAGTGACCTGCTTTTGTTTTTTCGTCGGATTACTGACGTGTCTTGTATTTCAGCACGATACTTATGCTGAACGCATGAATATCCTGAGTCTGATTTATAGTATCCCTGTGGATTCTCATTTGACAGCCTCGACGAACCACGCATCTGCTTCCGTACGGCCGTCTTCGCCTGAAACTTCAGCCTCCGAGGTTTCGGATTATCCGTCACGTCCTGCCTCTTCGACGGAAGATCGCGGAGATTCACAACACCCTGCCCCTCAATATACTACATTGAATGGCCCCCATGAAATTGAAGACGGTGTCGAGGCCATCGGCACCGCTATGTTCGGCATCGATCATGGATACAACCCTGGCCATACTCCTCACCATTCCATTTCCTCGACCATCTCGTCGACCTCCACCCTTGTGGTACATCCGTACGGTAATATGCAGTCTGGTGACTTTGGGGAGATGAACGGAACGTTTGCTGGAAACCGGGCACGGACGTCTACGCTTCCAGCTATGCGGAACCCTAATTACAGCTCAACCGTTCCACACCGTTCGCGTGCTTCTTCTACTATCCCTCCCGCCGCCCCACCACCGACTAATTCCTTGCCTCCTGCTCCAACTCCCGAGCCTCCATCAACCATAAGGACGATCCCGGAACTGCCGGAACCACCAATAAGGCAGACCGTTAATCCGTTGGGTCACAGACGAACTGGTTCTGGGACAAAACTCGGGACGCTAAGAGAAGAGGTCGAACGGCGGGAGGAAATCGTGAGGAAACAGTTCGAGGCCGATCAGGACCAACCACTGCGACGACCTCGGTCGAAGAGCGTTCTGTCTGCTCAGAGACAGTACAATGACAGCCAACCTCTCCCTCCGCTCCCTGCCACTGAAAATCACACACCGGCTACACCACGGTTCGGTGGAAATTCAGGACAGCAATCTGGACCGTCCTCTCCTGATTCGTCAAACTTCGTAACTCCGAGACCGAGGGGCGATTCGAACGTATCTGCGCGTTCAGACTCGAGTTCAATTGGATCCTTGACCACAACGTTGATCAATAACTCACCTGTGATGGGAACCATCTCCCAGAGGCGAAGCAAGACATCTGCTCCACCTTCCATTACAGGCTCTCCTACGGAAGCTCAAATGTCAGCCTCGGTCCCGAGCATAGCTCGGCTAACTGCATCTGGGGCCCCCAACAACGCCGCGCAGATGTTAACTCTGGGTCGTAACCGCGCTGCGTCTCAACCAGGTCGCCGGCCTACTACTTCTGGCGGCTATCCCATCAATTCGACGATGCAAATACAGACGGTCAGCGGCCCTGGAGTGAGGAAAGTATCAATACCATCCAAGCTGGGCCCCAACGCCCAGATGAGCATCTCGATAAACACGATCTTGAACTCACCACCCACGGTCACTGCGGCCTCCATGCTTGTTCCTCCTCCCCCAATTCTTCCAGAACATCTCCCGTCAACACCTACTTCTCCGCTCCCTCCCGCGCCGCCCACAGAACCCTTACGGCAACCTTACCATATGATGAACTTGTTACGACAGACGATGACATCGAAGACCGGTGGTTATGTCACACGTCGATTACACGTGCCTTGCGAGGTCTGGTCGCAAGGAGGTGCAAAACTGGCTAGCGTTCCCGAAAAGATCCGGGTCGTTGAGGTGCTGCTCTCTGCTTTGGAAGAGATCCAGAATTGCAGCGCCGATATCTTCGGTGCGGGAAACGTCAGCAGCGGGATGGTTCTTGGCATTGGGAGCATCGGGAAGAAGGAAGGAGAGATCTGGAGTTCAAAACTCGAAGAATTTTCTAGTGTGTGTGATGGGGTTGTGGCGAACTTTGGGAAGAAGTTGGCCGTTGGAGAGGGTTTCGTAACGAAGAAGAGTGGTGGCGTAAGTGTTCCCGTTCCTTTTCCATGCGGTCGTAGGTCTGACAATCTGCCCTAGATCAACTCGTGGGGAGGAAGGCTCACGCGGCGGTTCGATAAACTGACTGCGGGCAAGAAGTGGGTTATTCCTTCTGTTCCTTCGTGTTCAATGCACTGATAGATGACTACCTAGTTTGGACTCGCCCGCCATCTATGTCCAAATGCTTTCAAAACTGTTCCTCCAGACACAACTCTTGGATGAGCATACGAAGGCGATATGTTCTGCACCAATAGCCCCTGCCTACGCTGCCTTCCCGATGGAAATGCGGGTCTCACTGGAAGCGAAACTTCGACACGCGTCTGAGTTCTTTGCGAAGGTCGTACTGACGTTCGTGGTCAAGGACTTGTCCATGCTGCTCGATAAATATCTGAAGAAGTGTGAGAAGTGGCTTGCCGAATGACAGATACACCGAGCGTAGAATCGTCGACGAGGGTTGTAGCTGCACTTTGCGCTAACCCACCCCCCTCCCCTCCCGCCCTCAGCGTCCATAGTTCCCTTCCCTATTCCCGCTCACCCCCGGCCTCCCCCTTGTCGATTTCGCTGTTCACCACTCTGTGTGCAATCACTTTTCTCCCTGTTGCCGCTTTGTCGAGTTTGTTCCTCCTACGTGTGGATAAATGTTTCGTGGTTTGTTGGAGTTTTAGCCGGGTTAACCGTTGTAATTTATGCTCTCCCAAGCTTTCACAGGATCCTTAGACAGAACCGCTTTTCCTCTCATTCTTCGTCATGTTCTTTACTTCACATGTTCGCTCTTACTGACATCTTTTGCCGGTTCTGTTTCCTGTGTCGATATGGATCTTCTGTTCTTCGTTCGTCCTCCATACTGTGTACGTTTCGCCCTTCAACTCCACGTACACATTAACGCTTGGTTTTTTCTTTTCTTTTCTCTGTGGGTATAGGACGGTCCTCGTCCGTGTTTTCCCTTCGCACCTTTTTCTTGCATCTGAACTTGATCATTTTCCTCAATAATAGGGTTTTTAAATACTCGTGTACAGGAACCATACGCAACCACAGTATATACAAAGTCAAGTAGTCATCATCAGGTCGGTTGATAGGTAGTAGCGGCGCCAGCGGTGGGGTGTGCATCCCGAATGAATCCGTTTGGAGGGTTGCGAATTGAGATTTTTGGGGTCGCGGGATGTGTAATATAAGCACGCCCTTCCGCTTGGCCTGGACGATATTGATCCCCCCCCTTGTTGCTGCGGCGCGCAGGGACGACTGGCCCTATGGTATATCCTATGCATTGTATCACTTTAATCAGCATAATGAAAAAAAAGGCCGAATTGTCACACGGACAGGGTGTTCCTCTCTCCCACCCCTTCCCGGTCGGGTTCAATGATCGTTGTGGCCATGTCCGTATACCCCAGTGTCGCAGAAGCCCAAAGCACGGTTTCATTCAGGCGTCGGACCGGCTGACCATTCCCATCTACTGTATTGGTCTCATCGTACCATTGTACCATCCAGTTGGGGGTGCTAGAGTTCCGGGTGGAGCGCGCGATCGGCCCGCAGCGCCCGGGCGCGCCTTCATCTCGGGACGGCTCGGTAGTCGCGGGACCAGGCCTCTTCCTCGCCTCCCCCTCCCAGCTCCCCGGCCCTCTCTCATAAACATCCTTCCACACACGGTCCGTTCAGTGTGCGCGTGCTGAAATTCCGAAAAATTTCGTTTCCCGATTGATGGAATGGATATGTACGCCGCAAAGACGTAGAGACATCAGATATCAGATCTTCGGGGCCATTTTCCAAGCAGGGAAGGAGAGATCGAAATGTCGGAGAGGGAGAGGGTGGTGTGTGTGTGGAGGAATAGAAGCCGAAGTTCATGGGGCCTGTCTCTCTCTGCGTGTGTGTGGAGGGGCAGCAGGGTTACGGTTGGTTACGGGTTTCCAACCCTGCCTGGCAATCAAGATCCAAGGGACATCAAGGGCGACTCACGGGTCGTCGCTAGAGATAAGCGCGATCCCGCTTCCAAGTTCCTTCATCTAGGCGGGAGGCGCACCGATACGCGACCCCGGGCGCAAAGCAGACCAGAGTACAACACAAAGCACCGACTGTAGGGCATCGGCGCTTCGAAAACCATGAGCAATCCCTCTCCCGAATAATCCCGTCGGGTGGTAGCGGAAAGCCCAATGCTGAAATCCACTCCGGAACACAGTCGAGAGTAACCGAGGGTATCCGACGAACACACAGAGGTCCGCGGATGCTGCAGGAAGTCACGGTCGTGGTGGGTGGCAGCCGAGGGGAGTTCGTCGAACGAATCGAGATCAGGCCGAGGTCACGGTAGGCTGTGAACCGAGTCTCGAGACGGGAGGAACAGCATCTGGCCCGTCCGAGCCTCTGACCTGATGAAGACGAAAGCATATATACGACTGAATTCAGTGGCGTCCAGGGACGAGCATCAAAACCATTCCGGATGCCGTACCCACGGGCTGATCCCATCCTGTCAAAATAACAAGAGGCCCACAGGAATGGGACGCCTCGACCGACCAATCAAATCCGGCAGCAGAACTTAATACATGGATCTATAGTTAAGACACTAGCAAGCAAGTCATAACGCGGGAACGCGGAACAAAGGTCGAAGCGACGAAAGAAAAACAATTACTGGCGGTTCTGTTGACGAAACCGGAACAAACGAATGCCCACCCCAAGATTTAGTTTGAGGTGTGACTAAGGAATGACTCGAAAAAAGCGGATTGCTTAGGTGTAACTTAGAGTGGAAGTTGTAAAGGTGTGTGGTGTGATGTAGGTACTTTGAAGCAGTGTGCCATGAGCGGAGGACGACGAAAATGGAAAGCTGAACGAAAGGAGCGCAAGGGATCGGAGAGAACGGACGATGCAGGGAAGACACAACAGGGCACGGAAAGGTCAATAGAACCCCCGTTGTTCCGGTGGGGTTGTGCCCGGAGATGCGGACCTGTCCTGACCGTCGCTGTGCCTCCTCGTGATGTTTATAGGAGTCGAAGCGGAGGGGATGAAGTCAGCGTCATCAACCTCTGGTGTTGGAGCACGACCACGCAATCGGTTGACGACGTGCAATCGGAAGACTAGCATGGGAAGACTCAGTTCGGTATTTTGGTTGGGGGAGGGGTACAACTCACTGTAATCGCAGCGAGCATCTTCGTCTTCTTCACCCGAGTCGGCCAGCGGATCCGTCGTCAACGCGAGTTGAAAGGCATTGTCCACAAGTGTTCTCCTTGGCCAACCTACTGGTGGGAGATGATAAGAGTCCGAGGCCGTCCGTCCGGTCGTATTTCGTCGGGGATGGTGCGCTGCACTCTGTGAATGCAAGTAAGGTGACAGGGGACGCCCATCCAGTTCGTGATTCCTTAATGAGAACGCCGAGGGAGATAGGGCTGTAGCCCCACTGTCAGTATCGGGTGGTATTAGTAAAAGGAGCACTTACCATCACGCGCTGCTCGGGAGCTCGAAGCACGTTTATCCTTTCTCGGCCGACTGGAACCCCCAGGATGAGGATGGGCTGACGACGATTTCCGGGCTGTGGACTTTGGATGACCACCCGTCAGCCCGCTGACCAGCCTTTCCCGTTCCTGCTCCTTGGCCTTGGCTTTCTCCCGTTCTTCCTGTTCTTTCTCCGTCTTGACCTTGGCCAGAAATTCTAGCCTCTTCTCGGTCATTTGGACCCCCCATGCGAGTTCCTCGCTAGCGTCGACATTCTCGGCAGCCATAGCCTCGGGTGTCAACGGCACTAATTGGGGCGCCAATCCGGGGTTAGTCGAAGCAAATTCATCCGCATACGGGTTTCCGGTGTTGGATTCCAGATAATGGTAACACAACCAAAGAAAAGCCTGTGCTCTTGAGGCGGAAGAGTACGGAACGGGGGTGAAAAGGTCTGCCCATTCGAGGTTGTACCCGGCGTTTAAGTGGGACCGCGCCACGATCTGTCATCCGATATGAATGTGAGAGAGGATGGTTGGGATTCCTAATGAGGCCGATCACCGGGAATCACAAGCAAACGGACGTACGGGTGAGTAACTAGGACTGGTGATAGCAAACAGCAAGTTCACGACAGTTGTTGGCGGTGATTGGCCTTGATTCTGGGAATAGAACGGTGAGCGGCGAGCGAACGGCACGTAGGTGTGGGAGTGGTATGGATTTCTCGGGAACATACCAGGCGTGAAAGGATCTCGGTTGGACTAGGGGATGGAACACCTTTGCCCTCGGATGGCAGGAAACAGTCTTTGAGGATATTCTTTATCCTTGGAGCATCTTGGAGGTTTCCGTCGGTCTTCTGGAGCGGTGGGACAGGGTGATAAGTCCGCAGTTGGGTTCGGAGTTCTGGAAAGACTGTAGAAAGGGGTGGGTGAGCCGAGCGCGCCCGGGAGTTCGTACGATGGGACACTGACAAGCCATAGTGGTGTTAATCCTGCCGACGTTTGTGAGGAGGGACATTTTGGCAAATTCGGTTCCAAAATTCTGGTTTTCAAGCGCCTTGTCGCGTGGGCCTCTTGAACACTTGGGTGAATGAAGGATGGTGTTGAGATAGAGATCTCTAAAGGTGAGCTTCGGCTGAGGGTTCTGGCCGGGGTCGGTCGGGTAGGGGTCGGAGAAGACCTTGTGCGGGTCAGCGAATATGTGGTGGAGAAGATCATACTGGAGGTCCTGTCGGGTGAGGGGATGGCCGTCGGAGTACTTGAGGGCGATGATCTTTTTCTCCTTCTGCTGCTTGTTCGCGGCGGAAGTTGCAGCGGGCATCGTTGGGCTGGCGGAGGGGACACGGTCGTAGTCGTGGTCAGTTGTCAGACATGTCCGAATCGAGAAGAGAGTGATCGACAGCCACAGATCATCATCATCATTCTGGTAACCACGAGTTCGAATATAAGATTCCTCGTCTTCGAATCCATTCTCCATTCTCTTTCTCTCGCCTGGGCTGCGCCCCGTTTTCTAATGGCCCCGGTGCAGGTCATCGTATTTTTATGTTTATTCTCCCTCCGAAACCTGGCCCATTCCTGGCCCATCACCTCCCAACCAGACCAAAACTCGCTCAGGAGCTGGAACACCATATTCTACCCATCAGCGCTCAGCTATTGGTGGTTCCTATACCTTTACCTCAGAGCCTGCAGTCCGGATGAGCATCATGCTTCCATGCGCGTCTTCCAGTCCACTAAATGACCCCCCGTCCTCACTCCTTCTGAAGATGGTACCATCGCTGCACGGTACATCGGATTCCAGCTCCAGAACATCTGCGACCCACATCTTTTGTGTCGGCTGTTGTAACCGACAGTGTCGGCAACGACTTCGTTGGCGCGACACCTGTCCAACTTTCGACGGGAGGGCATCACCGGTTAGCGTCCTTATCTCGTCGTGTGCGTCGTTCCCGGGTTAACCCACCTCCAGCTTTCGTTCATCACCGTCGAAAAATTGGACCCCACAGTCGCCCATGTCCTAATTTACCTCAACCCAAGGCCCAGAACGTTACTGCCGTGGTTGTCAATGCACCAGTGACGCGAGCACCTCTCCCCAACCTTGGTCCCAAACGCTCGAAATGTGGCGGACCTTCTCAGTAAACAGTACATCCACCGTTTTAACATCGCCCCGACACCATTCCCAACGTCACCGGGCCCCTCGCCCGAGCCGTCATCAACGCCGTCACTGCCATCGGTGTTTGATGGCCTCAACCGATTACTCTGGTTCTTTTCCCTGTACCCCCATATAGTCATATCGTCCCCAACCACCTGCTTTCAGCAGCAACTTCCACACTTCTGTACACATTCCCCACCTCCCAGGGTAGCGGATCCGGCGGTATCGATAAGAGTGAACCACTTCCTTTGATTGCCTCTCTCACCGTTGCTTCGACCATCATATTGGTTGCGATCTTCATCGTACATCGGGATGCTCGAAGACCTCGTCGGGACAATCTCGTAATAGGACCCGGTAGCGAGCGTTCAAGCGAAGCCGGCCCTCGTGGTCAGTCGATCGTGGTCGTGTGCGACCGATTTGGGGGGCACGGAGAGTAACGAGCTGCCTGGCCTCGCGCCCTGGAGGACAATCTCCTCAACGCGGGTTTACCATTTGAACGGTGTTTGAATTTCAAGTGTATACCTCCTTCTTCGATGATGGAAACCATGTAACTGTATGCCGATTCCTCCGAGTCTGCTCCGGCAATAGATGTTTCCTACTTACATCAAAAGAACGTGGTCTAGATGGCTTGGTGTTCATGACGCTCTCATGTATTTATGACCGCCAATGATTCGTTGTGATTTAAGCTATCGTACAATAGACGCCACGGAGGTCGGACGATAACCCCGTGGTAGAATTCCCGGCTGCATTCCGCTACAAGTGATATCACCGCGCGTTTGAACCCAGCCACATCAGGGGCGCACTGAAACAAGTACGATCACCACCGCTTGTTATCTGTTCTCACTCAAGTGCGCACCACACTCGCAAACTGGCGAGCTCCTCGCACTGGAGCAATGGATGGCAAGAAACGTGGAAAACCCGAGCGAGAGCACGCAACCGAAGCTAGAACAACAGCTGTCGAATCCAATACGACACGGACAGGGGTACCCGCCATCAGGACTTTCGGACTGCGAGACCCGTCTCCCAGCCCAGACACAGGTACCCCATTAACAGATGACCCGAATGTCTTGAAAGAGAATGTGAGGGGTCTAAAGAGCCAGCTTCGAAGGCAGAATCGACAGGTATTGCTACGCTCTTCTTCGACTACGCACGAGATTCACACCGCGATAGCCGCAATATAGGGAGTCTATCTTCGTCAAGTGGAACTTCTTATTCTCATTTGGAATCATCAGTTGCGTCCTATCCACCATAGTCGCGCGAGCTAACGTCTAATGAACGGCGCGTGCAATCCGTCTTTTGTAGTGGGGATACTCTCAGCGAGTTGGTTCATCCCACCCTCAAGGCTCCCAACCCTCCCCGATCACCTTCAAGTTCTATTGGATGAATACGAATTCGTTATGCCCGCGTTCGATTTCTCGGCGGAATGGGAACGCTTCAAGAGCAACATTCCTGAGCCGTGGAAGCTCGCGACCGACGGACGAGAGTTCCTAGTCGGTGAAGAGATGAAATCCAGAGGGTTAGAAGCGAAATATCCAGTGATCCTGATTCCAGGGATCATCTCAACCGTGAGCTCTCCTTGTAGGCGCCGTTGCTTGAGATGCTCAACCGTGACACTGTCCAGGGCCTGGAGTCTTGGTCAACAACCCAGGAGTTTAGAAGATTCTTCAGGCAGAAACTCTGGGGCGGGTTCTCTATGGTTTCACAAGTCACGTTTAACAAGGAACGGTGGATGGCGAGTCTCATGCTCGACCCCGTGACCGGACTCGACCCACCTGGCATAAAAGTACGTGCTGCGGAAGGGCTCGATGCAGCCAGCAGTTTCATTAAAGGATATTGGTTATGGTAGATGCATGCCGTCCGACTCTCCGTTTCTGTCATTGATTGAACTGGCTATCCGACATAGGTCGAAGATAATCGAGAATTTGGCTATGGTCAACTACGACACGAACAACCTCTATTTAGCTCCTTACGACTGGAGACTGTCGTTTTGGAACTTGGAAGAACGCGACGGGTATTTTTCGAAACTAAAGAGCACTATCGAGGGATTAAAGTAAGGGCATCCTTCCCGAAAGGCGTATCGTTTTTTACAACCTCCTTCAATACAGGCGGCGGCAGAGAAGCAAGATCGTCATCGTCGCGCATTCTATGGGAGCAACCGTTTGTTGCGAGATTATTGCCGCGTTCCTTCTGTCAAACTGACCACGACCTCAGGTTGCATTGGTTATTAAATTTCTTCTTTACCCTCTCGAATGTGACCATCTCTGACCATGCCTCTTGGTAATTAGTACTTGTAAGTTCCCTCCCCTCTCGTTGTCCCCTGTGACGGAGCTGACGTATCGCCCTAGTTTCAAATGGGTCGAGTCGCCCAAACACGGAGGCGGAGGACCTAATTGGGTGGAGGTATGTCTAATGGGACGACCCAGCTAAACCTTGCGGCATCTCACGGGACCGGGTCAGGACCACATCGAATCTTTCATCTCCGTTGCTGGTACTCATTTGGTACGTCGTTACTGTCATCTTGCTCATCGGTGAAGCTTACTGTTAGAAAGGGTGTGGTGCGTCCGCCTGAAAGGGCTTTCTGCCGAACCACTGCGAGTTCCCAATACATAACATATAATTCAGGCCAAAGCGATGTCGGCATTCCTGTCGGGAGAGATGAAAGACACGGTGCAGGTGAACCCTGCCGGCGCCTACGGTGCGTATGCGGCTCGCTCGTACCCCTCAAAAATTCAGATGCTAACCGTGCATGTTCAAGTGCTGGAGCGATTCTTCTCAAAGAAGGAGCGAGCAACATTATTTCGTAGCTGGGTAGGGAGTGCTAGCATGTGGATCAAGGTGAGTCGGGTTTGTGCCAAATCCCTTGGTGATTTGGGCTCAACGACTTCCAATAGGGTGGTGACACCATTTGGGGAAACTCAACTCACGCGCCGGATGATGCCGATGGGGCCGATCATTCACATGGGGAACTTATCGCGTTTCGGGCCAAGTTGAACGAAACGATAGTGAGCAATATGACAGCGGACAACGCGGGGACGTGGATCCTAGAACATACACCGACTGCCTTCCAGGTCAGGATTTCTCACTGCTTTTTTCGTGCTCTTGGAGGGATTTTGGGTGCGAAGCTGATCGTCAACAGAAAATGTTGGCCACAAACTTTTCGTACGGTATCGAGAAGGATGAGAAGAAGCTGAAGGCGAATAATCGTGACCACACAAAGTGGACGAACCCACTGGAGAGTATGCTTCCGAACGCTCCTTCGATGAAGTTTTTCTGTGTATATGGCCACGGGAAGGATACAGAGGTGGGTCACCTTGCACAGAGAGCAGAATGTGGTGCTTACAACAACATCCTCCCTTAGCGTTCATATTGGTACGACGGACCGAGAGCGTGGTGATGAGTTGTTTCCTAACCCTCATACATAGGTACACTCGCGGTAACTACGAACAAGACGACACCCTCGCGGACGCAGAGCCGCCTGTGCGCGCGGAGGGTTCGAGCTGCGAAACCACTCGCTCTCCTCTAGACCTTCCGCTGTACAAACCAAGTTGTATCGATAACGAATATACGGATTACGGGGGAAACCCGAAGGTAGTGCTGTCACCGCGCTCGTATTTGGTATTTACTCGCTAAACCACTTATCTCTGCGTTGTAGGTCCTCAATGGGGTGAAGGTGGGCGAAGGTGACGGGACGGTCAGTCTGTTAAGCCTCGGTGCGATGTGTGTCGAAGGGTGGAAGAGGAAGAGATGGAACCCAGCGGGGATAAAGATCGTAACCGTCGAGGTACCGTCCCATCGAAAAATCTGTATCGTGGATACTGCTCACGGTCTCGGTACCTCTTCCCCTTCTAGTTACCTCACAAACCCGTCGCGACTATCCCTCGCGGCGGTGGTTACACATCGGACCACGTAGACATCCTCGGTTCAACGCCGTTGAGCGAGGTAATTTTGAAGGTCGCGACTGGAGCGGCCGACGAAGTAGAAGAAAACTTCGTGTCGGATATCCGACGTTACGCGAAAAGGATAGAGTGGGATTGAGAGGTGCGGAATCGTACCCCTTCGTGTTATTTGCCATTAGTACCTCCATCATTCGCAATTTCAATAGATTTTCAGTCAATAGATTTTCACTTCTCGGGAGTTCGTGTGTTCTGCCTTGATCTGGGACTTTCCGTGACATCAACTCATGACTGTCGATATACAAAGGGTGCACGGTGCCAGTGTACACTCCATCCCCCATCCTTTGATTCCGGACTGGGAAATGCATTTACAATATTACACGAAACGCGGCATGAATAATCGTCCGTTCGTTACATGAGACAACAACTTTTCCGGTCAAAAGCCATCAAAAGGCTTTTTACAGGTTTCCTGATGGAAGTCCGAGTCCTTGAATTCGGATTGTTACTGGGGCGTGGCGCTGCCGTTTCGAAATACTGCCCAAGTTCTCCCGGGGGAGCCTCGCCTCCCTCAACGTCAACGACAAGGGCCGCGGTATGGTGCCTAGATGCAGTTACCGCAAAACAGTACCTCTCGACTCCGGGTCCTTTGCCCTCCAATCCGTGGTTGAACCTCACTTCTGAGGGAGCCGTGACCGTGCTCGCTGGGAGTTCGGACCCGAGACCCAGCGCTCCCTTGAAATCCCGGCCCCACGTCAGGAGTTTTCCGGAGGAGGTGAGAGCACCAAAGTGGTTGGAGCCATGGACGACAGAGATGACGGATCTGTTCTGAAGTTCTGGAATGATGATCGGAAGCATCTCTGGGGTTGTCTCAGATTCTCCCTTGAGCACCATGGAGGATGAGTAGGCGAAGAAGATATTGCCATGAGCAGAAACCTAAACATTGGAAGGTCTCAGACACGGAACTCAGAACTTATCGAGGCGATGTAACTCACGTGAGTGATGAGCATGGTATCTGGTGACCATTCTACTTGTGGTAGCCTATCCTGGTCATCATCACCTGTAGTCATACGGAAGGCCGAGTGCTCCCTGACTTTATCTATCTCAGAGTAGTATGGCAGCTGTGCGTCATAGTTCAGGAAGGGGTGCCACATCATCCGTGTACTCTCACCCACGTAGCTCCAGATCGGGATCGCGTTCTCGTCGGTCAACCCATCCATCTTGAGGACATGTCCTTTATTCGTCAACCCAACGAGGCAATGACTAAGGGCTGCTATCTTGATCAACTTGGTCTCTTTCCTCCGCTCTTCTTCTGGCAGTCCGGTCACCGGCAGGTCAGGCAGATCGGGGAGGACGGGAAGTTTGACAGGGTCCACGTTAATCTCCCAAGTGTGACAGGGTATAACAGTCCCACCGTTGGGGACAATGGCCTTCGTAGATTCATACTTGTCCAGTGATGCCATGCCTTTCCAATATCGGTCCACGAAGGTACCCTCATATAGCCACCACATGTACACATCTCCGGATCCCATAAGGGCGGCAGAAAATTGCCAGCCGCATTCGATCTGAATGGGTGTTGTTCCCGGAGATGAACAGTCAAGCGAAGGGGAGACAGGTCGAAATGGTCTGCCCCAATTTCTAAAGATCCAGACCGCGGAATTGGCATCCAGAGTCATCGCATGCAGGTCGCCGCAGCTGATGTCAAGGGAGAGGATCCAAAGGAAGGATGTGCATAAATTTCCAATTGTGCATCGATGAGTGAATTTACCTAATAGCACGCGTTGGAGCTGGCAGCCGGAGTTTCAGAGGTGTCCAGGCGGTTGTGTAGGATCTCGAAAAACCGGCACCCACTTCCAATTTATTAGGGGGCCCGCTCAGCGTTCCTAGGGTTTATCGGGATGCATTATCAGTATCTGGATATTTTCGCGCAAAATGAAAAGGATCAAGGGTACCCACCCCAGACGTACACACTACCGTCAGCGCCAAGCGCATGGAGAGCCCTGTCGACAGACATAAACGATAAGGTATGAGAGTGCTTGTTGGGGCTAGGAATTTCCTCTACACTGACGCTTGGCTCGTTGCCAGGCTGACCACACGGACGCCTGGAAGGTGAAGTTCGACCGGGAAAGGAACATGTGAGGATTTCGTGTTTGGAAACTGTGGCAGCCCAAGCTGGCCCATGTCCCCTTCTCTGAATGGTTGCGATCGGGCGAGCACGCATGAATGTATCGGCAAATAAATGAATGCCTTGCAGCATAACAGAAGGAAAAGGTCACACACCCCCAAACGAAAACTCGCGGATTTCTCAACCTCTGATAGATGAACTTCCGGTCACTCGTTCTGGCCGTCCCCGACCCTGTGAAATTGTAATCAACCGCCAGCTTTCGTTTCCAGAACGCTTCATCACTCGCGATGAGGGCGAAGAAATTGTTTGTGCAACTGAGGGAAAGCACATCCTTGACTTCGCATAGGGGTAGGATGTTGTTAATTAAGACCTTGGTTGGGATATCCGCGAATCCAGCTCTCCAAGTAGCCGCCATCCTGTAGCTGCAGGAAATGTGTCATGATGTTTGTTCCAGGGAGAGAGAAAAAACACTGGCCATTCGCGTACTATTCTGACCACTTCCGTCATCGTCGGTCGCTGAGCAGGATCCCGGTGCCAACACTGGACCGTCATCTCCCATACCGAAGTGGTTAGACCTATTTCTTGTGCCTCCTGCAGACGAGCTGACCACTCGCCACCCATAACCCCTGAAGTAATGACCGGGGTCGCATGCCTTCCCATAAAAACCTTAGGTAGCATTAAATGCCAGGAAAATCACCAATCCGCCCACCTCCAACAATAGGTGTGGTAAGGCGCACATGGACAAACCTCTGTTACGACCGTTCCGAAAGCAAATACGTCCGCTTCCCGCGTCATCGCAGCCGCTCCTTCCAGAACCTCTGGCGTGGCCCACGCCATAGTATATCCATTCTCCTTCGTTGCGGGATCCATTCCACGAATAATCGAAGGAAACTCAAAACCCGTCAAACGAGCGTGTTCGTCATGATCGACGAGGATGTTGGGCTAACCAAGGGTTATCAGCGAGACCCAAAACAACTCAAAGAAAATACCTACCCATTTCAAGTCCCCGTGCACGGCGTGGTTCGCGTGAAGGTAGTTAAGACCTTCGGCGACATCTAATAGCTTGAAGGGATAACATTATCGGCCGAGTGCGATCACGGGGGAAGACTCACCAGGCTGATCCGCTTCGCACCTGGGTTTTTCTCGACGAACTCCACCAGAGTTCCGTTCGACATCCACTCCGAAACGACTTCCAAAGGACCTGTCATAACACCGATGAAAGGGACGATGTTGGGATGCTTTAGCCTTTTCCAGATGACGGCCTCCTTGAAAAATGACTATAAGGCCCACAAGCGGTCTTGAGTGGGCGTGATAAAGACATGTCACACCAAATACAAACCTTCTTAAGTGTCCGGTCATCGTCCAGGTGAACCTTCAAGGATCTGATAGAAACTCTCTTGCGGCGGTAGATGCCTTCCCATATGTCGGCAATTCCACCAAGGGCGGTCGGGTGATTACCGACTCTGGCGAGATCATCCGCCACGATACATGAGTGTGGCAAGGTCGCACAGTGACCGCAAATGGCTTGCAGTTTCTGTAGACATTGTCGAGAAACGTCGTCATCGGCAGGTATAGCGCTGAGAGTCTGCAGAGCCCATTTCGTAACTGGAAAAAAAGTAGAAGGAAGAGTGCGTACTTCATCGAGAA
>Ga0307515_10004405_pt1 | contig 29157 bp, 35 predicted proteins | sample 17_EM_MG_FD_194513 | JGI IMG/M metagenome (GOLD analysis project Ga0307515, IMG submission 194513) | Populus trichocarpa ectomycorrhiza microbial communities from riparian zone in the Pacific Northwest, United States - 17_EM | ecosystem: Host-associated > Plants > Roots > Unclassified | place... | reverse complement strand
TGATGTCAAGATCGTGGGAAAATAGATATACAGTACAACCGGCCGCTGCCGTGAAAACCCACTCACGAGTCAACACCATGCATCTTGTCCATCGTCTCGTACGGATTCGGCATCTAGGTCGCTAGTCTTTCAGCAATGAATCGTTGTTTCGCCCTCCACCGCACTGAGTTGTGTCCTTCAGATGAACTTACGACCTTGCCACGCCAACCGATACGAACTTTTGTCAATCTGCGCCTGGCGCTTCTCCTGGTCACGATTCGCCGTCCTCCGACTCCTACGGGTTGATTGTAAAAGGTTTTTGAGGTTGACAATACAAAGGATCCATTTGGAGATATCTGTGGCGGTGTCGAGGTGGCCGAGTGCTTTGGTGGTGCGTGACTCGTCTTTCTCTTTGTTTTCCAACAACCGCTAATCCCCATCCGAATAGAATGCTGAACCACATATTCGTATAACAACGCGCACCACCGCAAGCCCCCCCAGAAACCCCCCCTTCGACACCCTCATATCACTGTTGCGATGAGTCCACCCGGAACAACAATCCCAATTTCAGAGGTTGCGGTTTTCCAAGCATCACCACAACGCTCTCCAAATGAGAGTCACGAGACCAACGGTCCCTTCCCTCGGCTTCCTGCGTCTATCTGCTTTCCCCTTCTGCGAGAACGTCCCCATTTGCTGAGAAAAGGATCCTGCGGACCCCGCCGGTCCGAATCCGGAAACAGTATCCATAAAAGGCAACACCAGTGCTACGTAGCAGGAACCTCGCAATTCTGACTCAATTCGGTTGCCCCTCACTCCGCCAGCGACCACCCCACACAACTTCTCCAGCAACTCCTATCCATCCAGGTCTCCAGATACTCTCTCAGCTGTATTTCTTGTATTAATTTTGGACTTGCATTAATTTGCAAGGACCCATCTATCCGCCGCCTCTTTCTCGATTATCTTTGGCCATCCCTTGGTTTTTCCCTCATATCTCAGCCCAACTACAATCACTTAATGCCTGCTCGCAGCAAACGCAATGAGAATTTCGTACAGAAGCAGTCATATATTTCAGACGCCATATATTCACCTTCCGCCTCCCCCACTTCTTTCGCTGTCGGTCTCGACGAGCCTCCCGCTCTCTCAGCATTCAACTCCCCGGCTATGGTGACTCAGAATCTTTCGGACACCGAGTCGAAGGACGAGAAAGAGACGAGAGGGAAGGTACACGAGGACCTAGAATTTACTACTCGCTCGCCACCACAACCCTTGTCTGCCCAGACTTCCGCTCCCTTGCATCATGAACCAGAACCAACCACGCCCGCCGCAATTGCTGGCCACACCAGAGCACCCGTTTTAGCCCGGTAAGTTCATCTTTGACGAATTTCCTTTTCCTCCCCCCTTTTGTGGCGAGATAATTATGCGGTCGTGCCATGCGTCCTACGCGGGCCAACCCGATAAGAGGGAGTTATTCCCTTCAGCCCTTATCGTGTCTTGCACATTCTTATCTGGGGATACCCCAATTACCTCGCGGCATATGTGTCCGATCACCAAGCGAACCCCAAAACTTGATGGGGATCGCCAGCATAAGATTTGACTATTTACTGTGGTCACCTGTTCAGCGAGGTTGTCTTAGCGTTCGAGGGCCCTTCCTGGTTTCGGTTTGACTTGTAACGATCGATTCTACTTCCAGCGATGACCCTACCTGTGTTGCACGTCTCGCTACTTGACCTTCTGACCTTTTTTACACGATAATAGGGAACCAACTACGCTGGAAAGCTTCTCGCGCACGATTCGGAACTATGTTCCGAATTCCATCTCAATCCCCGGTGCTTCTCCAACACCACCCCTCGTCTCTCGCCCAATTTCTGTGGGGAGGGTGACAAACCCTTCCCAAGGAACTCCGGTCTCTCGGATGAGCAGCAACCAGAGCGATTCATCTCGGCGATACAGCGCTATTGATCTGGATAATGATCTCCTTGGAATATCGCCCCAGAGCCCTCACTCGCCCAGTGACGGATTGACGACCTATCCTGGTTCCGGGTTCGAGGAGGATGACCAGATCATTTGGTCAGGGTGGGATTCACTAGGTTCCGGGTCTACGTTCCAGTGAGTTTGCTTACCACTTTGTATGGAACGCTCAGTTTGATCACTATTTGCTATCAGGCGCCTGCTCTTGCTGGGATACCGACGGGGCTTCCAGGTCTGGGACTGCACCAATCTTGGCACCATATCTGAGATCGTGAACATCACTTCTTCCAATGAATGGGGTGCGGTCACATACGCCGCTCTGCTACCCGCTCCTCGTAAAGAGCTCGAGGCAGTGAAGGCACCGCAGAGACCGTATCTCGGAGTTGTGTGAGCGCCTCTTTCCGTCTCATACCATGCGCGTATCTGATCGTTAGTAGGTCAACCTCAGAAGCAACATCTCATTTATTTATCTATTCTCTCCGAACACACGAAACCATCAAGAAACTTGCATTCCCGGGGGTGGTATCTTTCACTGCCACTGATAGGTTCATCGTTGTCGTAAGTCTACGTAAATGACTCAAACCTTCCGCATGTTTACCTCCTCCCAGAGAACATCCGCCCCTGCATTACACATCATTTCATCTTCGAACTTTGTACTGTTATTCACCGTTCCATCTACTTCTCTTGTGTCTCTTTCGCATTCTACAACGACATCATACATCAACAACAATAACGACAACAAATTCAACAATACCCCTGTAGCAACACATTCTTTAGACAACCCCGGAGATGCGGTTCCCGTGGTCAAACCCCTGCCGGTTTTCGCTCTATCCGGACGCCTCCTCGCATTCGCATCCCCCCGTTCCCCAATCGACACTTCGTCTGGGTTTGATCCCCGTTCTATACATAACACTGGCGCTCTTCGACAACCAGTCACCCCAGGTGATGTCGGACAAGCCGCTCTTAGGGTTGGAGGGACCGTCCTAAGCGGGGTGAAAGCACTTGGGGGACTCGCTTTCAATGTGGCCAAGAATAGGGCCTTTGGAGATTCAACTCCTCCCCGAAACCCCGCTCCCCCAACGACATTCATCGACGGACGCTCTGGAAGCGGTGTTTCTGCCCTGTTCAAACCAACGCAGGATAGTCGTCGCCAACGATCGGCATCTCCCATCGAGGCAACCGAAGCAACAACGATGATACAGTCCGTTCTCACTGCGTTACCATCTCTCCCTGGGTCCTCTGAGACCACCTCCCGACACATTACGATCGTCGACCTTCTTCCTTTACTGAAGTCGACCGGGCGCACCACGGAGCCAGAGGTGGTGACGGAGATTGTACTGCCGCGCAGTCAACCGATTTCCAAGTTATCTTTTTCGAGCGATGGGACGCGGCTTGCTGTGTCTTCGAAGGATGGTCATACAATCAGAATCTACGACATCCGCCCGACCTCAAAGGTTGTTCGGCGAGTCCTAGCCGGGGCGCGGGGCGGTCCAGATCCGGGATACGCGGACGATCTGCGTAGCATAATTCACGCTGGTTTGCATGCTGGACAAATTGGCCCAGTCCACATGTATGACCTGCAGAGAGGGAGAACCAATGCAGTCATCGAGAACATCTCATGGAACGATGACACGAGATGGGTGGCTGTTGGTAGCCGGAAGCGGACGGTACATGTATTCCCTGTCAATCCATATGGTGGTAGACCGGATGATGCCAGTCATTTGGAGGGGCATGTGAGGAATGTGACCGAGTTTGTAAGTCTCCTGAAGAAACTCTCTGTCTGGCTGTACACTCATCCGCCTTCCAGCCGCTACACCCCACTGAGGTCAGGCCCCTGGCGCGATTCTACGAGTTCAGGAACCCCCCCGTCAACCTTCCGTTGGTCCCGGTTTCGTTTACTTTCATCAAGTCTATGGAGTCGACCATGCCCATGAGCCTCTTACCACCAGCTACCCCTTACGGTAATCTGCTGTCTTCAACACCTCCCGTCACTTCGCTTCACTCCTCTCCTGGATCACACACCAAACCGTTGTCGCCAACACGTCTCCAGAGACCGAAGAACTTCCAGGATGTTCTCTGCTTCGATCCGATGAGTGGGATCCTTTCACTTCGACGTATCTGGGTAGATCGACCCGCCAGCGACAGAACTCTTCAGGTGGCGAATGCGATTCCAACGCTCGGCGGAACCAGTATTTCTCTCCCTGCAACTGGCCTCTCCCTCATATCCATGAGCGTCTCCCCTCCCCACCAAACAGAACTAACTTCCCGGAGAGGTAGCTCGGGGTCGACACCCGGGAAGATGCAGGAACACTCTGCTGGTCTTGTTGGAAAAGACAATTTATTCGCGACTTGGAATTTGCGACGTGGTAGCGATTGGCCGCCTGTCAAGCAAATCGTGAAGGACCTCCCCAACGCCAAGCACAACGTCGGTGGTCAATCCGGGTGGGTGCCCCCAATATCGTCTACCAGCAGATCACTGAGTGATTTGTATAGCGGTTGGTTGTCGGAAGCCGAGTTGTCGACCACCACGCGATCGCAACACCTGCGCGCCCGTTCGATTTACCTTCACCACCAGTTCTGTTTCTACACGCTCGGAGAAGACTACCATGCCTTGGTTCGGGGCTACCGATTCGACTTCTCTGTCAGCAAGCTTGAAGTCCGGAAGGCCATTCAGATTAGTGCCTACACCGCTGGTGGCGGAGGGTCATTCGGTGGTGCCCTGCCGATGGATATTCATCAGCCATCATCTTTTGATGAACCCCTGGCGTCCGCGATGTCGATTCAATTGGGCGAGTTTGCGGGCCCGTCTCAGAAGGTACTCCCGATGCTTCCAAATGGGGTACCCAATCCTCGATTGAGAGACTCGATCCCAATCCGGAGTGTTGCGGCCGGCATTACCGACGGCGTCTCTGAAGGACTTGGAAGACTGCGGAGGGAGATCAACAAAGCAAAGTCGCCGAGATTAAGACCAATGCAATCCTTGGGATCTCGTGTGGCTTCTCCATCCTGGGCACCGATTGAGTTTGATGAAGAAGATGAGGACTTTTTGTTATCCAACGAGGATTCAACTCAGGAACCGGGACCCGCTGCCGAGGGCGACGCCACATCCCGGAACACTTCCAGGGGTGGATCCTCCATTCTAAACCCATTGTCAACTCGGCCGGACTTTTTTGACTCGTTGGACAATGACTACGGCCGTCGTGAGGGTTTTGAGGATGAACGGGATTGGAGCCAGGAAGACAGACAAGCCGTCGAGGATGCCGAGAGGTTCCTCGATATTTCGGCAGCTGGGTTGATGGACGAGGAGCAGTCGGCATCCGGGTTGTTACCTGAGTTTGAGATGGGAGCAGAGACATAAGGAGGAAAGGGAAGATGTAGGCATAGCAACAGTGACGTAGGGTTTGTGCTTTTTGGAACGAGAGCGGTTTTTACAATGGTTTGAGACCCACGGACGAAGCTTCAGATGATTTACACATACTACTGAGTGGTGCCTTGGTGATGCCGCTCCCGCGAGTTGCAATCTTGAATCCATGTTGCCGCCGTTTCCATCTGTCTTCCAACTTTCGATCAGATGTATCGGCTGCCGATCCCGGGACAAAGCCGGTTCGGTACTTCCATTCAGAGATCCCAGCTGTAGACCCACACACTAGACCCTAAACCACAGTCATGCGTAGTGTCTCTCGAAACAAGAACTGTGACGCCGCACAATGACACCGGATACAATATCTAGGATTTAGTCCCTATGTGGCAGGGAAGATCTAACAATTTGGAATCAACGGAAGCGTTCCCTCGGGCTAAGCTCTTGTCGACGTTTTGGGTTCTCCGTATAGTCCCCGCGGTGTGGGATGACATGTAATGGAGATCTCGACCACTGGTCGGCTCAACACTTCTCTCCTGCTCTCTCTCTGCTCGCTGGTTACACCGTTCCGTCAAGCCTGCTGATGGCTCGATACGATCCTGTGAAGGAATGTGCGCAGGATCGCACAGGGTACGGTTCCCGCCACCATCTTTCTGCGCGCTCAAGTCGCTAAACGAGGCTACGTGGTACAGCCAAAGGATCAGTAGAAATGGTTCCACCACTTGCGTTGGAGATGCAGACATAACTTATCCAGTTGCCTCTCGCAACTCACCTCCGGTCGATGAACGGTGTGTCGTGCGACGATAGATGGCTTCTCGGGCTCAATCAAACTCTTCAGATCCTGGCCAACCGGTCATCAAGCTGGCGATCCCCCCAGCAGCAGCTCGTCAGGTCAATTTAGTTCGACCTCGTCACTGGCTCCAAGCAGGGGTCATCATCACCGGTCATACGCTCCTTACCCAATTCCTTCTACGTACGGTTTCAACAAGTTTCAATCGGCGATGGGACCGCTAAGTTGTTTGGGTTCTCAATAGTTCGACCGTCATCCCTTCCCTTTCCCGCTCAGAAAGTCGTCGAGGGAGGTTATCTACGCAGAGGTCGGCACCAATGTCACATCCGTCGTGGACTCTAGCTCATACCTCATCCAGCCGCCATCCAAGCCGTCCCACTACCCCACTGACGGATGGACAGGAAATATTTGGTTCACCATGGACGCCTCCCGACTTCGCTGCCCCGTTTCCTTATCCGAATTACCCTCCACTGCCCGATTGGCATAGTTCACCGTCGATGGTCGAGACAGCTCAAACCCCTTCCATTCCTAATCACCTTCACCTCAGCCTTCTACCCCCTCTTCCTGTCACCCAGACGGATTCCGGATGGGAAGACGTCAACTACCCCACTGCTGGAACCAACACACAAAGCACTTCCAGCTCGCCCGCCCACTCTCCGTTTCGCGACACCCCCACCCCGGCCGACCAGTCTGAGGGTGGGTCGAAAGGAAAAAAGCGACCGAGAGGACGCTACCGTAAGGAGGACCCCGCGGATAGGTACTTACGAGAGGGCATGGAAGATGGGAATCGTCTCTGGACATGCATGTGGGTTGAACCTTCTCACGGCCCGCCAAACTCTCCATCGGCCCAGAACATTTGTGGACACCAGGCACCGAAGTCGAACGCCAGACAACATGTCAAGAGTCGTCATCTCAAACTACGGTACGTCAATTTTTTCTCGTCTTGTCGTCATTTCCCCGGCCCAACAACCGAAACTCATGCGATCGTTGCCCATATTTCGAATTCTGCTCGATCCGCTTGGACGGTTAGGCCGTACACCTGTCCCGAGTGCGGTCGGACTTGGCGCGACCAAGGCGCGCGATACAACCACCGAGTCCGCGAACATGGCTATGTGCCAAAAAAGCCAAAGAGGTGGCTGTTCGAGGACGCTACGCTGGAAGGCGGTACTTCTTCGGATAACTCACATCTGAATGTGTCATTCGTGATGGAGTCAGTGGGTCAATGAACCGATGGCTGACGCTGTACGGCAAGTGAAACGGGGGAGACCCTTGACGAACACGGCTCGGGGATGGGATGGCCCTTCGCTTCGCGTTCCTGCGCGTTCTGTTCGTCCGTTAGCAGGGTTTTCCCAGACATTCTCTGAGACCTCCAAACCCTTTGGATCGGCAACGAGAGACTGCGCCCACGATCCCAGCGGAGTTGCGTATTTATTGTATATTGACTCCAAGGGGTGGGTGGTACCATAGCTAATTGTCAAATACCGCCGCTGACCTCCATCCTGTTCGTTCTCGAACTTTGGTTGCTTTGCGTTGTTGCTTTTGTTGCAGGCGTGATAAATATGTGTACCCTCGGCCGTTCTCGCCCTTACGGCAGAGGGGCCGACTTTTTACGGACAAGCAAGGGTCAATTTTACTTCAACGGGTGAAGGAAGCACCCTTCACCACAGTCTGACTTTTACGTATGAAACTCGGTTTTCGTGCACACTTGTCCCGTCGACGGGTTAGTAGTGAAACTGGCAGGTGAAACTCAGCTTCGAAGGAAACCAAATCACCGAGATTTCACTTGCGTGATGTGTACGTGATGCTTCGTCAAATATGTCGAGCCGTTATCTACCTGTTCTAGCGACACGAGAAAGCCAAAACCTGTTTGCAAGAAATCTGAAAATCAGGGAAAGTATCGCGTGAAAAGATGGGAATAGGAACGAAGTATAATAAGAATAATGAATGTAGTGGAGAGTCGGAGAACAGTGGAGTAGCGCGATACGTTACAGGACATATGATACAGGATTCATACAATTCGAGTCGGAGAGCTAATACGGAACAACAGAGAACAGGCTGGTGGATCATAGCAGAAAACAGACAAGGACAAGAATGGAGGGAGGAATGAAGTGGGGAGAAAAAGTTCGCTGACTCAAGCAAAGGTCCGCGCCTTCCAGAAAGATACAATCTTCAGCGTCCGCGCGCCTTCGCACCAAGGTTATGGTAGAGGTATAGGCTTTGTGGTTTTCATCTCCCAGAGACCTTCCTTTCCCTTGACCAGACCCTCGAAGATGACCCTCCCCATCAGGAAATCAACTCTGCGGATTCCCTTCATGGCCTCTTCGTGATCCGATCCGACCCTCTTTCGGTATGCAGAGGTGATACGTTTTCGTTCCTCGTCCTCCAGCTCATCGTTGTTAAAATCGGCATCGACGATCTGTATCTGCGTCGCGTTGTAGATTGCGCTGAACAGGTCCGCGAACGTGACGCCGACGGGATTGCTCAGAGCCTGTACATCAACGTACCAAGGCATTCGAGCGTGGTATATCCGCATCAGTCGCGCTGGCGGTTCGCAAACAAATCGGGTAAATTCTCCGGTCAACGGCGGTCTCTGGAGGTCACGGAAGAGGACAGTGGATTGCCCAGTTTGGATGTCCCAGTATACGGGCGGATCCTGTCCATTGTACCGTAGATAGGGGGATAGCACTGCTTTAGGATTGTGTCGAGCTTCGCCACATTAACATCAGAGAATCGTTCTTATGCGCAGCAACATGCCTTCACTCACCTGGGTATGCTATGCTGCGTTTCTTCCGATGCATGAGAGCAGAGAAGCCAGTACGTGGCATCTTGAAATCAGCTCTCCATTGTTGTGGAGGACGGCCGGTCGCTAGAGCAAGTTGGTGTTGAGAGGATGACACTGGTGTCGTTGCAGATGATTTTGAATAACCGGAGCTGATTGTGGTCACCGAATCGTGACGAGACAATGATTGGAAGGGTGTAAGGGCACGGTCTCCCGGGGAATCCTTAGAGTTGGGTGAGGATGTCGCGGAAGAAGCGGTGGATCGCTCGTTCCCTCTCGACCATTGGCGAGCCCAATTCCAAGGATGATTGGTAGCGGTACTTTCGGATTGAGCGGATTGGGTATACCCTGTGAACGCGGGGTCGATGGGTTCTTGAGCTCCAGGGAAGGGTGAACCATTCCATTGCGGAGGAACGACGGTGCCGGAATTCTGTGAGGGCGAAGCCCAGGGTCTATTTGAGGCTTGTGGTTGAGGCCAGGCCGAGTTGAACTGGCTCAAAGGGCTGAGGGTGCCGGCTGCGAGAGGGCTTTCCTGGGATGGGTGGTGGCCCCAAGGCTGGCCGTGGCCTTGCCAACGTGTTATGGGGCCGGGCGGGAGGGTGCTCTGATCGAAAAATGGGCCCATCGGGGTCGCCTGTTGCGACATCAGGTGGGATGGTCTGCCAGCTGGATCATCGACAAGAAGGGGCATCGAGGGGGTTGCGGCCATCGGCAAAAGAAAATGAGCAGCGGACGACTAGGTCGCCTCGTTGAAGAAAATCGTGATAAGAAACCGTGGTGAATGAACAGCCACGAGGCGGTCTGGGTGACGGGGAATGGCCGGACCTTGACTCGGGAAGAGTTGGATGGCCGCTACAAGTCGGTTGCGCGGAGCACCTCTTTGACGGCGACGACGACGGTGGCGGTAGAGAGCAAAGAAAGGCTGCACCGTCGAGGGCAGCGTCGAGCTTGAGCTTTCTGGATCCGCCTCGCTTCAAAACTTGTCTGGAGGCGCCAATTAGGAAACCTACCCCGGCTGGCGCCACGTGGATTTTCTTCCTTTTTTCATTTCCGAATATTTACTGGTAATGTTGGGCTTCCGTATAACCGCAATCCTTTGGCATGATCCTCTGTGGGAATACAGCTAGCTAACCATTCGTGTCCAGCACAACGACATACGCGCGGCCTACACGAGGCGCAGCCCTGCCATCTCTGGGGACAAAGCCCATCAATTTGACCGGCCCCTTTAGCGTCTACTCCTGAGTCAATGTTTGGGGATGGGTACAAAGCGTCAAGTGATCCATAGAGAACGGCACGCGAATCCCCTACATAGAATCTTTAGTCCCCGTACCGTAATAGGCTGGCACCGGAGCCACAGGGTCGTCATTAGCGGATAACACCGGAAGGAAAATTAGAGGACTCACTCAAACTTCCATCTTGTCCCCGTCGCCTCCATCTTCGGGGGGGCGGTCCGTAACCTCGGCCTTTACCTCAGCATCATCAGTTCTGTGAACCCCAACGGACCTGACGCTCTCCTTCATCAACTCCCATATATGTCTCGCGCCTTGCTGTGCCAGCTCTCGTGCCCCAAACATCTCTGTAACATCAAACCCGAGAGACGACTGCCAATTCGACCAAACTTCTGAGACATGCAGCCGATCGTTTGGTGACTCTGCCGCTGTGAATATGAAAGCGAAGCAGCCTGAAGCGGTTGATGATGCCAGTTGATCCGCACTGGGGTTTAGAATCAACTCCTCAGAGCTCGTTCGAGCAACCGCAGCGGCACAGACGACACCCTTCATGGTAACCGACGCATTCATCAGGGCCAGCGAGGAGGCGTTGATCGATGCAGCGGCAATGCCGGGGTGAAGAGAGGGGATCACCTTCGGTGAACCCACTAGCGGAGGAGAAAGAGGTTGAATGACCAATTGGATTAATGTCCGCGGGTGGCGAGTCAACAAGAGGGATGGTGTGAGCAAAGACTTGATGGTTACACCGAGAGCCTTGGCATCCGTCCCGGGAATCGATGCCAACGGCCTGACAAAAACTTCAAAGGTTGCCTTTGTAGAGTTTTCGGCCACAAGCCTGACCTCTATCGGTCCCGACACAGACGCCAAGACATGCACGTCGTCTGCAAAAGATTAGGACTATCAGAAGACTGAGATAGATAAGGATGTTTGAGCGGATTTGTACCAAACCCAAAACGCGCAGAGCCATCCACCCGGGAAAGTAACTCGTATCCTATGGAAACCCCACGTCGTGCATCCTGGTTGGGAAGGTCGATTCCGAGGGTGAATGCGTCTGCCACCATGGTGATCTGGGATAGAGCGAGTTGGGCCGGTGGCCCTTTGTGCTCTCGATCAACTGGTGATGCAATTGACATCTCCTCCAGATCGCCCGCCGTCGACATAACGTCCTGTACCAGGAACGCACCGCTCATGGAATGATCTGGTTGCATCGACACCGACAGTTAGCTCAAGGTACAGGTCCGGGCGGCCTCTAATAAGGGGTGTAGTTGTCGTGGTTGCCATGGCTGGAGGGATACTCACAGGCTATTTCATTCCAGACCCCGTTTTAAGCACCCCGCCCTTGCTGCAACAGGACCGGTTCTGTTCAGCGGTTCAAAACGATCTAATCTATTCTCCCATCGACGTTCTCATCGGCTGCCTGATTACCTGACACCCCTTACCAGGGAACCGAGCAAGATAACCTGCGGATGGTTGTCCCCTGTTTCGCCTCCAGCTCATCGACGGCCAAATTTCGTTCGGTGACCGTATAATGGCTCTCACCTGATGATGGAACCAGAAAAGTCTCACCCGCTACCATCTTCTCAGCCTCCCGGGTAAGCCACTGCTCGGCTCTCTCTTTGCTCGCCACCGTTATCATCCAGTATTTGATCTGACGGTGTGAACGACACCGCGGGACCGCGAAACACCAGGATAGAATGGCACGTCAGTTCTTTTTCGGTCTGCCGTCGGTAATGCCTAAGGCTCAGGGTTCAATGTATTATTAGACCCTGGCGCGGCTTCTGCCTGCTAAACATGCGTCGCTCCACCCCCGGAACGTGTCACAGGTGGTGCCGGGACGTATTTCAATGCCTTCAGTGTTCAGGGTGTGATTTTGATGGCTACTTGCCCCATTTGAAAGGTACTACTGATGCGCCGTCCAATGAATCCAGTCTCCTTTAAAGCCACTCACGCTGAACGTCACAAGGTGGAATCTTTCGTGATGACAGGGCTATGGCCTGTGGAGGAGGATCCAGTGATTCTACCGGGACGGACGCGAAGATTACGACTCATACTACACCTTTCCGGTACCACACAGGCCATGCTAGCTATGCAGAGACGATACTCTCTGAGACCGTGCCTGCTTTCCCTTTCATCCTGTCGGCTCCATGGGAAACGACCCGACGCAAGTCCCCGGTGATAAGATTACCCCACCAACATGATGGATCCCCAATAGGCTCAAATGGCGAGGGCAAGCCAATGCGCGGATATCGCCAAACCTTATTCATGAGAAACCCTGGTGATGGAAGATCGCGGCCCCCCCTCCCCTCCGGCTGCTGAGTTGCAAACACATCACGCGCCTCTTTTGCAAACAAACAGTATGTGTTGTTTCCTTACGTTTACCCTCTTTTTTTCAGAGAAGAAATAGGGAAGCGTTGGCACCGCTTACGAACTGGTTCCCGACGCCAATTGCTTAATAAACTGTCGATTCGGTTCGGCAGCTTGTAAAGTCACCGGTAGGCTTCGGGGCCTTTCTTGCCCACCACTATCGCCACGTTCAACCTAGTCGTGCGTTAGTGCTTTGGGCATCTGCTTTGGTAAGCTGACAGTGGGCTGCCCGTGTCCGACTACGGAACGCCTCGTGTATCGCAGGCATGAGGTCGCCGCGATTCATCGAGAGCTAGTGAACGGTCATGTGGTCGGCTCGAGGCAGGGATATCTCAATTGACGGCGTTAAGAACGTGCTCACCCCCACCACGCCCCGCCCTCCTGGTGCCATTGTTGGACCAAACTTGACGTGCTTCTTCCAATCCTTCTACTGCAACCCTTACCCTCGATTCAAAACCCGGAGGCTTTCCTAGCCTCTCATTCAAAGGGATTCCAAGGTGATTCATAAGACCCTTCCGTGGTCGTTTTCTTGCGGAGGAATTCGACGCCTCGTGCCTCGTTTACACACACACATGGACTTCATTCATCAACCATGTTACCACTGAAATAGCTAGAACTGCGAGCGCATTAACACGGATATTTCATACAACGTCATCTCTATACGCCCTACAGTACATAGTACGTGACATGTGTACGTACCTTGCCAGCAGAGTCACCGAGGATCGTCTCCTTCCCCGGCGGAGCTCACACGCGTTTTTTTGTAAACGGGATTTACGGATCTCCCGTTTTCGTTTTCCCACTCCCATCGCGTGATGCTTACTAGTAAGGAGGAGGGGGGGGAAGCGGGATCGTCTCACTCCGCGCGCGCAGCAGCCCGACTTCGCGCGGTGACCAGACCCGGCCCCGGTCGGCCGGAGAGGGAAGGTTTTATCATTACCAAATCGAATATATTCTATGATCTAATAACGGGGGCAAAAACTAAGGAAACGAAGGCTCCGCTACGGGGATCACGTTACATGCATATCGCAGATAATGTACATAGTGTTCGCCGGACCAAGGGCCAGGCGAGGGGGTGGGGAGTGGTGTCGGCCGCTCCCCCCGCGCTAGAAAGGAGGAATGTTCCAGTATCCGCCGCCGAACGTGTATCCTTCTATCTCACAGGGGGAGAACGGACGGACGGGCTTAAGAGGTAAACGCACAGGACAGACATGTTGTATATACGGAATAAAAATATGTTACGAAGGCCACGAGTGAATAGGTATCGAAGGAAAAGAGGAGAGGATAGAAAAAGCGAACCGGATGTCGCGGCAAACGAAAGAATCGCGAAATCGAAGGAGATGGAGATAAATGAGCGAGAGTATCTGCCTGTATACCGCAGGGATGGAAATTCTTCGGAGTGATCAATATGGTCAAGTTAAATAGTCGAGGAAATGCACCCGGGAGGTGATGAAAAAAATACAGTTTCAGGGTCTTCCAGCGGAGACGACGACGACGGCGCGACTAATGATACACAGAGCGAGGTAGAAGCAAGACAGGAGACAGACATCGAGAGGGGGCCGAGTTTGACAAGATTGTGATGGAGGAAAAAAGAAAACACTTGCGGATGGTGAACCGAATGGCGTGCACGCGCACCAGAGGTAATGTTGATGGGAAAGGGATCCCCCCCCATTAGGCAGTGTATGCCGGCTGTAGGAAACTCGGGTAATCCATCCCCATATGCGATGGATATTGAAACCCATCCTTCAGTGTTTGTTGGACTTCGGAGTAGTATGGGTAGGTCGGCGGCGTCTGGGGAGACACAGAAGTAGGCACGTCCGCGTAAGAATAACCAGCAACCTGTGAGCCGTATCCGTACGATTCCTCGCATTGTTGATGTTGATGTTGTTGTTGTTGTTGTTGCTGTTGCTGGGGGTGTTCGAATCCGCAATGAGCAAGCGGGAAGCTCTCCTCGTATGGTGTGATCGCCTCCGATGGGCTAGACGCGCCCGATGAATAGTATGCGGGAGATTCGGGCATAACGGAAGCCGGAGACGACTGCGAGTTAAACCATTGCTCGAGGAACGCCGTCGTGATCGACAGACGTGTGAAAGACGACTTGCGCGGGGAGGCGAATTGACTGATGTTAGCAAACTCGTGAGGAGGGGGCGAAGGAGTGACGCTTGCGAAGGAATGTGAGAACGAATCGAAAGTTTCCGGAACAGCAGGTCCGCCGAAAGCATAGTTGCTGAAATCCTATAAGACGGATAAAGTTTGATAAGAAATCCAAAGCACCCGAACAGCAGATGGGATGATTAAATTGGGGGAGTTACTTACGATGTATCCTTCTTGTTGTGGGAAAGGAGTTGAATGACCCGGAGTAGAAGGGGACGAATCGAACGTGAGTGCTGCATCGAACTGAGCTAGACCAGATGCCGGTAACTTGATCTCCACCGCGGGAGAGAGGACATCCGGCTCGACGCTCGAAGACCGCTTGCGGTGGGGGAGCACAGATGGCTTGAAAGATTGTTTCGATTGCTCGTAGTCGGTGTCTGGGAGCGGCGCGGAGGACGATCGGCGGTAGGCACGCTCAGTGATGGGTGCCTCGAAGCGGGTGACGAACTCGGGAACATGAGACTTGTCGAAGTCCTTGACGGCGTGTCTGAGTTCGTCCCCTTTCTTGCCGTTGCACAGCAGTTCTACTATCTTCTCACAACGTTTGATGTCCTTCGGTTCCGTCTCTCGTACCCGGCGTTTCTTCTTCTGAGCCTTGTTAGTGACAGGGCGGAACGCATACTGCGGCCATTTGCGCTTGTGTTCCTCCTGCGCCTCCTTGGCCTTGAGGTGCCAGGCCCTGCGCTCGTCGTTAGGAAGGTTCTGCCAGGTCATACCGATGATCTTGGAGAGCGTGCTATGGTTCGTCTCGACCTCGGAGGTGACGTGCTGACTTTTGATAAACGAAGAACGGAAGAGGATGAACGCGTTGGGCGGGCGAGGGATATAGCCTGAGCCTTTCCTACCCCGAGGCTTGGGGTTATCGTTGGCATAGGGCTCTTCCTCAGGAGGGAAGATGTAGGCGGTCGAGGGTTGGAGCGGTGGCGGACTGTCGTCCGTGAAAGTGGTGGGGGTAACGTTGGGAGTAAACTCGATAGTCTGCAGAGTGGACTCTACAGGTGGGGTCCATTTCAGATCGAAATGTGACTGCTTAAAGCCTGGGGAAGAAAAGAATGCAGATCATCTTTCAGAGACGGGAAACAAAACAAGCGGCGTTCGTCCGGCGACGAGAGGAAAAACACTAACCGTCGTCTTGTCGACGCTTCGATTTGCTCTTGCGATCCGCGGGCATGCTTGAGCGGCGTGGGGGGTGTGAGCTTTAGAGCGATAGGACTTTGGTTGGATGGACGGGATATAACCAACAAGCGAGCAGGGAGAGACAGTGGCAGAGGAATGCCGAATTTATATTTTACAGTTAATTCGCTCGCCTTTGGGTCGCGGTAATGGGAAGGCAGGCGTCCATCACAATCGGATGTGCCGATGCAATTCCTGAATGGTAACACATGTCCGGGCCAGCGGTATTCTGATGGACCTGGCTTACGTCCTCTCCTTTAATTTTTAGTATCGAGTTTTCCGTGACCTCAAACCATCCGTCGCGCGTCAACAGTTCGCTCCCCCTTCTATACCGAGCAAGGTTGAGACATACCAGAACGGCCGGCAAACTCGCGGCCGCTTGAGATTGCCCTTGCCCGCGGAAGCAAATTGAACTGTTCGGGCTCAGTCCGGGGGTTCCAAGTTCGCGAACCGATGGTGTGTGTGGCCGGCCCGGCCCGCGCCTTTGTTTTATCCTGCCCACCAATGTTAGATTTCCCCAGGGAGAGGATTAGCGCGATTTCCGTAAAGCCCACGACGCTATGACAACCTGCCTTTGTCCACCGTCTCTCCTTTCATCCTCTTAGAACAGACTGCTGTAGACTATCGTGCTTGATTTACTTCCGTCAAAAGTCCATGACATCGACCCGATCAGATAAACCAGTCCGACGCGAACCGAACAAATTGCCGACGTCTTACCCGACTGCTCCCGAGCTTCAAAAAATCAAGCGAGAAAAATTGAAAGGTGCCTAGGCCTTTGAACCCCCGCAATTACACCATAAAACCTTTTTTGTGCCTCGAGGATATCACCGGAATGTCCTCTTGAACACTGAACGAACGAATCCAAGGAGTATGAGCAAAGGAACGTCCAGACAATTTGGCCCAACAATTTTTTTTCACCCACGAGGCGAATAAACGGCCATTCACAGAAGCCCTCAAACGCCTTGATGCGTAATCCACTCAGATCCAATTAATTAGAAGCAATTTGATATTCCAGCCAGACCATGTTCACCGGCCACCCCTGGAACGACCATGGCGCCGCGAACCGTGTCCAGCCACGAGGTGATGGAGTGCCTCAAGCCGGGCTAACAAGCTGACTACCACTCAAAAACGTACGCACTTCCATGTCGAGGGACATCATCGCTAACGCGATCCAAACAATGGGGGGAAGGCGGGAAGCCTAGAGGACCGCAACTCAGCCAGATGGCAGCTGCCAGTCCGGCGCCCCCTTGGGGCGACATTGATCCAGTCAGGCAGATCCAACCAGCTTACGACCGTGGCCAGCCCGAGAATGCACCGTCGGCAGCGCAGAAGAAAGGCGACGGGACATCGAACTCCGATTCCCGATCACACGAGCGAGGGGGGTGTCTAGGAGAGGATCGACGCGGCGACCATTGAATAGCCCTATTCGATCCTCAGAGGGTGCAAAATGGCTCGGCGCGCGAAAAGGATATATCGATTTTAATTTCCGAACAGCCCAGGCCGATCCACCTGTAGACATCGACTGGATCGCAGCGCCAACGAAACAGAAGATCAGGTGCGATGGAAGCCCGTACTGCCTTTGGAGGACGGCGATAGGACACCGGTAACTAGCCTGTCTTTGTCTGAACCAAGATAGACGTCCCGCGAGCGAAATCAAAACAGTGATTGTGGGAACTTGTGGAACGGACGCGATTTTGCTCCTACGTTTCCAAGAGAATATCAATGAGGACGTACTGTTTCACTCCCAGGTATACCATAAAGTTTGATCATGTCAGAAGCGGACTTCGAACGTTTTCCCAGCCAAGCTGTCCACGAACCCGGGTCGAGGGTGGCGGCACCTGAGAAAAAGGCATGACATTCGGCCCAAGTTTGCGGGTTGGCTGGCATCTCTGTTTCAAATGGAGATACGGATCGACGGCTAGGACTTCCATAACATCGCAGCAAAGTTGAAAGTTCCCGTCCCAACATTGATTGCTGAAAAGCTGCGCACCGGCTTCTTGACGGACTGAACGTTCTAGTACTTGGGCAACCCTCAGCGCCAGGAGATTGAACGTAAGAAGCAGGAACTCACCAGGCTCGGGTAACAGTATGGAATTCCCGTTGGCATGCTGACGACTCATAGGCAAGCGGGAGAATTGTGTAATGAAAGCTAATCACCGAATGAGCAGGGCATATCTTTGGTTCATGATCAGACGTTGAGTGGTCGCGGGGAGAAACACTAGAACTCCAATTCAGTTGTGAAAATCTAAGCGACAGGAACGCGCCCCAACTCACAAAAGGAATGTTGAACGATTACGGCAAGGATGGAAGCACACAAAGATAGTGCCATTCATGGATCCCACTGCATCGCCGATGGAACCCAATAGAGGACGGTGTTTCCTTCGCCCTGCTCGTCTAACCAGCACAGACCATCGCGGAGGAGCATGTTCTGCAGTGCCGTCTGCGCCCTCGCTCCTGTCCAACCCTTCTCTAGTACTAGCATTTGTTCGTCCACCTTCCCGCCGTGAGCCTGCGCCACCGCGAGGACAATTGTCTGGTCCTGATCCAGCTGCTTGACCACACTCCTGACCATCTTCTTCCCCCCATCCATCTCGATGACCTCGTATCCGGCGCCCAATGGTTTGAGGGTCTTGATACTTCTGATAACGTCCTCCTCTGCGATCGCCCCGGCCCCTAACCCTCGTAACTTCGTTAGGATCCTAACCAACTCATTCATCTCGATGAGCCCTCCATTCCGTTCGCGAGTGCTGACGCAAACGTCGACGATCTGGACGCCAAGCTCGTACTGCCAGTCCCCCAGATCGAGCGCCTCGGCCCACCAACCTCCCTTCCTAGGGCCAGCCAACGGATCGACTCCAATATTGGAGCACATCTGTTGAAAAGCGTGACGGAAGTTCGGGTCCTTTCTGATGTCCTCCCGATGAGTCGAAGCGAATCGGAGGAGAGATTCTCGAAACAGGGTCAGCTGCGCCTGCAGATTGTCGACCTGGGTTTTCGATAGTCGGTTCGATAGGTGAGCATAAGATTGGGTCGAGAGCTTCTGTCTGTCGAACGCAGCGATCCCAACGCCTCCTAGACGATGCATGGTTTGTCGTCGTGGATGTAACTACGGGATGAGGGGTGGTGGTCTCAGTCTAATTGTTGGATCCCAATGATCGATCAGGAACATCGCCAGATTGGGTAACATGATCTGCGTTATATAATCAAAATTTCTTTCCTTTCCCCGAATCCCAATGCCGCATAAACGAGCAAAGCGTTCCATCCGCGAGAAAGAACGAGCAGAGAGGTGTGTCCGCCAGTTCTGTCTACCTTTCCTCTGACGAGGTTAAGGAAATCTGCACTCGAAGGGTGACAGATCAAACACCTCCGGAGGCGTCACGAAACCTCCGTGAAGAGGCGATCCCCAAATCCATCACCCGTGTTCTGGACGCTTCCCGAATCCGCTCTGAATGGAAGCGGTCCTTTGGAAAACGAAAACAGAGGGATGAGGAGTGGGATGCCGAAGCCGATTCTCGGCGTAAATCTCGAAAGAAGTCCAAGACGATGGGATCGGACGCTGGGGCCGTAACGGAGGACGCTAAGCTGCCTCCGATGAAGATCCAACCTGGAGAGTCGCTAGCCCATTTCAACAAGTTGAGTATACGCCGTTCATCCAAACCTATCCCCTAACGGTGACATAGGCGCGTCGAGGACAGTATGCGTCCTTTGGTTAAGTCCGCCGTCCAGTCATCCTCGGCCCATATGCGGAAGTTGGCGAAAGACACGTCCAACAAGGTTGACGAGAGATCTTGGAAAACTTCAAACTCATCGGGTCCGACTGCATCTGTGGGAAAGACAGGGCAGCCCAAACCCAAACCCGACCCCGCCCAGGATCGGGTCGAGGATCGGAATGGGCCCTCGACAGAATTTGAGAAAGTGTCTACCTCTGCTCCAAAAAGAGTAAACGATATCGTTCAAGCCCCGCCGCAGATTAAACACCTCCCGCGGAATGCGAAGAAGATCGTAGCAACCTCAGGAAAGGGCAGGAAATCGGACGCAGTGATCTCGATGGCTCAGAAGGCGATGATGGAGGCGGAAAGGGAGAACGTGATTCGACGGTACCGCGAACTGAAGGAACGAAGGCTGAAGCAGCAACAGAAGAGTTCCGATGCCGACTCATGAATCAAATTTTAGCCTTTCATGAATCCATGTCTCAGTTCATGTGTTATTTTCATCTTGCGTGGACCCTCATTTCCCCAAGCTGTGTAGTCTGCCTTCATTCAAGCTTCCAAGTTCGAACTTTACGCCCTTGTTCCAAAGCGACCCCGCAAACGTCATTGGACCCTTGCCGAAACTCCCGCCACGTGCGGCGCTCCTCATGGGTCGGAGTCGGAGGCGAATAGGCACCGCGGGTGAGCCTACAGGGCTCATTCATTCTGAGAATAATGGCGCAGTCGGCCGTATTCCCCAATTGGACAAGTGGCTATGTTTCCATGAGACACGTTTTTGTCAGATCGTGGAGTGTTCTGGACCTTGAGGCCTGAGATCTGAGACCTGACGTGTAAGCAGGAAAGGCACGCATCCTCATCAAACCTTACGGTGGATCGAAAGGAAGCGCAGAACTTTGCGGGGAGTGGGTGGCTGGACGCCTGTGGTTCTGGGCTTGCCAGCTTGATTGATTGCAGAATTCTGCTCGCAGTGTCCCAAAGTCTTGTCAACGCCCCCACTATCGGAAGTAACCCAGGTTACCTCAGGCCGGTGTTTAAACTCGTGTACGTGTAATATTGGGTAGATGTATACCGGTGCATATTCAACGAACGTAAAACAAACTAAGTGATACAACGGGAAGTACATTGTGCCGTTTCGTGATCGTACTTGACTTCCACTGGCGGTGCTGGGGGTGTGATCAGATACCTGTCGTGGCGCGAATTTGAATTAGTCAGAGGTCAAATCTTGAAGTACTCCAGTGTTGCTGTAGGGACGTACCGACTGTTCCGGCGCACCCGAGGTGTCATACTCGACGTTCGACAGGTCGTCGAAGAAGTCATGGAGCTTCGTGGCTGGCTTATCGACGGGATCTTTAAGAAGCGTCTTGTTCGTGGCGGTGGTAGTGATCTGTTGATATTCAATCTGACCGCCGTCGTCAAGAAAGACGTCCTCGGGGTTGGCTCTGAGCCTCGAAGAGTTGAAGGAAAGGTAATCCCTCTCGATTGGGATAGTCTCCACACGACCAGAGTCATCGAGGAAGTCATCCTCGGGGTTGACCTTTAGCCTTGCAGAATTGGCGGCGTTTGAGATGGGTTTATCAGAGTACATGACGAGGGTTGGGCCGTTCGAGCGTAGCGATGGGGCTTTTATGCGTTAGCCCCATCTTCGTTACAGCTGTATGAGTAAATGTTGATTGGAGTTGGAGCGGGTGAACCCACGATGACGACAAGGGGCCACGGTATGTGGTTATCAAAGGAGCGAGATGGAGCACCACAGGCCTGAACTTGTCCCAGAGACCCTCATCTGATAAAAAAAAATGGTCGCCTCGGCTCCACATGTAAGCCAGGCGATAGACCCTGTGTGCCTGGAACCGCTGGCAACGAGGCTACCAGACACTGGACTCGGTCTGGTGAAGATACTTGCGGTGACTTGAAATCTTGGACACTCGACTTTTGCCAGTTTTTTATCTTGCCCGGGGCCAACTGCTATGGCACTTCACCCAGGCCGCCAGCCCACTGGCACACCATCACAGCGGCCAAAGAAGGCAAAACGGGAGGGGTGAACTCGATCACCCGCTTCCGAGTCGTTGATCAAGTTGAGAGGATGCCACTTGTCTTCCCAGTTCCGCCACTCTCAACCAAAGGCGCGAATCTTGTTGCGTTTTTCTTTTCTGCGTCCTACGTCGTCTCACTCTACCTCTCGAGAAATGCCAGACTGGGGAATTCTCTAAAATCCAACTGTCCGAATGCCAGCGTGTCCCAGAACCGGACACGGGACGATCCTACCGTGATAAGAGCGAGGATGCTCGCAGCTTCCACAAGCACGGTTCTGAGCTGCGCCGTTGTATTTCTGCTCGTCTGGCATATCGTCGACGATCTAGAGAACGTGAGTGATCCAAACCTGGTAACCACCGCCACTCAGTAGAACGCATCTCTGTAGAATGCCAGCCTTGCGTTCGATTCGACCGTGGCCCGTCTAGGCCTTACGTTGTTTGAGGACCATTCGCCGCTACCGTATCTTGTTACTCCGATCCTCTACCTTGGGCCCTTGTACACCACGTTTCTGGACTCCAAGCTACCCTTTCAATCGGGATGGTCATGGGGCCACGACGTGGTGCCGGTGTTCAGTACCTGGGTCGGTATTCGTAACTATTTCTTTGGTCCGATTACGGAAGAATTGGTGTTCCGGGCGTGTGTGCTGGCGGTATATCATCTCGCGGGGTCATCGAGGAACAAGATGATATTCTTATCCCCTCTATTGTTCGGTCTTGGTGGGTATATATTATTTTCCCCCCAAGGTCAAGTCCGCGTATTCATCTGATGTAGCCCATCTTCATCACGCATGGGAGGTGTATATCAACGGAGGGAAAACAGTAACTGCAGCTAAGCGAGCGCTGCTCGTCACATGTGAGCTCAGTTGATGATAGACCGTTGGAGATCCGTCTGACGTATGAATTTGCGTACGTACAGTGATCCAGCTTGCATACACCACGTTGTTTGGATACCACTGCGCCTTCCTATTCCTTCGGACCGGATCCGTGTATCCACCGTTGTTCTCGCATATGTTTTGTAACTTCATGGGGCTACCGCAGATTGGATACGAGCTCCAGGTGTTCCCGCATAGAAAGGCGGGTGAGTGTCTTCTACTCAATGAGTCGGATCGCTGTGACCGATAGGCCGCGTTCTCAGGTATCGTCTTCGTGTACATCCTCGGTATTATCGGGTACGTTTACACGATGAGGAACTGGACGTTGGATGCAGACAGTTTATACTGGCAAGACCATCTCAAGAGGTATTAGGATAGGATAGCGTCACAGTGTTACGTCGTAGAATTCAAAGCGTATGGGAAACTTGGGCACAGCCACTCGGGGGCTGCCGAACATTCCCGGAACTCGCTGGAGTCGGTGACAGAACGGGAGAGCCGTACGTTGTCTGCTTCCTCGGCTGCGCCACCGTCGACGACGACAAGGATTCTGTTAAGGACGGCCCTGGCAACTTTAAAGGGGAAGAGGTGAGTACGGCGGGAGTGCGGCCACTTCCGCAAAGATGGATGGCCGGACGTGCCACTGACCATGTGTTAGTTACACGCAGGAAGAGCACGCCTCGCCGGTGTGATTGCTATTTGAGCCTCTTGCCTCCGTACAGCCTTCCGTCCTTCCCATTGTCCGCCTCCTTTCAGAAACCGCATCCGGCCGTCACAAGGCGAGTCCACCCCAGTCGTTCGTGGCCCCCGGGCCCGTGCTCATCGGTTTTACGGAAAATCACTAGATACCCTAAAGCCGTAGCCTCGAGTTCTGCCTCAAGCCCAACGCTTTCTTTCATCGCCGCGAAATCTTTCCCTTTCACCGTCATGACGGAATACGACTACTCCCCCGCTGCCTACGAGAAGTACATCAACACCCAGCTCAGAGTATCTAACTGGGTATCCTCTCAGTCGGATCATACCCAAAGTTATGGCAATCCATTCGTGCCATCTACATACATCTCGACGAAGCCGCTTCCTGCGGAGCAGAGCTCGCGGAGAATGGCTAAGAGCCCACCTAGATCACGTTCATCTACCACCTCCGCCCCATCTTCTAGCACCACCACACCAACTAAGCCCACACGTCAGCCCCATGTGCGATCCTCTACGACGAAAGACGTCCGCCCAGAACAACGACATACCCCGACTCGATCGATGACGATGCCCGCTTATCAGCAGGCGATGGTGCATCATGCGATTCCCGGCCAGACTCTCGTCCTTCCAACATCATCCCGCGACAGACACGATAGACAGGACAAGCATCACTCATCATCGCGCCGCTCATCCAACAAATCCCCCTCAAAGTCCTCCCATCATTCATCACGTCACGACCGCAGCCATCATCATCGATCTTCCTCCACAAGTCGAGCGTACACAACAGACAGGGACGCTTCCGGCAGGAGGGTCATCCACCTAGAACCTGATTCACGCAACAAGGTTGTTCACCTACCCCCTCCGCAGCTCGGAGAACAGTATGTGATTATTCCACCACCAGGTGGAAAGGTCGAACTCGTGGTATGTTACCCCACACATCATTTCTTTGTCGCGTATCATTGAAACTGATCAGCCGTTTGTCAGAACCCACAGAATCATAAAGTAGAATACAGACAACAACCTCAGAGGGAGAAATCACGACATCAAGAAAAACAAGAACCTACGCTTCTCAAACGAATCTTTGGCGGGTTCGGCCTCGCCGGAGGCAACCGCAACAGCTCAAGATCAAAATCACGATCAAGTTCGCATCGTAGACGGAGCAGCTACTGATCACCAACATACCCCCCGCGTTTCTCCTTCACGTTTTGGTTCCGTCACCTTCTCACCTCGGCCGTTTTCCCAGTTGTTGTTCACCCAGCTTTCACCCGCTTTCCAACCTGCTCCAGCCATACTTTAATCCGTGAATTTATACCTCCTTACAACCTTACAACTTCTCCCCTATGCGACACCAGTTTCTTTTCGTTTCCCTCCCTTCTGCATCCCCACAGACTACGCGCCCTGCCTTGGAAGATTCCAGTATATCCACCAATTAGATGATTCGTTCGCGTAGGTCTTTTCTCTCTCTTTGTTCGTTCAGTTCTTTGCGCTACATCCGTCTATTGGGTGTGGGCGATCTGGCATGTGAGTATACATGAACATACATAGTTGGTTCATATGTCAATATACTTCTGTTCTACGATTGTCTATGCGGAGTATAAGACCCTGTGAAAGAGAAACCAAAAAACCCAAGAAGTGATTCTGCATAGGGGGTATCTACACGACGACAGTCGATTGTGGCATACGGTATACTATGTACTTTTCGTTCTCTGGCATACGAGGGCATAGGGTTTGGTTAAATTTACACCGAGATTAACTTGTGCTTCTTCCGAAGTCTACCTTTAAAAAACGTTTGGTATGTTCATCGGCGTGAGCCGGCGCCCGTGGAGTGCCGACGGTGAAGACGGTTAGAGGGAGGAGCGGAGATAATCGGCAAGTTCTTATCACTGCCAGCTCTGAATAGTCGGGAAAAGAAGGGACGTTTTATCGAGCCGGCACCCGTGGACTGGGAGGGGGGAGGTCCCGGTTTCTCAAGAGCCTACGGACCGACGATTAAGCTTAAGCACCCGGCTACTTGTGTAGGACCACAAAACTCACCAGCATCTGGGCCTTGGGACCCGGGACGTAATGGTTGCTCCGGCTCGATGAGGAATTAGTGCGGGAGCGGGAATGAGTGAGGGTGGGAGAGTTGGAGGATTGGGACGAGGTGCGCCCACGGCGGTAAGCGGCACGTTGCTGCTCCTTTTCCCACTCTTCGTCTTCATCAATCACAGACCAATTATCCTCGATGATGCCCCGCGAAACCGTCCGGCTGTGACTGTTGGCGATCGTGTTTTCCTTGGTCAGCAGTGATATCGGCCGTCCTGAAAGTTTCGATGACCCATGAGGGCGGTAGCCGTTGGCGGAGTAGTCGCGTGAGGGCATGTCGTATCTCGACGGAGGATGAGAATTAGAGTAGACGATAGCCTGAGGGGGGCCGTGCCTCTGGACCCAACTATCTGGTCGACCGTTGCGCGGGGAGTCTGATGGGTTGTGGTCGCCCGAGCCGTATCCCCGACGGGGAGCCGGCGCCATAACGGATGAAGTCCGAGAGTGTTGGGAGGGCCTCGAGCTGGCGTACCCGGCCGTTCCGGGCGTCATAGACCGCTGAGGTGGCCGAATCCGGATTTCCTCAGGTCGCATGGCGTTGGAGGTGTGGGGGCGGGGGGGATGCCCTGAAGCCCTGTGATGCATTTGTGGGTGACCTGTAGTAGGGTGCAGGGACAAGGAGCGAGAGTGATGTGACGAGGGGGGGCCGTAGTTGTTCACGGGACCTGAATTCGTTCTTGACCTAGCGTTCCGCGAAGACACGCTGGCGTTCGAATGGTAGCCTTCCGACACGCGCTCCTCTCTCCCATCAGGGAAACGGAGGACAAAGCGTGGCGGCACTGAACGGTGGCTTTCAGCGTCGGAATCTGACGAATAGATCGCTGACTCCGTGTCTGACGGGGGCATGTCTACAAACTGTGCCGCGCTTTTGGGAGGAAGGCGACTGACCCAGTCTGAGGTACGCTCCCCGGGGTGTTTATAGGGCCGGTAAGCTGATTGTGAAGATCTCTCGTAGTCGGCCATTGCTTTTTTGGTTTCACGAAACGGCCGTAGGGGGTGAGGTGTTGGGGAGGAGGTGACGGGGATAACGAAAACGAGAGTCTGGTCACCCGCATTGCTTATAGCCGTCCGGTGCCAAAATTTGTTCACTCGTCCGATGGTCCCGGGATGATGGGAGGGGCACGAAACGGCAGATTACCATTGGCTAGACAGGCCTAGAGACCAGCACATGGAGGGATGGACCGTCTCGTGGCAAGTCCCGACCCCCATTGGGAGAGGTCCATAAGAGGAATATTCGTAAGAGCGAGAGCACCAGGAGAAGGCAAAAGTAAACCGTAACCACGGTAAGAGACCGATTGCCCTTAATCCCGGTAGGTGTGATGGTGAGTCGGCGGCAACTGTTTTTGTCCCCGTGACCTTGGCTCGCACGCTGGCGGTGGACTTCATTTCTGGAGGAGGAATCAAACTCAACGTCTTGGGTTCCTCCAATTCTGACCCTGGATCCCATATGGTCGTGTTGAGTTCTGACCAAGCACTCTCGGAGGGTCAACCATTCTACCGAGTGTGTTGGACCGCCTCCGGAGTCCGCTCGAGCTGGCTAGAACCCCAATACGTCTCTGCGGATCTTTCGCGCAGCGGTTTACGTTTTCAAACTCCAACAAGGCCCAAAACAAGTCTTCTTCGTCGTTGAGTCCATCCCCCCAATTACCCCCATTACCTTTTCATGACACATCCCTTGTCGCGCCGACGTGCAGCGCTCACCAATTCCAGTACGCTGTTTTGTCAACCGTCGCATTCATCCCTCGTCAAATTGACATGCGGTGCGCGGTCGTTCTCAGTAAATTTTTGTTGTCGCCCGACACAGCCTGTTGTCATCCATTCAACCTTTTTTCTGAACGGTTAATAATGGTCCCACTCAATGCCGGTCGGGAAATGAAATCACGAAGCTCAGGCTGGGAACCCGGTGAGCCTGGCATCCACCATCGCGTGGCGAGGTTCAGCCCTCGCATCTTCCCGGCATTTGGTGGAACCCGCAGCCCTACCGAATCCCACAGGCAGCTCTTTACGATCTGTATTCAAATCCATCCTTGGAAACCAGACATCAGCCTCGCGTTGTTGGGAGTAATGGCTTAGACGTCCTAACCGTGTCGGATGACCTCTTGTTTCGTTGTCCGGGCGTCATTATCGTGGGAAGGATCGCCGAATTCGGTTTTTCGAGAACGAGAGTTCGGTCACCCGCCTCTTGCGAACGTCCTTCAGCATTGGTCCTCCCCCCGTCGCGACGTGAAGGGGTTCTGTCTCGGTTACGTTCGCACACTTTACGGACATTTCTGAGAGAAATGTCCATATATCTCCGAATGCTACGTGGCTCAACCGGGGGTCAAAGCTGCCAGTGGTCGAGCCTAAGGCCTGGTCCCGGTGTTCATCTCCCTGATCTGCCTCCAGTGACACAATCGTACGAAGCGAAAGCAAGCGACAAGACTAGCGTTTGGTCACTGGCGTTCATGTTACCCTTTCTATCGATCTACAATATACGACAAGCAATACCCCCGTTGGACGTTATCGGACATGCCGTCACAGGTATTTTCTCCTCCCCGCTCAGATCTGACCGCGTAGATGCAGTTTAGTTCTCGTTCTAGGGCCTCCTTCGGGACCGTCGAACCGTAAAGACACCAAGCGACCAACGTCGCTCAAAGACGCGCCTACGAACAAAGATACGATGTCTGCGGACGTCGCAGCTGGACGCCACTCACTTTCCCCATTGTCTACTTCGAAACCGCCGTTCCCCCGTCATTGTTGGTCTGACGTCCTCTCATACAACGGCGTTTCTCCCTCTCATTTAATTGTTTGCTTGTTGTCTGTGTTGCGAGTCATCATCTTATCTTATCGCGCTTGCATCGAGCCTGGACCACTCGTCTCCCGGACGGTTACTCGACTAGGTCAAATGGGACGAGAGACCCGCCCTTGTGCCCATCACCGCGGTCCTCGGGACCAAGAGGCCTGCGAAGGCATGACCAGGTTTTTCATTTAATTCCCCCTCCCCTCTCATCATGACGCCACGTTTTCATTCAAAAGGGCTGCATCATACCTATCCGCCGGCTCTTCACGTCATAGTTTTTCCAGGCTTTTCCATCAGCCTTCGTCATCTCGACAGAATCTGACAGTATAGATTTAGGTTCGTCCCCAAGACTCGACCATAGCATCCGAAGCTCGGAAAATACCTCATACGATTTACGGTATTACAATCCTCGACAGCTGACTTCTCTTTATGACACACAAGATAGATTTCATTTCGTCTGGCTTTTCGCTTTTTGGCTACGAGGGCTGTCATGGGTTCATACATTCACCGGTGGTCGCGTGTACCGGTCACCCAAATCGGTACTGCATACAGTCACACCCATATTGACCCACCCCGTTCAAAGTGAGCTGGTTGTATGCGTTGGATTCATTAAGGTTTTTGAAAAAAAAAAAACAGGCGGGGATAACGTCACAGGGGTCGCCATGAAGCGAACTACAGTGGCACGCCGAAATTCGGCCTCAGATCTCTGAATTGCTGGAATGAGGAGGGTGCCGATCTCTCGTGCTCTGCGGTAGGGGTCTAGCCCCTCCTCGCGTGGGGGGGCCACGAGTCCGCGAACACTCGCCACGTTTACTTGCTTCACCGCCTCTTTCTCAGCGGCCACCTGCTTTGCAGCGTCAAATAGGAGAACACCAAACCCTTATCATCGTCCATTGATAGCGTATTCCCACATGTACATACACAGACGCGTGCTTCGATGCTTCGTTACCATGTAAGACCGCGGTGTAGACCCCCTCCACGTTCACACCGGCGGTGGGGTTTTAACGGTGGTCCGATTCGTATCGCGTCCGCGCTTGAAGAGCGTCCTTTTACCCCCCCTTTCGCTTCCGAGCTACCTTACCGTAGTTCGCTGGCCGTGAGATTCGAGAACCAGGACAAGGCCCCACCCTCGGGATCCAATAGCTTCCTCGTTAATGAACGGCCTGGACACCAGCCACGAGTCCGACTCCAGGAGACTAC
>Ga0307515_10004404_pt1 | contig 29157 bp, 14 predicted proteins | sample 17_EM_MG_FD_194513 | JGI IMG/M metagenome (GOLD analysis project Ga0307515, IMG submission 194513) | Populus trichocarpa ectomycorrhiza microbial communities from riparian zone in the Pacific Northwest, United States - 17_EM | ecosystem: Host-associated > Plants > Roots > Unclassified | place... | reverse complement strand
AGTGTTAGCTATATCTGCGGTATTATTGTCCTGCAAGTAAATAGCGATATTGGCTATATCTACAATATTACCCATAAGGGCATCTATGTCTATTATAGCATCCGTAATAGCCGTGTCTATAATAGCTGTAAGTAATAGGTATTTACGGGGGCAACCTCTGCCTCGCTTTAGCGGTAGCTATAGTTTAGCTTTAGGTAATAGTTAAGGTTTAGCTAGTATAGGTACTGGTTTAGCTAATTTAATAGACTCTTATGGTTTAACTAAGTCTTATAGGTCTAGTAGGTAAGATTTTACGACCGTAGAGCGGAAGGTTATAGGCCTATTTAGTAGCTTTACAGTATAGGTCTTACCGTTAACGGTAAGTAGTATATATAGCCCGTCCTAATAACCGCTTTAGCCAATATTGCCTTCTCTTTAGACTAAGACAGGCGAACTAGGTGGGAGGCCGTAAATAGCGTTAGTTTGTTATCTATTTCGCGTATTAAGAGCATTAGCAATCTATCGTTTAGCTCATAGCTTCTAGATTTCCACTATTGCTTTCTTAATAGCCGCAGCTCGCTGTGCGACTAAAGGTAATAGTGCGTCCGATTTAACCATTCGGGGGTAGGCTCTAAAGACTAGGAGTGTAGGGACTAGGCCCTCTGGGCTAGCCGTGTTATTAATAGCTTTAAAAGCTATTTATAAGGCCATCTCCTTGCTGATTTTAGGGATTTTAGATGTAATAATTTGGTAGGCTCGTTGTAGCGGACTATAGTAGCGCTCTACTATTCTAATGGAATTGTGTAATTTAACTAAAACTGACTTTGTAGTTACTCCTATGGTAGCAGCATAGTGCTTAAACTTCTTACTAATAAAGTTCTTTTTAGTGTCTATAGTAATTAAGTCTAGTAGTCCTAAATAGCTATTAATTTAGCACATTTGTAGAACGTCCTAAGTATGCTTAGCGCTGATATCTCGTAGCTATCTGCTAGCTTGAAATTAAGTTACTTCATTAACTATATATAGTAGGGGGGAGCCGCTAATATATATAATGTTGACGATAATATTGTAGTTAAAATTAACGTTGTTTTATAAGGTGAAGCGAAATCTACTTAGAGATCTGCTAAACTTTTAGCAGTAGTGGTAGAGTTTAGTTAGCTCTTCAATAGCAGATCTATTAGTATTATAGCCGTGGCCAGTCTTGTCGAGAAGCTTTTGTAGTCTATTAACTGACGGGTAACCAAATCGACGGTGTAGACGTTATAGCTCTATATTAGTTAAGTAGCAAGGGTTCGCGTTAAAGGACTTAACTAGATAAGACTGTAAAGAGAAGCTCTATATAAGAAATAGGTGGCCAAATCGTCTAACTACTGGCACCTTTTTAGTGCGAGTGATAATAACGTCCTTTAGGTTATCGTATTTAATATAGAGTCTGTCTATATCTGCTAGGCAAAGTAGGAAAGAAGTATCTGCTTTAACGATATGGAATTATACCTTGCCTATAGGGCTGTTGACGTCTATAGTTCCGATAGACGTAGAGGCTTTAATCCTAAATTAGATAGTTACTTGGCCCTTAGTTAACGTATTAAGGCTTACGGACTTATCTACGGCCTATAAAGCTTGGAATTGGCTATAGCTAGCCATAGACTTACGCGAAGCACCTGTATTAATTATAATTCCTATAAAGACCGTTGAGGTATATTATGGCGCTGTGGTTGTGGCCGTACTATAGGCAAATGGGTTGGTCTCTATATAAGGTTCTATGGTAGACTCCGTGGTAAGTTCTAAAGCCATAAGCAGGTATATATAAGCCTTATTAGCTAGCTCTACGCTTATAGAGGTTGCTTTCTCCGTAGTAAGTGTTCTAAAGGTGGTGATATAGGCAGAACTATTATTAGGTTCTTCGGCATCGCTCCTAGAGTCATTAGCGTTATATGTGTAGGCTTTAAAGTCTAAGTTATCCTCTTCATCTCTTTTGCAGGCGGCGACGTATTATTTAAAGTAGTTGTTAAAGTTGCCCTTATTACGGCCCTTAATATCAATAAAACGTCTCTTATAGTCGTCTCTGGACCGATTACGCTCCTCCTCTATATATTTCTACGAGCGGCAGTCCTCCTTCTTGCAGACGTAGCACTTGGCCTTTAGTCTACCGTTAGTTCTATAGGGGCGATTACTACCGTAGCGATTAGTGTTTCGGTCTCGATTTTAGTTATTTTAATAGTAACGTTAATCCGTAAAAAAGGCTTAGTAAGACGATCTTATTAAGGCCTGTAGGGGGTGTTTTTTTTCCTACGCAATAATAGAGGATTGTAGCTTACTAATTAACTAAAAGAGGTCTTCTAAAGGGTTAGAGACAGTGATATGGTATACTAGCACTCCCTAGTAAGCAGTGACTAACTTATTTATAAGAATACGGTTTATACGAAAGTTTAGGTATAGTCTATAACGTTGCTTTAGCAGTTTATTTATAAGCAGTTGGAAGTTCTAATAAATTAACTTGTTAGGGTTCTCGTCTATAACTTCTTAGAGGGTTATGCTATTCTACTTCGTAAGGTTCTTGCGGTAGTATTCTAGCCTTTTAAAGAACTGTTGTATATGGTTACAGGCTTCCGTAAAAGGTCTTAACTTAAGGTTACTGTTATAGTAGTAGTCCTAAGCAAGTCCTTTTAGTATGCTAGGGAATGCTATTACGTAGCCTTCTAGTGGTAAGCTAGATCTCTTACAGATGTTATAGAAGATAGTCAGCTTAAAGTTAAAGCTGTTATTAACTCTATTGTACTTTTGGTCGTCTGTATAGATCTTTATAATTATAGCTACCTTTTTACTATATCTAGGTCCTTGCTCTATACTAGGCACAGCTAGTTTAGGTAGTGTATATATATATAGCTGCTGCGGCTGCTATAGCTGCTACGGCTGCTACTCTTTTAGCTATAGTAGTTGGTTAATAAAAGCGTGGATTTAGTTGTAATTAGAGGATTAAGGACTAGGAGGGGTAGTAGGGGTAGTAGGGGTAGTAATCGGAGTAGCTGGCGGTATAGTAACCGGAGTAGCTAGTAGTACGGCAGCTGGAATAGCTAGTGGAGTTAGTAGAGTAGCTGGTGGTAGGGCTAGAGATATAGTAAGCTTATTTAAGGTTAAATTGAGTTAGTCTTACAGAGTTGTTGTAATTATTAGTTTTACCTCTATAAGGGCCGCGATAAGCTCCTTATCCGTCCATTTATAAAACTTTTCTCTATTAGCGACATCCGTTAGCACCTTACTAAGGAAGTATCTCTTATCTTACTTAACAATATATACTCCTTTCTTAACTAGGTATTAACGGATTCCCATTCTAGTATTAGATTGTACTTATTTAAAGGTCTTTAGCGTAAAGTTCTTAAAGTCTTTCTAAAATACTGTCTATAATGCAAAGTCTATAAGGTTAAATTGTGTATATAGGTATATCTTGGTCTCTATATACTCCGTTAGGTCGTTATCTATAGCCGTCTCCAAGTCGATTCCGTAGCCGTATTTAGTAATTCTTTCCTTCTAGTTAATTTCTATATTATTATGTCTTTGTATATAAGGGTAGGTATAAGGGTAAGTATAAGGGTAGTCATCGGTTTAAAGAAGTTAAGGTTTAAGGTAAGGATATAAAGGTGTATACGTGTCCTATTAACGAATCTATAGTTCTTGGATACTATAGACAATTCTTAGCAAAGATACGGTCCTCTAGGCGATCTGACGCGTTAACAGTTAAGTTAATATATGGTTTTAAGCTTTAAGGGTCCTCTAGGCGATTTAACGCGTTAATAGTTAAGCTAATGCGTGGTTTCGAGCTTTAAGGATAATATAGCTTTCTCTAAGTAAAGATACGATTCTCTAGGCGATCTGACGCATTAGCAAGCTAATACGTGGTCTTAAGCTTCGAGGGTAACGTAGTTTTCTCCTTTAACTAAAATAGTGCGATAGCTCTGCGATTTAATGCGTTAGTAGTTAAGCTAATGCGTAGTTTTGAGCTTTGCTATTGCGTATTTCCTAATCTATACGTCTACTAATTAGTATCGGTATACTCACTTTATTAACGTGCACGAATATTACTTATAGTAGTACGTATGCGGTGTTGAAGTTGGTAGTTAATTGATGTCTAGAAATAGGGGTTTGCTCTAAAGTCAGATTAGCTAGTCTTACTTCGTAGTCCCGTAACCACGTTATATAACTAACATTCCGACACTAATAAAGTAGTAATATTTTTACTTAATTCTAGCTAGTGACTAGGATTCTATTACTAGGTTTATTATTAGGTTCCCGGTTCTAGACCTCTTACTAAGTTCCCAATTTTAGTCCCTTTCTATTTTTGCCTTTAACAGATCTTTGGGCATCCCTTAAATTAACGAGTTTTCTGCTAATTTTTACTATACTTCACTAATTCCTTTTCTTCCGCCCTTAAATAATAGTTTATATTATTATAGAAATTATTTAAGTATATACTATAGCCATAGGTAGTATTTTTACTTTTCTTATCCTTATTTACTTCTGTCCCTATATATAGTCATTTTTAAAAACCACTTCTCTTCTAGTATCTTAATATCTTACCTATCTGCAGCTAATCCGCCGCTATTAATATTTAGGCCTATAGAGTTAGGCCGATGTCCTTTTATAGTTATTTTATATTATGGTAAATGCGTTCTATATCGGCTTTAAAGTCTAGAATATCTAGATAGCCGGTTTACAAGCTATAAATCTCTTATTAATTAATATAATCCCACTTTTTATTAGACCTTATCTTAACTTTCTTACAGATATACTTGGGGTTTCTCTAAACACGTACTAATGAGTTTATCGCTCGGTTAGGATAATGTTGTTTATCCTTTTACTCTTTTACGTTCTTACGGTAATGGCTAGTTAAAACTCTTTTCCTTTACGTGTAGCGGAGAATATATGGGGAGTTATTATAAGCCTTACCCCCTTTTCCCCCTTTTTATAGGACTAATGCCTTACTAACCGTATCTAATACTGTATAGGGGGGATCGTTACTATACTTTCTTCTCCTACTCTCTTATCCTTTTCTCTATAGGCTATTATACGAAATATTTATCTGTATATATTAAGTATTAGCAATCCTTTCTGCCTATTCTATTTAGCGGCACTTAATATTAAAGCCGCTCCCTCCTCGGCTATATGTCTATATCTTTGTAATAATATTCCTTTTAACCCTTCTTCTATAGTCCGGATTCCTTATTTACTAAAATAGGGCTATAGGCTCCGGCTGTTTTTAAGCTTATATTAGTTATATTAATAATAATATTAAGATATATCTAAGTTTATCTTAACCGTTAAGTATTAAAGTAGGGCAGTATATAGGTCTGTAGATTCTAGTAGTAAGTTTCTAGTCCTTTCTACAAACTTATCCTTTTACTATAACGTCCTAGTTAGAAGGGAAACAGAATTCTTTAGATCTATTTATAGAGCCTTATAGAGGCTTAACCTAGAGATTACTATATTATAGCAAGACCTACTACGGCGGACTGCCCTATCTAGCTCTGTTTAGCGGGCCACACGGGATTAGCGCACTAGTAGGCGATTACAAAACTATTCTTATAATATTAAGCGGTTTCGGCATAGCCGCGCAGTTACCTTACTTTACTTAGCTAATATATAGGTATAATGCTTGCAGGACTCGCACCTGGCGAGTCCATTTAGTATAGTAATTAGAGACTATTAGTAAGCCCTAAATTGTAGTTTATAAATTCGAAACTTATAATATATAGACATTGGGATTGCAGTATAGTCTTTACTTAATAATACTCTAACTAACAACACCTTAGATAATAGTTATGTTAGTAGCTTAAATAATATTATTGTTATAGCTTACGCTAATTTAAAATAGACCCTCGGTATCTTAATTTATATTAGATTAGGAAGAATAGATAGGGTACTATTTGGCAAATATGCTATAGTATATAAAGGCTCTGCGAACCTAGAGATAATTCTCTAAAAAGAGAGGGCAGAAAAATATATTAAAAGGGTGCAAGATGAGGCAGGGAAGTAAGGAGAAATGCTAGTTATGGGTAAGATTTCCTACCTTATGCTACTCTTAAGCTGTTGACCGTTTATAGTATTAGGAAGTGATAAGCTATAAGATCGTCTATAGGACCTTATATATAGCTACTTAGATAATAAAGTAAGGCTCCTTAAACTAGAATATTAGCCGGCGTAATTATAAGAGCCGCTTATAAGAGGGTGCGTCTAATTAGTATTTGGAGTTAATATTAGATCTCGCTTTCTTTCTTCTTATTATAGGTACCGTTAAGAGGTTAAAATTTCCTTATTAGCAATTTATCTGTAATTATAAAGCGGTAGTTACCGCTTTTATACCTAAGACTAAAGTAACCTAGCCTAGTAGATTGTTACAAAGTGAAAGAAATGTAAGAGGAGTAGTACGTTAGTGTTAGAATAAGTAAAATAGACTAGTTCTTTAATATCTTAGCTATTAAAAATTAACCTTTTACCTACTAACACTACACCTCTAATCCTCCTGTCTTCCGTCTCCTCCATATTTACCTTATTTAGATTTATATCACTATTACTACTATAATATAGATCGCTGATTATTTCCTATTGCCTAGTTCCTCGTCATGTACCCCTATCTTGCTACTTACCTTAATTACGTGCTTTGCCCTCTTCTTGCTGCGCTGCCTACCCTCCCTATTTCACTTTCGATCCTGTACGTCACTTACTATTAACTGCAAAAAGTAGGTCATAAAAGAAGGACTTGTGTGTTAATTGATCTATAAAGAAAAGAGACTATATATATATAAGGTAGATGCAGGTATAGGGGGGGGGTTAGTGACTAAGTCGGTGACCGAGTTAAGGGGTAGGTAACTGAGTTGGGTAAAAAGACGACCTGACTTAGGTCGACACTTACCCTCGTTTTTAACTTATGCTTTAACGGCAGCGTATATAACAGATCCTTTTGCCAACATATATGCGGTATTATTAGTGCTATATATAACTAACATGATAAGTGCCACTCCTCCCGCCCCTTCCTACTTAGGCAGAGTGTTGCGCTCTAACACTTATACTTGTCCACTTATATAATAATTTGGGCTACAATATTACCTTTATAAATATTTAATAGGTGCGCTAGTACTCTTTAATTAAGCTAAATATAGGACGAAGTGTATTAAGGGCAGCCTTGTAAAGCTAGGGTATTATTGCTTGTCTAATAAAGGGGTTATATTTACTGCTTCCGTCTTATAATCCCCCCCTTTAGACTCTACTACGTTCTACTAGGCCTCTTCTTTGCAAATCCTTAAGTATTAGGTATTTGTGATAAATAAATACCGCAATTAGATTAAATAAGCTTTAGAGGTTAGAAAAGATACTAAATATATTAAGCTAATAAATAAATCTAATCTATCTTATTATTGCTATCCTAATTATTATAAAACTAAGGATATCTCTAGTAGTATATTTAGTTAGATCTCTAATATCTTTTTAGTCTCTCTAATAAACTCTTCTAAATTCTCTATAAGCTGGATACCGAACCTATTATAAATAATTTATACATTGCCGCGTCTCTAGTAACCCTTAGGGCAGTAAACGACTATCTTATAATTAAGAGCATATAGACCAAGCTTAAGAAGGCTAATTAGCGATATACTATTCTTATTAAAGAATATTACAATAACGTTAGCGCGGTCTAAATAATTAAGCTTCTACTTAACATACTTGCGGAACTGTAAATTAGAAATTTCCTGTATCTAATCTTTGCACTAGTTATTATAGCGTAGGTTAAAAAAAAGTAATAGAAAGATATAAGAGGGATAACGTTACCTTAGCTTGCTAGTTGGTAGTAAAACTTATATTAATGCTACTAGTAAGGTAAACAAACTTACTATAAATAGGCGGACGGGCTGGTAACTTACAAATTATATATACGGCAGTTTCCAAGTTAGCTAATAACGTGCTTATAATTACGCAATATTGGTAACTGGCGGATAAACGAAACCTAATCCTTAGAATAGGTAAAATAATAAAATAGTTAGCATAATAAAGTAATAGGTAACAAAGTGTCTATTAGACACAATTTAATATAAGGTGTTACCCCTATTAATAACTATTATATTAAGGTAATATACTTTACTAAGCTACTTAAGACAGTTTAAGGGTCTTAAAATAGGGACCCTACTATAAATAACTCCTTAGGGTGCCCTAAAGCAAACCCCTATAATTTAAAATTTAAGGGTTAAAATAGAAATTAGAAATAGTAAAGGGGATCTCTTACTATATATCCTACAAATCCAGTAGGTTTTGGAGTTGTAAGTTATACTCTATAGTTATTTCAACCACAACTATGTACCCTTTTATGGATATTAATGCTCTCCTTTATATGTCTTCCATCGCTCTAGGAAGCTTTGCTACTACGACGCCCCTTTATTCCAATACTACAGCTATAGTAGGTAGTGGTCCGCTAAACAGTAGAGTACTAACCGTAATATCTGCGGGTGCGATTAAAGAACTTTAATTAGCGCACTTCCTTAAAAATTTAGAGGCGTCCTTTTTTAATACTGGCTTAACGGAAATTATAAAGTGGGGGACAAATAAATATCCTAATAATGCCATTAATGTTGTTAGTAAGATTACTGCTACTTTAAAGTCTAGAAATATTACCTAACACCCTTATAGTAAGAAGAGGTCCACCTTAAAAGCCTTATAAACTCGCTTAAGGCCTATAACGCACCGTTAATTTCTCCTTATAATTACTCCTTCCCAATAAATTTAACTAAGGGGTTTTTTAAACTTGCCTATTTTATAACCTTAGTAAGCATTAGAGCCACTATTGGACTTACTAAATAACTCGCAGTTACTAATCCTCTGCTTTTAAGATCGGTATTATTAATACTTACTATTAAATCCCGCTATAATGTATTATTTTATTATATCTAGGACGAAGTACCTAATCCGGCTCTATTTAATACCGGGATTAGCAATATATAGGCGTATAATCTTGCTCTTTTATTTATTGTTCCTAGATCTTGCCTAATTGGAGTCCTATTACCTATTTTGCTAAGACTAACTATTGTATAATTAACTAGCGGAGTATTTAGTAACAACACTAACAGACTATTAGAGAGGGAGTTTACGTAGAATCTAATGCAGATACTATTTATTGCTAAAGAAGGCAAGTGTCGGAATGTATAGACAGAGGTTATGTGGTCATTTGTGTCTCTGATTAGTCATCCTTATAATGACTTATCAGCCCCCTACTTAGGCACCGCGATCCTTACAATCCTTTGCTTTCTGCACCTATTGAACAATAAACAAATCCAGAGATTAATAGGCCATACAAGTGCACTTGTATGGCCTATTAATCTCTAGATTTGTTCATTGTTTAATAGGTAAAGAAAGCAGAGGATCGTAAGGATCGCAGTGCCTAAGTAGGGGGCTGATAAGTCACTATAAGGATGACTAATCAGAGACACGTAACTACGTAACCTTTGTCCATACATTCCTGTCCATATATTCTGACAGCAAGCAACTTTTTATTAAATAGGTTAATTAGCTTAATATACTAGTATATACACCTCTAAATATTACCGCCCGTGGGAGGGGGACTGCTTATATGCCATAAGAGATAAATGGAGTAGCTTTCGCCGTAGTAATAGTGTAGCAGCCTAATAATGTCAATAATCTAACTCTTGCAACAATGGTAGGGCTGATTATTATATTACCTTCCTAGAAGAAAGTAGAAAGGTCTTATTTTATTATTATATGAAGTTTAGGTTTTTTTATTTTCCTAATGTTTTAACATTTAAACTATAGAACAGGTAAAGTAGTAAGATTCTCGCTATATAGGTATGTAATGAATATAAAACTTTTTTCTTACTTATCCGCCACGGTTCTGTAAAGAGCATAAATAGTAAGGCTTAGTTCGTTTAATCGTTACATTAAAGTTAATAGCACTTTCTTATGCCACCACTAAGGAAACTTATAATTTATTATAAAATATTTTTATTATTCTAAAGTGTCTTAGTTAGTATATAATAAAAGTCTAAAGGTTTATTAAAAATTCTAATAACTTTAAAAAGAGCATAGTCTAGTAGAGTTGGTGATTGCAAGGCAATGATTAAATAAACTAGGCTTATAGGTCGTTAATAAACGGGACGGTTCGGCCAGGCGGCTTATAGTAGCTCGTCTTTATATAGATTGGCGCCCCTTAGCCTAATCTATCTGTAGTATAGTTGGTCTTTTTATAGTCTACCTCAGTAAGAATTTTTCACCGCTCCGCTACAATTAACCCTTTTAATGTTAGTATTATCTGGCCAGCCCTATTAGCATAAGGCTAAGCCGTCCGCTTAAGATTTAAGAGTTGGTAATTAGTAATAGAAACGGGTAATAAGACATTTAATAAGATATTTGATAAGACATATAATTGTAAGTAGTGGGGTAGTAAGACATAGGGTTCTAGTGTTAAAGACAGTAGTAAGATAGTGGTAAGGAAATCCGATTTAGTTTGACAGAGGTGTATATATACATTTAGGGCTCAAAAACTTTTTTTCTTAAATTAGGGACAACTGCATATTTATAGCAGAAAAGAATGTGTATAGGATTAGTATTTTACCACTAACTAATAATATCTATAGATAAGCTGTCCGTTGCTAGGATTGCTGCGAAACTATACTAGGATTAACTTTAAGGCTTTTATCGCGCATGGCGCGCTTTTAATAACGCAAATATATATAAAGAGTAAGCAGTATAATAATAAACATAGTACCGGCAATTACTATACCCGCAACTCCCCCACCTCTTAAAGGTTTAGAAGATAAGTATTTAGAAGCTTTTCGTCCTCTTGTGAGAATATTATACCTACTTTCTATTTAGAATACACTTTTGTATTATAGGGCTCGACCTACTCTAAACTCTAGAACATGGTTTTATATATTTAAATTGCTTTCTTTTAGAAGGCTAGAAATATTCTATACGTAAACTCTAAAACAGGGCTGGAACTTAAAGAGACTAATTGAAAAGAACAATGCATTTATATCTGGCCACGCCACCCTTACCCCTAATGGCTAAAAATAGGGGACCTAGAAACGGGCTCTATGGGTTTAAACACTACACTAACTAATAAGTAGACTAGTTTTAGGTCCGCATAGAACCCAATTATAGTCCTCGGTTCTAGCGACCATTGGAATTATTCCTATACTAGATCTCCGAACATTAGGTAGTAGTTAAACTGAATTCTTCTCCCCCCCTTGTCGAACTGAATCGGATTTCCTTACCGCTATTGTACTACTGTCTATTGACCCAGATCGTATTTACGTACTTTGTCTTGCTATATAAAGGGATAGCGGTCTTGGGAGAGACAAAACCGTAAGGTACTTGGTTAGATTGTAACATAGCCATGTAGCGCTATTATCCTGTCTAGACTCGCCAGGGGCGTGTTCGATCTAGTGTAGGTTGCGCTTTGCCACTACTAGGAGGGAGGGCAGCTGACCCGCTCCGGCTAGACCCTTGTTAAAGGTATACTTTTGAGATTATGGAGAATGTAGAGTAAATGGGTAACCAGTTAGCGTTGGAACTAACTCTCTTAGGTATAGCGTTGTGGCGGTGATGCACTGCCGCTGCTGCTTAATGTTAAGCTTGGCGCGGTTGCTGAGTCAACTCCTAAACCCTAGCCAGTTCTCGCGACCGTTTAACTTTGTGATGCGGGCCTTCCTATTGCATGACACACGCCTATATCTACATCGCAGCCTTCTCTGAAAGAGCACCAGCATATTATACCGCCTTTAAGCTTCGTAGGCGCGCCTTTAACGCCTCCGCTAACGGACAAGAAAGCCTTTACGCAAGCTCCCTAAGTTATCGCGCTTTTTAAGGATATCTAAGCTGGAAGACATATTAAGCATCACCCGTGGACGGAATTTTAGCTTGCTTAAGGAGAATATGATAAGATAGAGCGTTAGCTAAATTAAGACGAGTTACTATTTAGATACGTTAAAGATAAGATACGGTGCGTGTGCTTAAGGAATAATAGGAATAGCAACTAACGATAGAGATTAGATAGATATGATTATAACGGAGAGAGCCAACGACTTATTGTTTGTATGCTGACTAGCGTTCACGAGCTCTTTATTAATGGTGTTAAGGACGCGATTCGAAGTTAGTTAAAGGTGATTTGCAGCGGATTAGATAGGCCAGCCCTCTTTGCGTAGAAGGTACGGCTAGCCCAATTGACTAAGATCTTTTTTCTAGTGGACGACGCTCTATCTAGTATAAAGTCGAAATATGAGCCAGATGCCTCTTTCTGGCATAATAATGCACAATACCCAGGAGTTATAATTGAAGTAGCATATTTACAGAAAAGGAAAAGGCTGGGCCGGCTTGCTAATGACTATCTTCTGGACTCGGATGCCAACGTACGGGTTGTTGTTAGTCTAGACATTGAATACGGCAAGAAAGGTTCGCGCAAGGCGACGTTGTTGGTGTGGCGGACTCATCTGGCCTATACTGCCGATGGGGATAAGTTATGAGTGGTTTAAGAAATTGCGGATAAGGTATGCTCTGTCCTAAGTATGCTTTCGTCTATAGTTTTTAACATTTACAGGCGTTTCGTGATGATTAAGGAAACCCTATAGATTATTCAGGTCTACGACTTTAACTATCTGACTTTGCTTATAAAGCGCTCACAAAAAATAAAATTAGTTCCGGAGATTAAGAGATATCCTTATCTACGCAACAGCTTTATTAATTCCTCGCTGTTACAGAGAAAAAGATCCAAGGGCGAAAAGCGCTTATTAGAGACTCTCTTCCTGGAGTTAAGAAGCGTAAAAGATTAGAAATACCCCTAGAGCGGATAGCTTCCGATAATAAAGCGTGGTATATTGAGTAAGAGAAGAGAGCCGCGAAGTATGTGGCGGAGGATAATCCCGATTATAAGGATACGTAAATCTAAAGCTCCTCAGAGTAAAGGCATACGGCTTCAGTTACTGCTTATAATCGTGTTTAATACCTTAGCATTAGAATACGTTTAGCACATATACTCATTCCCTTACATATTATAACATCCAGTAAGGTTGGAATACTATTTTAACATTCTTAACTATGGAGTCTGGAGTCGTTCCATTATTTTCCCTTTGTAGACAATTAAAGAAATATTATTTAGTATAAATAAGAAAGACAGGAGGAGCTTGGAAGAGAGGTTAGGATCTAAACCCGTGGATGGAAAAGGGCCTATAAGGGCAAAGGAGGGAATTATAAGCCTATATAAGTACGGAAACGCTCTAAATCATGGGGTAATAGAACTGTTGTACGAATACATACTAGCGGCTCCTTGCATGTGTTCTGCAATAGAGAATGGTTTCATGGTTTCATATTCAAGCCCTACGCATGCTAGTGAGTATGCCTCGTCAAAAGGTCCCAAGCTGTGGTTCCCATCTTAGTTCCAGCAATGGACCGCTCTGAGAGCCCGGACCTGAGATCTAGTCTAGTTGTGGCTGTGCTTGGACCTTCTTAGCACCCACTGCATGCTATTCGGTGGCGACGATGCCTATCCTAGATTCTCTCTTCAGCGTCAAAAAACCCATTCCTCACAAGGGTGTGGCCAGAGCGGGTCGGCACCCTCCCTACTAGCGCCGGCATAACGTTAAAGTAAATTCACACAGCATCGGAACCCTTAACAGAGGGTAAGACGATTTTTAAGTTACTTGCAAAAGGGATTAGCAGACATATTTTTTAAGCCCTAATTTAAGAAGCTTCTTTAAAGGAAAAGGGTAGTGATTGGAAAACTATTCTAGTAAGTGCAGGTATAAAGCAGGTGCTAAAAAAGTACTAATAGTAGATATATAAAAATAAAAATAACTTTAACACTATAAAGAAGAAGCTGTTTCTGTATAAAGAGCCCTATAGACCTAGCATGCCGGACAAGTTCCTATATAATAGATCCTACAGGCTTAAAGAACTAGAGAAATTCCTATAAGAGAAGCCTAACAAATTTGGCAATAAGTAGAAGTCCTATTATACTTCCTCCTAACCCTTTTCTACTACACTAGTAGAGGTATACAATCCTACTTAGTAGATTGCAATAGATAGAATAAGCGCTAAAGAGTATGCACTAGATATTATTCTTTAACTCTTTAATATATAAATCTATAAGCCTACTAACCTTAAACATAACTGGTACTTACTTAGGATGTAAGTGTTTAAGCTTAGAAAGAAACTTATAGAGTTTAGGGTTATTATTATATATTAGTTGTCCTTTATTAGTAATACAGTGAATAAAATCTTCTACCTGTATTAAGAGACTTAAGAGATTATTGTAAATTATATAGAGCTCGGAAGAGGTTAAGCTGAAAGAGATAAAAGCGTGGGTTTTAGAACGTAGACAGACTACTAGGCGTTCTATAGGCGTTCTATTATTTCTTATTAAATTTCTACTTTATTCTTTTATATAGCATTATACTTACAAAGTCTTGCCTGCTAAATTACGCCAAATCCTAAGTTCTCCATTGTTACTCGATAATCTATTATTATCACTCCGGCTCGGTTTATTAATATTAGTAGTATTAATTCGCCCTTTTACTGGGTCACTCTAGCGTAATCTGTTAATAGGGTGGCCAGAAGTCCGCAGCTTATTACTATTATTTAAAACTACCGTCTCTTTATTACTATCTTTATTACTATCCTCTTTCTATCCTTAATTATAAGGTGTGAAATATATAACGCTAGGGTGGTATATATAGATTGTCTCCTAAGCTCTTCCTATAGACCTACAAGAATTATTAGCAATCCAATTTAGGTTTGTCTGAGGCATATATATAATAGGACTTATTTAACGAGCATAGAAAAGAACTATATTTTAGTAAGGCTTAGTATTTAGGGAAAAGCTAGCTTAATCTAAGAATATTTAGAGGTAAGGCGAATACCACCTTTATAATATTTCCTCCACCGCTTAGCTAAGCTAAGACTAAGTTTAGAAAGGGAGATTAATATTACCTAAATAAGGCGAAGTACATTAGCGGCCCCTTCACCCTAAAGCTGGCGCATAATATCCGTTAGCTATAATTACTCCTTACTTAGTGTGCTGTCTGTGCCTAAAAGCGTAGGCTGCTAGACTAAATCTAACGGTGGCTGTTTAAATTAAAGGAGGCATTACTAGGGGTAATTATTGGCTAAGCTGTTACTAAATATAAATACCTAACTGAAACATATTATATTAGTGCGGGAAAACTAACACACTAATCTCTAGCTTTATAAGCAGTGCTTAGCTATTATTACTTATTAAATTATAAGTAGTCTTAATACTCTAGCTCTCGTTAGCATTAACACGAAGAAGCTTATATAAACACCGCATACTTTAACGGCTAGAGAAGTTTGCATAAATTTGTTAACTAGGATTATATAAGTTACTCTAAGATTAATATTTCTGCCTAAATCTATATAACGTGGGTAAAAGCAATGCCGCCTTTTAAGCGCTGTACTACGGTTTTTAAGGCATATAGTATAAGTAAGGAGTTAGGAGATAAAGCTGCGGCTTATTTAGCCACCTCTAATATAACTAAGAAGAAGTTTAGGAATACAGTTCCCACTCTATCTAGAACTAGATAAGGGCTTCTACATACTAGTATTTAGGGGTAGCCCCAACAGTTAATTATTATTTAAAGTTGGTGATCTGGCTAAGCCAAGTTTTACACTCAGAATTAAATAGGGGATTTATTTAATATTATAAGAAGAGGCTTAAATACTAGATGCTAGTAGAGGCATCAGCCCCCTAAATACCTAGAAGCTATAGGCGGTAAAGAGATTATCCTACAACTATTAATATAACTTAGTGTTGCGGCGAAGCAGCTTACGTAATTTAATATTTTTAGATTAGAGCTATGCTTCTAGCGTTAGTCCTATAAGGGCATAAAGGGCGCTATTGCGTAGTTTTTTTTTGCTCTATAGCACTTATAATTCCTAATTCTTTTATACTAGCCCTAAGCTCTTACTAGCTATGCTTTCTCTAGTTAAGGACCACTTATAGCCGTCTAATTCTAAATAGGTGGGAATACCATCTTTACCTACCCGAACATCCGGAACGGAAATTTCGCATCCCTATAACACCTAAGAGCATAAGGATATGCATATCTTAGGAATAGACTATGCGGAAAGCTATAGTAAGGCCAGCCCTATATTTTAAGTTTGGCCTATTAATCTTCTTACCTAATAATAGGCTTATCTGACCCCGTGAATATAGTCGCTAGTGTTAAACACGTTTCTCTAATGCCTCCTAGTAAGATAGCCAGATAATTATAGATCTTTTGATTATATTAATAGCTAAGTAGGTAATAATAAAGCCTACTTTACAGATGTTTCTAATAATAGCTTAGATTATAAAAGCGAAGATAAATAGCCTATTAGATTTCTAAGAAGACTAAACTAAATTTTAGAAGGCATAGTTAAAAACGGTGCACTTAAATACTAGGTGGAGTGGAAGCCTAGGCTAACGAGTATTAGAGCTACGGAGAGAAATAAGAATTTAAGGTATTACTCAGTTCACATTATAGATGGAGTGATAGTTTTGTGCTAGAAGCCTACTAAAGAGCCTATAACTAACCTAATGTCCTATAAACTTCGATCTTATTATAAAAAGAACCTTAGTAAGTTTATTAAGCATATTATAAGGTTTCGAGAGCTTAGAGAGGCGCTTAAAAAGAAAGATAAAAAAACACTTATAGCTTTAGTAGATAAGAGTGGAATATAGAAGGGATTTGGATTAACCCCACAAAACGCCATTAATAAAATTAGCAAAAAAGAGATTAACGGCGAATCTTTAAAGGCGAAAGAGAAGCAGAGATCACCCCTAAACGTATAGCGTGTAGTAAGCTTAGGCCTAAATAATTTAGAAATAGAACTTTCTTCTATAGTACCTTAATAGTTTCTAAACAATCGCTGAGTATTTCTAGTTACTGTTAAGCAATTTAATTATTTCTTATATATAATACGTTTTAGTCTTATCTATCCTACTATTTCTTAGGAATATCCTAATATAAGTAGAAATGGCTGGAGGTTCTAAGGGCTCTTAAATAAGGCTTATAAAGCAAAATAACGCATGCTATATATGCTATATAACTATAGGGAAGAGTTTATTAAAAGGTGGAATATTAGATGGTTAGACAAAGGTTAAGCTTAAGTCTACGTCCTTACTACTGGTAAATTCCGCCTACTAAGACTGCCTGGACCAGACGAGGTCTCCAAACTAGGTTAGGTATACTTATTCTTAAATATAAAAATTAAAAGCACTTAATAAAGGTTATAGGCTTTTATAGCAGAAGCAGTTATTCTAGTACGTTTAATAGCACTACCTAAGATAATAACTTTCTTGCCAATGCTTTCTAAAATATTTAAGTTAGGACTAGGACCAAATGGTTAGTACAAGCTCTATTAATTTCCTTATATTAGTGCTATTTGCGTTATCTTATTTGCTGTAATGGATAAGTAAATGCACCCGCTTACTTATAACGGATTTCGACTATAGTCCCTTAAGCTAGCCGGTCTGTAGAGAGTGTGCCACGCGTTTACGGATCGTGAAATAAATTTTCTACTCTAAGTTCCCTCACGGAGATCCCATTTAGTACTAGCTGGCATTTGCCCCGCTATTAGAAACTCTTGGTATTCACCCTATATGCCATCCTGTGGCGAAAGTGCGTTTAAATACTAACCTCTCCCTTTATTCGCGTTTAAAAATTAAACACCTCTTAAACAAGGGTGTGGCCAGAGCGGGTCGGCATCCTCCCTGCTAGCGCAGCCGAAGCTACAGTAGCACTACTTAATCTGGGTTTTAGCACTAACAAATTCCGCCACTTAAGGCGCGTAGGTTAAGCTACTAAAAATATTGCCTGTGCCACGATGCTATATATAGGCATGGTGTTGATATCCTCGCTTAGCAGGGCGACCTAACAGGTTAGCGCTAGCCTGACGCTAGCACATCTCCCGCCTAAGGGGGGAACTTATATTCCCTACCTCTATAAACAAACATGTGGCCCTTGTAGAAGACACTGGAATTAAAGTAGTAAATAAGACGTCTATATAGGCATATGTTTCCCTTAACCCTCCATAAAATAGAGATATAAAGAAAATAATATATATTATATACAAGACCATTATAACCTTAATATATTACTACTCTACTATAAGCTTTAACCCTTTAACCCTTCTTTAAATTGGAGAAATGATATACCCCCTGATGAGTGTCCTAATATAACTATTGCATCCCAAACAGCTACACAAGTCGCTCGATAGTTAGGAGGAAGCTAAAGAATATTCCTCCCCTTCTCCTTTACCCAATTGTTTAACATAATTAGAGTACGCAACTGCTCTAAAGAATCTAGCGATACCTTAAGAGAAGTTATATCCACTACTCCCCTATCTGTTTTCAGGTATTGACCCAAAGTGGAGAATAAAAGGTTATTAATAACCACACCGATCTTGAGCGTCTGTAGGGCCGCTCCCGTAACGGCGTCCCAGAGCCTGACCGTCTCGTCGTGCGAGCCTGACGCCACCAGCTTGCCGTCCGGCGAGAAGGCCACTGACCTGAGCGAGTCTGAATGGCCCTCGAGCGTCTGTAGCGCCGCGCTCCAATTTACTTGCACTCTTGGCTTCATTTGAATCCAGGTGGGGATACACTTCTCGAATCGTCTCCAAATAATACTCTTCTCCGGAGCAAAGACGAGGGCCGAGCAATATAGCTAGAGGGGTGCCTGTTTAATCACTAATCGATTATATAGGACGAATTTCTTCGCATCATGGACAAACGTGTATAGATTAGGACTTTTATCGGCCTAGGTATAGATTAGTTAGAATCACCTAGTATACTCTAAAGAGTCTTAGACTTACTGGAATTTGAGCCTCTAAGGACAATATCGCAAGAATCCCTTCTGAAGTCTTTCCTATCTAGCTAAGGGCTTCAAGCCAGTGAAGTAAATGCTCCCGTAGAAACCGATGTACTTGGTCGTCGTTATAGGGTTAAGTACTACTCCTTTGAAGATACTGGACCTAGTAGAGATATACGTACTAAACCTCCGGGGGAAGGCATTACTGCACCTAACTGCTATCCGCGTCACTTATAAGCGCACCCGGAGCGCTAATACTACAGATATTTTGCTTAAGACGGAGCGACATAAGCCGTATATAGTTAGTAGCTAGCGTGTAATGCGCTTGCTTCTTATCCGCCCAGAAGTTTAAATCTTTACATCTCTCTTTATTAAGTAGGAAGTCGCGGAATAAAGGATAATATAGATGGATTAAGCGACTTAGGTCCCCCGGAATATCTAGAATTGCATAAAAATCATTTAGCGCCTGGTAAAGCTTCTGTTTTAGGATATATAGTAGCTCGCTTAAAGAGTTAGTAGAGAGAGGGGAGAATAGAGTAACAATACTCCCAAGAATTTCTTTCAGCATGCTATACAACATTTGTCTCTCTTATACCATATATGTAGGGCGGATGGAATTCTGTAGGACAGTAATATAGATCTCGTTGAGGTGCTCTTCTAGTATAGTACTAAAGCTACCACCTTTAAGCAGTATGCGCAGTCTATTTTCAGCAAATAGCCCTTTACGAATAAACCGGCAGGTAGTTGCGGCCCATATAAACAGACCACTAGCAATCTAAACTAAACGTCTAATAACCTGCTCGCCTGGCCAACCAGGAGCTAGGGTAAGCCCCTATGTAATAACTATAAATTCGTGCTCGAGGAAAATAGCAATATTATGGTCCATGATTGCCGGCTTTATGTCGTAAAGTATAAACTCTTAATAATTACTATCTGGTATTCGGTAGAAGCTGCATCGGATTAGAGTTTCCGGTCTACTTGTTATAAAAATTCGTAGCTAGACCTTTTTAAGTAATTGGGCTTTGGATAAGAGTCGCACAATTTCCTAAATATTGCTCTCGTTATTATATTCATCCAGTGCGTTAACTACAAGAATAAACGTTAAGAAAGAAGAGCCGGCGTTAAGCTTTAATAGGGGCCCAAAGACAAGCTGACGCCATTGGTCGCGGAGAGATTATCTTACAATGTCGCCGTGCTCTATAATAGCTTCGTAAATATAGGGCTTTAGAGGTAAAGACTTTCTAGCAAGCTATATAGTAATACTCGTGAAGAACATTCTAGCATTACTAATATTACCACCGCCTCTGGAGAAGAAAAAGCTGGCTCCTAAACGGCTTTAGTTATGGTATCTCCGGGCAACCGTACGGGTAATAGTGGACTTGCCTGTGCCGGCTAAGCCACGCAGCCAGAAGATGCACTTCTCGTTCAGCCCGTTTAGCCTATTAGCCCATATTATTATATCCTAGAGAAGTTTAACACGGGTTTCTGGAAGGTAAAATAGATTATGCCGTGTTTCGAACGAGCTAAAGGGCACTTAAGCAGCATATGGTAATAGTTTAAGGGCATCCTCTAACGCTATAGAACTTAGATAAGGTATAGTGTAATCACACAGGCTACCTACCTAAGCCACCTATAACAGCAACCCCAGCAGTAGCAGATCCTATCCCTTAGCCGAGATAGGCCAGATCATTAAGCAGTCTATTTAAATAGGGAGTAAGGTCCCTATAGTCGGGTTTATATTTAAGCGTAATAAGCGGATTATACCTTAAATTATCTCCATCTCGAATGAGAAGATAGTAATAGTTAGGGATGTTCTCTTCTCTGCTGCTAGCCCAATCCAACAAGGCATTAAAGTTAGGATCCTCTAGTCCTAAACCGCAACTAATAAACAATATGGTGTTGTGCCCAAGGTAAGTTTTAAGCAGGTCTTAGATATCGTCTAAAGTCGCTACTTTATAGTAACTAATGGGATCCAATACCACCTCATTTAGATCCTGAAAGCTACCATATATATAGAACACTCCATTTAGATCACCCTGCTCGTACTTCCTAACATCGTCTGGGATGGAGCGACGGACGCGTTGCAGTTGGCAGTAGTGTTCTAAAAGTTCGTCGTAGTTCGTTGTTATAAGCCTCGCGCCCCTTTAATAAAATTCGCGGAGAGCTTTAAATATTTCTAGTTAGGTCACGTTGCGGTCTAGAGAGCTAAACACTAATTTTAACCAAGTCGGAAATTGCTTGTTTTAATTAAGCTTATCTTTAAGGTAATAGCAGGCGCGTAAAAGCTTCCAAATGTTCGCGTTATCTCGTTAAAGAACTCTTCGGTAGTAGTTTAAGTCCTCATTGTCTGCTGCGGTAAAGCCTTCATCCTATAGGTAATTTAGCCTATCCCGTATAAGGCCAGTCCAAGTAATACATGGGGGCGAAGGATGGGTAGCACTAAGTGAGACCCCTACCCCTACAATAATCACTAGTTTCTTGTCGCGTAAAGCCTACCGAATTTTGTCCACATGTTCTGTCTCCCTGCGAGTACGAGCTGGGTCCATACTCCAAGCGTAATACAGTATTTGGTTAGGATTGGGCTCAAAGGCTAAGAACGATATAAAGACGGTGCGAGAAACCGAGGAGAGTGTTACAGCACCAGACAAGCTGCGAAAGCTGACTTCATAAGGCTGTTGTCCCTGCAACGCCTGTCCGAATTAGTATGACGGTCCTCCCAGATCTATCCGTGAAAGAGATAGCTTGCTTTGACTTATTACTGAGCCCCAGTACGTGCCGCCGCGAGACTAGGAACTCGTTTGGAGATTAAAGTACGTGTATATAAGGAAGGTGGCGATGAATGCTTGCCGTGCTTGCTTGAAAAGGTTTCCTGCGTAAAAAGTTAGGCTGCAAATATGATGAGAGCAGGCGAAGTCACGAGGACTTACAAGGGGGTACCACGAACGGGTCAGACGGCCCTCCCTGCTAGTAGTTTTCAAAATAAGCGAGCCCTTGCAAAATAGTTGGGCTGTGTTATTCTGCTTGCATACTAGCAGGGAGGGCCGTCTAACCCGTTCGTGGCGCCCGTGCTAGCAGGGAGGGTGCCGACCCGCTCTGGCCACACCCTTGTGAGAGCGAGTGAGTTCAGAAGGTACTCGTTAGGTATTTTCGTGGAGTCGTGCCAAGATATACCAAGCATTTCCGCAGCCCCCACGTGCCCCGCTTACCTCAGCAAGCTCAGACCACATATTCGGAATAATTTTATTGACCCGAGGTACGAGTGGTCTATATATTCGGGTCCTGGAATTCAAACTCTCGCCAAGCCGGCTTCTGATTGGTTAGATGAAAAAGCGCGTGCGGTAAGTTGTGGTAGAATCCACGTGACGAACATCAAAATATTATGAACATTAAAATATCCTAGTATTGCGCCTTCCTTTTTGTTAACACCTCTATTAATACTACTATATATATTATAAATATGGCAGATCCTACTGTAATTTAGTGCAGCAAGTGCCATATCCATAAGCCCCGACTTAGCTTTGTTAAAGACGGCCCTTTAAAGAAGCTTTTAAAGCTGTGCTAGTTATGTTAGTTAAAGGCGCGTCTTCCCTATATATTACTTCTACTTTTGCTTACTTTTCTAGATCTTTAAATATAATTTAAATAAGCGGAGAGCTCTTATAGAGTTAGGTTCTACTACTAAGACTTATTCTGTAAGGCGCTAGCGAACTGCTCTACCTAAAAACGATACTGAGAACGCCTTCCTGCCTTGCGGCCAGAATAGCTAAGATACCCCTGAGATAGCTTAACGGCGGAAGATAATTAGGGTAATATAACGGGAGCACCGCATTCTTAATTGGCGGGGTAAAGCTTACTTGCCTACCCCTCCGCTATATACTATAGATAAAGCTCCGTGCAGTAGAGGCACTCTAGATAGCCTAAATACGTCCTTGCTGGAACTAGCTCCTATGCCTGCTCTACCGCTAATACTTACCCTTCCGCCAATACCTACGCTACCGCCAATACCTACTCTACCGCTAATACCACCTTTCTTGTGGTAAGCTTCGACCACGGCCATACTACTACCTGTTTTAGCTGTCGATTGGGAGCGAATTAAGAAGTTTAGGAGTATACTATAGGCTAAATGTATAGAGACGTGCAGTTATTATAAGGAGCGGTGGTTCCAAATGGGCCTAGCTACGGAGGGTAATAATATAGGTATATATAAAGCCTATATTAAGGACGCCAATAGCCTTAAAAATCTAACCCTTTTACCCTTGTTTGGTGAAAGTAACGGGCTTAATCCGGGGCCTGTTTCTAGCTTCCTACCTATACTTACCGCGGTAGAGGAGCTTCTAATTACGCGTGTATACGTTTATCTATAAGTCGTGCGTATACGCGGCCAGCAATATTGCTATACTGGCTACGTCTGCTGCTTTAGCTAGAATATACTAAAGACTTAAAGACAGCTACCACGGCTACCTACTAAACTCGATATACTGGTCGTGAGGCCTGCGGTAATAGAGGGTGGCGAATATCTAAGTTGGTGGTTTACTAAGCGGTATGCTATAAGGCGCTTTGCTATAGTATAGTGGCTTTACCTTTTAAAGGTTAATTATCTTAATTATTGTAATGTTAAAATATATAGCACCTAGCTTACTAGCTTACCCGAAAATGGCTCTATATTAGATTAGCTATCTTATATTAATAAGTTAAAGTCTAATTCTAGTGGCCTAATGGCTTACCCTACTGCTTCTATGCAATATCCTTATGCTATTAATCCTCTGCCTACCAAGCTTGGCAGTAATATACTAGACGGCGAATTTAATAATGATATATTAGATACTTTGGTTCCTAATTTAGTGCCTAACCTTAATGAATTGGAGCTTTTAGGTCGCGAGGTTTAATACTAATAAGACCTATGAGCGGGCCTAGAGGTTCCTATTGTGCGATAGACACCTCTCTTTAAGCGATTAGCTAGTTTTATTATGCGCGGCGCCTTTCCTACTCTGTTTCCTTATGGTAAAGCCGATTTTGATATGCTATGAAGCCGTATAGTTACCCTGGCTGCGTACGCCAAGCATATGCTTAAGTATTAGGACGGTTGGTTTGGCCGCCACCCCTTATTTCGCTACTATGTGTTTAATTAGATTATAAGAGAGCAAGCCCTTAGCGCCACCCGCTTCCTTTACGGCCAATTAAATAAGAATGGTCTATTTTTAAATAAGCTTAGTAATCTTATAAATGGTAATAGGGGTGGCTAGTTACTAAATAAGATTGTATAGTATGTATAAAACCTTAAGGGCACTAGACCTTATTAGAGGTAGAAGAGAAATAAGCTTACGGCTTATGTTGAGAATATTAAGAGCGGGTCTCTATTCTTTATACTTAGCGCTGCTAATCTATATTGGTATGATTTATATTCTTATATGCCTCTATTTGACGAATATAAGGCTGCTAATAAGGCTTAGCGCTACTAGATTGCTTCTTAAAATCTTAATAATAATCCGCATATTGTTGCTTACTGGCTGCATCGCCGCTTTAATCTGTTTAGGAAGTATGTACTTATAGGTCTATTTAATAGTACAGACTTTTAGTCCCGATATAAGTGGTAGGTATAAGGTAGTGGCCATATATATAGCTTCTTATAGAGTTTAATAGCCCTAAGGCTAGATCCGTTAGCTAGTAAGTTAAGGGCGGCTTTTACTAAGTACTGGACTACTTTTATATTTGTAGTTAATTCTAATTAATTTAGGCCTTCTGATCTCTAATATCCTTCTGCTCTTAGTTATAAAGAATAGCTTAATACTAGTAAGCTTCTTACTGCCTACCTTAATTGATTTTAACGGTACCGTAATTATACCAAATCTTACTGCTTAAGATTAAAGAAAGGCTCTACTGGAGTAAAGAAGTGCTGCTTTTATTTCTACGCTCTCTCTATAATAAGGCCGCTATATTAAAGGATTAAAATCTATATTACTGGACGTTTTGTCCGTAGCGTAATAATAAGCTTCTTAATAGTTATAATGCAGCTATAATATTAGCGTAGATGGCGAATATTAATACGTCACCCGCTATAAGTATATTAGTAATAGTTAACTATATAGGTAAATATTGTAGTAAGGAAGAGAAGAAGTTAACTTCTTACTAGGAGTTACTCTAATTAGTATAGCCGTATGCTAATAGCCTTTATGCCTTTAGTTTGGTTGTGGCCAGGTTTATAAATAAGCTTATTACCAAACGCGATTAGTTAGCATAGGAGGTATGCTATTTACTTCTTAATATTCCCCTTTATAAAGGCTCTAGGAATATAGTAACTTTAAACTACCACTAGGAGGACGATTAAAGCGCTATGTATAAGCTTAATAATGGGCAACTAAGAGGGTGCGGACTGTCTAACTATAAGAAATATAAGCGCCGCCTAGATAGGGTAGAGGATGTTACTTTCCTTAATTTTCTACTTTATTTTAATTACTCTACTTATAAGCGTCGGCCAAGAGCAAGGCCTTAAGTTATATCGTACTTTCCGTAATATAACGGTAATTGTTTCTATCCGTAGTATCCTAAGTTCTGCTGTGTAAAGCTTATTCTTTATTACCCGTAGAGGGAGTATAAGGAAGTAGCTACTTATACTAATAGATTTAGGGCCCCTAATTATGTGGCTTCCTATTAGGCTTGCGTTAACTCTTATTAGCACCTACTTAACTACTTCTGTAATTAAAAACTAGAGGAAGGTCGCGAAACTACTAATAATATTAATAAGTTTAAGGACGATTTCGCAGACGACTTGGAGCTATACTAGTCCTTTAAGGCCCTATATGCCCGCGTTTAAAATACTAACGGAGTTAAAATTAAGGATCCTAATAGGCTTAGTAATAGGGAGCTTAATTATAACTATAACTAAAGTATATATTGGGGTACGTACCCGCAGCTTAATAAGAGGACTTATTAGTAGGAAGTACGGCTATAGCCTTTACTATAGAGCCGCCTATCCCAAATAGCAACTCCGTCCTCCTTATAACTAGGTCAGCGTTATATCTATAATGTTGTAGTTAATTACTATAGGCAGATTTAAGTGGGCCTTGGCCCCCCCTTACTACGGATTAATATTAATAGAGAGGCAGGAACTAGCAAATTATATCTTATTGCTGTCCTCTCTACTACGCTCTATAATATAGCAAGGGCTAATAGCAAGCCGTCGCTATTAGCTTAAGCGGCCCCTACTAGGGTAGCTGCCTTTAATATTAACGGCAGAACTATATATAATCTATTAAGGTTGCCAGTAAACTATCTATTTGATAAATTGCCTACTACTAGTCTTACGCCTCTATAACAAGCTTTTAAGGATATTTACTATCTTATCCTTAATGAGAAATCTATAATTAGGCAAGTATATCTGGCCTAGATTAATCACCGCCTCCGTTAGATCTACCCTACGCGTAATAACGACTACTTTAAAGGCTTGAACATCTTACTAGTAGGCGATTTCCATTAGCTTCCCCCTATAGGTTAGGTGGCTGTCAGTATTACCTAGGGGGGTACTGCAATTGCAATATAAGGTAACTGGTTCTTGGTTTATTTATGTCTTTCTCTTGTCTACTAAAAGAGAAAGAAAGGGGTAGTAAAGGTCGGGCTATCTATCGGGCCATAGGTAGTCAGGTGACCTATACTACGCTATGCGGCCCCTACCGTATACGCTCTACGTTAGATATTTATAACCTCTACTTATGTAGACACTGGCGACATTTACAAAAAGGAAAGAAGGTAGGAAAGTATAAAGGAGAAGTATATAGGTTAATAGGTGCTCAGGGCAGTAATCGCGAATGTCTTAGGTATTACGAATATTACGGATATTATAGACGTTGCGGATATTATTACGGATATTGCGGATATTGCGGATATTGTAAATATTGCGGATATCGCGGTAGAAATAGGTAGGCGCGTATAAGGTGTTACCGGGGTATCTATAGGGGAAAATAGGTGGAAGGGCTGAGTCCTATCTATTATCGTTAAAATAATAGTTAAGGAAGTTGATATCAACAGTAAGGTTCTCCTTATCGTTACTCCTTACTATACTAGGTTCCGTACCACTAGGTTCTATACTACTAAGTTCTATATTACTAGTAAGGCCGTAAACAAAGGCATTATTATTTATAGTTATAACTATATTCTTAGCGGTTTCAATTAGTATTAGCCTATTTAAAGTTATAAAGTGCTTAACACCATAGTCGTTATAGAATAAATTGCCGCTAGTGGTAGTTGGAACTATATCCTTGTCGAAGTTGTTATTAATATTATTATCCGTAAGGTACTAGTGGACACATCTCTTAAATCCTTCTCTTACTTCGTTACGTTCTTCTTTAGTATACCTAGTTAACTAATAGTCTCCTTTCTTACATACAAAGCACGTCCTAGCGTTATTGCTGTAACGATTATTTAATAAGCTTGGTTGAGACGTCGGTCGGTAATAGTAACGGTTAGTAAAGAATACGTTAACGGGCTGTTTTATAGGCTGTAAGAACACATTAGCGGGTTGTCCTATAGTACTATTAATCTTCCTATAAATAACAATTAACGATTATAGGCTGTTTATAAGGCCGGTGAGTGTGGTAGGCGGGTTAGAGTAAGCTGCCTAGTAAGTAGTGATGTCTTAGTAAGCGACGATAAGCTTATCATAGAGGAAGTCGTTATTGCGGAGGTTGGCGTTAAGACTATACTGTAAGTGACGGAGGTTATTAAGTAATAGCTATAGGCAGTCCTCTGTAGACTTGCCCTCGCTCTTTATTATTACTATCTTAAGAGTTATAGCGTTCCACTTTATTAGAACTCCACGCTTGTATTTTAGTCTTTTAAAGTGGTTGCATATAGCGTTACAGATGTCGTTAAAGGTGGTATAGGTTGCCTTATTCTTATAGTAGAAATTAAAAGTAATACCGCGTAGCATTGTTAGAAAGCCTTTAATCTTTGCCGCTTATAGTATATCAACTCTATCACAAAGGTCGTTAAAGATCATAAGCTTGCGGTTGAAGTTGTCATCCTCTCCACTATATTTGCTTTCCTCCGTATACATCTTTACTAAAGTTGCTAAATCTCTACCGTAGTTGCTAGTGGCTATAACTTTTATAGAAGGAGCTGTAACGTTCGTAGGGGGAGCCGTGACGTTTGTAGAGGGAGCTGTGACATTTGTAGGCGAGGGGAGCTTGGCCGTAGGGGGAGGGTTATTTAAGATAGCTGGAATTGGTACTGGGGTAGTAGATGACATTAAGGGAGTTGATGAACGTAATTTAAGACGACGGTTAATAACATATGAATTAAAGGGTCCTTTATTGCTAAGATATAGCTTAATTTCTACATCTAACTATTCCATAGGGTCGTCCTCGTGAGCGACGTCGTATAGTGCTTATGGTACTAACTTGCTCTTTTTGTTAAAGACCTATACTCTATTACATCGGAGGAGTTATTTAAGTCTTTTAATTGCAGACCTATTAGCGTCCTTAAATGTTTATACCTTAAAATTATTAAAGTCCTCTTAGTATAATTCCCATAGGCTTTTGTCTTTAAAGTTATACTTAGTATACTTATTAATTTTAAAGTTAATATAGTTAGTAATATCCTCTACAGTGGTCTTATTGGTTAGGGTAATTCCGTTGCCCTAGCGCGGACGTTAGATTCCTATATTAGATATAATAACTAGTATAGATTATAGTGTAGGTAGGGGGTGCTGCTGACGCTGCTAGGTTATAGGGGGTACTGGCGCTTAGTAAAGAGGTCATACTGGGTATTAATTTGCGTGATAGACGCGAACCGGACAAAGCCTTGGTAGGAGTTAGTTCTTTAAGTTCCCAGGGCCTTGGTAGGAAGGGTTCTCCTTAGCAAACGCGATGAGATCGACGGGCCTTGGTAGGAGCGATCGCGTGTTGTCTTTCTTTGTAATAACACCGGATTCTGATCTGTGATATCACTGATCAGTATTAGTATCACTTGGGGGGGTACTGCAATTGCAATATAAGGTAACTGGTTTTTGGTTTATTCATGTCTTTCTCTTGTCTACTAAAAGAGAAAGAAAGGGGTAGTAAAGGTCGGGCTATCTATTAGGCCGTAGGTAGTTAGGTAACCTACGCTACGCCATACGGCCCCTGCCGCATACGCTCTACGTTAGATATTTACAACCTCTACTTATACAGACAGTGGCCTTATACAGCAATCTACCCACTAGGCTATTAGAGCTTGCTAGCTGTCAGACCTTGCGCTACCCATACGGCGGTATGGGCTGTAGAGCTTATAAGGCATTCCAACCGGCAGCCCGTCTAGTCGCGAGACACTGCTGCTATCTTTTTAGTTTGTA